>ERZ1740067.15-NODE-15-length-158900-cov-42.891177_pt1 | contig 158900 bp, 148 predicted proteins | sample MGYA00581736_ERZ1740067 | MGnify/ENA primary metagenome ERZ1740067 (study PRJEB43018, sample SAMN04849236) | marine metagenome | isolation source: floating plastic debris | place: Pacific Ocean | collected 2008-08-27 | study: EMG produced TPA metagenomics...
GCTACCACGCTGGTTTCATGTGATGAATCCCAAACGAGACTTGTGCAACAGAGCCCGCTGGAGGGCTTCTTTGTCCGCTGGGGTTCTTGGATCAATGTCCCAGCCGTGGTTGTAGCGTGCGACGATCTGATTGTCCTTTTTGAGGACAAGCTGATCGATCTTCCCGCCGCCAATGCCGTCTTTGGTGGGTTCGTTGGTCACTCTGATGAGAAAGCTATAACCCGGCATCGTGACCAGCCTGCCATCCGTGTAGTAATGATTGTCGGTCTCTATGCCGACACCCGAGGCAATGCCGGCTTCGGTGATCTCTGGCATGGCGTGTTTGTCGTCGTGTTGGTTTTCAGTAGATGTGGCCAGCCCTTGGCGGATGCCCATTGCTCCACCTGGCGCCAAGTTCGGCGCAGGCCTTTTGGCGAAGTCCGGTTTATGCTTTGGCATGGCATTGTGTTTGTCTCTCACGGGTGAGCCATCAGGATTGGTGATGCGGTTAAACGGGGATTTGGGTGCAGCCATGGCTTTCTGTCCTTGTGCTGAAGGGGAACGAGATCATGCCCCCTCATTGTTGGGGGCATGATGGTCTGTCTGATCACGCGTGGTGAGTGTTCATGCCTTTGGCGGCCATCGCCTCGTCTTCGTACCAGCGCAGCTTTTTGGCCATGATCGGATTGGTGTTTTCGATCAGGATCAATTGCTGGTCCTCGCGCAGCCGCATCAGCTCATCGGGATAGGCCAGTTTACGTTGCGCCGCCGCCCGATTGTCCGTGTTGGTTGTGGAGTCGGAACTGGACCGGCCACCGGATCCAAACGTCCAGCTGAAGGCCCTGGCAATGGCCGTTGAGACATTCCAAACCGTGGTCATACCGCACATATCTGAGAAGTACTCTGCCGATATTTTGTCAGGTGATCCAAAATACGCTACCAGAACCGCATTGGCGATGAAGCTCTCATAATCCTGCCCATAGCCCCCGAAACCAACCTTGGTGTTCAACCAGTCGTGCATTGACCCCAGTCGTTCAACCCGCACAGACGCGGCCGCAATGGCTCATTGGGTTTGGATGCGATGGGTTCATATTCGAACGCAATATCGACCGCCACCAACGCGGCTTGAACGACAAACCCGCCGGAAACCAGACGGTTATGCAATCTGTATGTCATCGGCTTTATCCTCGCTGCCAGCGGACAACGCCATTCAGCTTGGCAGGGCCAATTTTTGGTGATCGACGGCAGAGGACCAGGACGCACCTCGGATCATCCCGGCGGCGATCCGGCCCCATTCGTCCGAACCCTTTGCCCCTTTGCCGCAGCCGCCCACGGCCACCGCGATCTTGTCGTCGTGGACATAATCGATGATCGGCAGGCCGCTCCGCGTCATCGTCACGGCACAGGTGTCGGTGTGCCAATCGGGGCATGTCTGAAGCACCGGGAACAGCGTCTTCATGCGCTCCTTGAACCGCACGCGATCCTTCGATGATCCGTCGGATTGGAACCAACCGCGCAACCCGTCGAAATCCGTGAATCGGGGATCAGTGACCTCACCCACACCGAGCTTCAGGTAAAGACAACCATTGGGATACCGGATCGGAGGAAGGATGTAGGCGCCGAGCGACGTGTCGATCATGGTGGGCATGTCGCGCAGTGCCTGCTCCGCATCGCCCTCAATCTTCACCAGCACAATCGTGCGTCCAAAGACGACCGTCCCCAAATCTACCGGGCTCAGGCCGCAGGCTTCCGTGAATGCCCCAGTGGTGACCAGGACCTTTTCCGCTCGCTCCACTGAACCGTCCCACAGCACAATCTCGACCCCGGCCGAGACACTGCGAATGGTCCGCGCGGCCTGGCGCAAAATGGTTGCGCCCGCCTGTTCGGCCAGTACAGATTGCGCCTTTACCATGTTGCGAGGGCTGATGTATCCGGCGCCGCCCAGCTCCACCAACCCATCAACGCCGTCCTCGATATCGATGAAAGGGTAACGGTGGCGCAATTCAACAGTATCCAATTGCTCAATAGCTACCCCGTGCGCATTGCCAGTCGCGGCGCAGCGGGCGTTATAGGTGGAATTTGGATAGCCTAAGCCCAAATATCCGGCGGGGTGGTAGAATGTGATCCCGCTCCGCTCCTCTATGTCCCAATAGCGATCGATCGATCGACCCGCTGTGGCGGCCCATTCCTCCATCGGATCGACAAAGCGCGTCATCCGCCCTTCGTCATAGTGGCTTCCAAACACGCCGTCATGGCCGCGACGGCTTTCGGGCTCATCGGGGCCAATGCAGAGCACCCCGTCCACCGCCTCGGCCAGATGTCGCGCCGCCGCGCTTCCGATTAGACCCCGGCCCACCACTGCATATTTGTGCATCAGTCCTCCATACCCGGTTCGCGGCATTTGGCCGGACCCTACATGTCGTTTGCACTGGATGAAAGGCGCCGCCATGCGCGTGCATTGTGGCGCAATGGCTTAGTGTACGTGGCCGTGGCCGTCAGGCTGCAGATGTGAAAAGCCGGTCCAAATGATGGCTACGCCGATCAGGGCGATCAAGGCGGCCGAAATCCAGGGCGCCGCGCGCAGCAACCGATCAAACCGAGACGTTCTCGAAGACATCACCTTCAACCCCACCGCTGCGACAATACCGATCGCCACAAGCGTGATTGCTAAACCGATAGAAAACGCACTGACCAGCGTGACGCCTAGCGCGAACTGCCCCAGGTGCAGACACAGGATGAAAACGGTGATGGCGGCAGGACAAGGGATCAGACCGCCTGACAAGCCAAACAGGATCGTCTGCCAGGTGCCGACCTTGCCCGTGGCGAGCCGTTCCCTGATCTCCGCCGCATGGAAGCGGGCATGAGCGTCTAGATGCGCATTATCCAATGCATCGTCTTGGTGATGGTGATGGTGCCCGTGATCGTGGCCGTGCCTATGGTCATGTTCGTGATCATGGTGATGGTCGTGCCCATGCCCGCTGCCGTGGCCATGATGATGGTGACCATCGGGCCGTGGCCACGCCTGCCAAAGCATCCACGCCGCGATCCCCAACACCATGATGCCGGACACGATGATGAAATAGGGTTCCAACTGCTCCCCAATCAGCTCGTTGCCCCATGTCAGTGCGGCCATAGCCAGCACCCAGACAATGATCGAGTGGCTGAACGCCGCCGACACGCCCAACAGGATCGCCTGGTTCACGGTGCCTTGAATTGCGACGATGTACGCCGCCATCATTGTTTTGGAGTGGCCAGGCTCCAGCGCGTGCAACGCACCCAAGGCCAAGGCGAAGACGAAAAGCAGCATTGGGTTAGCGCTTCCGTTTTCAATCATTTCCGTCAGGTTCACGGTTAGAGTCCTTTAAAGATAGCGCGTGATCTCTCGCAAATCGGCGATCATCTCCGCGTGGCTTTGCTCGTCTTCGGGTGACTGTCCAAGACAATGGTCAATGTGGTCCTGGATCAGGGCTTTCTTGGCGGCAACGATAGCGCGCTCCACCGCGTGAAGCTGTTGTGCAAGCTCGGAACAGGGTCGGCCCTGTTCGATCATGTTGATCACCTTCCGAAGGTGGCCCTCGCTGCGCTTCAAACGGTTGCCGATATCGGCATGGCTGGCGTGTTTCATGCCTTACCATATCCCCCTAGGGGGATATGTAAACACCTGAAATTACCAGGCTAACGCTGCGTGCCAAGCTCCCCAAAAAGCTGCCAGATGTCGGACGACGAATGTTACTATTGGGATGGTAACCTTATTCGCTGCGCCCCAGACGAATAACCACTATTACCGCTGGCTCGTCTCCACAGTTTTTGGCGCGTCCTGTCTCGAACGACCGAGGTCAGCGAGGTCATCAGTGTTTTCAGCCCGAACCGTTTGGTCGCCAAGGCCATCAATTGTGCGTCCGAGAATGCGAGCTGCTGAGGCGCGAACGACCTGCCAAGCCTTTGATGAACGTGAGCATCCATGTATCTGTGGAGACCCAGAGAATGGACTAAAAGTTGAATTCAGCCTATGCACAGATGTCGCTAACAACGATAACGCATGGCGCTACGGTGACAGTAATACCGTGGGAGAAGCCAGCGCCCAAGGTGCCATCCCCTGCGACAGACCCCTCCGCAGCACAGCTCCCTTTCCGCGTGTAGATCAAGCGACTAAGACCTATCCTTTTTCTGGCTCCGGGACGTCCCGACAACCAGCTATTCACAGAGGATGCTCTGGCGTTGAAAACTTCGGCTTGAATTGATCGTTATACTGTAACATATGGTCCAAAGCGAAACATGCCACCAGCAGAGTTACGATAGTGGCCGATAAAGGCCTCGGCCTATGTGACTTGGGAAGCAATCGGTGTCGCACCGCCCGGATGAAACATCCCAGCCCAAGTATGAACGTGTCGCTCACTTTCTGAGGGTGTATCTAAAGGACTGTCGCAGCTCATGACTTTCGATTCAGATATTGGGTTTCCAGACCATCTTCGCGTCGCGGTCGTTGGCGCTGGCCCGGCGGGGCTTGGCGTTGCGCGGGTGCTGCGCGACTTGGCCATTCCCGACGTCTGGGTGTTGGAGCGCGGCCAGATCGGCCAGAGCTTTCGCGATTGGCCGGAGGAGACCCGGCTTTTGACCCCGTCCTTTCCCGGCAACGTTTTTGGCCTCACTGATCTCAATGCGATCAGCTTTGACAGTTCTCCAGGTTGGTCTTTGCGCAGCGAGCACCCAAGCGGGCGATCATATGCGCGATACCTTGAACAGGCTGCCGACATGTTCGGGGTCAATGTGCAATGCGGCATCGATGTCTTGGCGATTGATCACATTGACAATGGTTTCGCGCTTCAAACCAGCCGCGGTGAGCTCACCGCCGATTTTGTGATCTGGGCTTGCGGGCATTTTGGGGCCCCGACGGACGCTGGTCTGCCGGGTGCCGAGCTTGGCCGCCACTATGGCACAGTCAGTAGCTGGGATGACATTGAAGAGGATGAGGTTTACGTCATCGGCGGCTATGAAAGTGGGATTGATGCGGCCATCGGCCTCGCTCAAAAGGGCAAGGAGGTCATTGTTCTGGATAGTGGTGCGCCATGGCTCATTGGAGACAAAGACCCCAGCCGCAGCCTGTCGCCCTATACGCAGCAGCGGCTCGATACCTTCCGCAAATGCCTATCCATCACCTTGCTGCCCGACGCCGATGTCATCGCGTTAGAGCGGGAAGACAATGGCATTCACATCTTGGCAAGCGATGGCCGGTCGTGGCTGTCTGACGGACCTCCTGTTCTGGCAACCGGCTTTGTGGGCGGAACGAAACGGGTTTCTGAGTGGTTCGATTATGCAGATGACGGCGTTCCGCTGTTGACGGCTCAGGATGAATCCACCGCCATGCCTGGGCTTTTTCTGGTTGGTCCAGAAGTCTCCCATCAGGGGCACCTCTTTTGCTTCATCTACAAGTTTCGCCAGCGTTTCGCAGTTGTGGCGCGGGCCATCGCCGCGCGCATGGGCGTTGATACGGAGGTTTTGGAAATCTACTACGACAACAACATGTTTCTCGACGATCTGACCTGTTGTGACGACGACAAATGTCTGTGTTGATCCTGTGTCAGGAGTGAACCGAATGAGTTTTCAAGATCCTGCTTTGCCACAGAGCAGTCGCGACGACCCGGCACCGTTCAGCACCGCTGCGCTGTTTATCGGGGCAATCGCATTGGGGGCCGTCTTGGGCCTATTGGTCCCCGCATCTGACAAGGTCTATTCGCGGGGCATAGATACGACGCTGCTTGTCATGATCTTTCTGCTCTTTTTTGAATTGCGCCTCGGATCCATTTTTAAAGCCTTCAGGAATGTCAGGTTCCTTGCAATCTCATGGAGCGCGAACTTCCTGATCATTCCCGTCATAGGTTTTGGGATCGCAAGCCTATTCTTCGCTGGCCAACCGCTGCTGTTTACCGGGCTGATGATCTATTTCCTTGCCCCGTGCACGGATTGGTTCCTGGGCTTCACACGAATGGCAAAGGGTGACACGGAACTGGGGGCCGTTCTTATACCGATCAACATGATCACGCAGCTTGTTCTGTTTCCGCTTTGGCTTTGGCTGCTGGCAAGAAACACTGGGCTGGTCGACTTTGGTGCCGTGCCAAACATGCTGATCCAATGGTTTGCATTGCCGCTTTTGGGAGCCCAGGCAATGCGATTTGCATTGGAAAGCCTCGTTCCACCTGATCGGGTGTGCCGGGTCTTGTCTTGGACAAGTCGGCTGGTGCCCTATGTGCTTGCCATACTAATCATCCAGATTTTCTCCTCTCATATCGGCGTGTTGGCAGTAAACCCTGGGGTGTTTGCCACCGTGGCCGCAGCGATTTTCGTGTTTTGGGTTGGGGCCCTTCTGATCGGCGAAGGGCTGTCCCGGTTGGGCCGACTTGATCATCCGCAACAAGCACTTCTTTCCATGACGATGGCGGCACGCAATGCGCCTTTGATGCTGGCTTTGACCGCTATTGCAATCCCGGATCAGCCTTTGATGCTCGCGGTCATCGTCTCTGGCATGCTGGTCGAAATACCGTTTCTAACCGCGCTTAAACAGCTTCAGCTCAGCCGCGCTGCAAATGGAGGATGAGAACCTTATGTCTTTTGTTCCAAATACTTATGACGAATGGAAACACTGCATAACAGTCAAATGCGAGATACCGTTGACGCAACGTTACGTTGCGGAGCGGCTCGCAGCGCTGAACGATCAAGCGGATTTTCACACACAGAAATTCATTGGCCGTTGGGGGTCAAAGCACCATGCGCGAACGGTCGCTTGGTTCGAACAGGCCGCAAAGGAACTTGCCTCCCAATGAGTTTTAGGGCGCTTTCAAGGTCGCCAAGCTCCTTTGCCAAGGATCCGGGAAGTCCTCATCGGTCGTCCAAGCGGCAACCTCCTCATCGGTGCAGAGGCAGGTTTGTACAGCTTCCATAAAAACATCAAGTTCCTGTTTTGCGCCAGACACTGTCAACTGACAGCGCCGATCGCCAAAGTCGGGATGGGCCCCGGTCAGTTTGGGGCGCAACGCCTCCGTCTCCCAGTCTGACAGGTTCAGGCTGTCATCCTCGAGCGCACTGGTCTTTCAATCGCTCACGGTCCCCAGGCCGACGCCGAGACCGATCTGGTTGCAGACGCGATCAAGTCGGCGATCTGCTGCGGCTCATCGGCATCGCCATCGACCTGAAGTGATGTACGTGACCGTTCGTTGCTAAGAGCGGTTATGAATTCATTGAATCCATCGAAACTGAGGGACAGAACGAGCCTTACAACACGGGCTTGCCCGCTTCCAGATTGCTCTGAAAAGGCGAAGAAGACCTGCAACTCCCGCGACGACACGAGACACGCAAACGGCTTTATCACAAGGACAGCTCGATCATCCGGCTGTGACTGCAGGACAGTGCATGGGAGAACGGCGACAACGAACACTTCAACGCTAGATTGCGCCGCGAAGTCCACAATGCAGAATGGTTCCACACCACCAGACAGAGGCAGATCGTCATCAATAGCTGGCTTACACAAGATAATCATGCCCTACCACGCCACGCCCTGAACATGCGCACGCTCGTACCAGAAACTCGGCCCAAAGGCGGACCGTAAAAATGACGCTGGACAATATGACAAAAGGGTTTGCTTCGATGTTGCGTCTCGCCCGCATCCAAAGGACTGCTGCACGCCGCCAGGGTCGCTGATTGATGCGTTGTTCATATCGTGCAAAACTCACTCTGCATTTTGGTTAACCTGGGGTCGGACGCGAAAAGGATATCTGAAGATGGTCGAGGCAACTGGCAGCAGCACTATCGGCGGTGTCAACCAGACGGGTGACAACGAATTTGGCAGTATTGGTTTCTGGTTTGAGTGGATCGAATTTACGAACAATCCGTCCAACCTGACGCAGGCAGGTTTCAATACGGCCGATGGTTCAATAAGTTCCGGCACGACAATTTACAATGCGGGCGGCACGAATGACCTTGATGCGCTTGCAACCAATGCCAGCGCCTCAAGTCTCGGTAACGATGTAAGTGGTGATATCACCCGGTTTGGAATTCGCGCAACGACGACGCTGAACGTGACCGATGACGGTACGTACACTTTTAGCGTTCGATCGGATGATGGTGTCATTCTGTATGTTGATGGCATCCCTGTCGTCGTAGATGACAGCTTGCATGCGCCTCGAACCCGGAGCGGCGACATTGATCTCGGGCCTGGCCAGCATGAGATCGTCATCATCTATTTCGAGCGGACCGGGCAGAATGTCCTCGAAGTCGACATTCAAAGCGATGTGACAGGTGACTATCCCACTCAGATCCCGCTGCAGAATGCAGACGTTCAGGCAAATGCAGGTGATGACGTCGTAAACGCGAACGGTGGCAGCGACACGGTCGATGGCGGTGCGGGCGACGACGAAATCGACGGTGGGTCGGGCGAAGATTCGCTTGACGGTGGCGCGGGCAATGACATGCTGACGGGCGGCGTGGGCGACGACGTCTTTGTCGTCAGTGAAGGTTCAGACACGATCACGGATTTCGGCGCAGGCAATTCCGGCCCGATCGACGACGGGGATCAAGACAACAACGATTTTGTAGACCTCAGCGGTTTTTACAACGCAACGACCCTTGATGACGTCAACAATGCCGATGCTGATCCCGGCAACGATTTCGGCTCAGAACTCAACATGCTTAGGGCCGACGCCGCCGATGGCGCGATCGACGGCGTCATTGACGGCATTGACTACAGCACACAGATCGGTGCGATTGATCTAACGATCGAAAACAGCGGCGCGCCGATTTCCAGCAGCAATCTGACCTTCGACAATACGAATGTTCCTTGTTTCACGCGCGGCACGCTGATTGAAACCAAAGATGGATCGCGCCCGATCGAGCATCTGAAAATCGGCGACCTGATTCTTACCAGTCAGAGCGGGCATCAACCGATCAAGTGGATTGGCCAACGCAAGTTTGGCCGGGCTGACCTGGCCGCCTATCCAAAACTGCGGCCCATCCGGATTAAGGCCGGTGCGATGGGACGATCGATACCTGCGCAGGATCTGCTCGTGTCAAGACAACATCGTGTTCTGGTCCAGTCGTCTATCGCGCGGCGGATGTTCGGCGCGGAAGAAGTGCTGGTTGCAGCTAACAAGCTGTTGGGGCTCGATGGTATTGAATGCGCTGACGACCTCGATTGCGTGGATTACTTCCACTTCATGTTTGATCGGCACCAAATCGTGTTTTCCAATGATGCGCCGACCGAAAGCCTTTTCACCGGAAAGGAGGCTTTGAAGTCGCTTGCCGAAGAGGCCCGCGCGGAGATCTTTGCGATCTTTCCTGAAATGCAATGGCCAACCTTCGCCCCAGAACCGGCGGCGTTCATCCCGATGGGGCGACAGCAAAAGCGCCTTGTTGCGCGTCATGCAAAGAACCAGCGTGCTCTCATTTCCTCAGACATGCGGTCCGTTACCATCGGTGCAAGCTGATTTTGACTGCGCTATTGAGCGTTGTTTTTGTCCGGAACACTCTGAGCCAGAGGGAATGAGGCGCATTTCTTTCTGTTGACACTTTTTGTTATCGATATCATGTTACCGGTATCAATTTGCTTGTCACAGCTCTGTGCAGCGAAACTTCGGAGAGATATATGTCCAGCCTTTTCTCGCTTTCTGGGCGCCGCGCCCTCATTACAGGCTCCTCTCAGGGAATTGGGTTCGCACTGGCCAAAGGTCTCGCAGAGGCCGGCGCGGAGATCATCTTGAACGGGCGCGACACAGGCAAGCTTGCTGACGCCGCAGTTGCAATGGAGGGCCAGGGCGGGACCGTACACCAGCTTGCATTCGATGCGACGGATCATGATTCCGTACGTGCAGCGGTTGACGCATTCGAGGCCGGGTCGGGCCAGATCGACATCCTGATCAACAATGCTGGGATGCAGCACCGCACGGAATTGGAGAACTTTCCGGCCGATGCATTCGAGCGCTTGCTCCAAACCAACATCGCAAGCGTATTCCATGTGGGACAGGCCGTTGCCCGACATATGATCGGGCGTGGGGCGGGCAAGATTATCAATATCGCCAGTGTTCAGACGGCCCTGGCGCGGCCAGGCATTGCGCCTTACACCGCAACAAAAGGTGCCGTCGCGAACCTGACGAAAGGTATGGCGACCGACTGGGCCAAGCATGGGCTTCAGTGCAACGCCATAGCACCGGGATACTTTGACACGCCGTTGAATGCGGCCCTTGTGGCGGATCCGGAATTTTCCGCTTGGCTTGAAAAGCGGACACCGGCTGGAAGATGGGGGCAGGTCGAAGAACTGGTTGGCGCCGCAGTCTTTCTGTCCTCTGTCGCGTCCAGCTTTGTCAATGGTCACACGCTTTTTGTCGATGGCGGCATCACGGCGTCGCTTTAGAGGAGCAAATCCATGAGCGAAAAGATCGCGCTGATCGGTGCGGGCGCCATGGGCGGTGCCATTGGAACCCGCCTCTTGGAAACCGGAAACATTTTGCATGTGTTTGATCTGGATGCCGACCGTGTGGCCGAACTCGTCTCGAAAGGCGGGATCGCTGCCAAGTCAGCAGCGGAAGCGTCAAAAGACGTGGATTTTGTCATCACCAGCCTAAACGCGTCCCGGATCGTTGAGATGGCAGCCTTTGGCGATGGTGGGATTGTAGAGGGTGCGCAGCCCGGCACAGTTATCATTGACATGTCGTCGATCGAACCTGGCGCTACCCGCGACTTCGCCAGTCGCGCGGCGGAGCATGGTCTTGCATGGGTTGACAGCCCGTTGTCGGGCGGCGCACCCAAGGCACAGATCGGTGAACTGACCCTCATGGCCGGAGGCGCGGCCAGGGATGTGGAGCGTGCCCACGTTGCATTGAAATATGTCGCCGCAAACTACACGCATATGGGGCCGTCCGGCGCCGGCCAGACGACCAAGCTGATCAACCAGGTGCTTTGTGGTTTGGGCTTCCTTGCCGTGGCGGAAGCCACACAGCTTGCGCTGGACGCCGGAGTAGACGCCGAGAAGATCCCGCAGGCGCTAAAGGGCGGACGAGCAGATTCAGCGCTCTTACAGGAGTACCTACCCCGCTTCGCGACCAGGGACTACCGCCGTACGGGACGCATCGACAACATGGTCAAGGATCTGAATGCCGTAAACGATCTGGCCCGGCAAACTGGAACGTCAATGCCGATGACGGCTTTGTGCGCTGAGATACATAGGATGCTGACCGCGGCTGGCCTTGGCGGAGAGGATCAGGCCGCCGTCATGGAGTTCTTCAATGGCGCAAAAGAGGAGGTCGAGAAATGATCACACGTTTTGCCTTGTTCGAGGGCTCTGTCAAAACTGGGCAAACGCAAGCCTTTCGGGAGGCGGTTCTGAAACGGCTGGTGCCGTTATGGCGTCAATTCCCCGGCAACTCCGATGTGCGGGTTATGTTCAGTGACGACCGGGATGAGGGCGCGCCCGAGTTTCCGCTGATCCTTGCCATCAGCTATCCGGATAAGGCTGCGATGACTGCTGCACTCGACAGCCCGTTCCGCGCGCAGTCCCGCGACGTCACTGGTGAGATCGTGGCTGAGCACTTCGAGGGCCGCATCCACCACCATGTCACCGAGCGGCATGAATTCATCGGATAAGATCAGGTGAGCGCGCGGGTCACTATGCGAGACGTTGCGCGGGTGGTTGGCATGTCACCCATGACGGTCAGTCGTGCTCTGCGTGAGGACAACACGGTGAACGCAAAGACTCGCGCGCGCGTGCGGCAGGTGGCGGAGGAACTGGGTTATGTTTATGACAGCACATCGCAGGCTTTTCGCACCCAGAAAAGCGGATTTGTGGCAGTAACACTACCTTCGGTCAACAACGCGAACTTTGCAGAGACGTTCCGGGCGGTGTCGAACGGGCTTGGACAGATGGGATTGCAGCTGCTTTTGGGCAGCACCAATTACAGGGTCGAGAAGGAAGAGGAACTGGTGCGCCAACTTCTCGCGCGCAATCCGGAGGCTTTGGTCCTAACAGGCGGGCATCACACGGACGCAACCAGGGCGCTGGTGCAGGGCAGGGGATTGCCGGCGATCGAGATGTGGGATCTGCCCGCTGAACCACTGGGACATGTGGTCGGTTTCTCAAACACTGAAGCAATGGCCGACATAGTAGCGCATCTGGTCCAGACAGGGCGACGCAAGCTTGCATTTGTCGGTGCTTCGGAAGGTGCGGACAGTCGCGGTGCTGCGCGGCGGGCGGGTGTCGTACAGGCCGCGCAGGCGCATGGCCTGCCGGAAGTTGCGATGATAGATGCCGGGCCAGCCCCTGTATCTATGCGTCACGGTCACGCTGCCATCGAAGCCATCGGTCGAGACGTGGCCCGCAACGACGCGCTTATCTGTGTATCGGACCCGGTCGCCTTCGGTTGCCTGAGTGCCGTACAGCGCCTGGGCGTTCGGGTGCCGAATGATCTGGCTATCACCGGTTTCGGTGCGTTCGAGGTGGCGAAAGTTTCCAACCCGCGGATCACCACGGTGAATGTCCAAGCCGAAGAAATCGGGCGTGAGGTTGTGTCATTGCTGCAAGGGATTTTTGAGGGCTCGATCAACACGCCCACATGTGTGGACGTGAAATCGACCCTAGTTCCCGGAGAAACCAGCTAGTTGCCGCTATTTTGCACGGTCGAACCTGGTATCAGCCGAAACCCTATATCCGTGCAGGACGGTACAGGCTCATCAGTGAGCCGACCCATCATCATCTCTGCCGCCTTTTGCCCAAGCTTCAGGTGCGACACGTGGCATGAAGTCAACCGTCGATTCATTACCGAGGCGACTGGCAAATCGCCCCAACCTGCGATGCCGATATCATTGGGCACCGACAATCCTCTAGAATAGCAATATTGCAGCCCGCCAAACGCCATCGCATCGTTTTGATAATATATGCATTCGATGTCGCCCGTTGAGGCAAGCAATTGCTCGGTCCCGTAGAAGCCTGGGTAGTAAGTCGCCGTATCATGCAGGCAAAGCTGTTTGATGACGGCGCCGCGAGCGCCTTCGACGGCTTTGCAAAACCCGTTCAATCGCTCGGTTGCAGCATTTGCCGTGTCATGAGACGTGCCGACATAGCCGATGTTATTGTACCCCAGCGACGTCAGATATCGTCCCATGTCAAAGCCGCTGTCGAAGTGGTTGATGCCGACACTCATATCAAGTGGGCTGGAGTTCAGATCCCAGATCTCCACCACCGGGATCCCCGCATTGCGCAGCATTTCGGTTGCCCGAGGAGAGTGATAGCGCCCCGTTAAAATCAAACCCGCCGGTTGCCAGGACAGCACGGTCCGGATCCAGTTTTCTTCCTCTTGCAGGGTGTGCTGCGTGAGACCAAGAACTGACTGATAACCGAAGGTTCCCAGCTTGCGATCAATGCCTTCTAACACCTGAGCGAAGACCTCATTTCCAAGGTCCGGGATCGATACGCCAATGAACGTCGAACTCTGGTCACCTGCAAAAACCGTGGCCAATCGATTCGGTAGATAGCCAAGCGCATCCACCTGCGCCATGACGTTGACCCGGGTTTTTTCGGAATAGCCGCCTTCGCCGCGCAAGACGCGGCTTGCTGTCATCTTGGACACGCCCGCTGCGCGTGCCACCTGAGAGAGGCTTACTTTATTGTTCTTGTGAGATTTTTCGGTGTTCTTGGTCATTTTACGTTACGGGTAACTTAGTCCTTGACAGCGCGCATATTCCAGCGTGATGGTAGTGGAACGTTACGGGTAACTCAACAAGGAGGTTGGGTCATCCGTCTGGGAGGAGCCGATATGCCAAGCCTGCAATCAGGTTTGTTTTTCGACAGTATCGACAAGCACTTTGGTGGCACATACGCGCTGAAAGACGTGTCGCTATCGGTCGGTCGCGGCGAAGTCGTTGCGTTGCTCGGCGAGAATGGCGCGGGCAAGTCGACGCTCATCAAGGTACTTGGCGGCATTCACACTCCAGATGCTGGGCGCGTGTTGATTGACGGTCAGAACTATCAGCATAAACCGGCAGGCTTTGGCGAGCGCCAGAAGGTCGCCTTCATTCACCAAGATCTTGGCCTGATCGAGTGGATGACGGTGGCCGAGAACATCGGCCTAGCACTTGGATTTTCCCGCAAGAACGGGCTGATTCGCTGGAGGGATGTGGAGCGATTTGCGGTCGAGGCGCTGGACAACGTGGATGCTGAGTTTGACCCGACAACGCGGGTCGAAGATCTGACCAGAACCGAGAAATCCCTGGTGGCTATCGCCCGCGCTCTGGCTGTCGACAGTGAATTCCTTGTGCTGGACGAACCCACAGCATCTCTGCCCGCAGATGAGGTTGAGCGGCTCTTTGCCGCGATCAGACCTTTGCGGGAAAAGGGGGTGGGGATGATCTATGTTTCCCACCGTCTGGATGAAATTTTCCAGATTGCTGATCGTGTTGCAGTCCTTCGCGATGGCGCCATGGTGGGTGTCCGCAGTATTGATCACACCACGCCCGAAGAACTGGTACAAAAGATTGTCGGGCGCAAAACACGCGAAACCGTGAAAGCGACAAACGAGATTGGCGCGCCGATCCTTTCTTTACGAGATTTCGAAGTGGCAGGGCTGCAAAGGCTCGATTTCGACCTGCAAAAGAACGAAGTGCTCGGGCTAGTGGGACTGCGCGGTGCGGGGCACGAGGCGATCTCGCGGGCGCTTTTTGGCCTGTTGACCTATTCGGGCGAGGTGACGCTGGACGGAGCGCACCCAGATTTGTCGACGCCGCAGCGGGCGTTGCATGCGGGTGTGGGGTTGGTTGCTAAGGATCGGACCGAAGAATCCGTCGCGATGAGCCTATCGATCCGTGAAAACACTTTCCTCAATCCTGAAGGCACGGGACGCAAACTGCTGAGCCTTCTGGCCCCGCGCACGGAAGCGGAACGGGCTGCGACCATAGGGACAGAACTGGGGCTTTCGCCCAACGATCCAACGCTTGCGATTGAGGCCCTTTCGGGTGGAAACCAGCAGAAGGTCGTCATCGGCCGCTGGCTTGCTACCAAACGCAAGCTCCTGATCTGTGAAGATCCAACGGCCGGCGTTGATGTGGGCGCCAAGTCAGAGATCTACGCGTTGCTCAATCGTGCACTTGGCGACGGCGTGGTCATCTTGATCATCTCGACCGACTTCGAAGAAATCGCCACGATCTGTCATCGCGCCATCGTCTTCAGCCAAGGGGCCATCGTAGATCAACTGAGCGGGACGCGGCTGACCACAGAAAACCTGATCCAGTCGGCCTCAGCTGGAAACATTGAGACAGAAGGGGGCGCGTTCAATGCAATCGCTTGAATCCGGCGCATTGGAGCCCACTAAAGCCGAATTGAAGGGCCTAAGCCTTGGCAAGCGTGTCCTGCGGTTTCTACCGGTCTATGGCCTTGTGATCCTGACGGTCTTTCTGATTGGGCTCTTTTCAGTCCTGTTGCCCAACACCTTCCCAACGATGCTGAACCTGCGATCGATCATCTCCGACAAAGCGATCATCGCGTTGTTGTCTCTTGGTGCGATGATACCGATGGCCGCAGGCCGAATCGATCTGACGGTCGGCTACGGCATCGTACTTTGGCACATTCTGGCGATCAGCTTGCAGACCATGTTGGGTTTGCCGTGGCCAATTGCCGTCGCGGTCGTGTTGCTTTTGGGCGCCGTCACCGGCTTCCTCAACGGGCTGTTGGTGGAAGTGGCCAGGATCGACAGTTTCATCGCAACATTGGGCACGGGAACGGTGCTTTATGCGCTGGCACTTTGGCATACCGGTGGTCGGCAAATGGTAGGGCTGCTGCCGGACGGATTTTACGCGCTCAACACCACCTTTGTGTTTGGCCTGCCGATTGCGGCCTATTACTTGCTGGTGATCACGATGGTGATGTGGATCGTCCTCGAATACACGCCGGTTGGACGATATCTATATGCGATTGGTGCGAACCAGCGGGCGGCGCAACTGAACGGGATCCCGACACGCAAATACGTGATTGGTGCCTTTGTCGCCTCTGGCACGATGACGGCCCTGGCGGGCGTCCTTTTGGCCTCGAAGCTCAGGATCGGTCAGGCATCCGTCGGTCTCGAATTTCTGCTTCCTGCACTCGTTGGTGCCTTCCTGGGATCAACCACGATCAAACCCGGGCGGGTCAATGTCTGGGGCACGGTTGTGGGTGTCGCGATCCTGGCGGTCGGCATTTCGGGCATTCAGCAGTTTGGCGGATCCTTTTGGGTCGAGCCTCTATTCAACGGAGTCACCTTGCTGATCGCTATTGGCATCGCGGGATATGCACAGCGGAAAAAGGGCGCGGACAAGCGTTAAGATCAACGACTTTCTGGGAGGAAATCAAATGAAGAAACGGATGTTCATTGCGGGGTTGATGACCACGACCATGCTCGCAGGCACACTGGTCATGGCTGCTGATTGGGACGGGCCGACGACGGGGCCAGCGGCGGCAGATGGCAAATCGATCGTCGTGGTGGCAGGCGACCTTAAAAACGGCGGCATTCTGGGGGTGACCACCGGGGTCGAAGAAGCTGTTGCTAAGATCGGCTGGCAGGTTCGCGTGCTGGATGGCGCGGGGTCAATCCAGGGCCGTACGGCGGCGATTGGTCAAGCCCTTGCCTTGAAGGCGGATGGCATCATCATCAACGGTTTCGACGCGGTCGAACAGCAAGCAGCCCTTGAAGGTGTTGTTGCCGCAAATGTCCCTATGGTGGCCTGGCATTCCGGTCCAAAGATCGGGTGCGATGCACCTGGGGGCATTTTTGCCAACGTCTCCACCGACGCGATGACGGTGTCCGAAGTGGCCGCGGAATGGGCCATAGAGGATGGTGGTGAGGATATCGGGGTCGTAATCTTCACGGACAGCACCTATCAGATTGCCATCGACAAGGCGGACCGGTTGAAAGAAGCGGTCGAGGCTGCGGGCGGCAAGGTTCTTGAATATGTGGACACGCCGATTGCCGACACTTCTACGCGGATGGGACCGCTGACCACATCGCTTCTGCAGAAATACGGGGACAGCTGGACTCACGCCCTGGCGATCAACGATCTTTACTTTGACTTCATGGGGCCTTCGCTGGCGGCTGCCGGTCTCTCGCCAGAGACGGGGCCGCAAGCGGGGTCTGCGGGAGACGGTTCAGAAGCGGCGTTCCAGCGCATCAGGTCGAATGGATATCAGGCCATCACCGTTGCTGAACCGCTCAACCTTCAGGGTTGGCAATTGGTGGATGAATTGAACCGTGCCATTCAGGGCGCGCCATGTTCAGGCTATATCACATCGCCTGCATTGGTGACACCCGAGGGGTTGGCCAAAATGGGGGACGGCAACGCTTTTGATCCCGACATACCCTACCGCGACGCTTATGCCACGATCTGGGGCAAGTAACTATACTGCGGGATCCTGGGCCCAGCATTGGGGTCCCGCACTTTCAATTTGATGATTTTGTACGGACGCAGGTATCAGGCGTCACCCAGCCGACTTTCCGGAGGATCGCGCGATGGCAGACACACCGCTTGTCCAGATGACGGGCATCACCAAACGCTTTGGCGGCGTCACGGCGCTGCAAAATGTCGATCTGACGGCCTACGCGGGCGAAGTTCTCGCCATTGTCGGTGACAACGGTGCTGGCAAATCGACCCTGATCAAGGTGTTGACCGGTGTCTATCAGCCAACCGAAGGCCAGATTTTCATTGATGGGCAGAAGGTCGATTTTTCCAGCCACGCCGAAGCGATCGATGCAGGCATTGATGCCGTCTATCAAACCCTTGCTCTGGCCGATCATCTTGATCCCGCGGCAAATATGTTTTTGGGCAATGAACTGACCAAGACAATCTTCGGCATCGAAATCCTCGATAACAAGCGGATGCGCTCCGAGACTGAACGCGTGCTGATGGAGCGGTTGGGCGTGAAGCTGAAATCACTGGATGCGCCCACGGAAAGCTTGTCTGGCGGTCAACGCCAGGCTGTGGCCATCGCGCGGGCGGTCTATAGCGAAGGCTTGCGCGTTCTCGTGATGGATGAGCCGACGGCCGCTCTGGGGCCCCAGGAAACAGCACGCACCCTAAAACTGATCAAGAATGTGAAGGCACAGGGCTTGGCCGTGATCCTCATCAGCCATTCACTTGATGATGTCTTTGAGGTCTCCGACCGGGTGCATGTCCAGAGGCGTGGCCAATGCGTGGGTGTCGTCAAGACAAGCGAAAGCAGCACCCAGGAGGTGCTTGGCATGATCGTCGGTGCGGAGGAGGCAGCATGAACACTGCAGCAAAACCCTTGAATGAAAGGTTGGAACCGTACATCGCGATCATCGGCCCGATGGTGATGATCCTGGCGATCCTTCTCTTTATGGGCGTGGCCGAGCCTGCCCGCTACTTCCGCCTGACGAACCTCAACTTGATCCTTCTGGATGCCGCGCTTTATATGCCCATGGCGATGGCGATGACATTCGTCATCACGCAGCGGGGCATCGATCTGTCGATCGGATCAATCGCGGCCTTGTCGGGAATCCTGATGGCGTTTCTGATCAAGCAATATGGCTTCTCGGTCTACGTCGCAGTACCAATTGCGATCATGCTGGGCGCGCTGATGGGGTTGATCAATGGTCTGATCATCACGCGGTTCAACGTGCCTGATCTGATCGGCACCCTGGCCATGGATCTGGTGTATCGCGGCTTTGCCTTGGTTATTGCAAAAGGTCTGGTCCTGGCGCGCTTCCCCGATTTTCTGACCGAGATCGGACGCGGGCAGATCCCGGGATTTGTTCCAATACCTGTTCTGATCGGGATCGCAACGATGATAGCAGGCTACATCATGCTGACCCGGACCTATTTTGGGCGCTACACCATCGCGATTGGCTCCAACCCGGAAGCGGCTGAGTTGACGGGTATCAGCGTCAAACGACACAAGGTCTATGCCTATGTTCTTTGCGGCGCGTGCGCGGCTTTGGGTGGCATCCTGCTGACCGGCAAGCTGAACGCGATCCAGGCGACATCTGCGCCCTACTTCAACCTGCATGTCATCGCTGCAGTGGTCGTAGGGGGCACGTCGCTTTTCGGGGGGCGCGCATCCATGCTGGGATCGTTCGCGGGTGTTCTGCTCCTGAGCATGATGATCAACGCGCTGGTGACCTTGCGGATCGAGTTCTTCTGGCAATCCGTCGCCTCAGGCGTTGTGATCGTCAGCTCGGTCGCGCTTTACACCTGGATGCAGAAAAAGGACCGCGACGGGGCAGGGGGACCTCTTGCCGGTCTGCAAACCCCGGAAGGTCAAAAGATGCTGCGGTTCTCCGCGCTGCTGATTGGTGTGCTCATCGCCCTTCTGGCGATCGGCGGGATCTTTGCTGGCAACCCGAATCCTAGCGGGTGATCAGCCAAAGCGCGGCGTATCCGACATCCGGGTTTTACCTTGGTCGACCGCGCCGCACTCAATTCAAAGGGAGGAAACTGAATGAGATTTTTTGCAACAACCGCAATTGCGGCAAGCACAGCATTGGGCGGCATGGCATGGGCCGATGGCCACAGCAATCTGCCCCTAAAGGAACTGCCAGGCATCGCGGATCGCGATTACTGGGTCCCTGACGAGGTGAATGCGGAGGGCAAGCTTGAGGCGATGCAAGACGTCGTTGGGTCCGATGCGATGCCGTTCTCCGGCACCCTGGACGCCCCGATCCAGATCGCTCTGATATACCCGTCTGCCGACACGTCGGACTTTTGGGCGCGCAATTATCTGGCACTTACGAAGCGGCTCGACCAGTTGGGCATTGCCTATGAGACGACCGAGTTCGCCTCGCGCCAGATCGAACATTCACTGCAATCCACATATGCCAATCAGGTCGAACAGGATGCGGATCTGTATGATTACGTGATTTTCGGCCCCTCCGAATTGGCAATCCAGGCCGACAACATCGATAAGCTTTCGGGCAATGATGGCTTCTCCACGTACGTCTGGGCATTCCATACTCCACTGAAGGATCTAAAGAACCAGCCCGATGCCTGGTTTGATTTTTCGTCAGCTGCTGGCGCTTTGACCATGTGTGAATACATGCTTGCGCGTTTGGGCAACGATGTGACCATGGCGATGAACCGTGGCATTCCCGGGATCACCGACAATCAACGCTCGGGCGATTTCAAGGCATGCGTTGAAGAGAAGGGCAATTGGACCACCGCATACGAGCATTACGGTGAGTATCAGCGCGAAGGCGGGTTTGAGGGCACATCCCTGATCTTGCAGGCTTATCCCGAGGCGACGATCATCCACAACGCCAATACCGCGATGGCGATGGGATCGGTCGAGGCGCAAGTGTCTGTTGGTAAGGAGAAAGAGATATTTTCAACCGGCTGGGGCGGAACCGGGCTGGAGCTTGATGCGATCCGTCGCGGAGAGCTTGACGCCACACCGATGCGTATGGGCGATGACGTGGGCGCGGCGACGGCCGAAGCGATTAAAGCTGACCTCGAAGGCCGCGCCGAAGAGCTGCCGTTTGTTTTCTTGGGGCGGATCACCGTGGCACACGATCAGATGAGCGCGGATGAGATCGACGGCCTTGAGCAAGAGGCATTTCGCTTCTCCGGCGTAGGAGCGCTGGAGCGTTAAGGCTGACTTTGGGCGTGGCCAAACCTGGTGGCGCCCATTCCTTCCCATCGGACCAACAAGTCAAAGCCGCCCGCTGCGCCAATCACTTCAGATGGCGTAGCGCGCCTTCCGGCAGGATCTTGATTGTCGGACCGGGCGCAAGATCTGCGAACGCCATGCCGATCTCGCGGGACGTAATCCGCCCTATTCCAAAGCCTGAACCTTCGGTGATGTGCAATCCGCCATCCGGCCCAAGATCGTGCGCGGGGTCTATTACCGAGTCCAAACCCACATTTGAGATCACGGGCAAACCATTCCAGATCATGACGCGATTGGTGTGAATGTGTCCGCAGAGGAGGGCAAGCACATCGTGCCCCGCGAGCGCTTGGCCCAAACGTGCACTGTCCGTGGCATTGAGTACCGCCCAGTTCCGCTGCGTTTCGTCTTGTGTCGCGGGTGGGTGATGCAGGACCATGATCTTTGGCAGATCCGTATGCCGGGCCAGGGCGGCGTGCAGCGCGTCCAACTGACCGTCTTCAAAACCTCCGCTGGTCTTCCCTGGCAGTGAGCTGTCGAGAACCACGATATGATACCCTGCGCACACCGCATCATGATCAAGTGGTGTGTCCAGATCTCCTTCATATCCCGAAAATGCAGCACGGAATCCAGAACGTTTGTCGTGATTGCCAAGCGCGTAGAAAACGGGAATTCGCAGTTCGGCCATGCGCTCCGCCAGAATGGAATAGCTCGCTTTGTCGCCATGATCGGTCAGATCACCCGATGCAATGATGAAATCAGGTGCGGGATCGGCGCTTTGGGCCAGCGCGATTAGACGGTCAAGTTTGGCCGTGGCCTGCGGTGCTTCGGCAACGATGTGCAAATCTGTAATGTGCAGAAAAGTTGCCATATGCGCTTCTCTTCTCTCGCAAAATTGGGTTGCGGACGCTTTTCCAACGGCGCGCTAAATATGTCGCCTGAACGCCCCACCACCTAAACCAAGAGAGTTGCAGAGGCGGCCGTGGATGGCAAGCTCGGATGCGGCGTGACACATATCTGATCGACAAAGCGCAAATCTGAAAGAGCCAAGATGGGCTGTTCGGGTTGAGCCGATAAATGGAAGATTGAGAGGCACACTGCTAGATGCCTTAACTTGCGCTGGCAGCGTCGGTCGGGCTAGGACTGACATTCCGGGCAATGGTACAGAGTTCGACCGCTGAGCTTCGACTTCTCGATTGCATTGTTGCACCGCGGGCAGATTTCGCGCCCGAAGATGTTTGTGCGTTCGGTGATGACCTCGCCTTTTTTGGGCAACAAGCCGTTGGTGATGATCGAATTGGTTTCAACGCCGATCTGTAGGAGGGCGCGCATATCATCCCAAAGCGCTTGCAGATCCTCATCGGACATATCAACACCACGAGTCATGGGGTTCAGCTTTCGCAGCCACAGTATTTCAGCCCGGTAGATGTTCCCGATGCCAGAGATCACCTTTTGGTCCATCAAGAGCCGCGCGATTGGCGCACGACTTTTTCTGATGGCTGCAATGGCTCGCTCAGGTTCCGGATTATCTGCGAGCAGATCCGGCCCGTAACGCCGCCTGAACGCTTCGAGCGCCTCGCTTGGGATCAGTTCACAGGTATTCGGCCCGATTATGTCGATTGCATGCGTCGCACTTTCCAGGCGAAGGCGCGTAACATCGCGCGGTGGGTCGGCGGGCTGGGTTTGACAAACGAAGTACCCTCCAAGACCCAGATGGATATGAAGCGTTTGCTGATTGGAAAAGTGATAAAGAAGATGCTTGCCCAATGCGCTCGTGCTTTTGCAGGTCGCAGCGTCAATGATTGCCGCGCCATCGGCGAACCGCCCTTGCGGCGAGATGGCCGAGATGACCTGCCCACTCATCATTTCCGCATGGTCGCGGGCTGCGCGGTGTATCGTATGACCTTCAGGCATCCTCGTGATTTGCCACAGCGTTGTGATAAATGCGAGCACCGAGAGCTGATCGCAACTTGCTTGTCTGGCGGCGGTCTTCGCGGTTCGGTTTTGACCTGTGCTGCTTTCCCGGCAAAGGATCGTGCGGTTTCTGAATTGTTGTCTTAGAACGGCCAGAAATCCGACCAGGACCTTTGTCGAAGTCTGCAGAGCCCTCAATATAAGGGCTGTCGGTCAGACAATGAAGCTCCATCTTTTTGCTGACTTCAGGCAAGTATACCCCGAAAGATCCGCGCTGATCCCGCTCATGCAGCCTGAATGCTTGGAGGATAGACATGGTTTTGTTGGCATCTGTTGGAATGTGCCCGACCTTGCCGTAGACATCATCCAGCGGCGCACGAGAGTGCGTACAGCGTCCACGCCCACGAAATGAAGGGGTTTGGGAAACTCTTGGTTGATGGTCAGAAGAGCTTAGCTGTTCGACAAATCGCTTAGTCGAGGGCGGCCCGACCGGCTCTTGACAAGACAATTTGCACTATGCCCTTCGTCGCGCTGTCAGGGGGCATCTTTCCTCTTCCTGCGACTTCAGATTTTCGACTGAGGTCGAGATATGATCGCCCCACGCTCGGCTCCAACGTTACAACGCAAACCTGCTAATCCACCTTCGCACTGAGGGCCAGAACCGTTTTCCAAAGCGGATCCGGGACATTGACAGGGTCCAATTGGTGGCGCGGCACACCCGGTATCCGCACCTCCTCGTCATGCGAAATGGCATTCGCTACACGCTCAAATCGATCAGCCAAGATCGAACGATCTGCACCAGGATCAATCATGATGTAATATTGCCCGAGATCATGCGGCGAACCTTCCGCGACTTTTAAACCTCTGACATCCAATGAATTGACCGAGCCTGTAAGGCCCGCAGCCAAAGCTTCAACCAGAAGACCAAGCGCCCAGCCTTTGTATATGGCGGCAGGGACAAGCGCACCTTCAAGAGCTGCCGCAGGGTTCGTCGTGGGATCGCCAGCTGCATCGACGGCCCAGCCCAGCGGAATGGCCTCACCCGCTGCTTTGGCCATGGTGATCTTGCCAAGTGCCACGGCTGCGGTCGAAAAGTCCGCGTGCATTGCAGGGGCGCTTTCACCGGGTAACGTAAAGGCAATCGGATTGGTGCCAAGAACGCGGTCCTTGCCACCCGGGCCCGCCACGATGGCTGATGCATTTGTAAAACCGATCCCGATCAGGCCTCGCGCCGCGATCTGTTCGGTGAAAAAGCCCAGTGACGTGCAGGTGTGCGAATGGGCCACGGCAAGCGATGCGATCCCACTTGACAGCGCCGCAGCAATGGCGTCCGGCAAGGCACTGCTGAAAGCGGGTTGAGCAAAACCGAAACCGGCATCCACCATGACAGTGCCCGGACGCGATATGCGAACTTGGGGTTCGACAGTCCCGTTCACCCGGCCGGACAAAAGTTGGGCGCAATAGCTTTCGAGATAGTATAGCCCACAGATGATGTTTCCGGTCTCTTCCGCACGGGCCACTGCCTTTGCGACTTCGGCGGCCTGCCAAGAACCTGCGCCGTGCGCCACCAAGGCGGCCGTGCTTTTGGCTTCAATTTCAGCGATAGAGACCTTCATTTCACGTTCCTTGCTCGCTTTAGTCCTTGTCCGTATCGGCTGGTCCGGCGCCTGACAGGCGTGACGCATCTGTATCGGGTACATAGGTTCGTGCGGCGAGCGCTTCGAGCTTGGTCCAAGCGATCGCGTCAACATTCCGGCTTTGCCAGACTGGTTTTGCAGTTCGGGTTCGTCCGGTGCGGGCAATGGTCAGCCTTTCGGCGACAGTGGGGGGCGGTGCACCCTTGATTGCGACGCCATCGGTCGTGGTTTGGACCGAACCGCTCAGCCAGTCGACATGCCAAACATGTCTGTCGTCCATCAGACCCGGGGCGATCAAAAGAAGTGGTCCTGCCACGGGGCCAAGGACTGTGACGTCCTGCGGTGGTGCATCCGACACGGCGGCCATCTTTGCCAATCCGCATGAACGGCCCGGCGCTTTACCATCACAGGCGCAACTGCGAGGGGTTTTAAAGAGGTCGGCAACCGTCGAGATACCGGGCAGGCCGTGCGCCTCCAGAACTCGTGCGGCCAAGCCGGCCTCTTCGGCGAGACCCCAGGGGCAGCCTGCGCCTCGTGCAGCCTTTGTGCAGGTCGCTTGTATTTCTGACAAGGTGCGGGTCAGAGAAGGCATTCGTTGGTTTTTTGTGATTGGGACAGGATCCAGTCGTCATCCAGCATTGCATGCAGTTCGTCAGGGTAGGGAGCATTCTGGTACATCGTGATTCTCAACCAGCGATCTGACCGTGGGTCAAATCGTGTTGCGCCGAAAAACGCGAGCTTGCATCGCAACATGTCGATCGGCAGCAGATCGGCAGCGATCAGGTTGTCGCGGATTTCGCCATATGGCGCATGGCGCGACATCTGGATACGCCGGATGATGCGGCGGTGTTTGGGATGGCGTTCCAGAAAGGCCGCTATTGTTGCAGTGTTCGGCGTGGCAGACAAATCCAGTGCGAGTGCTGAAACGCTGCGCGCAATGTCGAGGGGTTGTTCAAGTGCCGCGCCGGGCTCTAGATGGCGTTCTCCCAGTCGCGGCTCTAGCTTTGCTTCGGACACGTACCAGAAGCGGGCACAAGCTTCTTGTGCAGCAAAGTCTATGGTGCGCGTCCAGGCGTAACGCTTTTCCAGAAGCGATTTGAGCTCGGTCAAGGGTATCAGGCCGTCAATCTTGAACGAGGCCATCTCGTCTGCGCCCATCGTGTCGACCAAATCGTCAACCAAGGTGCCATGCGGTTCGATCATGATCGACACCAGCATTTCCTGACCCTCGGTGGTTAGAGCAGACTTGGCCCAGTGCCAAAGCGCGTTCCATGGTGTGGGGCCTTGCAGTATTCCTGCTTCAAGGCGTCGGGATATCCGCTCTATGTCCGCCCGCAGATCGGTCAGCTTGGACAATTGAATGGGATGTGTCGTATGCCAGCTACTCAAATGCACATGCATACATCCGAGCGCTTTTGCAAAGCCCGTACGACTGGCCTCATCTGAAACGGGCAGCGACCGAACCCGCGCAAGCGCCGTTTCACGGGCCATGATCCAGGCATTCAGAAGACCGGGATGATTGACGAGGAACGGCGCCATGCCGAGCCCTGTCGAATTGCCGACGCCCAAACGACGACGTAAATCCCGTGACAAGCGTGCCGCCTTTTTACCGCCATGCCTCTCGGCCAGATGCTCGACAAGATCCGCAGCGAAGCTTCGGATCAGCCAGACGGCCAGCATTTCGGCACGGAAGGGACCATCAAACAATGGCCGTCCACGAAGGGCTGCATGATCTGCGGCGCCAAACTTGCCGGAACCGTAAACTGCGGTGGTGCGCATCAGGTAGCCAATATTATCCACGCGTTCAGCATCGGGTTGGCGACCGTTGGACAAGCGCGCGACCACATGATCCCACAACCGGACAGAGCGGTTGGCCCTTGATAGCACAAGTTCGCGGTCGCTAACCCGGCCCGCTTCCTGCAACGGAACGTTTGCGGCCAGGCGATCCAGATCCGCGTTTGTAACCTCTCCGTCAACCAGCGCGAAGGTTGCGTCCCACGCCTCTGCGATCACGCGATCCGATCGCAGATGGTCGGGCAGGTCGTGGCCGAATGCTACGAGGCTGTAGCATTGCCCATCGCCGCGCGCCCGATAGACCGCGCGGCCAACGCCATTTGCGTCAATCTGCCATAGAGGTCGATCTATCTTCCAGAGCCCGCGTCGCAAGCCACGCAACAAGGTTCGCATAAAGCTCAGACGCGTCTGATGCGATGCGCCAAGGCGTGAAAGGCGCATGACCTCGTCGGGGGAGCGCAGCGGGATCATGATTTCGCAACAAACGATTGGTCAAAGAAACGCAGCCAGTTTTCACCCATAATGCCATCGATGTCGCTTTGGGAAAAACCGACAGATCGCAAACCTGCTGCGAGGCGTGGAAAATCGCGATTGTCGCGGAAGAACTCTGGTTGTGGCGGGAAGCCCGGGCGGGATGCCGATCCTTCCCCGAAATCGTTTTTCTTGGTCCAGCGCCCGACACGCATCCACTGGACCACGCTGTCCGGCTGATTTTGACATAGATCCGAGCCGATCCCGATACGATCGACGCCCATAAGCTCTGCCGTGTCGGCCACCATCGCGCAGAACGCCTGCAGCGTACAATCGGACCCACCTTGCAAATGGTGGGGGTAGAGGGAGAAACCCAGCATGCCCCCGGTTTGGGTCAAAGCGCGCAGAACCGTTTCTGACTTGTTGCGCAGGGCAGGGTGCCATCCGACCGGATTTGCGTGGGTGATCGCGATCGGCCGGATGCTGTGCTCAATCGCGTCCAGGGTCGAGCGTTCGGCAGAGTGGCTCATGTCGACCACAAGCCCCACTCGGTTCATTTCGGTGACCACCTCGCGTCCCATGCGGGTCAGGCCGCGATCCTCTGCCTCGTAGCAGCCTGTCGCAAGCAGGGACTGGTTATTGTAGCTCAATTGCATGAAGCGCAGACCGAGCGTGTGGAGGATTTCAACGAGCCCGATATCATCCTCAATCGGCGCTGGCGTCTGTGCCCCAAAGAGAATGGCCGTGCGACCGTCTGTCCTCGCATTGCGTATATCGTCGCCGGTTCGTGCCTGAACGATCAGGTCAGGATGGGCTTCAAAAAGACGATTCCACGCTTCGATATTGCCGACGGTTTCGCGAAAAAGCTCGTGATATGCGATTGTGACATGAACGGCGTCAACGCCGCCTTCGCGCATCTGACGAAACACTTTCTCAGACCAGTTGGCGTACTGAAGACCGTCGATCACATAAGAGCCTATGTGGCCGCCGATATCGCTGTTCTCATTGCTCTTCACACAACAACTTTGCCGCTGCGGCAATGCGATGCAATAATTTTCTTTAACAAACCAAGGACATTGATCGACTGCAAGGCTGCAAAACCGACGTTGCGCCTCGGCCGAGAAAGGTGGGCGTTGTCACGCTGCTTCGCCATTGTCCTCTAGAGGCTTCTGCGTTGCATCGACATGAACTGTCGCAAAAGGGGAAAAATGAGCGCGAAGACCGAGATCAGGCCGAGCGCTAGCGCAATGGGGTGGCCGTAAAAGAACGCCCAGAAGCTGCCATCGGTTAGGATCAAACCCTGCCTCAAGGTGATTTCCAGCGTCGGGCCAAGCACCATCCCAATCACAAGCGGTGCCATCGGGAAACCTTGCCTGCGCAAGATGAAGCCCGCGACACCCGCAGCGCCCATGACCGCCAGATCAAAGGGATTGCCACGCACGAAATAGACCCCGACGGCGCAGAGAAGGACGATGGCTGTCATCATGAAAGCTTCTTTGACGCGCAGGATGGGGGCTGCCACCCTGGACAGGACTAGCCCCAGCGGCAAAAGCAAAAGGTTTATGACGAAGAAGCCAGCGAAGATGGCGGCAATCAGGGTTGGGTTGTCTTCGACCAGTTTCGGTCCGGGCGTGATGCCATGCAGCGTCAATGTAGCAAGCATGACCGCAGTGATGGCATCCCCCGGAATGCCAAGCGCCATGGTTGGCACAAGCGCGCCGCCGGTGACTGCATTGTTGGCGGCTTCGGAAGCGATGATACCGTCAGGTTCTCCAGTCCCGAACTTGTCCCCATTGGGCGATGACCTGCGGCCTTCGGCGTAAGAGATGAATGCGGCTGTTGCAGCCCCGGTGCCAGGTAAAACGCCGATCATGTTGCCGATCAATACCGATTTGCCGAGGGTTCTGCGGCGGCCTTTCCACATCGCCAGGCGGGGCAGTGTAACGCCCTTGAAATCGACCAGCTCTGAGGCGGTGCTGAGTTGCGCGCTGGCCCGCATCAGCACTTCGGACAACGCAAAGACGCCGATCACTACGGCCAGAAGATTGAACCCCGCAAAAAGCTGCCAGTTGTTGAAAGTAAATCGCATCTCTCCGACAATCGGGTCGCCACCTACCGTGGAAAGGAAGATGCCGATCATGCCGGCCAACAGCCCCTTGACGAGAGAACCTGTTGAGACTGAGACGATGCAGGTCATGCCCAGAAGGATCAGTGTGAAGGTCTCGATGGGTCCGAATTGCAACGCGAATGCTGCCAGTTGCGGGGCGGCGAAAATCAGAACCACAGCGGAAACCAACCCCCCAATAACCGAAGCGACTGTGGCCCAACCAAGCGCCAATCCGGCCTCGCCGCGCTGCGCCATCGGATAGCCGTCAAGGCATGTTGCGGCCGATTGTGGTGTGCCGGGCGTGTTGATCAGGATCGCTGCAATAGAACCACCATAGACTGATCCGGCATAGACAGCCAGCAACAGCATTATGGCCGGGGCCTGTCCCATGGATAGCGTGAATGGCAATACCATGGCCACGGCGACGGTTGATCCGATTCCTGGCATAGCGCCCAAGACGATGCCGAGGGCCGTACCCAAAACCAGCACCAGAAGGCCTTCAAGGGTCATAAGGATAGCGAAGGCATCTGGCAGAGACGACAGCATGAACGGACCCTCTTAGAACAGATGCGTAAAGCGAGAAACTGGCAAAGGCATGCTCAGCATATGATTGAAGAGCAGGACGAGGGCGCCGGGAACAACGACGGCGTAGAGGGCAACGACAATCGGATTGCGGATGCCGAAGAGGTGTAAGCTCATGGCCGCGAACACGACGGATGGCAGAAAGAAGCCCTCATGTCCTATTACGTTTGTGTAGACAACCGACGTCACGAGCAGCAGAGCAACGCGCCCCAAACTGGCAACCGGCGCCGAGGCTTCGTTTTGGTGCATGGCTTGAACAAGGGCAATAAGTGTAAGCCCCATCCAAAGCATCAAGATAGTTCGTGGAAAGAAGACTGGGGATTGTGCAGTCGCCACGTTTGAAAAGCTTTGCGCAAAAGTGGATGCGTAAAGGCCTGATCCAATCAGAAACAGGCCCATCAGGACCATTGCCTGTTCATTCAATAGCTTTTGCATCAGTCCGCCCTGCCTTTGAACCGGTGCGGTGGCCCTTGGGCGGGCCGCCGTCAATTGGGCAGATCAGAGACCGGCCGCTTCGATCAAGGCGCCGTTGGATTCGTATTGCTGTCGGAAAAACGCTTCGAATTCAGCAGCACCTCGATAGTTGATCACTGTTCCGGATGTTGCCGCGAAGTCCTGAAAGCCTTCTGAGGCGACAGCTTGTTCGCAAGCCGCTTCAAGCTTTGCGGTCACTTCGGGCTCAAGGCCCGCAGGTGCAAAAAGGCCGCCCCAAAGGTAAAGCTCGTTTAGAGGCGCTTTGATACCGGTCTCGGTGGCCGTGGGCACATCCGGGTAGCTTTCAAGGCGTTCGGAATTGAAAACCATCAGTGGCCGGAAATCCCCGCGCGTCATAAGGATCTCGGTGTCGCCGAAGAACTGGATCGTGCCAGCTGTCAGTTCTTTGACGGCGGGACCAGATCCTTGGAAGGGCAGGTGCTTTAGTTTGTCGAGGATGCCCAACCCTGCAAAGGCCGCAACCGTGGTCAGATGTGTCATCGCGCCGGGGCCGGATGAGCCATAGACAAGCTTGCCAGGCTCAGCATTGGCTGCTTCGACCACGTCCGCAGCCGTCTGATAAGGCGTGTCGGCATTTGTAAACAAAAGCGTAGGCGACGCCGCGACCGAGCAGATTGGCGTCCAACTGTCCACGTCATAGGGTACGTTCTTGATTTGTGGCTGGATCGTCGACACCGTGATAGAGAAATAGCCAAGTTGGTATCCGTCGGGTCGCTGACCCTGCAGGGCAGAGGCCGCCACCGTGCCAGATCCGCCTGCCATGTTTGATACAAATGCGTCACCGCCTATGGCTTCGGCAAAATGTGGTGCAAAGCCCCGCAGCAGAAGATCGGTGCCGCCGCCAGCATTGAAGGGCGCGATAAGGTTGATTGGTCGTTCCGGAAAGTCGTCGGCAGCCACAACGGGAGCGGCCAGAAGCGAACATGCAAAAAATGCAGCAACTCTTTGAAGTGTCATGTAGTTCCTCCCAAATGGCAAATCCGCGATGAGAGTGTGAAGCTCCACCGCAGTGGGGCTGACATGCCATTCTTGTATGATTGCCCCGATGGGAGAAAGTAGCCCAGACTTGCGCTTAGAAAAGGTAAATTACGTCTGAAGGGGGCCGGCGGCGGCGACCTATCCGGCGTTTGGTGTTTTCACTGAGCAAAGAGGGTCTTTGAGCAACAACTTGGGCGGGCGCAGCCGCAATGACATTGGCGAGTACTCGTCAAGCGCGAGCAAGAGATCAAGCTCAAAGCCTGCTTTACCACTCGAAGACTTCCATAAAGTCCGCCGTCATCGAATAGCCGATCTGGGCGATCTGGGTCTTTTGTAGCTCAGTTTTCATCTTGCCAGTCACCCAAACCGCATCCCAAAGCTGATTGCTTGGCCATGGCGTTTTTGTATCGACAATCACCAACTGGTTCGGAGGTGGTGGCGGGACATGAATGCACGCACCCACATATGGCACAAGAATGAAGCTGGTCACGCCGTCTGATCCAAGCGCCAGCGGGATGATGTAGCCAGGCATCCGGATGTAAGCGCCATCCAACGCTTCGTTCATCTTGGTCGCGTTTGCATCGTAGACCGGGTTCCAAGTGTCATTTATGACATCTATCTCTCCTTCACCAATGATCTCAGCGTAAGGAACGCCCGGGGGAATAAGATCATCCCAAGTGATTTCGCGTGCGGTCGCAGATCTGGCGGGATATGCAAGCACCGCAGAAGCCAGACCGGAGGCAACAAGAGAACGGCGTGTCAGATGTGTCATGTCTTTGGCAGCATACCATCGGCCAGCGACAGGCGATAGGCACGAAGGGCGGGCACCAAGCTCACAATTGCGCCAGCCACAACAACGCCTAGGAAAACTGCCAATTCGCGGGTTGATGGGAATTCAATTGGTAACCAGAGGCCATAGGCGCTGTCGATGATGGGCTGAGCGATGACGAGACCGAGGTAAAGCAGGCTCAGGCCAAGCAAGGCGCCAAATGTTGCCGTCAGGGCGGCTTCGAGCACAAGCATGCTAAGTATCATGTTGGGTCGGGCCCCCATGGCCCGGAAGATTGCCATTTCGCGCCGCCGCTCATTGAGCGCTGAGAACATCGTTGCCATCATACCAATCAGAGCGGTCACCACGACCATGCCCGACACCGCCAGAAGTGCCGTTTCAGCAACGCCAACAATCGCCCAAAGCTCTTGCAGGGCAACGCCGGGCAAAACTGCCAGAAGCGGTTCTTCCGGATAGTTGTTGATAGCCCTTTGCAGGGAAAAGGTCTGCAATGGGCTTTCCACACCGACCAGCGCAGCGGTGACCGCTTTCGGTGTCAGATCCATCTGACGGATCTGTTCGACCGGTGTTGATTGCCCCGGAATGCGTCCGCCACCTTGCCAATCGACATGGATGGCTTCGATGGCCTCCATGCTCACGATGACGGTGCGATCAACGGGCGTTCCTGTCTTTTCCAAAATGCCGGAGATGCGGAAGGGCTGATCATCGTGCTCCTTAAAGGAGGCGATGCCATGTGCGACAATGATCGGGTCGTTGATCGAATAGTTCAGGGTCTTAGCGACGTCAGCGCCGATCACGGCATCGAAGAGGTCCGACATGATGGCGCCCTCAGCGACGGCCAGATCACGACCCTGCCGATACTTGTAGTGGTCAAAGAAGGCGACGCTGGTGCCCATCACCCGGAATTGCCGGTGACTGTCGCCAAGGGAAATGGGCACGATCCACTCCACGTCGGGCCGCGCGGCGATGTCCTGATAGCTTTCCCAAGTCACGTTGTTGGTGGCGTTGCCGATCCGAAAGACCGAATAAAGCAACAGTTGAACGGATCCAGAGCGGGCACCGACAATCAGATCGGTGCCCGAAATCGTGTCCGCAAAGCTCGCTTTCGCGCCCGTTCGGATCTTTTCGACACCAAGAAAAAGCGCCACCGACAAGGCGATGGCCAATGTGGTCATGCCGACGGTTAAAGCGCGGGCGAAAAGCGATGCGATGGCCAGCCGCAGGATCAACATGCTTGCCTTTCGGTCATTGCGATATCTTCCATCCGGATCACGCGATCAAAGCGCTCGGCAAGTCGTGGGTCGTGGCTGACCATAAGCAATGTCGTCCCATGGCTTTGTACCTGATCAAACAGCAGATCCAGAAAGGCTGTCTGACTTGTGGCGTCGAGAGATGACGTCGGCTCGTCGGCGACGACGATGGGTGGCCGCCCGATCAGGGCACGGGCCACGGCGACCCTCTGCTGCTGGCCGACACTCAGATTGGCGGCTTTCGCGCGGATCAGGTCCTCGGAAAGTCCAAGCGCCTTGCAAAGCGCGGCTGCTTTGATCGTCGGATCGCTCACACGTTTCCGGCGCTCCGGAGCAAATCGCAGCGGTAGCAGTATGTTGTCCACAACCGTCCCGAAGGTTAGTAGGTTGAACTGCTGAAAGATCATGCCGACACACTCGGCGCGAAACCGATCCCGCGCACCGCCCGGCAGGGTGGCAAGATCCGTCCCCGCCACACTGACCGTGCCGGTATTCGCCAAAATTGTGCCGCAGATCAGTGACAGCAGTGTTGATTTTCCCGATCCGCTTTCGCCCAATAGCATGGCGGTTTCACCGGTCCTGATTTGAAAATCAGGAATGCTCAATGCGAAAGATGCGCGGCCCGGCCAGCGGAACCGCACCTCTCGCATCGAAATGATCGGTTCGGCTGGACTCACACTCAGAACATGCCACGCAGATCCAGCGTAGGTTGCTCACGGGTCACCTCAAAAGACTGTGCTCCGGACGCCGAAGCGATTTGGATTTCCAATTCGCGGGCATTCGGGAAGGCTTCAAAGTACGCGAAAGTAATCTCGGAAATCGCGCTCGGATCAGAACAGTTTAAGTTGTACTCTGCATGGAACTCTGAATGCGTGGTTTCCTCCGCATGCTCTTCGTGCTCCGCATGTTCATCATGATGCTCATGGTCATGTCCGTGATCATGGTCATGATGATCGTCTTCGCTTTCAAGCGCCGCACTCGCTTGGGTTACGTTGCATTCAGCAGCGGCTGGAAAGACGAACAATTCGAGTGGTCGAGCCAGCGTCGCAACCCCGCTATCGATCGCTTTCCTGTCTTCCTCGCTTTTTGCTTTGTATTCAAATCCGACGATATCCGCGCCAGGGGCGTGAAGCTCCATCGCCAGAGTGGTGCCGTCGATGGCAATGTTGAGTTCACCCACCCCGTGTTCATGTGCGTCCAGTTGCCGTGTGTCTTCCGCAAGAAGCGGTCCGGCGAGGAGGATGGTCGATATAGCGAGCGTCCGTTTCATAATGTTCCCTTTCAGCGATTTTGGAGCCTTGGCAGTTTCATTTCATGCGATTTGCCCCGCTTCATCAATGCAAAGATGCTCGGCCTGATCTCACTTTCGTCATCTGGCTACGTCTGCTCGGATGGTTCGCGGGGCCTCATGTACCTTTGTGCACAGGCTTGGTTTCCGTTCGCTGAGTTATAGCTAGCTTCAACACAATTCGAACGAACCGGCCATGCCCTGAAACTTGCTCATCAGCAACGGTGCCGACAGTCGCGCCAACAAGCCTAAACGACTTTCCGATGGTCTTACTTGGGGCATCATCTCGTCGGTCCGGCAGCGGAAACCTCAATGAACGCAGAAATTCATATTTTTTTCAATGTTTTGGCCAGAAAAACGAGGCAAAGCTGTGGGCCGTTAAGGGCGGAGTAAGAAGCAGGTCCTATGCAAATGGCAAGTGGAAATTCGGCGTGATCGCCTCTGTTTGATCAAGGTTGCTGGTTATGGACAAATCCGACACACCGCGACGATTCGGGGTCTGGATGAACAGTCTTATGTTCAAAGGTACGGCCATGGCCGTTCTCGTGATGCTGGTCGTGGTAGGCGCCTTTCAATGGCGCGACACGATTGCAATGTCAGATATCGTTCATGATGGTCTGGTCAAAAAAGGCTACAGCGTCGGTGACTTGCTGGCTTTGCAGATGGGACCGTCCATCAGGTTCGGCAATGCGGCTGCGATCTCTGATGTCGTGTCATCTGTACTAAGCAGTTCCGCCCCCGATATGTCTGGGGCGATCATTTTCAACAAGACAGCGACTGCCATCCAGTCCACCGGCGAAGCCACCCAAAGCCAGGCAGCGATAGAATCGCTTGTTTCTGAGGTCCTAACCACAGGCAAGGTCGCGGTTTCCGCAGACGGTTTGACCATTGCAACCCCCAGCTTCTTCGGGAACGCGTCCGATCAGGTCGATCCGGTCGCAAATCTGGCGGGTGTTGTTGTTACCTTTTGGAATGCGGACGCGAGCATGGCTGAACTGGCCTCAATGTACAAGCAGTCCCTGATAATCGGTGGTTTTGTGTTTGTCGCGGGTCTTTCGCTTTTGGGAGGTCTCTTGTTTCTCGCCGTTGTTCGCCCCCTTGAACGTGTTGGCCAGTCGATGGTGCAAGTTGCTGGCCAGAACTACGATTGCGACATCTCGTTTGTGGAAAGAGGCGATGAGATCGGCGTGATTGCGAAGCGACTGAGTGGTTTTCGCGACAGTCTCGCCATTGCAAAAGCGGCTGAGCGGGAAATGGCCTTCAAGGGGGCTGCCTTCGAAGGATCGACTGCGCCAATGATGATGGTGGACGAAGATTTCTGCGTCACATTTGTCAATCCGGCCTGCGCTGATTTGCTTGCGGATTTGATGCCGGATCTTGAGCAAAGCTGGCCAGGTTTTGACATCAATCAAATCGTTGGCGCGAACATTGGCGCCATGAACGATCTTCGAAAAAGGGTGGATCAGGTCGTCGAAGCGGGCGCAGACGCTTTGCCGTTTTCCGTCAATGCAAAGATCAACTCGAAGTTTTTGCAGATCAAGATGAATGCCGCACTTGATAAATCTGGCATCATGATCGGAGGGGTCATGGAATGGAATGATCGGACCGAAGCCCAACGCAATGAAACGGTGCTGTCGGGGATCGATGCCAACCAGATCAGGATGGAGTTCGGCTCGGCAGGTCAATGCGATTACGCCAATGACAAGGCGCTGAAGCTTCTCGGGATGAGCCCAGAGGCCATAAAGAATGCCAGCATACGGACTTTGTTTGCAGGTCGTGAAAATGCATCAGAAGTCTTGCAAGCCAAGGTCCTTGACCAGACCGTATCACACGGACGTTTCGACTTGATAACCGAGGCAATCGTGGAAGGGTTTTTTGCGAGTCTTCAAAATGATCAAGGCAGTATCGAAAGGTGCATATTCCTGGGCACCGATGTGACCAAGCGCGAAACCGCGATGCGAGAGGCACAGCTCGAACAAGCGCGTGTCGCGAGAGATCAAGAGACAACCGTGAATGAGTTGGGCCAGGCGCTGCGCCATCTTGCGGAAGGCGATCTTATGTCCACGATCGATCGGCCGTTCGCCGACGGTTACGACCAACTTCGTCAGGATTTCAACGTTGCTGTAGGAGCATTGTGCGATGCCGTAGGAACCGTCACGCAGAACTCTGAATCCATCCGGAATGAGACGCTGGAAATCACGAGCGCCGCCGAAGACCTATCGCGCCGAACAGAAAGACAAGCGGCCACGCTGGAAGAAACCGCAAGCGCGCTCGATCAACTGACAATGTCGGTGAAATCGGCTTCCGAGGGGGCTGATGCGGCCAGCACGATGTCGACCGAGGCGCAGACAAATGCGGAGGAAGGTGGCAAGATAGCCCGAGAAGCCATTCACGCCATGGGTGAGATCAAGGCGTCCTCAGAAGAGATCTCCAAGATCACGACCGTGATTGATGAAATTGCGTTTCAGACCAATCTTCTGGCTCTGAACGCGGGTGTTGAGGCGGCTCGGGCCGGTGAAGCCGGGCGTGGCTTCGCTGTCGTCGCGACCGAAGTGCGTGCCCTGGCGCAACGATCATCTGAAGCTGCGCGTGAGATCAATAGCCTCATCTCGTCGAGCGGCGAGCAGGTGCGTCAGGGCGTGGATTTGGTGGACCGTACGGGATCGGCTTTGTCCTCGATCGTCAACTCGGTTTCTGAGATTTCGGCCCGTATATCCGGCATCGCAGAATCTGCACGAGAGCAGTCTGCAGGTTTGGGAGAGATCAACTCAGCGATGACTCAGCTTGATCAGGTGACCCAACAGAATGCCGCCATGTTTGAAGAAACAACCGCCGCAAGCCACGCGCTGACAGCAGAGACGGATGCTCTTGTGCGCGCGGTGGCCCGCTTTCGGCTTGGTGCGCAAGCTCAGCAAAAAGTCGGATCAACGGTGAATCAGGTGCAGACCGAAGAGCGGGCCGTTGCGAATGGCCTCGATCTACCGCCAATATCCTCTCAGGAAGATGGGTGGGAGGATTTTTGACCGGGGCCGTCCCCCTAAGCCTACGATCTACCCCCGGCAAAGCGCTGCTGCCAGTTTGCACGATCTTCATCGCTGATCTTGGAGAACAGAACGTCAGGCACATCAAATGCGTGCCCGGCTTTCAGTTGATCCAAAAAATCGTTCAGGTCTGTTGGCCACTCCAATGCGTCCAGTTGCATGTCCCGCATAATTTGCGCCGAAGCATCCGGGATGAAAGGGGCCGAGAGCGCGGCATAGAGCACGATAAGGTTCAGCGCCAAGCGGATCTGAACCGCCGCTTTCCCCGGATCCTCCTTGAAGGTTGACCAGGGCGCCACCCTTTGCAGATACTCATTGCCGGCCACCCAGATCGCGCGAAGTTCCTGCGCGGACTTGCGAACTTCCATAGTATCTAGGTAGCGCTCATAGTCTGCGACCTTTACCGCAAGCTCATTTATCAGTGCATGATCCTCGGGCTCATAAGGACCGCTTTCGGGCACGGCCTCCCCAAACTTCGAGCGGCAGAATTTCGTGACCCGGCTCACAAAATTCCCCAGCACATCGGCGAGATCCTTGTTCACGCCCTGCTGAAAAAGCTCCCATGTGAATTCGCTGTCAGAACTTTCAGGGCAATTCGACAGCAGCCACCAACGCCAATAGTCCGCTGGCAGGATCTCAAGGGCTTGATCCATGAAAACGCCACGTCCCTGTGACGTGCTGAATTGACCACCATCATAGTTCAAGTAGTTGAACGACTTGAGATGGTCGACAAGTTTCCAGGGCTCAGCCGATCCCAGGATCGTGGCCGGGAAACTGAGCGTATGAAAGGGCACATTATCCTTGCCCATGAATTGCGTGTAGCGCACATCGTCAGCGCCTTTGTCTATACGCCACCACCGTTCCCAATCGCCCCCTTTGCCCGCAGCAACCCATTCCTTGGCGCAAGCGATGTACTCAATCGGCGCGTCAAACCATACATAAAAGACCTTGCCTTCCATGCCGGGCCAGTCCGCATCGCCTTTTTTGACCGGAATGCCCCAATCTAAATCGCGCGTGATCCCCCGGTCTTGCAGTCCATCGCCATCATGCAACCATTTCTTTGCGATCGAGGTCGTCAGAACCGGCCAGTCTGATTTGCTGTCGATCCATTTGTCCAAATCACTTCGCAGAGCAGATTGGCGAAGGTAAAGATGCTTTGTCTCGCGCACCTCAAGATCTTTCGAGCCTGAAATCGCGCTTCGTGGATTCAGAAGATCAGTCGGATCCAACTGCTTGGTGCAATTTTCGCATTGATCACCGCGGGCCTTGTCGTAGCCGCAGTTTGGACAGGTTCCCTCAATGTAGCGGTCAGGCAGAAACCGCCCGTCCGCGTTTGAGTAGACCTGTTTTTCAAGCACCTCGCGGATCAGCCCCTGACGTTCGAGAGCGCCTGCAAAATGCTGCGTCAGTTCATGGTTCTCGGTCGACGAAGAGCGCCCGAAATGGTCGAACGATAGCCGAAATCCCTCTGCGATCTTGGCCTGAACCTCGTGCATTTCTGCGCAGTAGTCGGCGATCGGCTTGCCTGCCTTGGCGGCGGCCAGTTCCGCGGGCGTTCCATGTTCGTCAGTGGCACACAGAAAAAGAACCTCGTGCCCGCGCGCCCGCTGGTAGCGCGCATAAAGGTCCGCGGGCAATTGGCTGCCGACCAGGTTGCCAAGATGCTTGATCCCATTGATGTAGGGGATCGCCGAAGTGATGAGATGTCTTGCCATTTAGCCGTTCCGCCGCTGATTGCTGGTCACTTAACAGCGCGGGCGGCGATGGGAAAGTGGGATGAACTGCGACGAGGTCAACCGTAAGGTAGGTGTTCCTGCCGCCGATCCTGCTCTTTCCACATCGATCAAGCTGACTTGCCGCACAAGTTAACTGGACGGCTAGCGGAGCGCGCGATCAGTTTCGGTTGTCATCGACTGCAGGCTTTGCGCATGAGCCATAGTAGGTGCGTCATGACTAGACCGGCAACTTGGCGGGTTCGCTCAATTGACCAGGTCGGATTTCTGCTTGCGCCCACCGCGACCAACGTTACCGTCCGGCCAAAGGCAGTAAGGGGCATCGTATGAAAACAAGACAATTGGGGCAGACAGGCATCGATGTTTCGGCCCTATGCCTGGGATCCATGACTTGGGGCACGCAAAACACGGCCGATGAGGGTTGTGCCCAGATTGATCGCGCGCTTGGTGCTGGCGTGAATTTTGTCGACACAGCAGAGATGTATCCGGTCAATCCGGTCAGTGCAGAGACAATCGGTCGTACAGAAGAGATCATCGGCATTTGGGTTCAAGACAGCGGCCGACGAGATGAGCTTGTGATTGCCACCAAGCATTCAGGCGAAGGCTTGAAAGCCGTTCGGGAGGGCGCGCCGATTTCGTCTGAAACAATCCCGTCGACGATTGAGGCCTCCTTGCGCCGTCTGAAGACGGATTACATCGACCTATACCAGTTTCACTGGCCAAATCGCGGCAGCTACATGTTCCGGCAGAATTGGAGCTATGACCCGTCTGGACATGATCGGACCGCGATTATCCAGGACATGGAAGATTGCCTTGGGGCGCTTCAAAAACAGGTGGATCGCGGGACCATTCGTTCGTTCGGCCTGTCAAATGAAAGCGCATGGGGGACGGCGCAATGGATTGATATTTCTAATAAAAATGGCGGTCCGCGCGTCGCATCCATTCAGAACGAGTATTCGCTGCTGTGCAGGCTCTACGACACTGATCTGGCTGAACTTAGCATTCTGGAGGATGTGGGGCTCTTGGCCTTTTCGCCCTTGGCTGCAGGCCTGTTGACCGGAAAATATCAGGGCGGGGTGGTGCCGGACGGATCCCGAATGTCGCTTGTCCCAGCCCTTGGTGGCAGAAAGACCAGCCGCGCAATGGAATCCGTCGACGCATATCTTGGCGTTGCAAAGAAACATGGGCTCGATCCGGTTCACATGTCCTTGGCTTGGTGCATGACGCGGCCTTTCATGTGCTCTGTCATCTTTGGCGCGACCAGCATGGATCAACTGGAACTGGCGCTCGGAGCCTCAGAGATCACGCTTTCCGAAGAGGTTCTGACAGATATCGACGCGGTTCATCGCCAACATCCGATGCCGTACTGACCGCGGCGCCAGCTGCATGGAAGGAAAAGTGAGATGCCGCTTAACATGAGCCGAGAGGTCTTCATCACATGTGCCGTCACGGGATCAGGCGGCACGCAGGACCGAAGCCCGTATGTGCCGCGGTCGCCCAAGGAAATTGCTAACAGCGCGATTGCGGCTGCGAAGGCCGGGGCGGCGATTGTGCATTGCCATGTGCGGGATCCTGAGACCGGGGCGCCGTCGCGCGATCTCAAACTTTATCGCGAATTGACGGACCGGGTGCGTGACAGCGATACGGATGTCGTCTTGAACCTCACTGCGGGAATGGGGGGGGACATCGTCTTTGGTGGGACCAATGCGCCGCTGCCAGTGGCGGAGGGCACCGACATGGTCGGCGCGGAAGAACGTGTGACCCATATCGCCGAATGCCTGCCGGAGATATGCACGCTGGATTGCGGCACGATGAACTTCGCTGAGGCCGACTACGTTATGACCAATACGCCGGGCATGTTGCGGGCTATGGGCCGATTGATGACGGATCTAGGTGTGAAGCCCGAGATCGAAGCCTTTGACACGGGTCATTTATGGTATGCAAAACAATTGGTTGCGGATGGTATCTTGGAAGCGCCTGCGCTTGTGCAGCTTTGCATGGGTGTGCCTTGGGGTGCGCCGAATGACCTCAATACCTTCATGGCCATGGTCAACAACGTGCCCGAAGATTGGACGTTTTCTGCCTTCTCTCTGGGACGAAGCCAGATGGCCTATGCGGCGGCGGCTGTCTTGGCGGGTGGCCATGTAAGGGTGGGGCTTGAGGACAATCTCTGGCTCGACAAGGGTGTGCTGGCAGAGAACCAACAACTGGTCGAACGTGCCTGCACCATTGTCGAAAACATAGGTGCAAAGATCATGGGGCCTGCTGAGGTACGCGAACGACTTGGGCTGACCAAACGGGCTCCGAAGGATTGAGATCCGCATCTGTGAAACATCGGTATTGTGCGGTCTGGGCAGCGATCTGGGGGAGGCGAAGATATGACCGAAACGGCGGCAATCATCGGCGGCGGCGTGATCGGGGGAGGTTGGGCCGCGCGTTTTCTGCTGAACGGCTGGAATGTCAACCTTTTTGACCCAGACCCACATGTGGAGGCCAAACTTGCACCCGTTCTGAAGCAGGCCCGGCATGCGCTGCCCAGCCTGTTGGACGTTGCCTTGCCGGAAGAGGGGCAGTTGACCTTTTGCGCCGAACTCAAAGATGCGGTTGCAGGGGCCGCTTGGATCCAGGAAAGCGCGCCGGAACGTCTTGAGGCCAAGCAACGGCTACTTGCACAGATCGAGGCCGCCTGCGCGCCGGACGCCATCATTGGCTCGTCGACGTCCGGCTTTCGACCAAGCCAGTTGCGGGAAGGAGCGCAGCACACCGACAGGATCCTGGTCGCGCATCCTTTCAACCCGGTTTACCTCATACCGCTTGTCGAACTTGTGGCGCCTGACGCCAATGATGGTGTGATCGCGACAGCCAAGAGCGTCCTGACCGGTCTTGGCATGTTTCCTCTACACCTTCGGAAAGAGATCGACGCCCATGTCGCGGACCGCTTTCTTGAGGCGGTCTGGCGCGAGGCCCTGTGGCTGGTCAAAGACGGGATCGCAACGACCGAAGAGATCGATGACGCAATTCGTATGGGCTTTGGTATGCGCTGGGCGCAGATGGGTCTCTTTGATACGTACCGAACGGCGGGTGGAGAAGCCGGCATGCGACATTTCATGGCGCAGTTTGGCCCGGCACTGAAGTGGCCCTGGACCCGGCTAATGGACGTGCCCGACTTTGACGATGACCTTGTGGACTTGATTGCCGGGCAGTCCGACCAGCAATCAGGCCACTTGACGATATCCGAGATGCTGAAGGCGCGTGACGAAAACCTTGTCGCGATGATGCGCGCGCTCAAGTACCGGGATTGGGGAGCCGGCGCCGTCCTGAATGAGCAAGAAAGATCGATCCGGTCGGGCACTGTTCTGGCGGCGCGGGCCGGAGATCTGCGGGATGTTAGCCAGCCGATCCTGACGGTCCGCCGGGCGGTGCCTTTGGATTGGACGGATTACAATGGGCACATGAACGAGGCGAAGTACCTTCAGGCCTTTGGCGATGCCACAGACCGTATGATGGAAATGGTCGGTTGCGATGCAGACTATATCGCGACCGGTGGCAGCTATTTCACGGCCGAAACGCATATTCGCCATGTCGATGAGGTATGTGCGGGCACAATCATCGAGGTGCGAACGCAAATGCTGATGGGGCAGGGCAAGAAAATGCATCTTTGGCATGAGATGTTGGCGGGCAAGCGTCTTCTTGCCACGGGCGAGCACTTCCTGCTGCATGTCAGCCTCGAAACTCGCCGCCCGTCGGAACCCGCCGCACATATTGTCGAAGCTCTTGAGAGGATCAGCGCGGCTCATGCCAATCTGCCCCGACCGGACGGCGCTGGGCGATATGTTGGTCAGCGGCCCTGAAACCTTGCCCTACCGGGTCACCGCTTGCAATTTGGTCAACCGTGCAGGCAGATCGCGGGCTGTGAACGACGCCTGGCGCACCAGATTGTCAAAATGCAGCGATAGCGTTTCGATCCTTTCTCGATCCCGGAAAGCCATGTAGTGCCCGCCTGTGTAGATCACGGCGAGCAAAGGACCGAATATGGTGATTGGCGCGGAGTAAAGCTTGCGTGCGTCGAAGAGATAAAGGCGCAGCCGGGGGTATAGCTGCTCGGTGAGATCAAGTAAGTGACCGAGCTGGTCCGACCGGACGTCTTTGCCAAGATCTTCGTAGTAGCCGGTGCCGACGGCAAAACTGTCCAGCTCGTAGATCGGTAGGGCAATTTCATAATCTGATTGCGAACTCCGCATCCAGTCCAGCCGGTCATGTGAGGCGTTGATAGCTTGCGTCGTCGTGCGACCCAGATGTGGCCCGTATTCCCAAGCCAGCATCGCCTCCGTTTTGAGCATGTCGGGCAGGGCGGCGGGCACGTGGCGGATTTTGTATCCAGCGGCCTCTTTGTGCCAGTTGAAGATCCGCTCATCAATCAGCGCGCGTGGCGCTTCGGTCAGGGACAGTGCTGCTGCGGTAAGGGCTGCCGCGCTTTCGGGGCGGTTCGACAAACCCAGAAGCCAGTCGGCCGAAACGCCAAGTGCCTGAGCGCAGGCGCCCACCACATGCGCGCCGGGTAGGCGAGCAGCATCGTCATTGAGGGCTTGGTTGATGGTCGATCTGTCCGCCCCGATTGCACGTGCGAGCCCGCTTTGGGTCATCTTTGCATCGTCCATGCCTTGCAAGAGCCGTGTCCGGAAGGTTGCTGCGCGCCGTCGCTTGTCAAGAATATCACTCACTTTGTGACAAATATCACAAATTGAGTGGTTTGATAACAATTTTCCGAATGGCCGAAAATGAGCATGGCCTGGTAAGTATTGGAAAAAAGGACGGAAATGGTGTTTATCGGATCTGGGGAAAATGTACGGGTTGGCAGGCGACGTTTGCCATTCGCGAGACCGGTCGATGTGGAATGGCCGACATTGGCACTGCTGCTGGGCGTTTTTGCAGCGTGGGCGGCAGCTTTGTTCTGGCTGTCCGCATTACTGTTATGGCTGGCGCTTCCTGTCCTGGTTTTGGCGCTTGTGCTGCATTCATCGCTGACCCATGAGGTTCTGCACGGGCATCCGTTTCCGTCGCGGCGGGCAAGTGAAGCGCTGGTTTTGGTGAACCTGGGCCTTTTCATTCCCTATCTTCGGTTTCGCGACACCCATCTGGCGCATCATCAGGACGCCCGGTTGACGGATCCCTACGATGATCCTGAAAGCAACTACTTCGACCCAGCGGAATGGGTGCGGCTGCCGGGTTGGGTGAGGAGCCTGCTGCGGCTGAACAACACGCTCGCTGGCCGAATGGTGGTCGGCCCACTTGTCGCGCAGGTCGTGTTCATGGGAGGCGATCTTGCAGCGATCCGGCGGGGCGACCGACAGGTTCTAAAGGGTTGGCTGATGCATCTGCCAGGGGTCTTCCTTGTAATCTGGCTGGTGGGCCTGTCGCCGATGCCGCTGTGGTCATACCTGCTGGCGGCCTATGCAGCACTTTCGATCCTGAAGATCCGCACCTTTCTGGAGCATCAGGCGCATGCACGGGCGAGCGGCCGAACGGTGATCATCGAGGACCGTGGGATCCTGGCGTTTCTCTTTCTGAACAACAACCTGCACGTGGTTCATCACATGCATCCGCGCGTGCCGTGGTATCAGCTTTGGCGGCAATACAGCAGCAACCGCGATCATTACCTCACGCGGAATGGTGGCTATCTCTACCGCTCTTACGCTCAGATTTTCCAGGCTCACTTTCTGAAAGCCAAGGATCCCGTGCCGCATCCCCTCTGGCGGAGCGATTGAAAACGCGGCACTAGGTGCGGATGAGCCTCTGGATCGCAGTCACACTATCAGCCGCCTTTTTTCAGACGCTGCGCTTTATGTTGCAGCGGCAACTGGCCATCGACACGCTGAGCCCACAAGGCGCAACTTTTGCGCGTTTCGCTTATTCTGCCCCGCTGATCGCGGTTGGGACAACGCTTTACTACTCATCAGCTGGTCTTGATCTGCCGCCGCTTCCATCAGCCTTTTGGGCCTATGCGGCGACAGGTGGCCTTGCGCAGATCCTTGCCACGGTCGCCGTCGTAACGCTATTCAAAGCGCGCAATTTTGCCGTTGGCATCACCTTCAAGAAGACCGAAGCCATCCTGATTGTTCTCGTGGGCTGGATCGTCTTGGGCGAAGGCGTGACCCTGGCCGGTTTTGCAGCAATTGCGCTTGGCTTGGTTGGGGTGCTGATGTTGTCAGCCCCACCAGAGAATATGCGGTGGCGCCCGCGCGATCTGGTGAACAAGGCGGCTGGGCTGGGTGTGGCCTCCGGCCTTCTCTTTGCGGTGTCGGGCGTGTGTTATCGTGGCGCATCTCTGGAAATCGCCTTGGAGGACCCAATCGCACGGTCTTCTCTGACACTGGCTTGCGTAACGGCGATGCAGGGCACGGCCATGGCGTTGTGGCTGCGCTGGCGCGAGGTTGGCCAGATCACCGCCGTCTGGACCGCACGGCGGCTGGCAGTATTGGTGGGGCTGATGTCGATGGCCGGATCCTTCGGCTGGTTCACCGCTTTCACCTTGCAGAATGCGGCCTATGTCAAAGCGGTCGGGCAGATCGAATTGGTTCTGAGCCTGTTTGCAAGCCTTGTCGTTTTCCGCGAAAAGATCGTGCCGCGCGAATGGCTGGGAATGATCGTGCTGATCTGTTCGATCCTGCTGCTTATCCTGGTGATTTAACCCAGTCGCTGCAATCCAAGCCCCATCCGCATCAGGGTCTGGCGTACGGGCTTGACCTGGTGCAGGGCATCGAGGCCAAGCGCGCGGACATCCCGCAGCAGCGGATTTGCAACCTGACTTACGCGGTTGAGCAAATCGATCCCGCCCACGCGCACCTGAATGTCGCGCATGCGTTTGCGTTCATATTGCTGCAGCATCTCGGGCGCGCCGATCGATTGCGGATCAGCCATGATCAGATCAAAAAGGCAGGCCACATCCGCAAGGCTCATGTTCAGACCTTGCGCGCCGATGGGCGGCACCACATGCGCCGCCTCGGCGATCAGTGCAAGACGTTCGCCAACAAGACGTTTCGCGCGTTGGCTGACAATCGGCCAGATCGTGCGGCGCGAGGCGAGCGTGAGGGGGCCAAAGAGGTGGTCAGAGCGGTCGGACATCTCCGCCTCGAACGCTTCGATATCCATATTCAGACGCGCCTGCGATTTCGGGCCATCATCCATCCAGACGATCGCGGAACAAGGAAGGCCATCGCGATCGGGAAGAGGGACAAGAGTGAAGGGACCGCCGGTGCGGTGGATCTCGGTCGAGACATTTTCATGCGGGATCGGGTGAGTGACCGCGAAGGCGAGGGCCATTTGACCATAGCGGCGCGTCTCAACGCCGATACCGGCCTGCGCGCGCAACCACGAATTCCGCCCATCGGCTGCGATAACGAGCGATGCTTGGACCCGGTTGCCATCCGACAGTTTCACACGTGTCCCTGCCGTTCGGGTGAGGATATGTCCGGCGGATACACCCGTCCTGAATGTGACATTCGACAGGTCGTGCAGCGTCGCCAGAAGTTCGCGGCGCAATAGCCAATTTGGAAAGTTCCAGCCGAAGGGATCATCTGAAAGATCACTGGATCTGAAGTCGTGGATCTTCGGCTCTGTCCCGCCTCCTTCGACAATGCGCATCACGTAGAGCGGGCTGGCATGAGGCAGCAACCGCGACCATGCACTTGACTTCGACAAGAGATCCCGAGCCGGTTGCAAAAGGGCGGTTGTGCGCAGATCCGCTCCTTCCGCCTCTGGGTCAGTGACTGGCGGGGTCGGATCAACACACAGCACGGAAAGGCCCGTCTGGCCAAGTGTCGCTGCGGCGGCCAGGCCCGCATTTCCGCCGCCCGCAATCAGAATGTCATAACGATCTTTCATCACGCCCTCCTGATCCTGAGATAACCGCGCAGTTGGCAAATCCAAAGCGGCATCCTGTCCTAGGTCAGCCTTGTCACGAAATCCGTCAAGTGATCGGTATGGTGGTGGATGTGATCTGCGGGATGTTCGAATTCCGCTACATGGATTGTGCGCATCCCCATGAGGAAGGGGGCAGCGAGGTTGCGCGGCTCGTCCTCGAACATGGCGGACTGGGCCGGATCAAGGCCGTCGATGCGGAACACCGTCTCAAAGGCCTGGCTTTCCGGTTTGGGCAGAAAGTCAGCATGCTCCACGCCATAGATCGCGTCGAAGACGCCAGAGAGACCGCGCGCTGCGGTGACACGTTCGGCATAGGGCGCGCAGCCATTGGTGTACACGATCTTGCGGCCGGGCAGGGCGCGTATGGCTGCGGCAAGCGCGGGGTCGGGATCAAGCGGGTGAAGCGAGATATCGTGCACATCAGCGAGGTAGGGGGCGGGATCGACGTCATGTTCGCGCATAAGGCCCGCCAGCGTCGTGCCGTGGGTGCGCCAGTAATGGTTGCGCAGGCGGTCTGCTTCGGCCCGGTCGACTTTCAGCGTTTGCATAACATACTCAGTCATCCGCACCTCGATCTGGTCAAAAAGACGCGCAGAGGGTGGGTAAAGCGTGTTGTCGAGATCGAAAACCCAGGTCCTGACATGGGCGAAAGCGGTCGTGTCTGTCATGAGCGAAGGGATATAGCGCGCTACGGGGTGCTGCAAGGGTTTGGCTTGCGTCGAAGGGCTCAGCGGCTCTAGTTTGCGGGAATTGAATGATTTTTATGAGAGGGGGCCTTTCGCATGGCTTCGACCCGGGCGCCGCACGGCGATGCATATTCGCTGATCCTTGAGGCGATTGATGTGGGCGTCTACCGGCCTGGTGATCGTTTGGTGGAGTCCGAATTGGCAGAGCGGTTCGGGGTCTCGCGCACGCCTATCCGCGAAGCCCTGCAGCGGTTAGAAACGCAATCGCTCTTGGCGCGGGACGGGCGCAGTCTGATCGTGGCGTCGCTGGATCACAACCAGATGGCCGAGCTTTATGTGGTGCGGCGCGAGCTTGAAGGTCTGGCCGCATCGCTCGCCGCGCAGCACGCGACCGAGGAAGAGGTGCGTCTGCTGCGCCAGATGGTCGAGGATGACGATAAGCTGGTAGATGATCCGCCTGCGCTGGCGCGGGCAAACCGGCGGTTTCACAAGCAGATTCATCTGGCATCGCACAACCGTTACCTCGTGCAGCAACTGGACCTGGTGCATCGGACGATGGCGCTGATGGCGACAACATCACTGTCGGCGGAGGGGCGCACGAAGATTGCCCAAAGTGAACATGATGCAATCGTCAAGGCGATTGAGGCGAAAGATGATGCGGCGGCTGGGACGGCCTTGCGCGATCACATCTCGGTCGCATTCATGACCCGTTTGCGCCAGGACGCGGAGCGTCGGAAAGAGGAATGATGTCTGGCCCGTCCGACAGCCCGTGTTCAGTCTTGTCCCAGAAGAACGGCTTGCGGATCATTTCGTAAAGCGCTTTGACCGCCGCGAAAGTGCCGAGGATGAAGTAGATTGGCATCAGCAGAACCGACGGGATGAGATGCCTGTGAGTCGGGCTCGAGACGGCAAGACACCCCATAGTGAGATTGAGCAGTTCGGACGCAATGAAGAAGATGATCAGCGCGCCGACAATCTGGGGTGTCAACGTGGTCTGCACAGGATGGGGCAGCCCCAGCAACAATAGCCAGAAGGTCCAAAGGGCCGGGGCCAGCGCGACTTGCGCGAAACTGGCCATGAAAAGTATCTGGATGCCGAAGAAACGCCAGGCCCCCACATCGCGCAGCAGTGTGCGGGGGGATCGCATGTGAACGAGGTAGGTAATCAGAAATCCTTTCATCCAACGGGATCGTTGTCGGACCCATCGCCAGGGCAGACAATTTGCCTCTTCCAGCGTGACAGTTGGGATGAGTTCCGTGCGGTAGCCGTGGCGGGCAAGGCGCAGGCCAAGATCGGCATCCTCCGTCACGTTATGCGCATCCCAAGCGCCGAGTTTTTCGAGGATATCGCGGCGGAAAAACAGCGTTGTGCCGCCAAGGGGCACGATCAGGCCCAGCCGGGCGATACCTGGCAACACCACACGCCACCACATTGCATACTCGATGGTGAAACAGCGCGACAGCCAATTGGTGCGCGAATTGTAGTAGTCGAGAATACCTTGAAGGCACGCCACGTCAGATGGTGCTTTTTCAAAGCGTTCAACGACGCGCTCAAGCTGGTCGAGCGCCGGGGCATCTTCGGCGTCCCAAACCCCTATGATGGAACCTTTGCAGAAGCCGAGCGCATAGTTCAGTGCGCGGGGCTTTGTCGTGATCTCTCCATCATCGGGGACTTCGACAACGCTCATCCAGGGCGGTAAATCCGCGCGGGCCAGAGTGGCGCGAGTGACATCGTCCTTGGCTTCGATCACTAACACGATGTCCAAAAGCGACTTCGGATAGCTCAGGCGGGAAAGTCTCGAGACAAGCGCTTTAGTGATCTCTTGCTCTTCAAAAAGTGGGACCATGACGGAGACTTTGGGCAAACGTTTGCCTTGGGGCAAATGCGGCTTGTGGCTGTCCGGTACGGCGATGCCATGGGCGATTTGCGTGATGAAAGCGGCTGCCTTTAGCCCTGTCGTTAGTGCCAGACATAAGGCGGCGATGAGAATACAGGCTGTGAGTGCCCAGGCCGGCTGGACGGCAACGAAGTAAAAGGAGCCCGCGACAAGCATAAAGAGACACAGCATGGGACCGAAGCCTAACCTATCCATCCCCCGGCAACTTTCATGTGGGGGCACGCGCGTCACGGCACGCTGTGCGAGTTCGGTTCCATAAAGGATGCCGATGGCCCGCATGATATCCTGAAGCGGGGCGACAACAGGCAACATCTGCGCGCCACGTGGTCCCATGCAAGCCCGAATCTGGCCGAAAAGATCGGGCCGCGCGGTGGCCACCAGAAGCGTGTCACCGATTTTGCGCCATGGCACCACGAAATGAGACTGACAGACGGAGGCCGGGATCATATGTGCCATTTCCGGCTTTGGAGACAACGCGGCAAGATCGACCCGTTCCGCCTGATGCTGCCGTGCGACAGCGTCGAGCATCGTGTCCGGCTGGACGAGGTTTTCCGCAACGAGAATATCACCCAGAAGGGCGTCGACGTACCTTTGCTGGTCGAGCGCGATGATCAGGTCGTCGACAGTGATCGTGCCGGAATTGACCAATTGACGCCCAACAGGAACAGATGCCTCTAACCCACCGACGGGGGCGGGTCTGGGCAAACGTAGGCTGGGATCGCTCATCGCAGGCAGACTCTGTCACTCGAAACAACAGGTCATCCTTGTCGCGCGCCCGGTTAAAGCGACGTTAAACCTCACCATTTATAGCGAGTTGTCATTAAATTTATGCGGCTTTTTCCTGCATCGCTTTGGCGAACCTTTCGAAGAGGTAATAGCTGTCCTGCGGGCCGGGGCTGGCCTCGGGGTGATATTGCACCGAATAAACGGGCCGATCCGCCAAACGGATCCCACAATTCGATCCGTCAAAAAGCGAAGTATGCGTCTCAATCACACCGTCAGGCAGGGTCTGGGCATCGACTGCAAAGCCATGGTTCATCGACGTGATCTCGACCTTGCCGGTCTCCAGATCCTTGACAGGATGATTGGCGCCGTGATGTCCGTGATTCATCTTGATAGTCCTGGCACCCAAAGCGAGGGCCAGCATCTGATGACCGAGGCATATACCAAAAACGGGCAGGTCACTTTCCAGAACGGCTTGGATCATCGGCACGGCATAGGCACCTGTGGCCGCTGGATCGCCCGGCCCGTTCGACAGAAACACACCGTCTGGATTGTGGGCCAGCACCTCTTCAGCCGTCGCAGTCGCAGGTAAGACGGTCACGTCACAACTCGCGCTGGCAAGGCAGCGAAGGATGTTGCGCTTGGCCCCATAATCCACGGCAACGACCTTGTGCTTTGGGTCCGTCTGTGGACGATAGCCGTCAGGCCAGGCCCAACGCATTTCGTTCCAGCGATAGGATTGTGCGCAGGTGACCTCCTTGGCGAGATCCATACCTTCGAGCCCGTTGAAACCGCGTGCGGCTTGCAACAGGGCGTCGATGTCGAATTCACCGTCCGGATTGTGCGCAAGTGCCACATGCGGCGCGCCCGCCTGCCGGATCGCGCGGGTGAGGCGCCGCGTATCCACGCCGCCAATGGCGATCCGCCCGCGTGCGGCCAGCCAGTCCGAGAGCGTTTGCGCGGCGCGCCAGTTTGACGGATCGGTGGGCATCCATTTGACGACCATGCCGTCAGCGACCGGGTCGGCGGTTTCATCATCCTCCGGGTTCACGCCGACATTGCCGATATGCGGGAAGGTGAAGGTGACGATCTGACCAGCATAAGAGGGATCGGTCATGATCTCCTGATAGCCCGTCATGGCCGTGTTAAAGCAAAGCTCGGCTTCTTTTTGTCCTGTGGCACCAAAGCCTTGGCCATAAAACAACGTACCGTCTGCTAGGGCAAGACAGGCGGTTGGACGATCAGGAGCAGTCGGCATATGGCACCTTTTCGGGCTGGATGGATCAGGCAAATTAGCGGCAAAATAGTGCTCTGGCTGGGTCGGGTCAAGGCCTTGGAAATTTCTCTTTTCCTTTGTTTTCAGTGGGTTGATGAGTGTATCGGTGGTTGCATGCCGCTGTTGAATTGAATAACGTCAAAGATCAAAACAAATCATAGCGGATGACATGCCCATGGATTTGCGCAGCAAGATTTCGACCAGTCTGAAGCAAGCGATGAAGGACAAGGATGCAAAGCGTTTGTCGACCCTTCGTCTGATCAACGCGGCGATCAAGGACAAGGATATTGACGCCCGGGCAGATGGTCGCGATGACGGGGTTGGCGATGCGGAGGTGTTGTCCATCCTTGGCAAGATGGTCAAACAGCGCAACGAAAGCGCGCGCGCATACGAAGAAGGCGGGCGGTTGGATCTGGCCGAACAGGAACAGGCCGAAGTCAAGGTGATTGAAGATTTCCTGCCCCAGCAACTCAGCAAAGAAGAGGCCGCAAAGGCGGTGGAAAAAGCGATTGCGGATGTGGGCGCGGGCAGCATTCGGGACATGGGGCCCGTGATGGCGGAGTTGAAGGCCAAATATACGGGGCGGATGGATTTCGGCAGCGTCGGGCCGATTGTCAAAGAGCGGCTTTGCGGCAAGTAGATTAAGCGGCTTTATCCGACGAGAGCGCGCGTTGCAGATCGTCGAAAAGCGCGATCCTTTCGTCTTCGCTGAGAAAGGCGCCGATCTCGACCTCGCGGCCCTTGCCCTTGAGCGTCACGTAGTGCGGAATAGGTCCATCCTTTTCGTATTTGTTCACCTGTGCCCAGTACCGGTTGCAGTCCCATTCACGGGTGCGCCCAGAGGGATCTGTGCGCACCAGATGCGCGTCTTCGTCGTCAAGGGTCAGCACTTCGGTGATTTGCAGGGCGCGGTGATTGCGCTGCAATGCAAAGTAGATGCCCCAGACGGCCAGCAGCAAGAAGGGCAAGAGCCCCCAGAGTATTGGGGTGCCCAAAAGTGGAATGGCTGGGAGTAGTATCAGGGCGAACGTCGCAAACACGAACGCCGCCATGCCCCGCGCGGGCAGGGATTCGTGCGGCCAGATACGAAGCTCTTGCACATCTGCGGTGGTTGGACTGGTCCACTGATACGGCATGGCATCGATTATAATCGACCGACTTAGCCTGTCGATAGAGTGATGCGGATCGCCACCTGCGCCTCAGCGACGCAGGCGAGATTAGTCTCCGTCCGCGACACCGGCCTGACGCAGACGTGCCCGGCGGGCCCGGTAACTTGGCAGAAGGACAAGCAGGGCAGCAATGATCAGAAGGCCCAGCGTCATCGGCCGATCCAGAATGAAGCCAATCCCGTCAGACAATTGCATGGCGCGCGCGAAGTTGTCTTCGAGCATTCTCCCGAGGATGAAGCCAATCAGAAGAGGGGCCAGCGGAAAGTCTGCAAAACGTAGGATGGTCGCACAGATGCCGAAGCCTACAAGCAGCAGCAGTTCGGTGGCATTGTTCTGCCCAATATAAGCGCCCATCAGCGTGAAAAATAATATGAAAGGAATGAGGTAATTCCTTGGCACTGAAAGGATTTTTGCAATGTAGGGTATCAGAGGCAGATTCAGGATCAAAAGGATCAGATTGCCCAGATACATCGAGATTATGACCGACCAAAAGATCTGTGGTTCGTCCACCATCAGCCTTGGCCCTGGTGTCACGTTCAGTGCGATGAGCGCGCCCAAAAGGATCGCCGTGGTGCCCGAGCCAGGGATGCCGAGCGTGAGAAGCGGCACGAAAGAGCCCGTGCAAGCTGCGTTGTTTGCTGTTTCAGGTGCTGCGAGGCCTTTGATGGAGCCTTTGCCGAACTCTTCCTGCTCCTCCTTTTTCGCGATGTTGCGCTCGACCGCGTAGCCGAGGAAAGAGGCGATGGTGGCCCCTGCACCGGGCAGAACGCCAATGAAGAAGCCCTGCAAGGATTGGCGGCCGATCACTGGCGCGATGCTTTTTGCTTCCTTTGGGGTGATCCGCAGATCCTTGATTTCACCACTGTTGTCCTCGCCCTGGGCTGAGCGTTTCGGATCAAGCACGAGATAGAGCGCTTCGGGCAGGGCGAACATGGCCATGGCGAGTGTGATGAAACCGAAGCCCGACTGCAGGTCCATCAGGCCCATCGTGAAGCGCGGCATGTTGAACAGCGCGCCTTCGCCGACAGTCGCCATCATCAGGCCGAGGATTGTCATCATCAGCGCTTTGGCGACTTGGCCCGATCCGGCAAAAGCTGCGATGGCCGACAGGCCGACCACCATCAGGGCGAAGTATTCGGCGGAGTGGAACAGCAGGGCGACGGAGGACAGTGTCGGTGCGAAGATCATCAATAGGATCGCGCCGATGGTTCCGCCGCAGAAGCTGGCGATTGCTGCGATCGTGAGCGCCTTGCCGGCCTTGCCTTGGCGCGCCATCGGATAGCCGTCAAAGCTGGTCGCCACAGTCCCCGCGACGCCTGGTGCATTGAGCAATATGGATGAAGTTGAGCCACCGAAGATCGCGCCATAGTAAACACCAGCCAGCAGGATAAGCGCGGCGGAAGGATCGCCTAGGGAAATGGCAACCGGAATCATGATCGCAATGATCGACATCGGCCCAAGGCCGGGCAGCATGCCGATGAAGGTGCCGATCAGGCAGCCGCCGATGACCATAAGGATGTTGGTGATCGAGAAGGCCGTAGAAAGGCCAAGAAGGATACCTTCGAGCATGTCAGAACCCCATCGGAAGTGGTCGCAGGAAGATCCCCAGGACGACCTGGACCAAATACCAGACGATACCCGTGGCGAAGCCCGATACGACAAGCATCACAAGCCAGCGGCGCTCGCCCAGGATAGCCGATCCGATGACGAGAAAGCCGATTGTGGATAGGATAAATCCGGCAGGACGAAGCAGCAACGCATATGCCACCATGAGGCCCAGAAGGGCCAGCGCGGGCCAGATGTGAAAATCTTTCAGTGCGCGGTAGACCATGACCGAAGGGGCCTCATCCCGAGGCGTGCTGGTCTTTTCGAGACCGAAGATGATTACGAGGGACGCGAGAACACCCATAACGGCAAGGACCTTGGGGAAGGTCGAAGGCCAAATGGGGTTACGCTGCATGAAGGGTGGCAGGCCCTGATCCATCGTGAAAAAGGCGGCATATCCGTAGGCGAGGCATATACCCAAAAGGACAAGAGCGATCCAGCGATCAAGAGCCATTTTGGTCTTTCGTAGTCAAAAGGCAAGGAAGGCGAGCGTGTTGCCCGCCCTCATATTTGGATTTAGAGAAAGCCGAGCTTTTTCATCAGATCACCGATGGTCTTTTCCTGATCTTCCAGGAAGGCTTTGAACTCATCGCCGGGATTGTGGATGTTGACCCAACCGTTGCGGGCGCGAACCTCTTCCCATTCGGGCGTATCATACATTTTTGCAATCGCGTCCTGATGGGCGGCCAATGTCTCTGCTGGCATTCCCGGTGCACCGAAAAACCCTCGCCAGTTCACGAATTCGACCTCGATACTCTGCTCCGTCATCGTGGGGGCGTCGCCAAATGTCTCGACCCGCTCAGGTGCAGTGATCCCAAGGATGCGCACTTCGCCCGCTTCCGCCATTGCCACGGCCTCGGAAAAACCCGTCGACAGCGCCTTGATCTCGCCCGAAAGAAGGGCCGCCATTGCAGGACCACCTGTGTCGTAGGGAATGTACTTGAAGGCCGTCGGATCTTCGCCTGCCGCTTCCATCACCATCGCGGCCACAAGGTGGTCCATCCCGCCGGGCACAGATCCGCCTCCGATGGCAAAGCTGTTCGGATCGTCTGAGTATTCGGCCAACAGATCGGCCATGCTTTGGATGTCGCTGTCGGTGTTCACCACGAGCGTGGCGTAATCACCAATGGTGCCAGCCACGAGCGTCAGATCACGGAAGCTTTGCGGAAAGACGCCGGTCAATGAGCGGATCACGATCGGGGTCGAATTGACCATCAGCGTGCCGTGATTGCTTTCGGCGTTTTCGATCAAGTAGCCGATGGCCTTGCCGCCACCTCCGCCGGACATGTTTTCGTAGGATGCACTGCCGACAAGGCCCGCATTCGTGAGCGCTTCGCCCGTGCCGCGGGCTGTACCGTCCCAGCCGCCGCCGGCGCCGCCGGGGATCAGAAAGTGAATACTATCAACGAGCTGATGCCCGTCGGCAAGGGCGCCTTGGCCCAGTCCTGCAATCGCAACCGCCCCGGCCAGAATGGCGCGGCGGGTCATGGCGAATGATTTCATGATGTCCTCCCAAGTCTTTGGGTTTGTGGTGCAAACCCGATCTCTGAAGCGAACATGGCATTGATATTTCCGGTTGTCACGGGTCCTATGGCAAAAACCGTACAGCGTGGAGGTTTTGGATGGCGGGGCCGCTGACCTCATTGAAAGTGATCGAATTTTCCGGCCTGGGGCCGGGGCCTCTGGCGGGACAGCTGCTGGCGGATCTGGGCGCGGACGTGATCGCGGTCGACCGGGTCACGGCGGCGCCGGACCCGACCGATATAAACCGGCGTGGCAAACGATCTGTCGCGCTGGATCTGAAATTGTCTCAAGGACGCACCATCGCGCGGCACCTTCTGTCGGATGCAGATATCCTAATCGAAGGATTTAGGCCCGGCGTGATGGAAAAGCTGGGGCTGGGACCATCGGACTGCCCGGAGACGCTTATTTATGGACGCATGACGGGCTGGGGGCAGGACGGGCCGCTGGCGCAGACAGCAGGGCATGACATCAACTACCTCGCACTGAGTGGGGTTTTGTCGATGATCGGGCCCGCAGACCTTCCACCGACGCCACCCTTGAACCTTATCGGCGATTACGGGGGCGGGACGATGTTCCTGCTTTTCGGTCTTCTGGCCGCCGTGATCGAGCGTGGAGTGTCTGGCAAAGGCCAAGTCGTCGATGCGGCCATGATTGATGGGGTGCCCGCCATGATGGGTCTGCTGCACGCCTTGCAAGCGCGGGGCATTTGGGAAGAAACGCGCGCCCGCAATTGGTTGGATGGTGGGGCTCCGTTCTATCGCTGCTACACCTGCGCTTGTGGCGGCGTGATTGCCGTTGGTGCGCTTGAGCCGCAGTTTTTTGCCGAGCTGGTAGAGAAAGCAGGGCTCGATGATGACATGAAGGGGCAGAACGACAAGAGGACATGGCAGAGCCGCACGGAACACTACGCGGCGGTTTTTGCAAGACGCAGTCGGGCAGACTGGATGCAGATCTTTGATGGGAGCGATGCCTGCGTGGCGCCCGTACTTAGCACCAGGGAAGCGGCGGATCATCCGCAGAACGTGGCACGTGCCGTTTTTGCGGATGTTGACGGTGTCTTGCAGGCCAATCCCGCTCCGCGCTTTTCGCGCAGCGTTCCAGCCGACCCGAAATCGCCCGGCGGAATGGGGGCAGAGACCGATGCCATTCTGGGCGGGCTGGGTTACACTGCCGCGGAAATCGGGGATATGCGGGACGTCGGGGTTCTGAAATGAAAGTTGTGATTGCGGGCGGGGGCATTGGAGGGCTTGCCGCAGCCTTGGCTTTGCATGCGCATGGGCATGAGGTCCAGGTGCTGGAACAGGCACCTGAACTGACAGAGATCGGAGCGGGCCTGCAAATCTCTCCCAATGGATGGCGGGTTCTGGACGCTTTGGGGGTCACCGAAAAGATCGCTGAAACAGCCTTTTTTCCCGAAGCGATCGAGATGCGGTTGGGCGAGAGTGGCAAGCAGATCTTCCGGCTTGAAATGGCGACGACGGCCAGGAAACGGTGGGGCGCACCCTACATTCAGATTCATCGGGCCGATCTGCACCGCGCATTGGCCACCGTTCTGGAAGAGCGTTTTCCGGGTGCGCTGCGTACGGGTGCAACTTTCGACATTTACGCGATCGAGAAGAACAAGGTCGAGGTGTATCTGACCGATGGTGAGACACTGATCGCCGATCTTCTGGTCGGGGCGGATGGCCTCCATTCAAACGTTCGGGCGCAGATGATGGGGCCGGATTTGCCGCGCTACACGGGTTTCATGGCGTGGCGCGCGCTGGCGCCTGTTGAGGTCTTGGGTGATCTTGTTCCGCCGTCAACGGCCTGCGTCTGGGTTGGGCAGAACCAGCATGCAGTGACCACGCGCATCCATGGCGGCAAAACGGTGAATTTCGTCGGTATGGTCGAACGGCCCGAACCGGCGCAAGAGGGTTGGCGGATCGTGGGCGAGCGAGCCGATGCGCTGGCCGATTTCGAGGGTTGGGATCCGCGCCTTGAAGCAGTTCTGAAAACGGCGGAGAAGGTACATTGCTGGGCGCTTTTCGATCGCGCGCCTTTGCCGCAATGGCATGAACGGCATGTGGTTCTGTTGGGCGATGCTGCACATCCGATGTTGCCTTCGATGGCGCAGGGGGCCGTTCAGGCCTTGGAAGATGCCTGGGTTCTCGCGGCAAGCCTTGGCCAACATCCGATCCTCGAAGAATCCCTTTCAGCCTACTTCGCCAAACGCATTGGGCGTGCATCGCGCGTGCAGTCAGGATCTGCAAGCAACGCCCGGATGTTCCATCAGGCATCGGGTCTTGGAAAGGCCTTGTTTTATGGGCCAATGTCCATTGCTGCGCGTCTCGCGCCATGGGTTTTGCACCGCAGACAGGATTGGGTCTACGGCTATGATCCGATCAAGGACATGAAAGCAAGGTAGGCTGGACACGACTTGGCACAAAACATCTTCGACATGCCGGGCCGCTTCTGGCGCGGCAATCTCCATACACATTCGACCAACAGTGACGGTGTTCTCGGGCCGGAGGAGGTCTGCCAACGCTACAAGGACGAAGGCTATGACTTCATCGCGCTGACTGACCATTTTATCGGGGCCTTTGGGCATCCGATTACTGACACGCGGCCGTACCGAGGCAATCACTTTACCACGATCCTAGGGGCAGAACTGCATTCGGGCGCGATGGAAAACGGAGAATTGTGGCACATCCTTGCCGTTGGGCTTCCACCGGATTTCGCCCCGTCCTGCACCGAAGGGTTCGTGCCCGAAACGGGGCAGGAAACCGGGCCAGAAATTGCGTGGCGGGCCCGAGAGGCAGGCGCGTTTGTTGCTGTGGCGCATCCGGAATGGTCGGGGCTGACGACCAGGGACGCGCGCAGCATAGAGGCCGCCCATGCGATCGAGGTCTACAATCACGGCTGTGCTGTGGAATGCGACCGCCCGAACGGGTTTTACACTTTGGATCAATTGCTTAGCGAGGGGCGCAGATTAACCCTTTGCGCGACGGATGACGCACATTTTGCGGCGCATGATCACTTTGGCGGCTGGGTGATGGTAAAGGCGGAAGAGAATGATCCTGACGCGCTACTGTCCGCTTTGAAGATCGGGGCTTTTTATGCCTCAACCGGGCCGAAAATTATCCGAGTGGATTGGTCAGAGGATGCCGTCTCGGTCCGGTGTTCCAAGGCGCGGTCGATCATTGTTCAGGCGCAGGGCAGTGCGACGGCAGCGGTTCACGGCGATGCTTTGACGGAAGCAACCGTACCACTGAAGCGCTGTGCGGAGTCACCATGGCTGCGGTTGACCGTGGTTGATGATCAGGGGCGGCGCGCCTGGCTCAATCCGCACTGGCGTTAGAAGGTTTCAGTCGGATTGCGGCGGGGGTCGATCCGGTCCAGCCGCTGAAAGCGCGGTAGAAGGAATTCGGATCGCGGTAGGCAAGCAAATAGCTGATCTCATCAATCGTCATTTCGGTCTGCTCAAGATAGCGCAGGGCGAGGCCCTGCCGTGTTTCGTCCAGCAATGTCTGATAGCTTTGGCCTTCGGATTTCAGGTGCCGCTGCAGGCTGCGGGTGCTGAGCCGCAATTGCCGTGCCGCGTCACCAATGCTGGATTGGCCGGCGGGCAGCATATCGGTCAGGGCCGCGCGTACGCGAGCGGCAACCGGCTGGCTCGATTGCATGAGTTCCAACTGACGGCGGAAGTTCGGCTCCATACTCGCCCATTGTGCAGCGTCGCGGGACAAAAGTACGCGGTCGGCATCGTCGGGCGCCAGATCAAGGGTCGCAATATGCGCCGGGGTGATCTCGCAACCCATGAAATCAGTGATGCCATCCAATGCCAGATCGCTCGGCGGCAAGGTGGCGCGCAGGGGGCGGATATCGGAGCCCGTACAGGTGCGTATGGCTTCGGTTATGAAGACAAGCTCGGTTGCGGAAAAGCTGGCGGGCAGTGCGAGACCGTCGGTGTTCGACGTCTTGATGATGCGCAACCCGTCGGGCCGGTTCTCTAACGTGAGTTTCAGCGGGCCCGAAAGCGGTTTGAAAAGGGCCAGGCGTTCAAGCCCGATGCGGACCGTTTCGCTGCACGTGAAAGCGAAGAAAGCGGGATTGAATGGCCCCCGCGCATAAGCACGGCCCAGAAACAACGGCAGGTCAGACCTGTCGGCTTCGGCCACGATGGCGTTCCAGCCCTCGAAGAATTCGACCGCCGTCACCCCGCGCCCCTCATTTTCGAAGAAGTCGAGAGGCCAACGCATGCGACGCAGGACAGCCGTGGGTGCGATGCCCAGAAGGCCGCACAATTGTTCTGTCGTTCGCGCGACTTTGTAGTAAAGCGTCTTGCCGGTCATTTACGAAGTGTGCGGCATAGCGACCCCTCATGCCAGAGCCTTGGCGCGATTTGTTGTAAGAATGGCGCGATCCGCTAAAGCGGCGTGAAGGCGCCGTAACGGGATTGGTAAAATATTAACCCCTCATCCGACGCGTTTCCGACCTCGGCATTGAGCACTTCGCCGATGATCAGGGAATGGTCCCCGGCCGGGTGGACGGCGTATTGGCGGCAATCGAAGCGTGCCAGACACCCCTTGATCTGCGGAATGTCATAGGCCCCGATGTGCCAGTCACAACTTCCAAAGCCTTCGCCGACGCGCGCGAAATGCTCGGCCAGGTCCCGTTGTGTGGTGTCGATGATGTGGATCGAGAAATACTTGGCATGTGCGAAGATGTCATGCCGTTCCGAGCTTAGATCGACGGACCATTGCACTAGGGGCGGGGACAGCGAAACGGAAGAGAACGAGTTGGCCGTGAAACCAACCGGGCCCGGGGCTGTGACGATGGTAACCCCGGTGGCAAACTGGCCGAAGGCGCGCCGCAACTCGGCGGCGTTCAGATCTGGCGAATCTGCGCTGTCGTTCATGTTGAGGCCTCCGCCCGCGTTTCGCTGGGGTGGTTATCATCACAGGACGCGGGCGGTGACCATAGCCAATAATGCCGCGAAGTGTCAGGCGATGGCCGACTCCACAACGTTTTGCAGTGCATCGGCAATCTTGTCGATGCTGCCCATGGCGGGAACTTTTTGAAGCGCGCCCTTCATGCTGTAATAGTTGATCACGGGGGCGGTTTGCGCGTGATAGGCGGCAAGTCTGTCGCCGACGGTCTCGGCATTGTCATCAGCGCGGCGTTTCATCTCGGTCCCGCCACACTTGTCGCAAACACCCTTGACCGAAGGCTGCTTGAAGATGTCGTGATAGCCTTCGCCACAGGCGACGCAGGTGTAGCGGCCCGAGACACGCGCGACCATCGCGTCATCATCGACTTCAAGGCTGATTGCAGCATCAATCTTCTGGCCAGTTTCCTCTAGCAGATCATCCAATGCCTTGGCCTGAACAGTGGTTCGCGGAAATCCGTCAAGGATCACGCCCGCGCAAGTGTCCGGCTCAGCCAGACGGTCGCGCAGGATATCGATGACGATCTCGTCGCTGACCAGACCGCCCGCCTGCATCACCGCCTCGGCTTCTTGACCAGCCTTGGTGCCTGCGATGGCAGCCGCGCGGAGAAGATCGCCGGTGGACAGTTGAACCAGGCCAAACGTGTTCTGTAACTTGCGGGCCTGCGTACCCTTGCCGGCCCCCGGGGGGCCAAGCAGTATCAGGACTGGCGGGGTGATGCGGGGTGTCTTTGTGCCATCCATGAGATCAGGATCTGTTCATACGGTTGTCGATCAGATCATCCACCACCGAAGGGTCGGCCAGCGTCGAAGTGTCACCAAGGGCGCCAAAGTCATCCTCTGCGATTTTGCGCAGGATCCGTCGCATGATCTTGCCCGACCGTGTCTTCGGCAAACCTGGCGCCCACTGGATAAGATCGGGCGCGGCGATCGGTCCGATCTCGGTCCGGACCCATGTGCGCAATTCCTTGCGGAGATCTTCGGTCGGTTCCTGATCGTTCATCAGCGTCACGTAGCAGTATATGCCTTGGCCCTTGATGTTGTGCGGGTAGCCGACTACAGCGGCTTCGGCCACTTTGGCGTGGGCGACCAGCGCGCTTTCAACTTCCGCCGTGCCCATCCTGTGGCCCGAAACGTTGATCACGTCATCCACGCGGCCCGTGATCCAGAAGTCGCCATCTTCATCGCGGCGACAACCGTCGCCGGTGAAGTAGTAGCCCTTGTAGTCTGAGAAGTAGGTCTTTTCGAAGCGCTCATGATCGCCCCAGACTGTGCGCATTTGTCCGGGCCAACTGTCGGCCATGCAGAGCACGCCCTCGACACCGTCCCCTTCGATGATCTCGCCACTGGTCGGATCCAGGACAATGGGCTTGATCCCGAAGAAAGGCTTCTGCGCAGCACCTGGCTTGGTTGCATGTGCGCCGGGCAGGGGGGTCATCAAATGCCCGCCAGTTTCGGTCTGCCACCACGTATCGACGATCGGGCATTTGCCTTTGCCGACAACATCATTGTACCAGTTCCAAGCCTCGGGATTGATAGGTTCGCCCACGGTGCCGAGAATGCGCAAGCTGCTCAGATCTGAATTCGTAACGAAGTCGTTGCCTTGACCCATCAGCGCTCGAATGGCTGTTGGGGCGGTGTAGAACTGGTTGACCTTGTGCTTCTCGCAGACCTGCCAGAAGCGGGAGGCATCGGGGTAGGTCGGCACGCCTTCAAACATCACTGTTGTGGCCCCGTTGGCGAGCGGGCCATATACGATGTAGCTGTGCCCGGTAACCCAGCCCACATCCGCCGTGCACCAGAAGATATCGCCCTCGTGGTAGTCGAATGTGATCTCGTGCGTCATGGCCGCATAGACGAGATACCCGCCTGTCGTATGCACAACGCCTTTGGGCTGCCCTGTCGAGCCGGAGGTGTACAGAATAAAGAGCGGATCTTCCGCGGCCATTTCCTCGGGTGGGCAGTCGTTGCCCGCCTTCTCGGCCTCTTCGTGTAGCCAATGGTCGAGGCCATCGCGCCAGGCGATCTGTTGACCCGTCCGTTTGACAACCAGGCATTTGACCTCGTCAAAGTCGTTCAGCAGAGCCTGGTTCACATTGTCCTTGAGGTTTGTGACCCGCCCGCCTCGGGGGGCGCCATCCGCCGTGATCACGAGCTTTGCATCGCAGCCATTCACGCGCGCGCTTAGGGCGTCGGGCGAAAAGCCCGCGAAAACGATGGAATGGATCGCGCCGATTCGCGCGCAGGCCAGCATTGCATAGGCGGCTTCCGGGATCATAGGCAGGTAGATGACAACCCGGTCGCCCTTGCCAACACCTAGGCTCTTGAGGACGTTGGCCATTTTGCTGACGCTGGCGTGCAGATCCTTGTAGGTGATGTGCTGGGCGTCGTCGTCGGGGCTGTCAGGCTCCCAGATGATCGCCGTCTGGTCGCTGCGGGTTTCTAGATGCCGGTCTATGCAGTTTGCGGCGACGTTCAGCGTGCCATCTTCGAACCATTTGATGTCCACATTCCCGAAGTCGTACTTGGTATTCTTCACGACCGAGTAGGGTTTGATCCAGTCGATCCGCTTGCCATGTTCTCCCCAGAATGCTTCGGGGTCGGCAATGGAGGCTGCATACATCTCATCGTATTTGGCGGCATCAACATGCGCCTTGGCGGCCAGATCGGATGCGGGTGGATATGTTGGGTTTGCAGTGTTGGACATCTGGGCTCCTCCCTGTGGCCGGTGGTCTTGTCAGAGGCAGAGATGTGCCTTGCGGCTCATTCTGTAGGTCCTCCCTCATCGCGGGTCATATTAACCAGGACTAAAAAGAAAGGAATAAGGGTCGGAAATCTTTGGATTTTATTGTAAAGGGCTTTCCGGTGCTTCTCCTGTTTTGTGAAGATTTCCACAAAAACTGTAAATTACCCTGCGATTCCGAAGGATTGCCTGTTAATAGCCACCTCCTCCCAAGGCGGCATGCCCGACCAAAGTACCAGCGAAACAAACTGCCGTCACGGGGTCTTGGGCGGATATTTTGTTGCGTCGGCTCAGGAAGGCTGTGCCAAGTTTCGCGTTTTTCGAGAGCTAGCAGATTGAACCACCCCAAATAAGGGTTCTTGGCACTTTCGAAGGCGCGCGCTAGCTTGCCAGCGCAGCGCGGGCTCAGATCCGCGCCCCAAGGGAGATACATCATGAACAAGATCGCAATGGGGGCCGTTGTCGGCACCCTGACTTTTGGTTTTGCACTGGAAGCCGCAGCAACGGAATGGAATGTCAGCGTCTGGGGCAAGCGGCGCGCTTTCACCGAACACATCGAAAAACTGGCGGAACTGGTCAACGAAAAAACAGGCGGTGAATTCACCATGAATGTCAGCTACGGTGGCCTGTCCAAAAACCGCGAAAACCTTGACGGGATCAGTATCGGGGCCTTCGAGATGGCGCAGTTCTGTGCGGGCTATCACCCGGATAAAAACCGACTGATCACGGTGTTGGAACTGCCATTCCTGGGTGTTGAAACGCTGGAACAGGAGGTGGCTGTCAGCCATGCTGTTTATGATCACCCCGCCGTTGCAGATGAGATGGCACAGTGGAATGCCAAGTTGCTCATGACGTCACCCATGCCACAATACAATATCGTGGGCACGGGCGATCCGCGCGATGAACTGTCGGAATTCTCTGGCATGCGCGTCCGCGCGACAGGTGGTCTGGGCAAGGCGTTTGAGGCTGTGGGCGGTGTGCCCACATCCGTCACGGCGACCGAAGCTTATCAGGCGATGGAATCCGGCGTGGTCGACACAGTGGCCTTTGCCCAGCACGCGCATCTGTCCTTCGGCACGATCAATCAGGCCGATTGGTGGACGGCAAACCTGAACCCGGGGACGGTGAATTGCCCTGTGGTTGTGAACATCGACGCCTATGAAAGCCTGAGCGATGAGCACCGCGCTGCACTTGACGAGAGCGTGGAGGAAGCGATCGCCCATTACCTGACCAACTACGCAGAGCTTCTGGGCCGTTGGGACAGCGTTCTGGAAGAAAAGGGTGTTGAAAAGGTGACGATCTCTGATGACACGCTGGCCGAATTCCGCGCTAAAGCTGCAGATCCTGCGCGCGAGGCGTGGATCGAAAGCATCGAGGGGCAGGGCCTGCCGGGGCAGGAGCTCTACGATCTCGTCGAAAAGACCCTCTCCGACACAAAATCGGGCAGCTGACACTCTGACGGGGCCGCCGATGTAGCGGCCCCTTTTTATCTGGAGGCAGGGACATGGCAGGATCATCGCCGGTGCTGGAGGATTCCAGCCTGCTCAGCAGACTTGACCGGGCACTTCTTCCTCTGGAACGGGTCATGGCTCTGATCAGCGGTCTGGCCATCTTTTCGCTCATGTTCCTCGCCGCGTATTCAGTGACCGGGCGCAAGTTCTTTAACGCTCCGCTCGCCGGATATGTGGACTACATCGAGGCCGCGATGCCGATCATCGCGATCATGGGTGTGTCCTACGTGCAGCGCGATGGCGTTCACATTCGCATGGATATCCTGATCGGCGCGCTGCGGGGCCGTTTGCTTTGGTTGTTTGAGCTGATCTCGGTCCTGTTGATCCTTCTGCTGATGATCGCCCTTGTCTGGGGTGCCTGGGCGCATTTCGACCGATCCTTCGACATGACCCGCCCTCTCTGGAGCCGCGACAGCTCCATCGATATCGGGCTGCCGGTCTGGCCTTCAAAACTGGTGGTGCCTGTGGCCTTCGGTGTGCTGTGTTTGCGGCTAATCCTGCAAGCCTGGGGCTACGGGCGGGCCTTATTTCTTGGGCTGGATCGCCCCGTGGCCGTTCCCCTCATTCAAAGCGTTGCAGAGCAGGCCCGGGCCGAAGCCGCGCAACTCGAGGAGGCCGATTGATGGATTCGATCACGATTGGCCTGTGGGTCACGGCGGGCATGCTTCTGATGGTCGTTCTGGGCATGCGCGTGGCCTTTGCCGCCGGTCTGGCAGGCTTTCTGGGCCTTGTCTGGCTGCGCTGGAACCAGTTCGATTATGATCCCGAACGCCTTTGGAAAGCCATTGAGATCAGCGTGAAGGTCGCTGGCCAGGTGCCGCATTCCAAGGTCAGCGCACAGGCGCTGAGCCTGATTCCGACCTTTATCCTGATCGGCTATCTGGCCTATTACGCCAAGTTGACGACAGCCTTGTTTGAGGCAGCCAAGCGGTGGATCGCCTGGGTGCCGGGCGGGCTGGCCGTTTCGACCGTATTTGCCACGGCCGGTTTTGCAGCCGTCTCCGGCGCCTCGGTTGCCACAGCCGCCGTGTTCGCGCGAATTGCCATCCCGGAGATGCTGAAGATCGGCTACAACAAGCAATTTGCGGCAGGTGTTGTGGCGGCAGGTGGCACGCTTGCCTCGCTTATCCCGCCCTCGGCAATTCTGGTCATCTACGCGATCATCGTAGAGCAGGATGTAGGTAAACTGCTGCTCGCTGGTTTTATTCCCGGCGTCTTTTCGGCCTTTGTCTATGCCTGCCTGATCATTGGAATCGCGGTCCTTTTTAAGACGGTGGGCCCTCCTGTGGGGGGCTTTACATGGGGCCAACGGATTACGGCGCTGCTGCCCGCATTGCCAATTGTGCTGGTCGTCGTGATCATCATCTTCTTTGTCTACAATCCATTCGGCGAGGCCTGGGGCACACCGACAGAAGGTGGCGCGGTTGGCGCCTTCATCGTGTTCCTGATGGCCTTGTTTCGCGGCATGAGGTGGACCCAGTTGAAAGAAGCATTGATCGAGACGGCGAAGCTGACGGTAATGATCTTTACAATCATCTGGGGTGTGCTCATCTATGTCCGCTTTCTGGGGTTCGCCGATCTGCCGGGAGCGTTCTCGGACTGGATCACCTCGCTTGAGATGGCGCCGCTGCTGATCCTGATTTGCATCCTTCTGGCCTACGCCGTTCTGGGCATGTTCATGGACGCGATCGGCATGCTGTTGTTGACCCTGCCGGTGGTCTATCCTGCCGTGATGGCGCTGAATGGTGGGGAGTTCGTCAGCGCTGAGGAGAGTGCTTTTGGCATGTCCGGCCCAATGTGTGCGATCTGGTTCGGCATCCTCGTGGTGAAGATGGCAGAGTTCTGTCTGATCACACCACCCATCGGGCTCAATTGCTTTGTGGTGGCCGGTGTGCGGGACGATCTGACCGTCCAAGATGTGTTTAAGGGCGTGACGCCGTTCTTCTTGGCCGATGCAGTAACAATTGCGCTGCTGGTGGCTTTTCCGGCCATCGTGCTTTGGCTGCCATCATTGGCCTGATAGGGCGCATAGGCTTGATTCGGCTCGCGCCACTACAACTAGCGGAATTTCGCCACATGCTTTCGTTGTGGTAGCGCAATCGCATCTGATCAATCGATCTTTTGCCCAGTATATTGTTTTAAAAAAGAAAACAATGATCCAACTCCAAATTGTATTTTGGCGAGATTGAGGCGAAAACCTTGTACCTAGCCATGCCTTGCGGGATGCTTGTCGGCAAATTTCCGCTTAGTATGCAGGTATTATAATGGCTTTTTTCTTTGGGAACTTTGGCGACAATCAGATGGACGGGACCGCAGGCAATGACCTGATGTTCGGCCTGTGGGGCGACGATGAAATGAACGGCGGCGCGGGCAACGACCTGATGTTTGGTGGCCGGGGCGACGACACCATGGATGGGGGGGAAGGCTGCGACATCCTTCTTGGCGGCTCGGGCAAGGACGTGGTTGTCGGTGGGCTGGGCAACGATTGGGTGTTCGGTGGCCGCGGCAACGATGTCCTTTATGGTGATACGACAGGGGACACTACAACGGGCGATTTCAACTACGTGGTCAACGGTTCGTTCGAGGACACGACCGGTCTTACACCGACATCATTCGGGTTTGTCGGAGACATTCCGGGATGGACAAACACCGGTACTGGCACGCCTGAGGTTGTCAACAGTGGCGTGGTTGGCATGCCGTCTTCCGACGGGGACTATTGGATCGACAGCGGCACGCTGGCCAATCGCAACATCGACATCAGTCAGGACATTCAGGGCCTCACCGATGGCGAGACATATATGTTGTCTTTCGATGCAGGGCAGTGGGACACGCCTTCGCCCGCGCCCGATGAAAGCATGAACGTCTACTGGAATGGCGAGTTGATCGCGACCGTCCGGCCCGAGACGATCGACGCCTACGAAAACTTCGAGTTCGAGATCACGTCTGGGAGTGGCGACGGAACCGATACGCTGCGATTTGAGGGCCTGACCAATGGCGAAAGCGATGCCCAAGGCGTGGCGTTCGACAATGTGCAGATCACCGACATCATCGAGGAGGGTGGCGATGACATCCTGAAAGGTGGTAGCGGCGACGACGAAATGTATGGTGGCGGCGGCGATGATATCCTGAAGGGCGGCCGCGGCGATGACATCAACAGTGGCGGTGCCGGGGCCGATTGCTTCATCTTCGGCAAATGCGATGGAACCGACACGATCATCGATTTTGAGATCGGCATTGACACGATCGCTCTCTACGGCAGTTCGCGTTGGTATTCGCATGGCGAAGACACTTCTTTCGAAGATCTTGCAATCACGCAGAACGGCGACGACACAGAGATCGAGTTTGGTCACACCCTCATCATTCTTGAGGATATCTCCGCCGACAGCCTGACGGCAGATCACTTCTACATCGCCTGATTTCGCAGCGCTGATTTTTGCAATGGGGCCCCTGTTGGCGTACGGCTGGGGCCTTTGCTTTCGGTAGCGTGCGTTGGTAGCGCCGTTTGAGGGCAGGGGCGGGTTCAGATGCGCTCGCCCACTGAACGTCGGCAAAGATCACACTGGTGGACGTCTACGGGCCCAATCTCTGGCGTCGGCTGAAAGCCATGGTCTTATGCCAACATCTATGTCTGTCGGAGAATGTAGAGCCAGATCAGGCCGTGGCCGTTTCGCTGGCGAAACGCGTGCAATTCCTCAGCCTCGTCAGGTTGGGCGCCTCTTACCCAACCAACTGGCCACGAACAGCATCGAAAGAACCGGCAGAAGCCAGATGACCCGTGATTGGTAGCGCTCGACCGGGGCCGACAAACCGCCAAATATCGTGGCGTTCAGCAGAATTCCGGCGACGGCGACGGCCGCGATTGCGATCTGCTGGCGCGATAGCAAACCCATCGCCATCAGGAGGATAAGCGGCACGCTCATGATCCAGGTGGCCCAGACCACAATGGTATCAAACGCCCGAAGCGCCTGGGGCGCCACTTCATCCGCAGGTGATCTGACAGGGTTGTGACGGGTGTCGAAGCTGCTTGCAGCAGCGATATTGCCCGTTCCAATCATGATTGCCTGCTTTGCGGCGTTCCCCAGAAGAGACTGGGTCTGCGACCATGGGTAGGCCGCAAAGGCTTTGACCAGCACCTCAAGCTCTTCATCTCTGATCCGGTTCATCTTGATCGCACTCATGCCGGTGACACCGGTCTTATCCCAGAGAAACTCGCCAACATTGTCTGGCAACTCGTCCCCGAAGATCTCGCAAAGCGCATGACCCGCACCAGGGCAGGCATCCTGTAGATACCAATAGGCAGGTCCATCCTCAAGCGACCGCGCCAGCAGGATAGGCAGACGCTGGGGGGTCGCACTTGCTTCGCCAAGTACGGCGGAACTGGCAGCCATGTTCAAGAGTGGCGCAAAGAACAGCGGGATGATCGCTGCAGCCACAAATCCAATGCTCAGCCTGCGCTGGAAAACCCTCCAGATCAGTATCAGGGCCGCCAGCCCAGCCATCAGCGGGGGGTAGCCATAATGGAACGTGACCAGTATCGCAGCGAGGGTCGTAAAGATGACGCACTGTCGACGGCTCAGATCGTCGTACCGCCCGATCAGCAATGCGGCATAAAGAATAATCGTCCCGGCAAAGAGATCCGGCATCAGGTAGGCGCTGTACCAGGGCAGTGTTGAAAGCCCGGCGATCAGCACGAATCCGCCAAACAGGATCAGCGGTTTCTTGACCATCTCATTGTCCACAAGAGCGGAGACAAAGATAAGGGCAATGAATGCTTGCAAGACGGGTAAGGCGCTGTATCCCAGAACGAAGTATACAGCATACACGATAGCAGAATAGGTGAAGGACCGCCCGACCGTGGAGGCGCCACTTGCATCTGTTGTTAGATTTGCGGCCCCCCGTGCCGGAACGGCGCCATCTGTTTGAGCGGTTTCCGGCGCCCATAGATCCGGCAACAGCGCGATCAGGGTTTTCCAGATTGCGCCCCCGCCACGAAAGTAAGAACCTGTATCGGCAAAGACAAAATGGCTTGAGAAAATCCATGTCGGCCAGCAGAGGACAATGGACAGAAGCACGCAAAGGAGCAGGCCGCGGCCAGATAGAAGAGGCATGGATGTGTTGACAGACCGCATGGACCCAAATGCTTACAAAGCGCTGCGCGATTCTAGTCTTCCTCACTCCCGAAGGCCAGCGCCCGAGGCGGGGCAGCAGAAAGTGACGGGATCATGCGCATGACATGTTCAATGAGTGTACTCTTAGATCAGAAGCGTTGCGCAAGTACATGAAATCTCATCGTATTCTCTTCGTTGCGCGCGCGATGCCCTGGCCTCTTCACGGTGGCGCACGCTTGCGGGATTTCAATATGTTGCAAGCTCTTGCCGATGGCTCGGAGGTTGATCTGCTCACCGTGGGTCGGAATCAGCCGCAGGTCGATGCTCTGTGCCGCAATGTGTATCTTCCGACGCCTTACTACGGGGACGAAACCCCCTGGCTTGCCATTAAACGCTGGGCGGCGGCTTCGGTCGAAACCCTGACAGGGCCGGAGCCGCTATGGTTGACCTCGAAGACCAATGGTATGCTGCGGCGCGCGATCCGCGAACGCGCAAAAGATGGGCAGTATGACGTTGTTCTCGCCTCGGAACTCAGCTCTGCTGCGGTTCTGTTAGGGCATGGCGAGACGCCCGTAATTTATGACGCGCACAATTGTGAGTGGCGGCTTCTGGAGCGCACGCGCCAACAGCAGACCGGTCTGCGCCGCCGCGTGCTTGACCGCGAGGTACCACGCCTGCGTGCTGTCGAGCGTCGGACGGTCACAGAAAGCAAGATGGTTTTCGTCACCGCGCAGTCTGATCTGGACGAATTGCGGATGCTGGCCGGTGCGGATCTGGCCCCGCACCGCATCATCCCCAGCACCATAGACTTGAAACGCTATGAAAACGTGCGTGCGGCCACGCCCCAGCCTGCGACGATCCTTGTACCCGGTAAATTTGATTGGCAGCCCAATCTGATAGGGCTTGAATGGTTTGCGGATGAAGTTGTTCCTGCGTTGCGCCAACGCATGCAGGACAATGCCTTCCGCGTCGTTGTTGCAGGGCGCATGACGGAAGCAACCAAATCAAAGCTGGACGCCGTGCCCGAGATCACGGCAGAGCGGAACCCGGACGACATGCTCGACTTCTTTGCGCGTGCATCGCTCGTCTCGGTGCCCGTTCTGGTCAGCAGCGGCACACGCTTGCGCATCGCTGAAGGCCTTGCCTGCAAAAGACCGATCGTGAGTACGACACCCGGCGCGGCTGGTCTTGATCCGGGCGACGGGACACCGTGGATTGTCGCGGATGGCACGGACAGTTATGCCGACGCCTTGGCGCGGGTGCTGACGGACACGGCGCTTTCAAAACAGGTTGCAAGCGACGGGTGGGCATTTGCAGAAACACTTGATTGGAACAGCCTGCGGGTCCCACTTTCCGAAGCGATCGAAGGGGTCGTCGAGGCAGCGCGATGAGAGATATCGCCCTTTGCCAGCCCTGATCTGATGACGCCCGCTGGAAGATCCTATGCATCAGGTGCTGCGGCTGTCGCAGTTTCGACCGCGCTTAGCGCAGGTGGCGGCTTCATCTCTCTGTATCTGCTGGCCCAAGTTCTGACGAAGGACGAACTGGGTGGCTACGCCTTTGCCTTTAACGTGTTGTCCCTGCTGGCCTTTGTGGCTGCGTGGGGTTTTGAACGGACGATCATGCTGCGTGTGGCCCGTTTGCCGCCCGCGCCGCATGATTTGAGGGGGCGCGGTCTTGCTTTGCGCGCGACTGCGCTTTCGGGGTTTTTTGCATCTTTACTCATTGGTCTTTTGCTGCTCGCGACCCCGCGATTGGTGGATTGGGGTGCCTTGCCGGCAGCAGGTTTTTGGCTGCCGGCATTGGCGTTGGCGCTTATTCCAATGGCGATTTCAGCGATCTTGCAAGCCTGGTTCCGTGCCAATTCCCGCATTGCCGTTTCCAGTTTGACACACGGTGCAGTTAACGCTGCCCGTGCTGTCTTACTGGCCGCTGTGCTAGCCCTTGGTGGCGGGCCTGTTGCCGTGGCGGTGGCTGTGATCCTGTCAACTGGTGTTCCGGTCTTCATTCTGGGATGGCTGGCCCGGGATGCCAGAACCCGTCCACCCGCATTCATCAGGTTCAGAGACCTGCGCAGCGGTGCTTTGGTTGTGGTGCAGAAGGTGTCGAACTACGGCCTGCGGATCCTTGATGTCATTCTGGTGGGTCTTCTCGCCAGTGGTGTCGAGACGGCCGAATATGCAGTTGCCGCACGTCTCGCAGCCTTCTGCGGTATGGGGGCCGAGGCGCTTCAACCCACTTTCGCCCCCCGAGCGCGTCGCCATTTCACCACAGGCGACGCCCCGTCCGCTGGTCACGAATACCGGCTTGCGCGTGCCGCCAGCTTCCTCTTGTCACTTCTCATCGCCATCGCCCTTGTCCTGTTTGGATCTCGAGTTTTGAACATCTTTGGCGATTTTTCAGGGGCTTATCCGACAATGCTGATCCTCTTGGCAAGCTATATGGTGGCATCAGGTGCGGGCATGCATTTTCTCTATCTTCATATGCAGGGTGAACTTATCGGCACGGCCATCTTGCGCCTCGCATCACTTGGGTTGCTGGTGGCAGGTGCTGTGCTGCTGGTCCCTGTCTTGGGGGCGCTTGGTGGCGCCATGGCTTTGTGTGGTGCCGTGCTGGCGTTGAACGCGGCCTCGGTCGCCTATCTTCATAGAAGAACCGGGTTTGCAGGTTTGACCTTCGCCTCGGCCACTCCGACCGTCCTTGCCGCCGCGCTTCTGCTTATCGCAGGCCTCTGGCAGGTCTCGGCAGGCCCGCTGGCACTGGCCCTGATGGCCGTGGGGGCCTTGTCATTGGCCATCGATGGTCACAGCAGAACCGTCCTACGGATGCTCTTTGATTTGTTGGCGCGCCGGGACCAGCCGCGATGATCCGTTTCCCGATCACAAGACATCAACGGGATGCTGGATAAAGCTTCCGTTTGTCTTCAGGCGTCAGATGCATCGACCTGTCCATTTCGAACTTTGCGAGCCTTTCGCGGGTTCCGCCCGGCCCCGCGACGTAGCCCATCATTTGCCCCGCAGCGTCAAGTACCAACCCTATGATCAGCGCCAAACCGTGGGAGCGTTCGTTGATGTCTGGCAATTGCTTGAAAACGACATGGCGCATGCGAACATAGCGCAAGATGGGAATGGCCGGGCCCAGAACGAAGTAGGCCACGCGTTTCAACGGCCCCCAGCTCTCGTTGCGGGCTCGGTTCCAGCCATAAAGCCGCCCCACATCTGAACGCAGCCGTGAGGTTGAGGAGAGGCTTGACGGGTTGATGTGGCGGATCCTGCCATCGGGCTTGAAATAGAGTTTGGCGCCTTTCTCTTTAAGTGTCTTGACCACGTCGCCTTCGCGATTGCAGCCCTCAATCACCTCTTCTGGTGTGAGCATCTGCAGGGCCGACAAACGGAATGAACCGTTATGGTGGCTGATCCAGTCAGTTGGCCCTTCGGGATTGGCTTCGGCCCAATGAGCGTAGGATAGCATGAAGTTTGCCCAGCTTAACTGCGTGCCCGGATTGGCGTTCAGCATGCCTGATCCGACACCGTCCACCCCGTTCGCTTCGAATGTCTTGACCATGGTTTCGGCCCATTCCGGGTCGGGAAAGGCGTGGTCCTCGATCATCGCCACAAAAGGCGCGTTGGCCTGCAAGGACATGCGGGCCGAGCATTTCTCGACCGTGTCGATTTCCATGTCATCAAAGATGCGGTAGCTGCCCATGCCTTCCAGCAGATGGCGCACGGGACCTACATCGGCACCGGGCCGGATGCAGAAGTAAAGTTCGATTCTGTCGGCAATGGTCTGCGACGCGATTGCCGACAATGTCATCCGGGCGGCTTCGGGACGGTAGCCAGTGGTCACGGCCACAGTAATTGCCGGGCCCTTCGAGGCTGCTTTGACCATCGTTTTTTTCGTCTCACTCATATGCCCCACCTGCTTTGCTTATCGCATCAAGTGAGAGTGCGAGAGCTTGGCGCCCGATCTCGAGTGGCATTTCGTTCTTTGCCGGGGCACCCCCTTTGGAGGCGTGCACAAAGGCACGCAAAGCAGCATCAAAGGATGGATCTGGCTTGTAACGGATGTCGAGCGCATCGCGGACCATCGCAAGCCTTTGCTCCAACCGTTCCCCGATGCTCATCTTATGGGCCGGGCGCGATAGATGCGCTTCGCCGTTGCTCAGTAGGTCGATCTCCAGATGTCCCGCTTCGCACAGCAATTCGACCTTGTGGGCGTTCTGCCCGGTCAATTGGCCCACGGTGATCGAAACGGGTTGTCCTGTCTGTAACTTGCCGGTCACGGTCGCAAGGCTTCCCGCGTTCAGCATCGTTTTGCTAACCGCGAGCGTGTCGGGGTCCAAAGGTGATCCGGTGAGGTAGCTCAGAATGTCAAAATGGTGAATCGCAAGGTCCGTGATCGCGTCGCCACCGCCGTCCGCTTCGCTTTTCCATCCGGGCAGGTCGCGCTTTTCTGACGTAAACAGCGTGCGTATGCCGACCAAAGCGCCCAAATCACCACGCTCCAGCGCCTTGCGTGCCGCGCGATACTTCGGATGCATCCTGAAATTATGACCGACCATCGCAACGCTGTCTTTGGCCTTCGCCGCCTCCAACATGCGATCAGCATCTTTCAGCGTCATCGCAATGGGCTTTTCCACGTAGACGCTCAACCCCGCTTCGAGTGCCGCAATCACAGCTTCTGCGTGATGCGCGGGCGGCGTGCAGATGATGACCGCGTTTACTTCGCCCAAGGCGATCGGACGCTCAAGATCGCAATAAAACGTGGCACCGGGATGAAAGCGCGCCATGGCTTTGCGCGCGGCCGGATCGGGATCAATAAGTGCAGTCACACGCGCGCCCGAGATGCGGGACAGGATAGGCCCATGATGAAACCGGGCGACGCGTCCACAGCCCACAAGACCGATCCGCAATGTCATTTCAGCAACTCCTTCTGTTCCGCGCGTGCCTTGGCATGGCGTTTTCGAGCCGCACAATTCTGCTGCGCTTTCGCATAAAGCTCCAAAAGCCGATCCGTGTGCCTGTCGCGGCCGAAGTCCTTCAGCGCGCGCTGCCGTCCTGCGGTACCAAGACGTTGGCAAAGGGCTTTGTCGCTTAGCATTTGGATAAGCCGCGTCGCCCACGCATCGACATTACCGGGCGGGGCGATATAGCCTGTCTCGGCCTCAACAATCACGTCCGATATTGCGCCTGTGTTCGCCCCAAGCACGGCGGTCCCCCGCATCATGGCTTCCAGCGTGACGTTTCCGAAGGGTTCGTGCCAGATGGACGGAACGGCTTGAACCCATGCCGGGGCAAGGGCCGTGTCGAGTGTTTGGTAGGGGACATGCCCCAGAAACCGAACACTTTTGCCCAAGGGCTTTGCCCGTCGGCGCAGGGCCTCTTCTTCGCCGCCGGTTCCTGCGATGACAAGCATGGCTTTGGGGATCTTTCTTCTGGCACATGCAAAAGCGTCGATCAGCACGTCGACGCCTTTTTCTCTCGAAAGCCGCCCGCAATAGGCAAGCGTCGGACGCGTGGCCAGATCGGACGTGGCATCGCGGGCATCCGCCGGGTTTGGCAAGACTTCCACGCCTGTCCAGCCGGAGGCGGTGAAACGTTCCGCCGCGCGGCGGCTCAGGACTGTTGTGACATCGAGAACACTGCGCCACCGCTTCAAGAGCCACATCTGCAGCCGTGCCATCTGATACGTTCTTGACGAAACGCAGCCGCTGTCCCGACAGACGGGACCGGCCACATGGGCGCAATTCGTGCGGTCTGGCAACAGCTTCAGGCCGTTCGGGCAGATTTCCTTATAGGTCGGCGCCTGATGCAAAACCGGAAGGTCGCGCAGCAGGGGCAGTATCAGTGGAGAAAGCTGCCATAGGAATGACCTTACATGCACCACATCCGGCGGATTCGATCGAAGTTCCGCGCGCAGCGCTTGCCACGCCATCGGGTTCGCGCTTTGCAGAACGACTTGCCCCAGGTCTGTCTGCCCATGGCAGGTACGCTCGGCCAGAAGTGGAAAACCCGGGATCATTTCAGCGTTTGATGAAAAGAGCCGGATGTCATGACCGCGCGCTGCAAGGCTGTCCCGCACAGCCAACATCTGCAATTCAGCCCCGCCATAGGCCCGCCCGTGGTCGTTTATCAATAAAACCTGCATGGCTTGCGGTGTCAGATCTATCTTATGTTGATCTTTAACTAATGCTCCGCTGCCGCGTTTGCGATCTTCGCGCGCCCCTCTAAGCGGTTTCCTGACCAATAAAGCATCATCTTGCCGATCATCTGCTCAGGACGCGCAAATCGTTAGCAGAAACCAGCCCACGCGAGCGTTCTAAGATGAACGCCAGATGAACGGCGTAGAAGTCAAAAAGGCTTAACCCTACGTTGAAATGCGACGTTCGCCGGGGTGGGAGGCGAAGTTTCTTTGCGTCAGATTATGAGGTAGCAATGAACGATCGTGTTATCGTCGTCGGCGGGGGCCCCGCTGGCCTCACAGCCGCGTATGAACTGCAGAAAGTTGCGCCACAAAAGCAGCCCGTCGTGTTTGAGGCCAGCGATCTACTGGGTGGGATCGCGCGGACTGAATGCCATAACGGCTATCGCTTCGACATTGGCGGGCACCGATTTTTTACAAAGGTGCAGGAAGTCGAAGATATGTGGCAGGAGGTGCTTGAAACAGATTTCATCACCGTACCCCGCAAAAGCCGCATCTATTATCGGGGCCAGTTTTTCGACTATCCGCTTCGCCTGTTCGACACGCTCTCGAAGATAGGCATCTACGAGGCTCTGCGCATCATTGCGAGCTACGTCAAATGGCAGATCCGTCCCCACAAATCGGAAGAATCCTTTGAAGAATGGGTCATCAACCGTTTTGGCGGGCGGCTCTACATGCATTTCTTTCGCAGCTACACAGAGAAAGTCTGGGGGATTCCGCCAAAGAACATCCGTGCGGATTGGGCGGCGCAAAGGATCAAGAACCTCACGCTGGTCAAAGCTGTCTGGAACGCGATTTCGGGGGCGAATGACACTGCGTCGCTGATCGAAGAATTTCAGTATCCGCGCCTGGGTCCTGGTATGATGTGGGAAAAGACAGCTGAGTTGATCAATACGAAAGCAGGCGAAGTGCATATGCGCGCGGCGGTGACGAAGGTGCATCGCGAGGACGATCGCATCGTCGCGGTCGATGTCGCCCGCTGGGACGCGAAGGGTGCTGATCTTGGGACCCGGCGGGAAGAGGCGACGGATTTCATCAGCACGATGGCGCTTCAGGATCTTGTGCTGGCGATGGATCCTCCAGCACCGGACAACGTGGTCGCGGCTGCCACGGCGCTGAATTATCGTGACTTTCTGATTGTAACTCTGGTGCTTGATCAAGCTGATCCGTTTCCGGACAACTGGATTTACGTGCACAGTCCCGATGTACAGGTCGGGCGCATCCAGAATTTCCGCGCCTGGTCCGCAGCCCTTTTGCCGGATCAGGACACCGCATCGATCGGGATGGAGTACTTCTGTCAGGAAGACGATGGCCTTTGGGCCATGTCAGATGAAGAACTGATTGCGCTGGCGGGACGCGAACTGGAAGAAATCCATCTGGCCGATCAAAGCCATGTCAAAGGCGGTTTCGTGATCCGTCAGAGGAAGGCCTATCCGATCTATGATCCGCAAAGCAAAGAGGCGCTTGAGGTCGTTTCAGATTGGATAAAGGGCCTCGAAAACCTTCAGACGGTAGGTCGCAACGGGCTGCATCGCTACAACAACCAGGATCATTCCATGCTGACGGCCATGTATGCCGCGCGCAACATCGCTGGCGGTTCGGAAGATGTCTGGTCGGTCAATGTCGACCGGTCTTACCACGAAGAAATGGAAGTTGATCGGGACGAGGATGCGCCCCGATATGCGGCGGAATAGGACGGGTCAGACAAGCCCCAGTTTGACCAACGCGTAGCCAAGCCCGGCGCAAAGATAGTGCAGCCACAAAACACCGATCGCCCCGGGCGTTTGGACCCAGCCATCAAGTGTGCGGATGAAACCAAGAAAGCCACGATTGGCGTAGATAAAAAGCGCTAGGCTGATCAGCAGGCTCAGTAGGCTGGCTATTGGGAATATGACAATCCCGATGGCGCTCAAGAGGCTCAACCCTACGGCAATGACGGACAGCTTGCCGTCAGTTGAAACATTTAGCATTTCGGGCATCTTCTTTCCGGCCTCCGATGACATCAATTGCGTCCAGGGCACCGCGCGATCCCACAGATCAGTGCGGGTCATGGATCGTAAGGTCCAGCGTTTGAGATGCGTGCCTTGTAGCGCCGGATCCAGTTCGATCCGATGGCACGCCAGGTGAAGCCGCATGCCAAGCTCGATATCCTCCATCATCGACACGCCTTCGTCAAAACCGCCGAGTGCCTCGAAGACGTCGCGCCGGATCACACCAAGCCCGGTCCAGAAGCTGGTCATTGGTCCCGCATTGATCTGATGTACGTGGTGATGCAGCAGATTGCGCACCCGACTAACGCGGGCAGGGCAGGCGGGTGCCGTGTCGTATGACCCGAAGATGGCCGCTGGCGCATCATCATACCTGAACTGATCCAGAATGCGCGCACGGATGTCCCGATGAACGACCACGTCCGCGTCCACAAAAACGATGATCTCGCCCTTGGCAGCCGCCACCCCTGCATTTCGCGCCCCGGCTGCTCCACGGTTCTCTGATAAGACGAACGGTTCGATCCCAAGCGCTTGGATCAGGGCCGCAGTCTGGTCCTGCGATGCGTCATCGACCACGACGATTTCATGGGATGCGAAACCGGCCGCGAACACTCCTTCAAGACACTCGGTTATGTAGGCTTCCGCGTTGTGCGCCGGTATGACGACTGAAATAGAAGGGCGCTCGTCTGCTTGGGTCATGCGCAGGAATTGTGATCAAAGGTGTTTTTGTATCGCAATGAGGTTCCCCAGCGTCAGCCATGATACAGATGGCCCGTTTAGACCTGTCTAGCGGCACCCTTTCGACAATTCACTCTGTTTGCGTTTCCATTTCACATGATCCTTTGGTTTGAGCTGAAATGCGCCATCTCTTCATCGCCAAGCGCACGAATGCCTGCTGCCGCTGCAGCAAAAAAACAGACATTTTGCTACGCCCGTGAACCTTTGGATATCTGGAACCGGCGGCCCCTCATGCCACGCTTGTCCGCGGGATAATCAAAACCCGAAAGATCCATTGGGAGGATGAAATGCGCGTGAGATTGATCACAAGTGCATCGGCTTTGGCGCTGATGCTCGGAGCACAAGCAGCGATGGCCGACGGACATGGTGGCCCGCTGAAGGTCGGTGTGCTGGCGACGCTGGAAGGCACTTACACGACGCTTGGTGAGGACGGAGTGCGAGGTCTGCGCACGGCCCTGGCGCAGGCAGGCAACAAGGCCGGAGCGCGTGAGGTCGAACTGGTCATACAATCCACCGACACAAGTCCTGACAGCGCTGTGCGCGGCGCGCGCAAACTGGTCGAACAGGACGGGGTGGAGATCGTTCTTGGGCCATTGTCAGGCTCGGAAGGGATTGCCATTCGCGACTATTCGAAGACGCAGCCCGGCGTGACTTTCATCAACGGCATATCGGGTGCGATGGAAACCACCTATGTGACCCCGTCCGAGAACTTCTTCCGCTTCAACACGGATGGTGCGCAATGGTCTGTTGGTCTGGGCGATTACGTCTTCAACGAAAAGGGTTGGGAAACCGTTGCGACCGTGGGCGAGGATTACTCCTTCGTCTACACGCAAGTGATGGGGTTCGTAACGGATTTCTGCCAGGCGGGCGGAGAGGTCACGGAACGACTTTGGGTGCCGCTTGGCACGAAAGATTTCGGTTCGATAATCGCGGCACTTCCAGATGATGTGGACGCGATCTACCTGGGTCTTGGCGGCGGGGATGCCGTCAACTTCCTCAATCAGTATCAACAGGCTGGGGGGGACGCCAATCTGATCGGTGGTTCCATCATGGTTGATGGTACGGTGCTGAATTCTAAAGGCGATGCGAAGAATGCACTGATCGGTACGCCGTCTTCCGGGCCGCAGGCGGACACTTGGGATGATCCGGATTGGCAGGCATATGTGAAAGCCTATCAGGACACGTTTCCACCGGAAGAACGTTTCCCATCGCCGTCGCTGCTTGCGACGGGTTACTACAATGCGACTTCGGCCATGCTCCAATGCATGGATGAAGTAGGCGGTGATTTGTCGGATGGGCAGGCAGCGTTCCGCGGATGTCTGGCCGGGCTGGAACTGAGCGCACCCAACGGTAAAATCACGCTGGACGAAAACCGTCAGGCTGTGGGTGCCAATTTCGTGTCCGAAGTTGTCGAGCTTGACGACGGGACCCTGGCCACGCAGATGGTGAAGAAAGTCGACGGTGTGAACCAGACGCTTGGACTGGAAAAGGCGGCCTTCGACGCGATTGGTCTGCCATCGCGCGAAACACCCGCCTGTCAGGGCAGCTACTGAAAACGGCAGGCCCGGGTCCTATCGGGGCGCGGGCCTCTGGTTGCACCGGACCGGGTGCGTCAACCGCACTGGTCCGGTCCACCAGATCGTGGCTGGCATGACCCTCATTACATTGCATTCTCGCATCCATTTTGCCAGCGACGTGTTGGAAGAAGCACTGCGTGCCGAAATGGACGAGCAGGGCCTGACCAGCGCGTTGCTGCTATGCCCCGCAGCGCATCTGGGCGGTGAGCTTCTGACCCGGGTCGAGGCAGGCTTGGCGAGTTGTCCGCGCACTACCCTGCATGTGATCGAAGATGATGAAAGCAAGTACGAAACGGCTGCAGCAGCACGGGTGGCCGAGGCTGAGGCGCCCGTCGATGTCATCATCGCCTTTGGCTCAGCGGATTGCATCGCACGTGGTCGCAAATGTCGGCACGAGCTTGCCACTTTGCGCTATAAATCTCGCAAAGTAACGTCTCGGTACGGCGTGTCTCAAAAGGCACTTCAGCCGAAGTTTTTCGTCATTCCAAACATTGATGGCATGCCCGACCCCTGTCTGGAGGCGAACACGCAGATCAACTTCAAGACCACGCCGCCGGGCGTTATTATATGTGATCCGACGGTGATCAATGACGCGGAAGAGGCTGAAGCGGCCAAGGCTATCGCTCTGACCATGGGACGCTGTCTGAACGTGCTGAACGCGGAAACTTTCAACCCCTTGGCCGACGGTTTGGCGATCGACGCGATCTCACGTATCCGGTCGATCCATGACATTTCAAAAGGGCAAAAAGACCCCCAATCAACCTCGCGCGACTTGATGGCTGCGACCTTGAACGGTGCCATCGCCTTGCAGAAGGGGACGGGACTGGTAGAAGCGCTGCGCTTTTCCTTCGCAAAGTCGGTCGGCCGGGATGTCGACAGCGCGCTGCTACACCGGGTCATGCTGGCTCGCATGCTGGGCAACACGCGATCCAGCAAGACCGGCGTGGTGGCCCGTGTTCTGGGTTTGCCATCCGACGCCGCCCTTCCTGACTTTGCGGCGGCGTTGATGGATGATTTGCCCTTGCCGCAAACGCTCCAACAAATGCAGATCGATTGGGCAGAGCTCGAACAGGCGATCGGCTACATGGAGCCCAAATTCGGCATACCCCAGGTCAACTCGCGGGCCGAACTGACGCAGGTCCTGCAGGATGTCTATTGACGACGGGAGACGACATGAAGCCGAACCTGATTGGCGGTGAATGGGTAACGAGTTCGAGCGGTGTCGAGAATATCAACCCATCCAACACCAACGACCTGATCGATGTCTTTGCGCAGTCCGGTCGCGCGGAGGCTGAACAGGCAGTCGCAGCCGCCGCATCTGCCTTTGAAGACTGGAGCCTTTCGCCGGTCCAGCAGCGCCACGACATTCTGAAAGACATCGGCGATACGATCCTGGCCCGCAAGGCCGAAATCGGTGAGATGCTCGCTCGGGAAGAAGGCAAGATCCTTCCGGAGGCTATTGCCGAAACCGAACGCGCGGGCCGCATATTTCTGTTCTTCGCAGCAGAAGCCTTGCGGCTGACCGGAGAGCTATTGCCGTCGGTCAGGCCCAGAGTCTCGGTCGAGGTGACACGAGAACCCGTTGGCCCCGTTGGGCTGGTCACACCTTGGAACTTCCCGATTGCCATTCCCGCCTGGAAAATCGCTCCGGCCTTGTGTTTCGGCAACAGCGTGGTTTTCAAACCGGCCGAACAGGTGCCCGGTACCGCATGGCTTTTGGCGGAGATCATCGATAAGTCCGGGCTGCCAAAGGGGGTTTTCAATCTGGTCATCGGGCCGGGACCGGTTGTTGGTCAAGCCATACTCGATGCCCCGGAAATCCGCGCTGTCAGCTTCACTGGCAGCCAGGTTACAGGCCGGATCGTGGCAGAGGCCTGTTTGCGCCAAAACCGCAAGTTCCAGGTTGAGATGGGTGGCAAGAACCCTTTGGTCGTGGTGGATGACGCGGATCTTGAGGTGGCGACCGATGCCGCCCTGGATGGCGCGTTTTTTAGCACAGGGCAGCGCTGCACAGCCTCGTCCCGGCTGATCGTGACGGATGGCATCCACGCCCGTTTCGTGGAACGGTTGACCGAGAAGGTCAGGGCGTTGAAGGTTGGTCCAGCGCTTGATCCCATGTCGCAGATGGGGCCTGTTGTCGACCAGACCCAGCTTGATCAGGACATGTCTTTTATCGAAGGCGCCCGGCGCGACGGTGCGAATCTGCGCGTAGGAGGAGAGCGGGTCGAATGTGCCACACCAGGGTTTTTCCTCGCTCCCACGCTTTTCACCGATACGGATCCCGCTATGAGGATCAATCGCGAAGAAGTTTTTGGCCCGGTTGCCACCGTGATCCGCGTCCGCGACTATGATCATGCGCTCGATCTGGCAAATGACACGCCTTTCGGATTGACCGCCGGGATCTGCACCACTTCGTTGAAATTTTCCCAACATTTCAAAAGACATGCGCAAGCCGGAATGGTGATGGTGAACCTGCCCACAGCAGGTGTTGACTACCATGTTCCCTTTGGCGGAACAAAGGCGTCCAGCATGGGTCCCCGCGAACAGGGGCAAGCCGCGGCAGAGTTCTTCACGACCCTTAAAACCGCCTATATTCGTGGGTGACAAAAACGCGCGCCATATACCCGAAAGTCTCTTTCTGACCGGATTCAGTTGCCAAATGGCCTTCCAAGACCGCAAGCTAAGGCCCGCGCACCCGGCCACAGACGCCGGGACGCATATAGGGAGGACTGCATGAGCAAAGCGCTTGCAGTTAGTCATGGTGAGTTTGGGCGCGCCGCGCTCTACGATCTCGATCGCCCAATCACGACCCATGCGCATCGCGAAGGTCATTTGATCTTTCGCGTTGCAGGAGACTGTCCGAACGTTCGCATCCGCGATCATTCCGTCACATGCTCCGACACAATCGCGGCAGCCGTCAGCCCGTGGGAGCCGCACTCGTTCGAGATCCCTTCAGGCTCTTGCTTCGCGCTGGTCCTTTACATCAAGCCAATGTGGTTTTTGGAAAATACCGGCAGTTCCGAATTCGCCTTGGATTTCGGAACGTCACTGCTGCACCTCACGCCAGACATCCAAAAGCTGATCCATAGCCTGACCAGCCTTATGATCCGGGACGACGCGGAATTCGGGGTTGAGCAATTGCTGATCGAACTGACGTCAAGCTGCTATGCCTTGTCCTGGCGAAACGGTCGCCGAAAGTCGGCCTACGGTTCTGCCTTGCGGTTCAGCGATTTTCGCATTCGCAGATCGCAAAAGCTGATGACCAGTTATCTGAGCGATCACGAGGGACTTGACCACTTGGCAAGCGAAGTGGGTCTGTCAAGGCCACATTTCTTCAAGCTTTTCAAGAAGCAAACCGGTGTAACGCCCAACATCTACTTCAACACTTTGCGGTCTGAACGGGCGATTGAAGATCTTTCTACCACCGACAAATCCGTGACTGAAATCGCGCACGATCTGGGATTTGCCTCGCAGGCGTCATTCACACGGTTCTTCACGTACAACGTCGGGATCGCGCCGACCGAGTACAAACGTGTCGCCCACCAGTAAGCCCGCAGAATTACCGACGCTCAGGCACTGGTGCAGACTTTTGGATACGGGTTGCTGCGAGGGCTTTGGCTAACCTCCCATTGTCGGAAACGATGATGTTTCCAACTTGGGAGGACAGGATGCAATCATTTGGCGCGTCAGGAAGGGGCGCTACCCTTCGGCGAGGGCCGACATGAGAGCCTTTGCCGCGCGCCATCCGATCTGGTCGGCCATCCTTGGCGCCTTCGCGCTGATCCTGCTTTATCTGATCTTTGCGATCTGGCCTGAATGGCTGGTCGATGGGATCGGACGCAAGAAGGTTTTTCTGAACGCGCTTTTCAACGGCATCACTCTGGGCGGGCTCTACTTCCTTGTGGCCTCCGGTTTCACACTGATCTTCGGGCTGATGCGCAATGTGAACCTTGCGCATGGATCTCTTTATCTGCTGGGCGGCTATATCGGTTTCTTCATCGCCGACAGCACGGGCCTTTGGCTGCTGGCCTTTCCGGTCGCCTTCATCGTCGTCGGGGTCCTGGGCGTTTTCCTTCAGATCACTGTCTTCCGCCGGATGGAGGGTCAGGATCTGCGGCAGACACTTGTCACGATCGGTATTTCGATCGTCATGGCCGATCTTATGCTGTGGGGTGTCGGAGGCGACTTTTACAACATCACTCCGCCGCGCTGGCTGTCAGGGCCGTTTGAAACCGGGTTGGTCACCAGCCAGCGGGTCAGAAGTTCGGGCGAGGTCGTGACCTCCTATCTCAAGTACCCCTCTGTCCGGATCGTGATCTTTGCGGCCTCTTTGGTCATTGGTCTGGCCATGTGGCTGGTCTTGAATCGTACGCGCATCGGCATGCTGATCCGCGCTGGCGTTGACGATCGTGACATGCTGAGCGCCACCGGTGCCCGGATTCAACTGGTCTTCGTCGGTGTCTTTTTCTTTGGGGCCGGTCTTGCCGGTTTGGCCGGTGTGGTGGGCGCAACGTTTCAGTCGGCTGCCCCGGGTGAAGACATCCGCTTTCTTCTGGCGTCACTGGTCGTGGTGATCGTTGGCGGTATGGGTTCGATCCCTGGGGCCGCTTTGGGTGCGCTGCTGATCGGCTGCGCAGAACAGTTCGGATCAGTTTACTTCCCAACATACGCTGTCGTGCTGACTTTCCTGATCATGGTCGCCGTGCTCGCTTTCCGCCCGCAGGGCCTTTTGGGACGATCCTGACATGGCGATGCCGGAGATAACCGACGGAGGCGGGGCACGCCCCAGTGTCAGGCAGGAAGACCGGCTCTGGATCGAGCGGATCCCGGCGCCCTATTGGGTCGCTGGCGTCATCTTGCTGATCATCCCAGCCTTCGCTTCGGATTTCATCATGTTCCAGATCTTTGGCTGGACATTCATCCTTGGCATGATCGCCACCTCGCTCATGTTTCTGGGAGGTTATGGCGGCATGGTCAGCCTGGCGCAGATGTCATTTGCGGGCGTTGCAGGCTATATGGTTGCCATCTTTGGCGACAGCGCGATAGACACGATTTCGATGGGCTGGCCTTGGTACATCACGATACCGCTCGCATTGATGATCGCCGTGCTATTTGCGACCCTTATCGGTTGGCTTGCCGTGCGAACCGAGGGAATCTACACAATCATGATCACCCTCGCCATCGCTGCGGCATTTTTCTACTTCACGCGCCAGAATTACGATATATTCAACGGATTTCAGGGATTTAACTCCGTCTTTCCACCACAGCTTTTTGGCGTGGATTGGCGGCGCCCCATACCGTTCTACTACCTGACTCTCTTCTGGGCGACCGTCACGTACTTCGCTGTCCTCTATGTCTCCAGGGCACCCTTTGGATTGGCGTTACAGGGCGTACGAGACAATCCCCGACGCATGGCCGCCCTTGGTTTCAACGTCACCGCGCATCGCGTGGCTGCCTATGCCTTCTCGGCGCTTATCGCTGGGATGGGGGGGATCTTGCTGACCTGGCAATCAGCCCAGATCAGCCCGGGCACAGTCGGCATTCAACCGGCCATCGATATCCTGATCATCGCTGTGGTCGGCGGGATGCGCCATCCTGTTGGTGCTTTCATAGGCGCGTTTCTTTACGTGATCCTCAAGACATTCGCGGTGGATTTTTTGATAGCGGTCGGGCTCAGCGGGGACCGCTTTCAGTTGCTGATCGGACTGGGCTTCCTTCTTGTGGTCTTTTTCTCGGAAGACGGTCTGTTGGGTCTTTGGGAAAAGCTGCGCGCCAGCCGAAATCGCGATCCGCTCACGGGCGAGGTGCGGCAATGAACGCGGGCGTAAGCACTGGCACCGAAAACGCGCTTGAATTGCGCGGTATGTCGAAGCGTTTCGGCGCGCTGGCCGCCATCAGCGATGTCGAACTGACCGTCCGCCCTGGTGAACGGCGCGCGGTGCTTGGATCCAACGGCGCGGGCAAGACGACGCTTTTCAACTGCATCACCGGTGATTTCCCCCCCTCCGAAGGATCGATCCGCTTCTTTGGTGAGGACGTGACGGCCTTTCCCGCCCAAGAGCGTATACGTCGCGGATTGCGGCGCACTTATCAGATTTCGCTTCTCTTCACCGGCCTCAGCGTCATCGACAACGTCTATCTTGCTTGCCTTGGCGTGTCGCGTGGCCGCTTTTCTTTTGCGCGCGCCCGCAAGAGTGACGCGCTGGTCGCATCGGCCGAAGAACTGATCCAGACGGTCAACCTTTGGGAAGCTCGCGATACGCTGGTCAGCAATCTCAGCTACGGTCAGCAGCGCCAATTGGAGATTGCGATGGCCCTGTCGGGCGCGCCGCGCTTCATCCTCTTTGATGAACCCGCTGCGGGCCTCAGCCCGACCGAGCGGCGCGAGTTGATCGACATCCTTACAGGGCTGCCCAGCCATATGGGCTACATCATTATCGAACACGACATGGACGTAGCTCTCCGAGTCTCGGAATACGTCACGATGATGCACAACGGGCGCATTTTCAAGGAAGGCAAACCCGCCGAAATCGAGGAAGATCCAGAAGTTCAGGCCCTCTACCTTGGGGGGGACGACCATTGACCGCCACCCTCGAAATCCGTGATCTGAACGTCTATTATGGCCAGTCACATGCATTGCAGGGTGTGAATCTGACGCTGGACCACGGTGTTCTGTCGGTCGTAGGCCGCAATGGCATGGGCAAGACAACCATGTGCAAGGCGATCATGGGCCTTGAGCCTGTCGCCTCCGGTTCGATTTCCTTCGAAGGCCAGTCTCTGGTGGGCATGGATCCTGCCGAGATTGCGCGGGCGGGCATCGGCTATGTGCCCCAGGGACGTCGTTTGTGGCGGTCGCTAACGGTCGATGAACATCTCAAGCTTGTCGAAAAACGCGGCGGCGCCTGGACGGTTGAACGGGTTTACGGCGTCTTTCCGCGTCTGGCCGAACGCAAGTCAAACGGCGGAGCGCAGCTTTCGGGAGGTGAGCAGCAGATGCTCGCCATAGGGCGCGCATTGCTGCTGAACCCGAAGCTGTTGCTGATGGACGAGCCCACTGAAGGTCTTGCGCCGGTCATCGTCAACCAGGTGTCCGAGATGTTGGTGCGCCTTGGCCAAGAGGGCGACATCGACGTTCTGGTGATCGAACAGAATATCGGGGTGGCCTGTGAAGTGGCCTCAGACGTCGCGATTATGGTCAACGGTCGGATCAACCGCGTTATGGACAGCGGGACATTGTCAGCCGACCGGGATCTGCAACAGGCCCTTCTGGGCGTCGGGCGCCACGCCCATGATGAAACCGATGACGCGGACGCACGTGATGCGCCTGATGCGCCGCACGAGACGGCAGCGCGCCACAGAGCGGTGACGAAAATCTATGTGTCCAACCCCAGAACGCCGACGCGGTGGAGTGCGCCGATACCGCTCGCGATCCTCGAAGGCTCCGCACGGACGGTCACTGAAGCACCCGTTTCCAATGCCGAAATCGTGCCTTTGTCTCGGCAACGTGCTGTTTCCGGGCGAGGCATTGTCTATCTTTGCGGCACGCTTGATACCAAAGAGCGTGAGTTGATATACATGGCTGACCTGATCCGCGCGCAGGGCCTGCCGCTTCAGGTTGTCGATCTGTCGACCTCAGGTCAAAGATCGGGCGCGGACATCCCGCCCCATGTCGTTGCGGCGAGCCATCCGCGTGGCGCAAGCGCCGTTTTCACCGGCGATCGCGGCAGCGCCGTGGCAGGCATGACGCTGGCCTTTGAACGCTGGATCGCCTCACGAACAGACATCGCAGGCCTGATATCTGCCGGAGGTTCAGGTGGAACAGCCCTTGTATCACCAGCTTTCCGCGTGCCGCCTGTAGGCGTACCAAAGCTCATCATCTCGACAGTCGCCTCTGGCAATACGGAACAGTATGTTGGCCCATCGGACATTACGATGATGTATTCCGTAGCTGACGTGCAGGGCATCAACTCGATCACCCGTGAGGTTCTGGCCAATGGCGCCAATGCATTGGCAGGCATGGTGCGCGCGCGCCAAAGCGCGCGGCCCGTACGCGATGAAAGACAAGCCATCGGGATTACGATGTTCGGTGTCACCACGCCCTGCGTGCAAATGGTTACTAGCGCGCTCGAGCAGGACTACGACTGCCTTGTCTTCCACGCGACTGGTGTAGGCGGTCGTTCGATGGAAAAACTTCTGGATTCCGGCATGCTGTCGGGCGTTCTTGACCTGACCACCACCGAAATCTGCGACATGGTCGCGGGCGGTGTCTTTGCCGCGAAGGACGATCGTTTCGGGGCCTCCATCAGGGCTGGGTTGCCCTATATTGGAGCGGCTGGGGCGCTGGACATGGTCAACTTCAACGCACCTGACACTGTGCCTGCAAGATATCAGGGGCGCCTGTTCTACGAACACAATCCGCAAATCACGCTGATGCGCACCACGCCGGAAGAAAACGTCGCGATGGGGCGGTTCATTGGCGAAAAGTTGAACCAGATGACTGGCCCCGTTCGCTTTTTCCTGCCCGAAGGCGGCGTCAGCCTTCTGGACGCACCGGATCAGCCGTTTTGGGACCCGGAGGCCAACAAGGCCCTGTTCCAGACGCTTGAGGAAACGGTCCGTCACACGGCCAACCGTCAGGTCGTGCGGGTGCCCCATAACGTCAACGATCCGGAATTTGCCGACCTTGTGGTGCGGACCTTCCGGTCCTTCCACACCAATGGCGCCCGCGCCAAAGGAGCATGACCGTATGCATGACCGCAAAGATCTGATTACGAAATTCCGTGCGATGCGCGACATGGGCGAGCCGATCATCGGCGGAGGGGCCGGAACAGGGCTCAGCGCCAAATGTGAAGAGGCGGGCGGGATTGATCTGATCGTCATCTACAATTCAGGACGCTACCGTATGGCAGGCCGGGGATCCTTGGCCGGCTTGATGCCTTACGGCGATGCCAATGGGGTTGTTATGGAAATGGCGGGCGAGGTGCTGCCCGTGGTCGAAGACACACCTGTTCTGGCAGGGGTTTGCGCGACCGACCCATTCCGCCTCATGGACAAGTTCTTGGACGAGGTGAAGGCCGCCGGCTTTTCGGGTGTGCAGAACTTTCCAACCGTCGGTCTGATCGACGGCAATTTTCGCGCCAATCTCGAAGAAACCGGCATGGGTTATCAGCACGAGATCGACATGATTGCCATGGCTCACGAAAAGGACATGCTGACCACGCCTTACGTCTTTTCGGAAGAAGACGCCGCCGCGATGGCAAAGGCGGGTGCTGACATTGTCGTTGTCCATCTGGGGCTGACCACTGGCGGATCTATCGGGGCTGACACGGCAGTAACGCTGGAACAAGCGCCTGCGCTCACCGATGCATGGGCCGGGGCTGCGCTGGACGTGAACCCCGACGCGATCGTTTTGGTCCATGGTGGACCTGTCGCGATGCCGGATGACGCGGATTTCGTTCTGAAAAACACCAAGAATTGCCACGGCTTTTATGGCGCGTCCTCCATGGAGCGTCTGCCGACGGAGATCGCGCTGCGCGATCAGACAGCCGCCTTCAAGAAAATCGGGCGTTAAGGGAGGGACATCATGACCGGTCAAATCATCGGACAACTCATTCTCTGGCTCATTCTGGCCGTCATCGCCATCTTCATCCTCTATTGGGTCATGCACTGGCTCTATCGGCGCTCCACGAAAGAGGTCGCCTTCGTGCGCACCGGATTTCTGGGCGAACGCGTCGTAATTGATGGCGGTGCCTTTGTCTGGCCCATCATCCACGACATCACGCCCGTCAACATGAACTCTCTCGATCTCGCGGTGATCCGCGAAAAGGACGATGCGTTGATTACGGCAGACAACCTGCGCGTCGACGTCCATGCCGAATTCTACGTCCGCGTCCGCGGCACGCGGGAGGCAGTCAGCCTTGCCGCCTCCACCATGGGCCGACGGACGCTGGAACCGGAACGGCTCCACCGCTTACTGTCAGGCAAGTTCATCAGTGCTTTGCGCACCGTATCGGCCGAGATGTCGCTTGAGGAATTGCACGCCAAACGCAGCGAGGTCACCACTCGTGTGGCAGAACTGGCGCAGGAAGGGCTCGACAAGAATGGGCTTGAGCTTGAATCGGTCGCGATCACGGATATCGACCAAACCGATCTGCAATATTTCAACCCGTCCAACCGCTTTGATGCGATTGGTCTGACCAGCGTCATCGAGCAGGTCGAGGCGCGTCGCAAGATGCGCAACGACATCGAACAGGATGCGATGATCCAGATTCGGGAGCGTAATCTGCAAGCGGAGAAAGAGACCCTCGCCATTGAGCGTTCATCGGAAGAGGCCCGTCTTGAGCAAGAGCGTGACATAGAATTCCGCCGCGCGCAGCAGCGGGCCGAATTGGCGCGTGAACGGTCGGAACGCGAGAAAGAGGGTGAAGAGGCAACGCTCATCAACAAGGAGGCAATCGAGACAGCCCGCATCACCAACGAAGAAAAGATCTCCGAGGCGCGGATCGCCTCTGAACGCAAGATCCGCCAGCAGGAAATCGAACGTCAGAAGGTCATCGACGAAGCTGAGATTGCAACCCGCGAAGCGGTCGAAAAAGCACGGATCACGCAGGAAAGGGTGCTGACCGAAACCCGGATCAAAACGGAACAGGATACGCAAGCCGCGGACATCGCGGCCAAGGAAGCCATAGAAAAAGCGCGTATCGCCCAGGAAAAGACCCTCGCTGAAGCCCGGATCGAAAAGGACCGAGAAACTCAAACCAAGGAAATCGATGGCAAGCGGACAATTGATGAGGCCGACATTGCCGCCAAGGAAGTCATCGAAAAGGCACGGATCGCGCAGGAACGCGAGGTGACAGAAGCCCGGATTGCCTTGGAACGGACGACGCGGGAGCAAGAGATCGCGCGCAATCTGGCGGTGGATGAGGCGACGATTTCCGCGCAAGAAGCTGCTGAAAAGCTGCGGATTGCGCAGGAAAAGACGGTGAATGCAGAGCGCATCGCCTCTGACCGTGCGACGCGTGAATTGGAGATTGCCCGCAAGACGGCGCTGGAAGAGGCCGAGATTGCCTCGCAGGAAGCGACCGAAGCGGCCCGCATTGCGCGCGAAAAAGCATTGGCCGCTGAACGCATCACGGCCGAGCAGGACACGCGCGCTCGCGAGATCGAGCGCCAGCGCGAATTGGACGTGCAGCAGATCGCGGCAACGGAACAAACCTCGAAAGAACGGATCGCGCAGGAAGAACGCATTCGCGCGTCAGAGATTGCGCGCAACCAAGCCATCGACGAGGCCGAGATCGCTGCGAAAGAGGCGGTCGAGGCACACCGCATCGCGCAGGATGCCAAGTTGACGGTGCAGCGTATCGAAAGTGAGGAAAAAACCAAAGAACGCGATCTGGTCAAGGCGCAGGCTCTGGAAGCAGCCGAGATTGCCGTTACGGAAGCGACCGAAGCCGCACGTATCGCGAAAGAGAAAAAGATCGCGGCAGAACGGATTGCATATGAACAGGATCTGCGTGAACGCGAAATTGCCCGCAACCGCGCGGTTGATGTGGCCAACGTAAACGCGCAAGAGCAGGTGGCCCAGGCCCGGATCGACGAAGAAAAGCGCACCCGGGCTGCCGACATTGCCAAGGAGGCCGAATTGCGCTCTCGCGAGATCGAAAAGCGCGAGGCGATCGAGGCTGCCGAGATTTCTTCGCGCCGTTTGGTTGAGCAGCAGCGGATCGAGAAAGAGGCCGAAACAAGCGCCGACAAGATCGCCCGCGACGAACGTATTCGCGCCCTCGAGATCCAGCGCAATCGGGTGATGGATGCCGCGCAGATTGCAGCGGATGAGGCGATTGAGGCCGCGCGTGTCGCCAAGGAAAAGACCGTGGACGCCGAACGTATCCTGGCCGAACAGGAGCTCGACGCAAGGAGGCTGGAACGCAAGAAGGTCTTGGAGCAGTTGGAGATCTCCCGGGTTCAAGCACTTCGCGAGGCTGAGATTGCCAGCCAGGAAGAGGTTGAACGGGCCAAGATCGCTTCCGAACGCGGGCTTGATGATGCACGGATCGGGCACCAGACCGAACGCCGCAAGCTCGAGATCGGTCGCGAACGGGCTGTTGAAGAGGCCGGGATGGAAAAGGCCATCGCACTCTACCAGAAATCGCTTGATGAAAGTGCTGCGGCTGTTGAAGCCGAAAACGCCAAAGCCCACGCGCTTGAGGCTGCTGAAAAGGCCAAGACCGCAGCGGAAACTGAAAGCGTCAACCGTGAGAAGACGCTTGAAACCATCCGGGCCGAGAAAGAGGCCGAGCGAACGCGTGTGATTGCAGAAGCAGAGAAGATCCGCCGCGCGGTCGAGGCGGAGGCGGCCAAACTGATCAATGAGGCTGAGAATGTCCTAAGTGACGAGGCACGGCATAGTCTTTTCAAACGCAAGATGCTGGAACACGTGGAAGGGATCATCTCGGCCAGTGCCAAGCCGCTTGAGAATGTCAGTGATATCAAAATTATGCAGCTTGGTGGGTCCGGAACGCAGGGGCTCGACTGGGCAAATGGTCAGGGCGGCGGCCATCCTGGCAATGGCGGCGATGCGCCCAGCCCGACGGACGAGGTGATGAACTCGGCCCTCCGCTACCGGGTACAGGCGCCTTTCGTGGACAGCTTGATGAAGGACATCGGCATCGACGGCGCAAATGTCGCGAAATCGGACATCTTCCGAAATGCGTCCGACATGACCCGCGCCACCTCCGAGATTGCTCGGGCGCAAGCGGCCAAGGCGTCATCGGATGACAAGAAAACGGGGCGGAAATCGTAGATGGCTCGGGTCTTTGTCTCTTCAGTGATCAATGCCGCCTCGGACCGGGTGTGGGAGCGTGTGCGGGATTTCAACGCTCTGCCGAAATGGCATCCGCGCATCCGGGACAGCCGGATCGAGGATGCGTTGCCCAGCGACAAGGTTGGTTGCATCCGAAATTTCAATCTGCAAAACGGTGACAACATCCGAGAACAACTCGTGGGCTTGTCGGATTACGACCTCTTCTGCAGCTACACGATGCTCGAAGGCCCGATGCCGCTTTGGGACTACATGGCGACCTTGCGGTTTACCCCGGTCACCGATGGCGCGCGCACATTCGCGGAATGGTCGGCGGAGTTTTCCTGCGATCCGGGGGATGAGGCGGACCTGGTCGGCGGCATTGGGACCAATGTCTTTCAGGGCGGTTTTGACGCGCTCAAACGGCATTTCGGGGGGTGATGATGCAGGCATGTAACAGCCCTCCATGTACGGTTCGAACCGCGAAAGGTACATCTTCGTGACCCGGGTCTATCGCAGCACTATTCTCGAAGCGCCAATCGAGTCGGCCTGGGACGTTCTGCGGGATTTCAACGGGCACGATCGCTGGCATCCCGCTATTGCCAGCAGTCAGATCGAACGGGGCAATCCAGCTGATCGGGTGGGTTGTATCCGCAAGTTCCGTCTGGCCGACGGGGCAGAGCTTCGCGAACAATTGCTGACGCTCAGTGACATGGAAACCAGCTTTTCCTACTGTCTGCTCGACACGCCGATCCCGCTTCTCAACTACGTGGCGCATGTGCGTCTGATCCCCGTCACCGAAACCGACTGGACATTCTGGGAGTGGGAAAGCCGTTTTGACACGCCGAAAGGCCAGCAAGAGGCATTGGCCGATCTGGTCGGTGAAAACATCTATCAGGCGGGCTTTGACGCGGTGCGAGCCGAGATGGGATTGGAAGCCGTATGATCGAAGTTCACACATTTTCACAAGCTGCAGAAGCTGCAAGAACGCCCGGGCATATCCTCGGCGGGGGCACCTTGCTGATGCGCCAGGTCAATTACGCACCGCAAACGATCGAGAAGCTGATACGCGTGACCGACCCCGAGCTGCAAGAGATCCGTGCCGACAGCACCGGCATTCGGATTGGCGCGGGCGTGACCATGGCTTCCATCATAAATCATCCTGATCTTAGCGTCTTGGCGCCTGTGGCCCGGGCTATCGGCGCGCCTGCGCTGCGAAACATGGCGACGGTGGGCGGCAATCTTTTTGCGCCCCACCCCTACGGCGATCTTGCGGTCGCGCTTCTGGCACTGGACGCGTTCGTGATCTGGTCTGACGGGCGGGAGGAGGACATGGAAACCTTCTTCCAAGGTCGTGAGCGCACGCGCGGGATGGTGACCCATGTAGTGGTGCCGCGGGTGCAGTCCGGTCAGTTGCGCTTTCGCAAGGTGAGCCGGACACGTCCAAAGGGTATCTCGGTGATGTCTATTGCCGTCTATCTTCCAGGCGGGTCGCTATCCGGGCGCGGTGCGCGCATTGCGTTCGGCGCCATGGGCCCGACACCGTTGCGCGCCAAGGCCGCCGAAGCAGCGCTGGAGAATGGCGCGATGGATGCGTCTGGGGTCGCGGCTGCCTGCTCTGTCTGCGGCCATGGGCTCGCTCCCCAAGACGATGCGCTGGCCTCCGCCTGGTATCGAAATGAAGTTGCGCCCGTGCATCTGCGCCGTTGTCTGGAAGGAGAAACCTGATGGCCAAACGGCCGATCTCATTCACATTGAACGGTACGGAAACGGGCATTTTCGTAAACGAAGGTCAGAACTTGCTGGAGGCATTGCGCCGTGAGGCAGGCGATCTGTCGCCAAAATTCGGATGCGGGCAGGGCACGTGCGGGGCGTGTACGATCCTGATTGACGGCGCCCCGCATCTTGGTTGCCTGACATTGGCTGAAGCGGCTCAGGGCCGCAGTATCGAGACAACCTCGGGTTTGGCGGACGGACCCGATCTGCACCCGCTTCAAAGGGCGTTCATGGAAGGGTTCGCGGCACAGTGCGGTTTTTGCACATCGGGCATGTTGATGGCCGCAAAAGCGCTTTTGGTCACGAATCCACATCCCACACGCGATGAGGTCATCGAGGCGATCAGCGGAAATCTCTGCCGCTGCACGGGATATGAGCCGATTGTCGATGCGATCCTAGATGCCGCGATCCGCTTGCAGGGCAGAGTGGCATGAGCATCGAGTTTCGCAAAGAACTGTTCGCCGACGAGCGCGACGATGGGCTGAATGAAATTGGCAAGCCCAAGCTGCGTCAGGACATCGAAGGCCACGTGACGGGTCGCACCGCCTACTATGACGACCACCTTCTTGATGGTTTGCTGCATATGCGCTGCGTGCGCAGCCCTCACCACCATGCAAGGGTTCGTTCAATCGACACGTCCGAGGCCGAGCGAATGAAAGGTGTGCGCCGGGTGGTTCACGCCGATGATGTTCCGCACAACCTCAACACGCTGCTTAGCCTGATCGGCTTTGGCAAGGACGACGAACAATTGCTGTCGAATCCCATCGTCCGCTACCGGGGTGAGCCCGTCCTTGCCATCGTTGCCGACACTGAAGCCATTGCGCGCGCGGGTTGTGCTGCCATCCGGGTGGATTGGGAAGTTCTGCCCCATGTTCTGGACGTCGAGGAAGCCATCGCGCCCGGTGCGCCTTCGGTGAATCCGGCCTATCCGGACAACACATTTACCTACGAGCCATACGACCACGTAAAGCTGCGTTTTGGCGATGTGCAATCAGGCTTTGCCCAGGCCGATCACATCGTGGAGGCCGAATATGAGATGTCGCCTATCGAACAGGCCCCGATCGAAACCTGTGGCGCCATTGCAGCGCCTGAGACTGCGGATCGCTATGTGTGCCATACCGGCACCCAAGCCCTGTTCTTTTCGCTTGGTACGACGGCCAAGCTGCTGGATCTCCCGTCCTCGCGGTTGCACTTCATTGGGGGCACGGTCGGTGGCGGTTTTGGGGGCAAGGTAGATTCCATTACCGAACCTATGGCCGTGCTGGGGGCGATGCTGACCGGTCGCCCGGTGAAGTTCCAATGGGACCGCGAGGAAGAGATGCAGGTGGGCGCTCCGCGGGGCGCCGAACGCTGGCGGATCAAGGATGGAGTGACGTCCGATGGACGCATCTTGGCGCGGCAATTCACCGGCTTCTTCGATGCGGGCGCCTATACACGGCTTAGCTCCTATGCCGGGCACAAAGGTACAGGGCACTTGCCAGGGCCCTATACAATCCCCAATGTCGCTTCGAACGTATTCTGCGTCTACACCAACCGTACACCCGCCACGGCCATGCGTGGCTTCGGCGTTACCGGCGTCGATTTCGCGATCGAATGCCATATGGACCGGGTCGCGGAGGCTGTCGGGATCGATCCGATCAGCTTGCGCATTCTCAACGCCTACCGCGATGGGGATATGAAGGCGCATCGACGGGTGGCAAAGAACTGCGCGCTGGTCGAAAGCTGCCAGGTCGTGGCAGGAAAGGCAGGATGGGGCCTTTCAACTGACGATATGGCTGCGAATTCTCTGGTCGGGTCAAGTGCAGAGAGGGCGGCTATCCCGGAAACCGCGTTGGATGACGAGGGAAAGGCAGGTGAGCGGCGAGCAGGGCGCGCGACCACAGCCGATCCGGTGCCGGGAACTCGTCGCCTGCCTGCGGGAACGCATGGGGATGCGAAGGAGGCCATTCCCGTTCAGCGGCCTGATATGCAGATCCTTGCGGAACGGGTGGGGCACAAGATCCCGGAGCCAGCAGCTGCCACAGCGGTAACACCACAAAAAGTCGCGACACCGACGCCAACGCCGCCGTCGACGCCAACCATGCCGCCCGCAATGGCGCCCTCGTCGCACGTTGCGGCGCCCCTGCCAAAGCCGACTGCTGCCACCACGGCGGCCGAACCAGCGAAACCAGCTCCGTACAAGCCGGAAAAGCCCTTCAGCCAGGGCGTCAATCGGCCTGGTGTGTCGCGGTTTCTATCGGGATCAAGGAGGCGCTGATGACCATTCATCACGGACGCGGCTTTGCTTGCATCAACTATCCCATCGGCATGAACCTTGGCGGCGATCCGGCGCAAGCCCTTGTCCACTCGACCCCGGACGGAAAGTTCATGGTCACGCTGAGCGCCATTGATCTGGGGCAAGGGATGAAATCGGTGACACGTCAGATCGCTGCCGAAGCGCTCGGGGTGCCGATCGAAGATGTCTACGTGGACACAGCCGACAGCGATACGGGACCGCATGACATGGGATCTTTCGCGTCGCGGGGCACCCACCGGGTGGGCAATGCGGTGATCCGGGCCGCTTCGGAGGCCCGCGCGCAGATGATGGAGGCCGCTGCAGAAGAACTTGAGGTGAACGCCACCGACCTTGACACCGACGGTCTTGGCAACATTCAGGTCAAAGGGGCGCCGACGCGCAGCATTACGGTGGCCGAAACAGCCATTGCCGCGCAATTCAAGCAAGGTCGCACGCTGTCTGGGCGTGGTATTTTTCTGATCGAGCCGTCCGGCGTTGATCCTGATACGGGCGAGATGAGCCCGGTGACGACTTATGCTCACGCTGCTCTGATCGTCGATCTCTGCGTGGATGACGAGACAGGCGAAGTCGAGGTTCAAAAGATCAATTCGGCCTACGAGGTCGGACGCGCGCTCAATCCCAAACTGGTCGAACAGCAGCTGATTGGTGGGGCTTGGATGGGGATTAGCCACGCACTTTATGAAACGACCGAGCCCTACTACCCCGATCGCAGCCACGGACCCAATGATTTCAACACTTACCTCATGCCGGGTCCGGGCGAGATCGTGCCGCATGACATCGCCGTTCTGGAACGTCCGGCCGCCGATGCACCTTATGGTGGAAAGGGGCCAGGAGAGATGTGCGCCAACCCGGTTCTGCCGGCCGTGGCGAATGCGGTTTACAACGCGGTTGGCGTGCGGGTCGACAAGTTGCCGATCACGCCGGAGAAGATCTTGCGCGGTCTGCAAGCCAATGGTGGTGCCCGGCCCGGGCCACGCAGACCGGGTGCTTGAGAAGCGTGGCCGTTCATCCAAACATAGCGGGCCTCGCCAACCCAGAAGCGCTTGCAGCGGCGCTGAGTGACGCCCAGTACATCGCCTCGCCGGAACTGGCGACTGCATCATATCTTGCGCTGGCTTTGGCCAAACCGTTGCTGCTGGAAGGGGCTCCCGGTGTTGGCAAGACCGAAGCGGCCAAGGCTCTTGGAGGCGTTTTGGGTCGGCAGGTCATTCGGCTGCAATGCTATGAAGGGATTGACGCTGCCGCGGCACTATACGAATGGAACTATCCGCGCCAGATGCTGGCCCTGCGTCAGCTTGAGGGCAGCGAGATCGATCTATACGGGGCGGATTTCCTGATGGAGCGGCCGTTGCTGTCGGCCTTGCGCAATCCCGCTACGACCTTGCTTTTGATTGATGAAATCGACCGGGCGGATCAGGAATTTGAGGCTTTCCTTCTTGAATTTCTCTCAGATTTCACAATTTCGATCCCCGAAACCGGAACGGAGCGCGCCACGCGCCCGCCGGTGGTTGTGCTGACATCCAACCGGACACGTGAATTGCACGAAGCCCTGCGAAGGCGCTGCGTTTATCACTGGATCGACTACCCCGACCCCGCGCTTGAGGCGCAGATCGTGTTGACCCGCGCCTCGTCCGTGGCGCAGGCCACAGCACAGGCGGTCGTCGCCTCGGTCGGGTTGATGCGAGCGGAACCTTTGACAAAGCCACCCGGTGTAGCCGAAACGGTGGAATGGGCCGAAGCGGCGACACTGCTGAACCAGCAGGGCGCAACATGGCCTGACGCATTTCGTCGGGCTATTGGCGTCGCGATTAAGGATCAGGATGATCTGGCCTATCTCGGCCCTCGCCTTGATCAGATTCTGCCGGGAGAGGCCGCATGACCCTGCGCGCGCTTGATCCCTTCTTTGCGCTTGCCAGCGCGTTGCGGCAGGCGGGCTTTCACGTATCGCCTGATCAGACGCAGGGGTTCATCGCGGCGGCGGGTGCCTTGGGACCGCGCGACATTGCCGACGTTTATAGAGCAGCACTGGCGCTTTTTGCGATTCCACCGGAACGCCGTGCTGAATTCGATGCCCTTTTTCGCGCGATTTTTGAAGGAAAAGTGGTTGAGGCTGATGCGACTGCATCGAAGGAGGATGAGGCCGAAGCGCTTGAGCCCAGTGATGAAACGAAAGACATTGAGCTGGAAGACGGCGATGAACCGCAAGGCGCAGAGGCCACCGCCGCAGAACGGCTGACCACACGCAAAGTCGTCTCCACTCCGGCAGCGGCGTTGGATCAGTTCATGCGTGCAGCCCCCAGGCGCTTGCCGCAAAGGTTGTCCTACCGGCGCAACCCTTATCGCCACGGAGATCGGATCGATTTGCGCCGGGCGTTGAAACTGGCGGCGCGGTCAGAGGGCGATTTGTTCACGCTGCCCAGGAATGTCCGCAAGCACAAGCAGCGACGCATTGTCTGCCTGGTTGATGTTTCTGGGTCCATGAAGGACCGTTCGGATGAGCTGTTGGCCTTTGGTCACGCACTGGTTCAGGCCGCCGACAAAGCCGAGGTCTTCACACTGGGCACGAAGCTCACGCGCATCACCCGGAGCCTCGCGCTCATTGATCGCGATGCTGCCTTGCTGCGGGTCAGTCAAGCAGTGTCCGATCTTGACGGGGGCACCCGCATCGGTGAGGCGCTTGAGGCTTACTTGTCCGTGCCGCGCTATGCAGGTTTTGCGCGCGGCGCGCTGGTGCTTGTCCTGTCGGACGGGCTTGAGCGAGGAGACCCCGCGCTGATGGTCGATGCCGCAGCGCGTTTGTCGCGGCTGGCCTGGCGGATGCACTGGTTGACACCTCTTGCTGCCGATCCTGATTTTCAGCCGGAAACGGCGGCGTTGCTGGGCATTCTGCCCTGGCTTGACGATCTTGGTGATGGCGGGACCGTTCCGGCGATCTGTTCTCATGTCCTCAACATTGCGAGGGCCGCTTGATCGATGCGCATCATCATATATGGCGGCAGGCGGATCTGCCCTGGCTGCTTGGGCCGGAACAGCCCCGCATCTTTGGACCGTACGCGCCGATCAAGCGGGACTACCTGATCGAGGAATTCCAGCAGGACATCAAAAGCACGGGGATCACCGGATCGGTCTACGTTCAGGCCAATTGGTCACCAAACTGGGCCCTGGACGAGGCCCGCTGGGTGCAGGCGGAAAGTGAACGATCGGGCTGGCCCATGGCGATCGTGGCCTATGCGGATATGCGCAGCCACGCTTGCCCAATGGTTCTGGCTCAACTGTCGGCGATACCCGGCGTTCGCGGGATCCGGCATCAGTTTCACTGGCATGAAAACCCGCTCTACCGTTTTGCTCCGCATCACGATCTGTGTGAGGATCCGATGGTGCGGGAAAACGTGGCGAAGCTGGCCGATCTCGATTTCAGTTTCGATCTTCAGGTCTTCGCCAGCCAGATGCCTGGCGCTGCGAGACTGGCCGATGCCTGCCCGGATGTGACCTTTGTATTGCAACATGCCGGTATGCTCGAAGACACCTCTGATGCGGGCCGTGCGCTGTGGTTTGACGGTCTGAAAGCCCTTGCCGATTGCCCAAATGTGGTCTGCAAGCTGTCAGGCCTTGGCACCTTCATCCACCGCAATGACCCAACGCATATCGCAGATCAGGTCAAGACGGCACTGAAGCTCTTCGGGCCAGAGCGGTGTCTTTATGGGTCGAACTATCCCATTGAAAAGCTTTGGACATCCTATCCGGATCTCTTTGCCGCCTTTCTGAAAGCCGTGCCGAAAACACACCATCAGACCGTATTCAACGAAACCGCAAGCCGGGTCTACCGGCTGAAACACTGATCGAAGGGAGGGAGCGGATGGCGCTTCAAATTCATGTTCTGGACTATGGCGATATCGAACTGGAGACATCGTTTCTGGTTCTGGGTCACGAATGCGGTCGCACCCGCCGGGTGCCTGTCTACGGGTTTCTCATCACCGGCGGGGCGTACCCCGTGTTGGTCGATACGGGCTACCGAGACAATGCGATCATGGAAAGCTTGGGGATGCGCGGGTTGCAGTTTCATGACAACATGATCGAGAACCAGCTCGCCAAACACGGGCTGAAGCTGGGTGACATCCGCTACATACTTCATACCCATCTGCATATCGATCACGCGGGCAAGGATGATCTGTTCCCCATGAACACGACCGTGGTCATCAACCGCCGCGAGATGGAGTTTTCCGTCTCTGGCATCATGTACCCGCAATATCCCAAGCCCGACATTCTGCATCTCGTTGAACGGATCTATGAACCTGAGGCGATGCGTTTCCTGGACCTGGAAATCACCGGAGCGGAAGAGATTATTCCGGGCGTTTGGTGCGAACCGGCCGGTGCTCATACCGAAGGCTCCATGAACGTGATTGTGGAAACGGCGGAAGGTTTGGCCTGCATCTGCGGCGACGTGATCTATGATTTCAACGATCAGGTCGTGAACCATGTGCGGGTGAACAACCACATGGAACCGCAGGTTACCGGCAACCATGCCGGTTCGAAGCGGGGTGAGAAGGGGGCGGTCAAGAAGCTTTTGCAGAACTACACGTTCCTATTGCCGGTCCACGACCGTCCCGCAAGGATCGAACACGCGCAGGTGGTCGGGCGCCTGGCCATGCAGGTACCTGGGCCTTCGACCGAAACGCTCCCGAAGCGCGACTGGTTTCCCATGTGATCCGATGCCAGAGCTGGATTTTGAGACGCTGCAATTCAAGGACGATGGGCTGGTACCAAACAATCCGGCGCTGCCCGTTGTCCTGATGCGCGCTGCCATCCAGGCCGACAAGACCTTGGTGGCGGACACCTACAGCGCGAATGGCTGGTGCGGCCGATGGGTATGGACTGTGTTCGACTATCATCACTACCATCCCGATGCGCATGAAGTGCTGACATGTCTAAGCGGTCATGGCGATATTCTGATCGGTGGCCCATCGGGGCGAACCATCGGCTTGTCACCCGGAGACGTCTGCGTCCTGCCAGCGGGCGTGGGTCACAAGAACGAAGGGGCCAGCCGCGACTTTGAGGTTATAGGGGCCTACCCGCCCGGTCAGGAACAACCGGAGATTCGCGAGGCGAACAGGGAAAACTATCCCGGCATGTCAGAACGCATTGCTGCAGTGGCGCTGCCCCGAACCTGCCCGATCTTCGGTGCAAATGGCCCGACAATGACGGCCTGGGCGGCCTGAAACCAAGAGGAGTTTGTGATGGCACATGTGGCCATTGATGACCGCTTCCGGTCCTTGATCCAGGAACATGAACCCGTTCGGCAGATTGGCACGGGCTATATCTTCACCGAAGGTCCGCTTTGGCATCCGCTGGATCAGAGCCTGATCTTTTCGGATATGCCGGGCGACACACGGCGGCAATATGTGCCAGGGCAAGGCGTGCGGGAGATCGCGAAGCCTTCCAATAAGGGAAACGGCATGACCTATGATGCCGACCTGAACCTGCTGATCTGCGAACATGGCACCTCTTCGGTGGTGCGTATGTGGCCAGATGGCACGCGCGAAGTCCTCGTGACGCATTTCGAGGGGCGCGAGTTGAATTCCCCCAACGACATCATCGTGCGGCGTGACGGGGCGATTTTCTTTACCGATCCAACCTATGGCCGGATGGAGCATTTTGGTGTGCCGCGTCCTACGCAGATGGGATTTCAAGGCGTCTACATGCTGCCGCCGGGACATCGGCTGGGGCAGGAGCCGGTGCTGGTGTCGGATCGATACATGTTCACCCAGCCTAATGGACTATGCCTCAGCCCATGCGAAAAGTTCATGTGGGTTAACGATACCGATCAGGCCAACGTCCGTATGTTCGACGTCGGCGCCGACGGTATGCTGCGGAACGGACGTATCTTTGCCAGCGGCATCAAGGAGGAGCTGCGCAAGGGCGTGCCTGACGGGATGAAGGCGGACAAGGAAGGAAACATCTATGTAACCGCCCCTGGGGGCATCTGGGTTTATGATTTTCACGGCATCAAGCTTGGTGAAATCATCCTGCCGGAGATGGCCGCGAACCTGCATTGGGGCGATGCGGACTGGAGCACGCTTTACATCTGCGCCGAGACATCCGTTTACAGCCTGCGCACCAAAACCCACGGTCGGGCAGAGGCCTTCATGACACCCAAAGCGCCGCCCGCTCCTCAGGTCACTGCAAAGCCTTCCGCATCAACACCTTCGCATATCCTGCAACTTCAGGATCAGATCGGACGGATCGACGGGCGCCGAACCGCCCTGATTCTGCAGGATCTTCAGAATGACGTGATGATCGATGGCGGCGCCTTTGCACAGACGGGCAGCCCGTTTCATGCGCGGACACAGAACGTTGTCGCCAATGCGCAGCGGCTTGCCAATGCGGCGCGAGCCAACGGCGTGATGGTCATTCATGTGTGGATGGTCTGTGAGCCAGGGCATCCGTTCTTGGCTCAGCACGCAGATCTTATGAAGGGACTGAAGGGCGAAAACGCGTTGGTAAGGGGCACTTGGGGGGTTGAGCCTGCAAAAGGCCTTGAACCGCAATCGGGCGATCTGATCGTTGAGAAAATGTCGATGAGTGCCTGGGAAACCTCGCGCCTGGAAAGCTATCTTCATCATGGGCAACGCGACACCATCATCAATTGCGGATCCTGGACCAATATGAGCGTGGAGCACACGGCCCGCACCGGGGCCGACAAAGGCTTTCACATGATTGTGCCGGAAGACGCCTGTTCAACGATGAATGACGAATGGCACCGCGCTTCGATAAACTACGCTATGCAGAATGTTGCTACGGTCACACATACGGACGCCGTCATTGCCGCACTGGTTTGAGGAGGGAAGGCCCGCTCGGAGCGGATCGTCCCTATCGGTGCCTTTGAATGCGTGCCCGGCTCATGCACCTAAAGGGCCAGGGTCGTGTCAAAACAGCAGGTCAGGTAGCCACGTTGCCAGAGAAGGCATCGCCCAGACAAGAAAGATACCGATGGCCTGCAGGCCTATGAATGGCGTGACACCGCGATAAATGTGCGGCGTTGAGATTTCCTTGGGCGCCGCGGCGCGCAGATAAAATAGTGAAAATCCAAATGGTGGTGTCAGGAAACTGGTCTGCAGGTTGATTGCCAGCAGCACGCCCAGCCAAATGGGCTCATGCCCCATGAGCATCAGGGTTGGCGCAACGAGGGGAAGCACGATCACCGAGATCTCTACAAAATCGAGAAAGAACCCCAGAACGAAGACGAACAGCATCACGAAGGCAAGGGCCCCAGTCGGGCCGCCTGGCAGGTCTTCAAGCAGACGCGCGACACGCTCTTCCCCGCCCAGACCGATGAAGACCAGCGAAAAGAAACCTGCTGCAAGGATCGTGGCAAAGATCATTGCCGTCATGGTCAGAGTTGAATTCAGCGCATCATGGATAATCCTTTCGCGAACCGAAGCCCGCAGCGCGAGGCAGACGGCGGCAAGACCGACAAGCGTGAGGAACATGTATAGAATTCCGAGCAGCCATTCCGCCACGCCGTTGTCGCTGCGCTGCAGCCGCACCGGATAGATGTTGGCCAATAGCCCAAGTACGATCAGTGCCACGGCGCCGGTCAGTATCAGTCTTGGATTCAGGCCGGTCTTGCGCCCCGCCATCAGCAGCGCACCGATGGCCCCGACGGATGCCGCCTCGGTCGGGGTGGCCACGCCGCCGAGGATGGCCCCCAGCACAGCGAAGATCAGCAGAATCGGAGGAATGATCGCCACCATCACCTCGCGCCGGTCCGGCTTGGTCATGTGGTTGCCAGCGGGTGGCATGTCCTGTGGGCGCAAGGTGCCGACGATCAGGATGTAAAGCAGGTAAATGGTGACCAGAAGCAGCCCAGGTAGCATGGCAGCAGCGAAGAATTGCCCGACGGACAGTGCCTCGACCGAGAACTTGCCCTGTTCATACTGCGCCTGCTGATAGGCATTTGACATAACGTCGGCCAGAATGATCAGGAGGGTCGAAGGCGGAATGATCTGTCCAAGTGTACCAGCGGTGCACACAATGCCGGATGCGACCGATGGATTATACCCCGCGCGCAGCATCGCGGGCAGGGCGATCATCCCCATGGCGACGACGGTCGCCCCGACAATGCCGGTGGAGGCGGCCAGCAAAGCGCCCACCAAAACGACGGAGATGCCCAGCCCTCCGCGCAATTGGCCGAAGCTGCGCCCCATCGTGTCGAGCAAATCTTCAGCGATCTTGCTCCGCTCCAGAATGGCCCCCATCAGGACAAAGACCGGAATGGCGATCAAAACGGTGTTGCTGATCAAACCAAAGGCGCGCTGCCCGAGCGCGCCGAGAAGCGAAACGTCCATGACGCCGAGCGCCCAACCGAGATAGGCAAAGGCCACTGCAACACCTGCGATGCTGAAAGATACGGGAAACCCGGACAGGACGGCTAGCATCAGGGCACCGAACATCATGAGGTCCAGATACTCGGTCACGTGCGCGCCTTCTTATGTAAGAGGCGCACAAGGAGCGAAAAGGATTGAAGCAGGATCAGGATGCAGAAGGCCGGGATCAGGGATTTGAGCAGGAACACGGCCTCGATACCGCCGACCGATATGGGTCCCTCCAGGATCTTCCACGAATTGCGTACCGACGGCCACGACCAGTAGAGCAGGGCAGACATCGAAGGGATCAACAGGAACAGGTGTCCGAAGATATCGATGCGGCGACGGGCGCGGTTGCCGAGCCTGGCGTAAAACACATCTACCCGCACATGTTTGTCGACAAGAAGGGTGAAACCCGCACCCAACATGAAAAGCGTCGCATGCATGTACAGAACGCTTTCCTGCGCGGCAATGGAGTTGAACCCAAAGACATATCGCCCGATCACAATGCAGAATTGAACAAGAACCATCAAAAGCGCCAACCAGCGTATCGTTTTGGCTACGGCGCCGTTCATCCTGTCGATGGCGCAGGCCAAATTCAGCATGATGCTTCCTGTCGCATTTGGTTGCCAGTGCGCGACGCAAGATCGCGCACCGTTTGATGCTTAATAGCCGAGAGCACCGGCGCGTGCATTCATCTGCCCGTTGTCGGCATAGGTCATGTAGCCACCAACCAGATCGCGGTAGGCGAGGAAGCTTTCGGCGATGCGGCGCACCAGCTCATCTTCGTCGGCACGATATTCTTCCATGATCTCACCGGCTGCAGTCCCCATGGTCGCGATCACATCGTCCGGCAGTTTGTGTACCTGAACATTGTGTTCTTCGATCAGTGTCTTCAGCGATTGTGCGTGCTTGGTCATGTATTCGGTCCAGACCGGATTGTAGAGGCCGTTGCAGGCCTGCGTGATGACCTCCTTGAGGTCATCCGGAAGATCTCCGTACACCTCCGCGTTCACGCCGCATTCCTCTGCCGAAGATGGCTCACCCACACCCGGCCAATAGTAGTGCGGAGCAACCTGGAAGTAGCCAAGTGCGGAATCGGTCCATGGCCCGATGAATTCGCCTGCATCGAGCGCCCCGGTTTGCAGCGCCTGAAACATTGCCGGGCCGCTCATCGCCTCTGCCGCCATGCCAAGCTTGGACGCCATCTGCGAGGCTATGCCTGTGGTGCGGAATTTCAGCCCCTTCAGATCCTCGGCCGAGTTGATTTCGGTCTTGAACCAGCCAGCCCATTGCGGGCCCGAATTGCCACACAGAAACGGTTTGATGCCAAAGCGGCTGTACATTTCATCATAGAGCGCTTGACCCCCGCCATGATACATCCAGCCGAATTGCTCATCCGCGCGCAATCCGAAAGGCTGGGAACCAAAGAGCAAAATGCCCTTGGACTTGGAGCCCCAATAGGCCGGAACAGCGTGGTAGAGCTCTGCCGTGCCCTCCGAGACCGCGTCAAATACGCCGTTGCCCGGGACGATCTCGCCGGCGGCGTAGAGCGTTACGTTGATCCGTCCGCCCGACAATGTGGTGATCCGGTCCGCCAGCGTTTGCGCGGCGACACCCGGGCCGGGCAGGTTTTTCGGCCAAGCCGAGACCAGCTTCCAGTTACGCACATCCTGGGCAATTGCCGGGGCAGCGAGCGTGGTTGCGGCTGTACCGATGGCGCTGGCTTTCAGGAATTTCCGTCTCTCCATCTTTCGTCTCCTTGTGGACAAGTTTGCTTGTGTCGGGTGATGTGTGGTCGACCGTCTTGCGCGGTCGTTTACTTGAACAGGTCAGCTGAGGATGCGCGGCAGGCGCAGCCCGTGGTCGCGTGCGCAATCCAGCGCATCCTCATAACCGGCATCGGCGTGGCGCCAGACACCGCTGGCGGGATCGTTCCACAAGACGCGCTCCAGCCGTTTGGCGGCTTCGGGGGTGCCGTCTGCGCAGATCACGACGCCCGCATGCTGGCTGAACCCCATGCCGACCCCGCCGCCGTGATGGAGGCTGACCCATGTCGCCCCGGACGCCGTATTGACCAGCGCATTCAGCAGCGGCCAGTCTGACACCGCGTCCGAGCCGTCTTTCATGGCTTCGGTTTCACGGTTGGGCGATGCAACCGAACCGCTGTCGAGATGATCGCGTCCGATCACCACTGGGGCTTTCAGTTCGCCGCTGGCGACCATTTCGTTGAAGGCAAGGCCCGCGCGATGCCGGTCTCCGAGTCCGATCCAGCAAATGCGAGCGGGCAGCCCCTGAAACGAAATCCTTTCGCGCGCCATGTCGAGCCAGTTGTGAAGATGTGCGTTGTCGGGAAAGAGCGCCTTCATCTTGGCATCGGTCTTGTAAATGTCTTCCGGATCCCCGGACAGAGCCGCCCAACGGAAGGGGCCGATACCCCGGCAAAACAATGGTCTGATGTAGGCTGGCACGAAACCCGGGAAGGCAAAGGCGTTTTCCAGTCCTTCTTCAAGAGCGACTTGGCGGATGTTGTTGCCGTAGTCGAGCGTCGGCACACCGGCATTCCAGAAATCAACCATCGCAGCGACATGGGTTTTCATACTGGCTCGCGCGGCCTTTTCGACCGCTTTCGGGTCGCTTTCGCGTTTCACTCGCCATTCGCCCATACTCCAACCCTGGGGCAAATAGCCATTGGTCGGATCATGTGCGCTGGTCTGGTCTGTGACGATGTCAGGGCGGATGCCGCGCCGATACAGTTCGGGAAAGACATCGGCGGCGTTGCCCAAAAGCCCGACGGATTTCGCCTCTCCGGCCTTGGTCCAGCGATTGATCAGTTCCAGCGCCGCGTCCAGCGTATCTACGCGTTCGTCGACGTAGCGCGTGCGCAACCGAAAATCGATGCTGTCAGGATTGCACTCGACAGCGAGGCAGCATGCGCCCGCCATCACTGCGGCCAGCGGCTGCGCGCCACCCATCCCGCCAAGCCCGCCGGTCAGGATCCATCTGCCCGTCAGATCACCGCCATAATGCTGGCGACCTGCTTCCGCGAAGGTTTCATAGGTGCCTTGGACAATCCCCTGTGATCCGATGTAGATCCAGGAGCCCGCCGTCATTTGGCCATACATGGCCAGACCTTTCTTATCCAATTCGTTGAAATGATCCCACGTGGCCCAATGCGGGACGAGGTTGGAGTTGGCGATCAGGACGCGCGGAGCATCTGGATGGGTCTTAATGATGGCGATCGGTTTGCCGGACTGGACAACCAGTGTCTCGTCGGCATCCAGATCCTTCAGGCTTGCGACGATCGTGTCGAAGTCTTTCCAAGTTCGCGCCGCGCGTCCGATCCCGCCATAGACCACCAGTTCGTGGGGGTTTTCGGCGACGTCCGGGTGGAGGTTGTTCATCAGCATCCGAAGCGGTGCCTCGGTTAGCCAGCTTTTGGCATTCAGCTCTGGTCCGGTCGGTGGATAGACATCGCGGACATTCTTGCCGGAATCGCTCATATAGGCCTCCAGTCTAAGAGTGTTTGGAGAATGGTTTTGAGATGGACGCGCGTTCTGTCCGCGCGGGCATCCAGGAAGGTCCAAGGGGGCTGCTCAAGCATGTATGTCGATTGCGCCAGTTCCATCTGGATCGCATGCAAGCCTGCGGACGGGCACCCATAGTTCCGCGTGGTCCAGCCACCCTTGAAGCGGCCGTTCAGAACAGTCGAAAAGCCTTCTGCTTCGCGACAAACTTCATGCACTTGGCGCTCAAGATCCGGGGCGCAGGTGGTCCCTGAATCTGTGCCGATATTGAAGTCGGGCAGCGTGCCGTCAAAGAGGTAAGGGATCACCGAGCGGATCGAATGACAATCGTATAGCATCGCAAAACCATGTATCGCCTTCACCCGCTGAAGCTCTGCCGCGAGGGCAGCATGGTAGGGGGCGTGATACGTCTCGCGGCGACGCGCCACCTCGTTGGCATCCGGGATCTGTCCGTCCAGATAGATTGGCAGGCCATCGAAATCGGTCAAAGGACAAAGATCGGTGGTGTTCTGACCAGGATAAAGACTGTCACCGGACGGGTCGCGATTGACGTCTATGACATAGCGGTGGACCGGAGTTCGGACGCACGTCACCTCAGAGCAAAGCGGCGCGTACAAATGATCAATGTGCCAATCGGTATCAGCCATGGCGCGCCCGGTCTCGTTCAGGCGCAGAAGACAATCTTCCGGGATACTCGTTCCCGAATGCGGCAAACCCAAAATAAGGGGGCTATCGCCGCGTGTGATTTCGATCAGGCCTATAGCGACAGCTCCAGATTTGCGGCCGCAGCGAGACTGTCATCAGAAATGCAATCGGCAGCGGCCTTGAGATCATCGGCCAGGTAGCGGTCTTGCTGAAGGCGAGGGACAGACTGGCGCAGGCATGACATCACGCTTCGCAGGGGTGCGGAGGTTGACATCGGGGCGCGTTGTTCGATGCCTTGCGCGGCACACATCGCTTCGACCCCGAGAATGACGTTCAGGTTGGCGGTCATCCGGGACAGTCGCCTGGCGCCGTGGGCAGCCATGCTGACGTGGTCTTCCTGATTGGCCGATGTGGGTGTGCTGTCGGTCGAGCACGGGTTTGCCAGATGTTTGTTTTCGCTCATCAAGGCGGCGGTTGTGACCTCGGCAATCATGAGGCCAGAGTTCAGCCCGGGTTCAGGTGTCAGAAAAGGGGGGAGGTCGAAAGACAGGGTGGGATCAACCATCAGCGCAACGCGGCGTTGCGCGATTGCGCCGATCTCGGCGATCGCCATGGCGATCTGGTCTGCGCAAAAGGCGACGGGTTCCGCGTGAAAGTTGCCGCCTGACAGGATGTCGCCAGTTTCAACAATGACCAGTGGATTGTCTGTTACGGCATTGGCTTCGATTTCCAGCGTGTGGCCCGCAAAACGCAGCAGATCAATCGCCGCGCCGGTCACCTGCGGTTGGCAGCGGATGCAATAGGGATCCTGAACGCGTGTGTCACCATCCCTGTGGCTCTCGCGGATTTCGCTGCCGCGCAAAAGCTGAGCCATAGCTGTCGCCACGTCTATCTGGCCTTGATGTCCGCGCAGGTTGTGGATGGCCGGATTGAGCGGTGCGGTCGAGCCCATGATCGCATCGGTCGCCAATGCGGATGTGATGACCGCCCCCCGCACGGCCCTCCAGGCACTGAACAGACCCTGGAGCGCGCAGGCGGTCGAAAACTGTGTGCCGTTGATCAGCGCGAGCCCTTCCTTGGGCCCCAGTACCACCGGTGTCAGACCCGCGGCCGTCAAGGCCCCGGCCCCCGACATCTTTTGGCCTTCGAAGGTTGCCTCGCCCTCGCCGATCATCACGGCGGCCATATGGGCCAGGGGCGCCAGATCGCCCGATGCTCCAACCGAGCCTTGGACCGGGATCATCGGCAGGACATCACGCGCCAACATGGCTTCGATCAAGGCACAGATCTCCCAACGCACACCGGAGGCGCCGCGCCCGAGAGACAATAGCTTTAACGCCATCATGAGGCGCACGGTCGCGGGCTCCAAGGGGCTGCCCACGCCACAGCAATGCGACAGAATTAGGTTGCGTTGCAGGGTCGCGGTGTCTTCAGGCGCGATCCGGACTGAAGCCAGCTTTCCAAAGCCCGTATTGACGCCATAGACCGGCTCATCACCCTTGGCGGCCGCCGCAATGAGGCTGGCAGAAGCATCAACGGCCTTTCGTGCAGCTGCGTCGAGCGTTATTAGCTGGTCCGACCGCCAAATTGCTTCCAGTTGCACAAGTTCTGTCGCGCCGGGCATCAATTTTAGGCTCATTCATGCCCCCCGAAGATGCGGCGATGCAACGGGTTGATCCCTATACCATAAGACAGCTGTGCCGGGTCGGTCACATCCCATATTGCCAGATCAGCTCGCATGCCGGGGGCGATCACACCGCAATCTGTAAGTGCCAGAGCCCGTGCAGCATGGCACGTGGTGCCGGCCAATGCTTCAGCAGGCGTCATGCGGAACAAGGTACAAGCCATGTTCATCGCCAATAGCAATGAGCCCAAGGGCGATGACCCTGGATTCCAGTCGGTGGCCACGGCCATCGAAACACCGTGATCCCGGAAGGCCTGGATCGGCGGCGTCTGCTTTTCGTGAAGCGTGTAGAATGCGCCTGGGAGCAGAACCGCGACCGTTCCAGAAGCGGCGAGCGCGGCCGCATCTGCATGGGTCGCGTATTCGACGTGGTCGGCGGATAAGGCACCGTATTGAGCGGCCAGGGCCGTGCCGCCCGCATGGCTTAGCTGCTCGGCGTGCAGTTTGACCGGGAGCCCAAGGGCTTGCGCCATATCAAAGACCCGACCGATCTGTGCGGTGTTGAACGCGATCCTCTCGCAAAATCCATCGACCGCGTCGACGAGGTTTTCTGCATGCGCGGCCTCAAGAGCGGGTAGGCAGACATGGTTGATGTAGTCGTCTGCATCTGACCCCTCAGGGACAGCATGCGCCCCCAGATAGCTTGTCACCACCCGGATCGGGCGGCGCTGCTCGACGGCTCGCGCGACCCGCAGCATTTTCAGCTCAGTTTCGACATCAAGGCCGTAGCCTGATTTGACCTCGACTGCCGCAACACCTTGCGAGATCAAAACATCAGCACGCGCCAGTGCAGCTGCCAACAGATCAGCTTCGCTGGCCGCGCGTGTTTCTTCTACCGTTGAAGCGATGCCGCCACCGGCGCGCGCAATTTCTTCGTATCGCGCCCCGTTGAGTCGCATCTCAAACTCCCGGGCACGGTTTCCGCCGTGGATGATGTGCGTGTGGCAATCGATAAGTGCGGGTGTGATCAGTCGGCCCGTGTCATCATGCCTTTCCAGACCAGAATATGCTGCCGGCAGATCCGTCGCCGGACCGACCCAACGGACTTTGTCGTCTTCAACGGCCAGCGCCGCATCTTCGATAAGACCGTAGCCTTCAGCGCCCTCTGCCATGGTGGCGACGGTTGCTCCGGAAGTGATGTAGCTCTGCGCCATCGGCAACCTTGAAAATAGATCCTGCCTAAAGTTATTATGTCACTACATAATAATGTCAACGGAGGGCGTGACATGCAGATTGTTCATGCCAAACGTGCTTTGACGGCAGACGGATGGCAAAGCGATCTGGAGATCAGGATCAACACAGCTGGCCTGATCGATTTCGTTGGCCCGTTTTCCCGACCGCCCAGCCACCTGACCGCTTTGTTGTTGCCCGCGCCGGTGAACTTGCACAGCCATACCTTTCAACGTGCCATGGCCGGCCTGACCGAGGCGCGCGGGCCCGACCCACAGGACAGTTTCTGGAGTTGGCGGCGGCTCATGTACAGGTTCCTGGATCAACTCACGCCAGATCATGTGGAGGCGATTGCGGCACAGGTCTTCATGGAGATGCTCGAGGCTGGCTATGGCGCGGTTGCGGAGTTTCATTACTTGCATCACGCAAAAGGGGGCACGCCCTACGACAATGTGGCTGAGATGTCGGAAAGGATCGTCGCCGCAGCCATCGAGACCGGCATTGGCCTGACGCTGTTGCCGGTGCTCTACCAGTTTGGCGGGTGCGATAAGCGGCCTCTGTCGGGCGGGCAACGGCGGTTTGGCAACGATGTTGAGCGTTTCCGGCAGTTGCACGATGTGGCGACGGCATATGTGGCGCACTCCCCGGAGGATTTCACAATCGGCGTCGCCCCGCATTCTTTGCGCGCGGTCGATCCCGATGGCTTTCACGCAATCCTGGAAAATGCGGTTTCTGGTCCGATCCACATGCATCTTGCAGAACAGATGGCCGAGGTGGACGAGGTCCTGGCACATCGTGAGGCGCGCCCCTCGGAATGGCTGCTGGCCAATCAGGAGATCGATGCGCGATGGTGTCTGATCCATTGCACGCAGATGACCCAAGCCGAAACCGCCGCACTTGCTCACTCGGACGCCATCGTCGGCCTCTGTCCGATCACCGAGTCCAGCCTTGGCGACGGAATATTCAACGGCACCGACTTTGTGCGCGCGGGAGGTAAGCTTGGTTTTGGATCCGATTCCAATATTCACATTTCGCTTTTTGACGAAATGAAGACATTTGAGTATTCGCAGCGCTTGCGCGATCGCTCTCGCGCGGCCTTGGCAAGCCTGGACAAGTCAACGGGTCGCGCCTTGTTTGACGCTGCTGCCATGGGCGGGGCGCAGGCGGGCGGGCGCAAAAGTGGACGTATCGAAGTAGGCGCCCACGCTGACTTGATCGGGCTTGATGATGACAACGAGTGGTTGTCCAATCGGCTGGGTGACCTGCTGCTTGACAGCTTGATCTTCGGTGGTGGCGGCAAAAGCTGCATTCGCGACGTCTGGAGTGCCGGGCGGCATGTCGTAAAGGAAGGTCGTCATCTTCAGCGTGACGCGATAGTCAAGCGTTTCAAAGACACGATGTACGTATTGGAGACGGGTATTTGACAGTCGAGACACGCCTTGCCTGGACGGACGTTCGTGATGAAATCCGCAGTCGGATCCTGAACCGGATCTACGCGCCGGGCGACAAACTTCCAAGGGACGAGGACATTGCCCAGGAACTCGGATGTGCCCGCACGACGGTACATCGCGCCATGCAGGACCTTTCATTTGCCGGGCTGGTCGAGCGCAAGCGAAAGGGAGGCACGCATGTCAGGGCCGATCCCGTCACACGCACCACTTTCGACATTCCGATTACCCGGCGAGAGGTCGAGCAGCGCGGATGCAAGTATGGCTACCAAATGATCAGTCGCGACGTTGAGCAGACGCCGATCTCTGTCATGGCCCGCTTCGGGATCCAGCTGGCGGTTGATATGCTGCACGTCAAGGCTCTGCATTTGGCAGACAACCGCCCGTACATCCTGGAAGACCGCTGGATAGATACCAGATCGTCGCCTGAGGTACTGGATGTCGACCTAACGCGTGAAAGCGCCAATGAATGGCTGGTCCGTCACAAGCCCTACAGCCGGTTGGATGTCAGTTTCTACGCCGTGAATGCCGAGGGCGACATTGCCCGGCATCTTGCGGCGCCGACCGGCACCGCTCTTCTGGTGATCGAACGTACGACATGGATCGGTGAAGCGCCGATCACAACGGTTCAGGCCACGGCCATGCCGGGTTATCAGTTAAGCGCACACAACTGACAAGCACTTCTATGGCTTTGCCAGGCGATCATAGCAGCTTGCCTGCCCGAGGCTCCACATGTCCTACAACGCAGCTACCAAATACTAATTGATTATTTCGCGTCGCCCAGACTCTGTGGTTCACAGCGGTCAAGCATCTGCCTCGGATGCGGCACTTCCATCGGGCTTATTGTGCCCTGGGACGCCACTATCACCCAACTTCTATTCCGCTGCTCTTTGAATGCCAAACAGCGTCGCACTCTAACGACGGGCGCCAGAATTCGGAGACTTCGCCTTGCCTTGCAGGTTAAGGGCCGCGTCGTGCCCGCTCATGAAGGCCTGATTGCTCCAAAGGTATGCCCATTCTCCGAAGCGGCCTGCCAAATGGATCCCTTTTTCCATTAACCACTCGCGAACGGTATCGCGGCGCTCTTCCATGCCCAAATCGAAGATGACGTTGCCATGAGGGACGTGTTTGTGATGTAGCAGGCAGATATCTTCGGGGTCGCAAAGTCCCATCCGCGACAACGCTTTTACGGTATTCTCCTTGAGATAATCCGGATCCCGATTGGCTGGTTCGTCATTGGGATGAGAGTATATTTCGAATTGCATAGAGCTTTTGCCAGCCGGCGCGTTGCATGGGCTTTTAATGCTGGGAGAATAGGCGCGTGCGGCTTCGATATCTTCGTCGTATATATAAAACCAAAGGTACGGAGAAACGTCCGGCCTGCTAAATCCTACGGAAATCAGATCTATGTGTGTCGCCATAAGCGTTTTGACCGCAGTTGTGATCGTAGCGGGTACATCTGCAATTATCCCCACAAGGTCGGGCAGGGGGATTGTGGCCAATAGCTGCCGGAACTTGATGACCTGCCCATTGGCGAAGGTTATCTTGCGGGCATCCATGTCGATGGCTGTGGCCCGATGATCGCATCTTAGATCACATCCCTGCAGCAGCGGTTTGATGAATTCGAAGTAGCCGCCTTGGGCGGGGTAGCGCATCTCCTTCACATAATAGGTATTGGTGTCATCGTTCTGAAAGGCCCCCCGCAGCACTTCCTCAAGCTGAGGGCGTCGCATCCTGTTCCCGATCCAGTCGATGCCGAGCTTATCGGCCTCGCACCGCCAATACTTGCGCGTGTAGCGCATCGGCCAACGCTCGGCGATGGGTTGGCCGTACTGATACAGCAGCCAATCGCCATAGTTCTCCACTTCGCGATCCTCGCGAGACACAAGGCCTGAAATCATACTGACCCGTTCGTCGGTGGATAGCGGGTGCATATTGTTTTGGATCGGGTGTCTCAGCCAATGACCCTCGTCCCAGCACATCGGCTCTGGCTTGTGCGTGATGTATTCCGTTTGATCAAAAACAGCCCGCACCTCAGGTTCGGTCGCGAAAGACAGGTGCACGGCGTGGTCGAAGCGAAACCCGTCGACTTCAAAGTTTGCAAGAAGTCCGCCAGGCGCTGCCTCGGCCTCAAAAACCGTCGCCTGCAAACCTGCATCCCGGGCCGTCTTGGCAGCACTCAGCCCGGCGACGCCACCCCCTAAAATCGCGACTTCAACGTTTTCCATATCAGATGTTCCGTTCCGCAATATTGCGACGCAATGCGGCATCCCACTCCGACATTACCAAGTTGTTGCAAAAATGCAGTTTCATGTTCACAGCGGCCTCATTTGGTGACACGGCTGCCCGGCGCTTGAAATGTCCTTCAGGGGCGGGCACCACCTCTGTGTCCAGATTAAGGCTCTGGACGATCTCCCGCACATAGTCGATGCGCCGCGCAGCGCCACGCGCCACACAATTGTACGTGCCTGACACGTCTTGCGCGAGCAAATGCATGGTCTGCAGCACAACCTCATCAACGCATGTCGGATTGCCTGTTTGTGATGGATCGCTGTAGATCTGGTCGGTGGACCGTGCTTGCGCGGCGATCATTTCGACAAAATCCCTGCGACCTTCAGGGGGCTGGCCATATAGCCAGCCGATCCTCAGGAGCAGAGGCGCCGGGTGCGCATGCCTGACTTCCAACTCGCCCGCCAGCTTGCTTTTGTGGTGTTGCGTCGTTGGCACCGGTTCGGCGTAATCATTCCAAGGATCTGACTGACCTGTGCCGTAGCATCCGGTTGAAGAAAAATGAACGAACCGCTGATGATTGCGCGCGGCAGCGGCAGCGAGACATCCGGGCAGAAATGCGTTTGCATAAAAGGATTGCTCGATCTCATCTTCTGCAGCCTCAACCTGAGTGTGAGCTATGCAGTTGATAACGATGTCATCGTCTGTGGGCAGCTTAGTGGCTGCTCCGTCCAGATCCTGGCGCGACACGGCTGTGGCTTTGCTGCCAAGCGCGCGCATGAAGGCGTGCCCCAGCAGACCGCTTGATCCAAGCACGAGGACACGGCTGGTCATGTCGCTCGATAGGATAGCGGGGAATGATCAAACGCGTCGAGAGGCCGCGTCTCGGCCTCGTCGGGGTCATGTGGAATGTCGATGATGTTGAGAAGGATGGAGGTGGCGGTGTCGAGATTTCCAAATGCCATCCAAAGGTCCGGCGCAACCGTCAAGCGACCATAATCCGCAAGGCTGTTTGGTGAAAGCTCGACCCGTTCGGTACGACCTTTTGTCGGGCTTACCTCACGTTCATCGCGTACCAGAAATCCAATGCGTCCGACAGGCACAACCAGGTTCATCGTCATCGCCTTGTGCCTTTTCCAACCTTTGATCTGATCGGGCTCTATCATCGAAAAGTAGGCCTCACCAAAGGTCGTGAAACTGTCTTCTTGCGCCTTCAATGCATGAAGTACATCGCCCGCCGGCGTCGAAATGCGTTTGAGCGGTGTCAGCGCCAAACCCGCAATGCCCTGTTTCAACTCGCCCATGCGTGCTGCCGTTCCCGAGCCCGCTCGGTGTAGAGTTCGATCTGTCGATGCGTGCGCTGGCGTGGAGGACTTCCATCGTGCCAATGCACGTACCATTGCGCTGTCATGTCAATGCATTCTTCCGTGTGGAGGACGGGGCGCCAGTTCAGCCGGGCCAATGCCTTGTCGCAGTTGAGTTTCAGAAGACCCGCTTCGTTGTAAGTCTCGTTGCTTTGGATCTCATAGGCGGCTTTGGGGTCATTGTATCCCCACTTTTCGGCAAGTCGTTCGATCAATGCACGTACGGTGACGTTTTGATCGGCTGCCGGTCCGAAATTGAACGGCTCTCCCAGCAGACCGGGGGCCTGCGTTGAAAGCCGTTCGGCAAGCAAGAGATATCCACTGAGCGGTTCGAGAACGTGTTGCCAAGGGCGCGTCGCATTGGGAGCGCGGATGACCACCGGTTGTTTTTCGGTCCAGGCTCGAACGCAATCGGCCACGATCCGGTCCTTTGCCCAATCGCCGCCGCCAATCACGTTGCCTGCACGTGCCGATGCCAGTCTTACAGGTGAGTCAGATCCGGCGAAATAGGTCCGATAGAACGCGGAGATGATGATATCGGCCGCCGCCTTCGAGGCGCTGTAAATGTCCTTACCGCCAACGCGGTCATTTTCGCGGTAGCCCCAAATCCACTCGACATTCTCGTAGCATTTGTCGCTGGTGATCATGACCACGCTGACGGGCCAATCAACATCCCGAAGGATTTGAAGGGTGTTTGTCGTTCCAAGCACATTACTCTGAACCGTATCGATCGGATCGTGGTAGGATGTGGAGACAGTGGCCTGGGCCGCCAGGTGAAAAATGAAGTCCGGCTTGAATCTCATAACGATCTCGCGGGCGCGTTCGATGTCGCGGATATCGCAAATGTTGTGCTGAACTTCTGATGCCAGCCCATTGAGCTCGAAATGTGCTGGGGTTGTCGGCACGTCACGAGACAAGCCGCAAATCTCCGCCCCGAGAGACAACAGCCATTCAGCCAGCCAAGAGCCTTTGAAGCCGGTATGTCCGGTGATCAGGACCCGTTTTCCTCGATACGTTTTCTCAAACACCATTGGCCCCTTTTCTGCTGGATGGGCGCCAAGGCGGATTGCCACTGTCCCATATTTCCCGCAAGAGCTTTACGTCGCGCAGCGTGTCCATGCACTGCCAGAAATCTTTGTGAAAATGTGCTGCCAACTGACCGTCTGCTGCGAGACGCTGCATCGGCTCATGCTCGAACCGCATGGCGTCGTCAGCGATGTAGTCCGCAACGCCAGGTTCCAGAGCAAAGAAGCCGCCATTGATCCACCCTTCGCCCAGCTGAGGTTTTTCATCGAACTTTACCACTTGATTGCCGTCAAATTCGATCCGACCAAAACGCGAAGGGGGGCGCACCGCAGACAAGGTCGCCAAGCCGCCTGACGCGTTATGAACATCCAGAAGCGCATTCAGATCGATATTGCTGAGGCCATCGCCATATGTCGCAAAAAACTTGCGCTGGCCCACAAATTCCGCGCAACGCTTGATGCGGCCGCCGGTCATGGTATCGTGCCCTGTCTCCAAGAGGTGAAGGGTCCAGTCTTCGCCGCGATGATCGTAAATTGGAGCAATCTCTCCGCGTGTGAAGTCAATCGTCTGGCTGCCGGATCGGCGAAGATAATCTTCGAAATAGGATTTGATGTAATCCCCCATGTAACCAAGCGCGACAATGAATTCCTTGCATCCGAATGACCTGTAGTACCGGATGATATGCACCAACATCGGGATATCGCCAATCTCGACCATTGGTTTTGGTTTCTTGCCGGTTTCCTCGCTGAGGCGCGTGCCAAGACCCCCGGCGAGAACGACGACCGGAATGTCCGCAAAAACATGGCCCATCTCCGACCTCCCCTAGGTTGTTCAACACATGTTTGATAGCGGCAGCTATACCGAACTTGTCGCGAACGGTGGCGCCAAATATTATACAATCTGCTAACCGGCAAGTAACGATCGTGACGCAAGATCATCATCAGTCGCAATTTGTTTGGAGGAAAAGTTTGGAAAATCATGCCGCAACCTTTGAAACACAGACCTCCCCAGCGCTGGACAACATCTCTCCGGGCAAGTCCTTATCGCAGAATGTTCTGCATACACGCCACGGCTGATGATCTGGTAGCGCCACCTCATGCAAAGTGATTTCATCATTCCGGGCTATGACAGGGATGTAAAAGTGCATGGCGAGATGCCCGCCCTTTGGAACGATTGCGCAGCATCCGATAATATCTGCGTGCATGACATGCGGGCTGCTCCATTGCGTTTTGGCGACCACGAGGATCGCATCGTCCGAGAGTTTGCCCCTCGCATGGGCCTTCCTTGGGTGTCGTTCAATCATGTCTTGTGCAGCGCGGACAATGTGTTGTTTGACAGGCAACGTTTGCAGAAAGATGGCAAAACGATCCTCGGTGCCGGGAGAACTTCGTGGGAGACGAAGTATGTGCGCGCGGCAGAGGAATCTGGTGCAACCCCGGAGATTGCGAAAGGCGACGTCGTGCCGGACCCCGTCCAATTGGAGGGGAAGAGCGGATTTGTCTGGGCGCGATCCATGGACAATTACTATCATTTCGTTGTTGACACTTTGCCTTTCCTTGAAGCCATCTTTCGTCAGAAAGATGCATTGGGGCTTGACCGGATAATAGTAGGTCCCGGAACCGCCCCCGAAGGCGGCTTTGCCTTGGACTTGTTGCGCTGCTTGTGGCCAGACTGGGCAGATCGCATTGTTTTCCTGAATGAACCTTTCGAGGCCGAAGAGCTTACATGGTGCACCATTTCGCCAGACCTGTTTCAGCGTGATGAGAATGGAAAGGTTGTGTTTGGCGATGCGCCGCGCGGTGTCTCGGGACGCCGATTTTTCGATGCACAACGATGTGTTTTTGAAAGGGCTGATCATTTTCGGCAGGAAAAGAAACCCGCCGAAGATGGCCCAATCCTTCTGGTGTCACGAAGCCGTGCCGCAACACGCAAGCTTGTCAACGAAAACGCCCTTTACAAGGCAACCCACGATCTTGGCGTCGAAAAGGTCTTTTTTGAAGACATGACCTTTGAGGAAAAGATGAACGTCTTGTCGGGCGCAAGGGCAATCCTGGGCGTTCATGGCGCCGGTATGATCAATGCCGGGTTTTGCAGGCCGGGCACGCCAGTGGTGGAAATCACTGCCCGCAACTATCTGAAACGGGCAACATGGGTCGCAAAACTCGCGTTTCTAAGAGATACGCCTTACCATCTGGTGATCGGCGATGAGGAAGGAGAGATAAGTAAGATCTCTGGCAATGTCGGCAACGATATCGTGCTGAGTGAGGCCGCGCTGTCGAATGTCTACGAGCTTATCAAGTCTTTCTAGAAACGGGCTGCTCGCGCTGGAAGGTCGCGGACTTGCGATTTTTCCGCACTTCGGAACTGCCTTAGCTGGCCAGAGCTTCGTGATCGAGGTCATCGCGCACATCCTGCATACGGAACGATCGGACGTCAGCCAGTTGAACCTGCATGACGTCCGTGGATAAGAAATTTTTGGGCGCTTCGGGCACGATCAGTGGCGGCAGATTCTCTCGTTCCGACTGCTTGCATGGCTTGGTTCGCAGGTTCACGTCCGGCTTGCGGCGGACGCGTTCGTGGTTGCATCTGATCCCACCACACGTTGCGGACGCGAGGAAGTACTGGCCAGCGCCCGGTGCCTTTCTGGCGTGTTTCATGATGAGCGTTCAATGTTTGCTCTGCCCTTTTTGTGCCGAGACTGGGCCGAGAGCGGTCGCAGGTCTGGTTCCTGCTGAACACCCCCTATGCAAGAGCGATGCTTGAGATTTCAAGGCACAGCTCCCCCGTCATCGACAACATTTGTCATTCCAGAGATATTGATGTCCGATTCCCTGCCGGACAGTCGACACTGCAATGCCGGTGTAAATCGAACAGGTAGGGTAAGGGAGGACAGAGGTGCCAAAGGCTTCAGTACCGGATTTCGAGACGAGTTCCTGAACTCCGAAATCCACTAAAGTTCGCGCGGAGTTCAGATCCTGATCGGACATTTGGCGAAGTACTGCAAAACAAAACGCATCCGTGATCACCTCGGCTATCGTCTGCCAGCACTGCAAACAAACGTTTCAATGGATCAAAGGCCTGTCGGACGACAACTGCCAAATTTGGCCTCTCAGGTGAGGCTGCGCGTAACAGGCAAAGCCGACACCAAGAGGACGGGCGATCTGAGGGAGGTCGCCTGCGCTCGGCAACTCTTTGGTTGGACCTGATGAGCGCTGCCGAGCCACCGGGAGATGGGCAAAAATCAGCAGCGCAGCGGCCAGTCACAGGCATTGTGTGGATCGGCTTAGAACCAGTTCGGAGGGCAGCTTCAACGAAGTGGGTTGCGTCCCCTTTTCTATACAATGCTGCAAAACCCAAGCAGTCCGATGGCCCATGAGATCCAAAGGCAATCGAATGCTTGTTAAAGCGGGCCATGTTGTACTGAAAGCTGGTAAGTCTTCCATGCCGACAATCGAAATGTCGTCCGGCACCGCAAAGCCCATAGATTGAAGCGCAAAGAGCGCGCCAAGCGTCAGAATGTCGGATGCGTGCAAAAGGGCTTTGATCCCAGTTCTTTCAGAAAATGATCCTGCGCGCTTGCAGCAGCAAACCCATAGAGAAGTTCGGCCCAATTGAAATAGCCCCGGGTGGTGCTTTATCAGGGAGGGCTTCAATGCGCGCCGATGTGCGGCCATTTGTGTGAAGCGGGCCGTGCAAAACGGCAATTTTGCAATGGTCCAAACCCAGCAAATGGTCCAATAATATCAACGCTATTGCCACGTTGTTGTGATCTAGTGTTGGCAGTTCGAGATCCGGCGGGAAGTACGACGTTGCGATCATCGGCAAGGCCCTGCGCCGAACGCCCTGTTCAAAGTCACGGCTGTGGGCGGGGCCCGGAACAATCAGACCCTCGACACCCAAGTCCGTCAGGTTTTCGCCGCGTTGGCCCCAGCCGCTGTGTCACCCCCCTGTTTTGGCAGCGTTAAGGGACAGCCCGCTCCTCTTCCAGAGCGCTCAGCCAGCGCGCGAGAAGCGCGTGATCCAGGGGTGATACCAATGCGCGCACAAGCGTTCGCCCTGAATTGATGGTTCTGGCGGACGGGCTGGGCAAGAAATCTGGCGCGTCGACTGATGCTTCTGCTTTTTGCCGCATCGCCACGGATATGGGGCTGGTCCCATTCAACACCCGCGACGCTGTTGCCATCGATGCGCCCGCATGGCGGGCGGCATCAGGCATGTTGCTCCTCAGTTTAGGTCGATTGTTTGGTATGAATGCAGTTTGACGATTGGAGGAAAGGGCGCAACAGGTTGTTTCTAGGGTCAGGCTTCATAGCCAGTAAATGACAATGGCCGCTAGAGCGATGGCTGACAGGAAGACCTTTGGGCACCTGTCGTAGCGGGTCGCAACACGCCGCCAATCTTTGAGCCTGCCGAACATGATCTCGATCCGATTGCGGCGCTTTTTGGTCTGCGGTCCTCCGGCGATGGGCGGACAAATGCGATGCGGCTTTGCGCTGGCGGGGCGACCGGGACCGATCCTGGCAGCCATCCAGCGACCAAGCGTCATTACCGGTGACGTCGCGACAACGTCGTTCCTACCGGGCCAAGCCGTCCGCGCCCGGGCATGGGTAAAGATAAAGCCGGTGCGCCGCGCTTGACAAGAACAACGGCACAATGATCAAAACGGTACAGCCAGGTCGACCCCGAGCTATCTTTGCGAAAGGGTCCTGCCATCACTTTTCATCCACGTATGTATGCGCATGTCACGGGTCTTGCCTCCACGGAGCTGGCGGCAACCGCAGCATTTGACGATCTCGCAATCGATGTCTGGCATGTCAGGGCTGGGGAGGCCACGAGAGGCAAGTATGTCTCGATCCATCCGCGGATCAGTATTCTCTTTGATGGGGCCGAAATCTCCCTGACAGCAGATCGCGCCACATCCGGTGCGACATGCTCGGTCTGCTACGTGCCGCCCGGTCTGCAATTGTGGGGGCAGCTTGCGGTCAGTGGGCACATCTCGCATCTCGACATTCACATAAGCCGCGCAGCGCTGATCGGAATTGTGCCCGAGGGCACGGATATCGCCAAACCGTTGTTCCTGCCGCTCGATCAAAGGTTGAATGACATGGCCCTTGCGTTGTCGCAGTTCGGGGCATTCGACATGGGTCTGCAGGGTTTGGCCAAGGATCTGGTCAGAATGCTTTTTTGCAAGGCGGAGCAAGATAAGTGCACAGGCGATGAGCCCTGGCTGGAACGGGTGAAACGCCACATTCTGCAAAACATTGATCAACCGATGAAGATCGACGATCTGGCCGAATTGGCGGGGCTGTCACGGACCCAGTTCAACCGGCTGTTTCGACAGGAAACCGGCCATGCGCCCTACCAATGGATCACGCATGCCCGCATCACCAAGGCGCAAGGCTATTTGCAGGACCGGCGACCATTCGTCGATGTGGCGACTGCCACCGGGTTTTCAGATCAGGCACATTTGACGCGGACGTTCAAATCCTTCACGGGCCAGACACCCGGCAAGTGGCTTGCTGCGCAAACGTCCACAAGTCTGGACTGATCCACCGCTGCGATGGTGATCGTACGGGCTGGTCCGATCATTCAATACACGACGATCCGGCATCCCTATTCACATTTCAAAGCCTCAAGCCGCTTTAGCGGAGGCTGGTCCGTGGGATGGGGATACTGGACATGAAAACGACAAGGCAAACACGGTTTGAGAATGTTGGGGCGCTATGGGCGCTGCTGGCGGTGGCCCCGGCGGTCGCCGCCTCACAGGGGGCGGACGATCCGGTAGACCTGGGAACGCTGGTGCTGCGCAATCAGGAAGACGCGACAGGACCTGTCGATGGCAACAACAACCCACCGACGGTGACGGGCTCCAAGGCGCCCATACCGCTGAACCAGGTTTCGCAAGCCGCCTCGGTCCTTGGTCGCGACGATATCGAAAGGTTCAATGCCACGCGGGTCAGCGAGGCCTTGCGCTACACCGCCGGGGTGACGTCCGACGTCTTCGGCAATGACACCGACTACGATTGGCTGCGCATCCGCGGTTTCCAGGCGGATCAGACGGGCATCTATCTGGACAATGCGCAGAACCTTTCTTTCGCCTTTGGGTCGTTCTTCATTGATCCCTACACGCTTGAAAGGATCGAGGTCCTCAGAGGGCCTGCCTCCGCGCTCTATGGTGGATCGAACCCGGGCGGGATCGTCAATTACGTCTCCAAACGACCGGGAAACCGCGTGCGAGAGTTGAGCTTCGGGTTGAATGATGCAACCGCCGCCTGGATTGAGTTCGATATCGGTGACGATCTGGGCAACGGACGCGCCTATCGATTGACGGGTCGCCTTGAAGGGGGTGACAAATACGACGCGTTTAACAACGGTCTGCGCGGGACCTTCGCGCCTTCCTTCAAACTGACAACCGATGCTGGGACAGAGATCACCCTTCTGGCCAATCTGCACGCCGCAGATGAGCAGCACAATGGCAGTACCTTCCTGCCTTATGTTGGTACGGTCGTCCCCACGGCCGAGTTTGGCTTCATCGACCGCGATGCAAACTTCTCTGATCCCGATTGGGATGATTATTCTCGCAGACAGGCCTCTGTCTCCGCTATTGTGGAACATACGTTCGACAACGGTTTCACCTTCACCGGGATCGGGCGCGTTGGTGTGGCGAGTGTCGAGGAACGTTACTTTTACCCTTTCGGTTATTCCGGCTTTGCTGCAGCGCCTGTTGATCCGCAGGGAACGCTCGCTCTGATCGCATTCGAGCATGACACGCTCGTGCGGACTGTTCAGACGGATCTACGGTACTACGGGACAATTGAGGCAGGTGCTGTGTCGCACGATCTGCTTTTTGGTCTGGATGCGCGGATCTATGACATCGACGAGGTTCAGGCCTCGAACTTCACAGATACAAATACGGTCGTGAATTCGACGCCCCCGGGCACGCCGACGCTCAACCCGCCCTATCAGGATGCGACCACACGCCAGCGTCAGCTCGGCCTCTATTTTCAGGATCAGCTGCGATGGGGCGATGGCTGGATCGGCACATTCAACATCCGCCATGACATTGTTGATACCGAACAGGACGGCGCCGGGTCCTTCAGTCGCGATGACAGCGAAACGTCTTTCCGGCTCGCTTTGGCCCGCGAGTTTCAGAGCGGTGTCACACCCTATATCACCTATTCCAGCTTCTTCGATCCCCTGATCGCCTCGCCTGCCAACGGCGTTACCGAACCAGAAACAGGTGAGCAGATTGAACTTGGCGTCAAATGGGCACCCGCAGGCGGCAACTTCTCGTTTGCGGCGGCGCTCTTTGATATTGACCGGCAGAACGTGGTCAGCGGTGCCTTCCCAAGTTTCAATCAACTGGGTGAGGTGAACTCCAAGGGGTTTGAGTTTGAGGGCAGGTACGATTTCGGCAATGGCTTCGCCTTGCAAGGGGCGGCGACGTTTCTGGATGCGGAGACGACCAAAGATGCTGATCCGACTTTGATCGGCAAATCCCCGACACTTATTCCGGAAAGTCAGATCTCACTTCTGGGCACCTACGAATTTGCGGGTTCACTTGACGGCCTGACAATTGGTGCCGGGATCAGGTATCTTGGTGAGAGTTTCGCCAACGAAGCCAACACCCTGTCGGTATCGAGTGCGACGCTTTACGATCTTTTTGCCAGCTATCAGATCCGCGACGGCCTTAGCGCAGACTTCGCTGTTACGAATGTCGGGGATGAGCGATACGTAACAGCCTGCCAGACCGAGTTTGTCTGTTCCTACGGATCGGGGCGCGAGATCAGCTTCAGCCTTACGGCGTCATGGTAGCTAAAGCAAAAAGTCCGCAGATTTCTATCTGCGGACTTTGAGATTGATTTTTGTTCCAGAAAGGATCTGGCTTACGCGCTCAGATCCATGGCGGCGACTTCTTCCCAGATTTCCTCCCAGACTGCCTTGGCCTTGCCGCGCTGGCGTACGCCTTGGGCGGCCTCCAGATTGTCCATCATGCCCTCGCCGCGTACGACGATCAGGCCGACCATGCCGATGCTGACATGGGGCGTGCATTTATAGCCATAAAAGCCGGGCTGCTCTAACGTGGCAGAGACTTCCTTGTTGATCGCTCCGTCCCAGCCCTCTTGGCCCTCGGGGATCATGTCCTCGATGCTTGCACTATTGTGCCCCCGGTCCGCTGGCTCGAATACGACTGTGTCGCCAGCCTCAATGACCTGAATGCGCGGCAAAAAGATCTGACGCAGACGCTTTTCTTCAGGATGAACATTCAACATTTGAACCGTATGCGATGTTGCGGCACGCGCAAGTCTCGGCTGTCCAGCGGCAACAAGACCTGCTGCTGCGGTTGCACCAAGTATCATATCTCTTCGGCGGATCGTGAAAGGCATGAAACCCTCTTAGTTTGTTTAGTCGATAGGCAGGTAGAACTGAATAACAGTTCATCCAGATCTCGGCCACATATATTTCTATCGCATCGGGCCGTAAAGTAAACTAAAACACTCAGGAATTAGGGCCTGTAACCGCTTCCAGGCGCGCAAACGTGATAAATGGCTGCTGATAAGTCTTTGTCTGGGATGGGTCGCAACCGGATCAACGGCTCGCGTCGATAAGCAATCCAATATCGATGGATGCGACGGCGTTCCTTCAGACGCTTTTGCCTGGGGCTGAAGCCGGTGACGCCGCTGCGCAGTCTCTCGTGCTGCAGGCGATCTCGTCGGACCTCTGTGATCCGAACAAAGACATCCAGCCGTACGGTCCTGAATGGCTTGCGCGGGCGGCGCGACAAAACCAGCCGCTCGCGGCAGCCCGTCTAGTCGCGATCTATGATCAGGGTGTGCTCGTCCCCACGGGTCTTGACCGGGCGATGCACTTTTGCAGAACTGCCGCAGATGAAGATCGCAGGCCCTCGCAAAGCCGATTGGGTATGCTCCTGGTCAGTTCGGTCAAAATGCTTTGACAGAAGGAGCGGGGTCTTTTCTGTTTGGGCGCGGCGGCAGCTCGGAGACGGCAATTCGGCGGCGATGATAGGGTTGATGCATCCGCGGGGTTTGCACGGCATAAGAACGCGACGATTGTCCGGCCGTTGATTGCAACGACGCCATTCAGCCTGTGGGCGGGCAGGTGCCGATAAAATCAAATCGTTTGGATATACCGCGTGCTGTGCCGCAAAATTGCTGATGGCTGTCAAGCTGTCCTATTCATTGGCAAGACAGGCGCGCGGTTCACAATTGCCAAGGCGATAAAACAAACGTTGATCAGCAGCGCAAGGGCGATGGCAATCACCTCAACCTTGATTGGAGGAGCGGCTTTATATGTCACCACAATGTTTCGCGTGTCCCCCCCAACCGTTTGAGATGTCACAGACTGAAGTTCGCCGTTCTTGTAGTCACGTATCTCGACTTGCATCGGCTCCGAAAACATGGACGGCAGGTGCATGGTCAATTTCGCGTCGGGCGTGTCCGTGTAGGCGATGAACCCGGCATATAGCTGCAGATCATTCAACGTCAGGGGCGTCTCCGGCGTCGGCAGCGTGCAGACCTCTATCGCGATCAGCCCATCGAGCGGCTGCTGGAAGGGCATTGCGTTGACCTTCGGGTGCACCATCAGGGACATCGCCTCAAAGAGCGTTTCGCGTCCATCGAACGCGGTATCGACTTTTGCAAAGAGATCGTCGCCGATGTCAAACGTGCCCAACCGCAACTGATCAAAATCCACACTGCCATCCGTTTCGGTCAGCGTTGATTTGGGCAACCCAAAGAGCGGTTCTGCGGCCTCGGCGGAAACACTCAGGTAAAGCTCGACCGTATCCGTTTGTCGGTCGACAATCAGGGTCAAACCCCTTGTTTCGGCTTGAGCAGCCTGTGTGACGCTCAGAAAAGCGGTCACAAGCAGGGCAAAATATGTGGTCAGTCGCAACATCAAAGTCTGCTTTGTAGGGCGAAATCGTTTCGGCTCTCTCCGAAAATGGCTGTGACTGAGTATGTGGCTGAACGCGCTTTCGTCAACAGCGGCCCCGACAAGTATGGGTGAAGTGCCCGCAGCTTCTATGGCAGAGCCCACCTATTTGGGGATTACATGTGGCATTCCCGAATGGGGATCTGTCAACACATTGCAATCCAGCTCGTAGATATTCTGGATCGAGGTCTGGGTGATCACGTTCATCGGATCGCCTTCCGTCAGCAACTTCCCGTCCTTCAAAGCGATGATGTGGTCTGAAAACCGCGCAGCCAGATTGATGTCGTGCAAAACCATCGCAACGGTGAGTTGACGCTCGGCCTGAAGCTTTTGGATCAACGACAGGACATCACGCTGGTGGGTCAGATCCAGATAGGTCGTTGGCTCATCGAGCAAAAGGATGTCGGTGTCTTGCGCAAGAACCATTGCGATCCAGGCGCGCTGCCTCTGCCCACCGGACAAGTCTTCAAGAAGGTGGTCGGCTCTCTCGGCCAGGCCGACGGATGTCATTGCGTGTCGCACGATTTTTTCGTCCTTCGCGCTCCATTGACGGATCGGGGATTGATGCGGCGTTCGGCCTCGCGTGATCAACTCGCCCACGCGCATGCCAGCAGGTGCGGTCACGGTCTGTGGCAGCAAGGCGACGCGCCTTGCCACGTCGCGCGTGTTCATCTTTGCGATCGTCTGGCCCTCAAGTTGCACTTCACCTGAGGACGGGCGCTGCAGGCGTCCCATGCACCTAAGCAGGGACGTCTTGCCAGATCCGTTCGGGCCGATGATCGCGCTGATCTTCCCTTTGGGCAGATCAACAGAAATGCCATTCAGAACGTTCGTTTTTCCAAACCGCAAATGCAGATCGGTGCAGGACAAAGGGGGGGTCATAGACGCTGCCTTTTGGAATGGAGAACGAGAACCGTGATCAGGACGGGTGCCCCCACAAGTGCGGTGAAGACGCCTGCGGGCAGGCCAAAGCCGTCGGGCAGAGATTGGCTGGCCATGTCCGCCGAAAGGGTTACCAGCGCACCGACCAAGGCTGCCGACAACAGCGTCGGGCGGGACGCGCCATTAAGCCCGTGCGCGATCGGACCGGCCACGAAGGCGACAAAGGGCAGGGGGCCCGATGCGGCCACAGCCAGCCCGACAAGTGCCACTGCCAAGCCTATGGTCAATACCCGCCCATAGTTCAGGCGCAGGCCGAAGCTGATCGCGACATCCTGTTCGAACGCGATTCGCCCGAGCATGAATTGATACCAGAGAGCCAAAGGCCCTAAGAAAAGCAGGCCCGCCCAGAGAGATCCAGCATCCGTCCAACTGCGTGCGTTCAGGGATCCGACCAACCATTTCATCACGCCGGCAGCAGAGGTCGTGTCAATCCGGGTGAGCAGAAGGTCTGTTAAAACGCCGAGCGTCAAGGTCACGCCGATCCCGATCAGGATAAGCTGGCCAGGTGAAACGCCGCGCCGCCAGCTAAGGCTGAGGATCAGCCCAGCCGCGATGAATCCGCCGATCAGCGCACCCGGCACGACCCAGGCCGTCCCGCCCACGATCACAACCGTGACGACAGCACCTACCGCAGCCCCGGCAGAAAATCCGATGATGTCGGGGGAGGCCAGCGGATTGCGCAGCAACGTCTGGATCATTTCGCCTGCAAGCCCGAAGGCCAGCCCGACGCCAAGTGCTGTGGCCAATCTGGGCAGCCGGTTTTCGAGAAGGATCATGGAGGTGACCGGATCCGCCGTGCCGGTCAACGCGGACAAAAGATCGCCTGGTGTGGCGGGATAGCTGCCGCGAAAGAGGCCGGACCAGACCAACGCTGCCGTCAGCACCAAAAGGACCCCATTGGTCAGGATCAGCCGCCAGGGCATCCGTACAGATAGCGGTCCGAACCGTACAGTTAATGTGTTCACGCCACCACTCCGCGCCGGGTCCGGACGATGGCCACAAGAACTGGCCCGCCAATCAGGGCCATCATTGCGCCTGCCTCGATTTCCTGGCCAGGTAGGATCAGGCGGCCAAATGTGTCCGCGACAATTGCGAGAAGCGCGCCTGCTAGGAAGGAGGCCAAGGCCAACACCCGCACGTCGGCACCCACAAAGGAACGCATGATATGCGGGACGATCAGGCCGATGAAGGCGATTGGACCAGCCATCGAAACCGTTGTCCCGCACAAAAGGACGATGGCCAGAACCGACACCAATCGCGCCAGTCCGACACGGGCCCCGAGGGCGCGTGCGGTCTCCTCTCCAAGGGTCAGTGGATCCAGCAAAAAAGCAGCAACAGCCGCAAGTGGAAGGGCAATGGCATAGGCAGGCCAAAGATCCCAAAGACTATCCATGCGGATGTCGCTGAACGCGCCAAGCACCCAGAAGCGATATATGTCCAAGCTCTCGCGGCTGAGGATCAGGATTGACCATGTAAAGGCCAGAAAGAGCGCGCTGATGGCCGCTCCGGCCAGGATCAATCGGGTGGGATCAGGGCCCCGACCCGTACCACCCAGAAGAAGTACCAGCCCTGCCGCCACCGCCGACCCGGCGAGGGCGGGCAAGACAAGCGTGGATTGCGCGGTGATCCCAAAGGCCCAGATTGCAATCACCACACCCATGGCGGCACCGCCGTTGACGCCAAGCAGTCCCGGGTCGGCCAGAGGGTTGCGCGTCAGCACCTGCATCAGGGCGCCTGCCAAACCGAGGGCACCGCCCCCGATCAGGGCCGCAAAAGCGCGGGGAAGCCGAAGGTTCTGCACCACAATGTGCTCAGCAATGCCTGGATCAAAGGCAAAGAAGGCGCTTTGGACCTCTGAAAGTTGGGTTGGTCGCACCCCAAAGCAAAGGGAAAGAACGCCAGCAAAGACGGCGGAAAGCCCCAAAAAGACAAGAAAAAGCACACGTCGCACTGTCAGTGATCTCATGGCTCGGGCTTGGCCTCTTTGATTGGCATGCCTGGCACAATCGTTGACGGATCGCCATCAACGGCTGCTGCGATCAGCGGAATCAAACGATCCAGGGCGTAGTCTAGTGACAACGGACTTGAATGCGCGAGCGCAGCCGTCAGATCAAAATCTGCGTAGACTTCCCGCCCTTCACGGTAAGCGCGCAGGTTTTTGCGCAGCAGGATGCCATCCAGTGTTTCGGCCAGATCGGGTGTGTGCACCCAAACGATAAGACTGCCATTGATGGGGGAGAGATCCTCTTGTGGCAAAGTGATGAAGAACGCGTTGCCGGTCGTCAATGTGTCCACTTTGGGGGGCGATACAAATCCGAGGTCCTGGAGGAAACGGCTTCGCAGATCTTCGCTGGTGAACACACCGATTTGCGGGGGCCAAGCGACAACGGCGGATTGTCCAGCCCAATCGGGATGGCGTGCCCGTGCGGCGGCAAATCTGTCCTCGATCCGCTGAATGATGACCGTTGCTTCATCTTGCCGGTTCAAAGCCAAACCCAATTGTCGTGTCATGACCTGCCAAGAGGAACTGTAATCGCTTTCACCCCTCGCAGGGGGGAGCGTCGGTGCGATGCGCGACAGGAGGCGATACTCTGTTTCTGTCATACCGGACCATTGTCCGACGATCAGGTCCGGTTTGAGCAGCGCGATGTCTTCGACATCGATATCACCATACAGGACTTTCGGTTCTGCATCGCCCAAAGCGTCCTCTGCCCAAGGCCAAACCCCATTGGGGCTATCGCCGTACCAGAACCGCAGAGCGATCGGTTTCACACTCAGTGCCAGAAGGAAGTCGTGGCCAATGAACGACAGAGAAACGACTCGACGCGGCGTGCCTTCGATCGTCGTAGTGCCATAGCGATGCCGGATTTCGCGCGCTTCGGCCTTGGCCGCTGAAGCGGCCGTCAGGCAGGCGCAGCAAATCAATATGACAAGAGCGATGCGCATCGATCAGAGCAACCGACGCGTCCTATGACCACCTGCTCTCGGAAGAAGATGCCCTTCGACGTCGGGCGACGTATGCGCCGTGTCGCGGCTTTCTGCTTTGCAGGCCCTGCGAGACCGATACGCGAACGACGTTTCTAATTTTTCCGAGGAGGATTCCAAAGTGTGGGTGGTCACGGTCGTTCTCCAGCACGCAGCATGTCGCGCGGCTTTGTGGACGCGCTAAAAATTCTGTGAATGCTGGGGTTTGGTGCCCGAAGGCAGACCTGGCATCAGGCAAGAGCCTGACGTCCGAGTAAAGGAAAAAGGCCGGTTGTCAAGCAGATGACGACATCGGTTTACACGGATCAGCGGTGGCCACCTGAAGATCGTGGGACTCATTGCGCGGCACCAATCAGGCTTGTTGATGAGACTAAAGCCCGCGCGTTTCCTTGGGCCCGGCTGCAGGACTTTTGACAAGGCTCTCTCGCAGCTCTGTCGCGATTGTTTGGACAATCTCTTGAGGGGCGCCCGGTGCGATCAGCAAGGAGCGTGTCATCGGGGGCAGGTCTGGGAGCCGCCTCGATGGATCCGCCACCCGCATACCCTTCTGTAGGGCGCGTGCAGGCAAGACACCGATTGCGAGGCCCGCCCGAACGGCGCAGCGTAAATTTGAGAAGCTTGAACTTCGGAATGTGACGTTGAAGTCGCGACCCTGTTCCAAAAGCGCTTCGTGGGGCATCCTGCTCCACCAGCATCCTCGGTCCAGAACGGCGAGCGGCAATGGCTTTGCCGGATCTTGATCAAACGTGTCGCTTTCGACCCAATAGGTCGCTTCGGTTTCCAAGATGTGATCCGAGTGTTGAACCGGGCCGCTGACAATCGCAATATCGAGCTTCCCGGCTTCAACATCGGCCGCGAACCCCGATGAACAGCCTGACCTGACAGTCAAATCGACCTCGGGATAGGCGCGGTTGAACTCTGCCAGAACGGTTTCAAAGATCATGTCATCGTAGTGATCGGGAATTCCAACCGAGACCTTCCCGCGCAGCGGTCGCGAAAACATCGCTCCGACTCTTTTCATTTCCGAAAGAATGTGATGCGCGACGGGTAAAAGGCGTTCGCCATCGGTGGTGAGCGTCATGCCGCGCGCGTGTCTTTCGAAAAGCCGCGTGCCCAGGGCCGCTTCGATCTTGCGCAGGTGAACGCTCAATGCCGATTGCGTTCGGTTCAGTTCTTCGGCGGCAAGCGTCAGGTGACCATGCTGGGCAATCGCGACGAAGCTGCGCAGCATCTCGTTGTTGAAGTCAATGCGTTCGTATTTTGTCATTGGTTCATTGACTACAATTCATTTTATTCATGAGCAATCGCCTCATACGGTCCAGTCAACGAACGATGGACTGTACTTTATGGGCTATTCGGACCTTTTTCTACTTCTTGGTGTTGGATTGATCGGCGGCGTTTGGAACGCAGTGGCGGGCGGTGCGACGTTGTTTACCTTTCCAGCGCTTATGTTCGTTGGTTTGCCACCTATGGTCGCCAACGCGACCAACTATCTGGGATTGCTTCCGTCTAATGCGGCCGCTCTTTTGGCCTATAGGACCGAATTGCGCCGTCTTGGCGCGACGCTGCTACCGCTGATGCTGATTTCCGGCCTTGGAGCGATGGTCGGCTCCGTCCTTCTGCTTAGATCGGATCCGGAGACTTTCCTTGTTCTCGTTCCTTTCCTGATCCTCATTGCTACGCTGCTTTTTGCGTTTGGCGGATCTGTCGCTGATGCGTTGACCAGGTTGGCCGGCGGATCGGGCGCCGCAAGACTGGCTTTGACCTTTCTGTTCGTGTCATCGATTTACGGCGGGTACTTTGGCGCAGGTCTTGGCATCATCTTGTTGGCGATTGCGCAGATCATCGGGTATTCGGACTTTCACCAGGCCAACAGCATCAAGAACCTGCTTGCGACCAACTTCACCCTGATCAGTATCGCCATCTTTGGTCTGGGTGGACTGATCGACTGGCGCGCAGCCCTCATCATGATGATCAGCAGTACGGCTGGCGGCTACCTCGGCGGTCGGTTTGCCAAAATGGCCAATCCGTCCGTCTTGCGCGGCGCGGTCACAGTGTTTGGACTGATCCTCGCAGGCACATACTTCTGGCGGGTTTTTATCACCCCAGTGGCTTGAGCGGTGGTCCAAAACCACCAAATTGCCAATGCAAAGGAGCAGATAATGGAAGAACAATTCTGGCAATCTCGCTGGGAGGAAGGCAGGATCGCTTTCCATGAGGCCGTCCCAAACAGGTGTTTGACTCAGCACCTGCCGGACTTCTCGCTAAGGACCGGATCTCAGATATTTGTTCCGTTGTGTGGCAAGTCGGTTGATCTTGATTGGCTGCTTCGGCAAGGGCATAATGTAGCGGGTGTTGAATTCAATCAAGGTGCGGTTGAGGCCGTTTTCGAACGGATGGCGCTCACGCCCACGATTTGGGAAAACAAAGGTGTGCGGCGTTTTCAAAGCGGGCGACTGACGCTTTGGCAGGGCGACCTTTTTGCGTTGAAAGCGGCTGATATCCCGAAAGTAGATCTGATTTACGATCGCGCTGCATTGGTGGCTCTGCCCGCTGAGATGCGGACCAGATATGGACAACATCTTGTCGAACTCAGCGCTTCCGCCCCGCATTTGCTGGTCAGCTACACGTACGATCAGTCGCAAATGGAGGGGCCTCCATTCTCCGTTTCCAAGTCAGAGATCGAAGCGATTTACCAGGACACGCATAGCCTCGCCGAACTAAGCCGCTCTGCCATTACAGGCCCGCTTGCAACCCGATGTTCTGGCGGTGAGCACGTTTGGAAACTCACGCCAAAGTAGCTTAAACTGTTTTTGGATACGCGTTGTCCGACTGACGCGCGGCCACGAGACATTTTGCCAGCCACAGATGCCAGCAACGATCACTACCGATCTGTGGAGACAAACATGCGTGTCGTCATTGTTCTCATCCTGCTGCTTCCCACTTTGGCCTATGCCGAAGCACTTCAGATTGATGGGCCCGCAGGGCCTTTGGAGGCCGAGTTGCTTTCAGTTCCGCACGCAGAGACCATTGTCGTGATCGTTCCTGGTTCCGGCCCCATTGACCGGGATGGAAATGGTGCCCAAGCGGGCTTGTCGACTGACACATATAGGCTGCTCGCGGAAGGGCTGGGCCGGGAAGGCATTGCATCGCTTCGCATCGACAAACGCGGATTTTTTGGCAGTGCTGGCGCGGTGTCCGATCCCAATGATGTAACAATCAGCGAATACGCCACCGACGTTCGAAACTGGGTTGCCGAAGCCGCTAAGCTTGCATCCTGTGTCTGGATCGCAGGGCACTCTGAGGGTGGGCTCGTTGCTTTGGTCGCGGCGCAACAGCGGCTGGCCGGTCTTTGCGGCGTCATCCTGATGGCGGCACCCGGGCGTCCTTTGGGCCAGTTGATGATTGAACAGTTTCGTGCAAATCCGGCCAATGCTCCTTTGATGCCGGAACTGGAGGTGATCATCCAAAGCCTCGAAGCAGGCGAGATCTATCCTCCGGATGACGTCAACCCCATCCTGCGCCCTTTGTTTTCGACCGGTTTGCAGCGCTACATGATCGATCTCTTTTCCTATGACCCGGTTCAGTCGGCGGCGAGCTGGGAGGGTCCTGCGCTGATCCTACAGGGAGATGCTGATCTCCAAGTTGGCAGACATGACGCGGAGCTTTTGCATGGTGTCATGGCTCAGGCGCGTCTCGTGATGCTTGGAAATGGGACACACATGCTTAAATCCGACGTCGCAGGTGATCCGTTCGCAACATACAGGGACGTAGCACTCCCCCTTCACCCCGATCTTGTCAAAGCAATTGCAGAGTTCATGTCGAACGCAGAATGATCTGGGTCTCTCCCGGACCGGCAACAGGTTCGCGTTCCAGTTTTATCCGACCGCCATCTTCGACCATTGGCCAGTATGTTTAGCGCTTCAAGACGGTTAACGTCCTTGTCAGCAAAACGATGACGCCCCGCTTTTTGGCCAGGTGATCCAACCGAAGGGAGGGGCAAACATGTCAGCTTTGCTGCATCATGCCGAACATGTAATGCAAGTCGTTCAGTCAGGTTCTGCCGCTGCGCATTCGCGGCTTGCGGCCTCGTGGCGGCGGTCAATGATGATCCATAGTCTTGATCCGGCATCGACGCGCAAGCCGCATCGCCTGGAATGCAGGACGCTCAGGGATCGTCTGGATGCGTCCGGCGCATTTCTGGAGGCGGCCAGACCAGAGCTGGATGCGTTGTTCCAGATAGTTGGTATGTCTGGCTGTTCTGCGGTCCTTACTGATCCGGACGGCATCATTCTGGAACAACGCAGCCCGGACGGCGATGCGACGACGTTTGCGTCATGGGGGCTCTGCACCGGCTTTGATTGGAGTGAGCAGATGGCGGGCACAAACGGAATAGGCACCTGCCTGTCCGAAGTCTGCGCCGTGACGATACACAAGGATGAGCATTTTCTTTACACGAACCGGGCCATGAGTTGCATCGGCGCGCCGATCTTTGGGGCCGATGGCGCGCTTGTCGGCGCCCTTGATGTGTCCTCAGCCCGGGCGGACCAAACGGTTGGCATGAATTGTCTATTGGCTGCCGCTGCTGCCCGATTTGCCAATGTGATCGAAGCGCGGTTGTTCCGGGCAACCTTTCCGCAAAGCCGCATCGTTATGGTTGGCTGGGGCGATGTTCCTTGCTTGGTGGCCGTTGATCCCGACGATCTGGTGATCGGCGCGACACGGGCGGCCCGGCGCAAGATGGACCTTGGGACACAACGGATCTTGGCACCTATACCACTGGCGGATTTGGCCGGGCAGGACGGGCGCCGTCGCGGTATCGAGGGAGCGGAATATGCGGCCTTACGGCGCGCCCTGGTTCGGTCAGGCGGCAACGCGGCGGCCGCGGCGCGTGCCTTGGGTCTTTCACGCACGACACTCTATCGGCGCATGAAACGGGTCGGTTTGGAAAAAGACGACCTCAATCTGTTCCAGAACTGAAACACATCGGGCTTACGACATTCCCGCCGGTGGCGACCCGCGCGCGCGAAGGGGTTAAGCCAACTGCAAGGGCGGTAAAAAGGTAGCCCCGCCCAGAGGAGGACATTTCATGAATGACATGACGCAAATCAATGCGACAACCCATGTTTCGCCATTTGCGAAACGCTATGACAATTTCATCGGAGGCGAATTTGTCGCGCCGAAGGCCGGGCGTTACTTTGAAAATCTCAGCCCCGTGACGGGCAGCGCCATCGGGGAAATCGCCCGGTCCGATGCGGACGATGTGAATGCGGCACTGGATGCAGCACATGCGGCGAAAGATGCGTGGGGCCGGACCAGCACGACGGACCGTGCCAATGCGCTGATGAAGATTGCGCAGATCCTCGAAGACAATCTGGAACTTCTGGCCATTTGCGAATGCTGGGACAATGGCAAGGCGATCCGCGAAACCCGCGCCGCTGACCTGCCGCTGGCGATTGACCATTTCCGCTATTTTGCTTCGGCTATCCGCGCCCAGGAAGGTACGATGGGCGAAATTGACGACGATACGGTCGCCTATCATTTCCACGAGCCGCTTGGCGTTGTGGGCCAGATCATTCCCTGGAACTTCCCGCTGCTGATGGCCGCATGGAAATTGGCACCGGCACTTGCTGCAGGTAACTGCGTCGTTTTGAAACCTGCTGAGCAAACCCCCGCAACGATCATGGTCTTCTGCGAGCTGATCGCGGATTTGCTTCCGGCAGGTGTGCTAAATGTGGTCAACGGCTTCGGACTGGAGGCGGGCAAGCCGCTGGCGCAATCCGACCGGATCTCGAAAGTGGCCTTCACCGGTGAGACTTCGACCGGCCGCCTGATCATGCAATATGCCACTGAAAACATCATTCCGGTCACGCTGGAACTGGGCGGCAAATCTCCGAACATTTTCTTCAAGGATGTGCTGAACGAGGATGACGCCTTCTTTGACAAGGCGATTGAAGGCTTTGTGATGTTTGCCTTGAACCAGGGTGAGGTCTGCACATGCCCGTCCCGGGCGATTATCCACGAAAGTATCTATGACCGCTTCATGGAACGCGCACTTGCGCGGACAGAGGCGATTGCGCAAGGCGATCCGCGCGATGGCGCGACAATGATGGGCGCACAAGCTTCGAGCGAGCAAAAAGAGAAGATCCTCAGTTATTTTGACATCGGCCGCCAAGAAGGTGCCAACGTCCTGACAGGCGGTGAGGCGGCCAGCATGGGCGGGGATATGGAGAACGGCTATTACATCAAGCCGACGATCTTCGAAGGCCACAATAAGATGCGGATCTTCCAAGAGGAGATCTTTGGCCCTGTTGTGTCTGTGACGACCTTCAAGGACGAAGACGAGGCCTTGGAAATTGCCAACGATACGCTTTATGGCTTGGGTGCCGGGGTCTGGTCGCGTGATGCCAACACCTGCTACCGCTTTGGCCGGGCAATCAAGGCGGGCCGGGTCTGGACCAATTGCTATCACCTCTATCCGGCACATGCGGCCTTTGGCGGCTACAAGCAGTCGGGCATTGGACGCGAGAACCACAAGATGATGCTCAATCACTACCAGCAAACGAAGAACATGCTGGTCAGCTACAACCCGAACAAGATGGGCTTCTTCTGAATAAGTAACCGCAAAGAGGGGGGCCTGCGCGGCCCCTCTCATCCCAATTCAGGTCGATTGAGCATGAGTGAAACAAAGGTTACCTGCGTCACCGAAGACGAGGCACTGCCCGGCACGGATGCGACAGCCCGCGTAACAGCGACAGATGCCGCGCATCAATTGCTGCAAGAAATCCGTGCGATGCATGGCGATGTGATGTTCCATCAATCAGGGGGGTGTTGCGATGGCTCTTCCCCAATGTGCTATCCTGTCGGCGAGTTTCCTCTCGGATCGAGCGACGTCTGCCTTGGCGAGGTGTTCGGGGCGGAGGTTTGGATCAGCGGCCCGCAATTCGAAGCGTGGAAGCACACGCAACTGATCCTTGATGTCGTGCCGGGACGTGGCGGCATGTTCAGCCTCGACAACGGGATGGAGCGTCGTTTCCTGACCCGCAGTCGTTTGTTCACTGATGAAGAACGGGTGGAACTGGAACTGTAAGCGGCAGTTAACTTCGTGTTTCCACAATCTGGTCTGCGGGAAGTATCCTTGGCAGGTGATCTCTTGCGAGATCGCATGAGGCTCAAGTAAACTGTGCATTGCAACAATCTGAAATTATGCATTTTTGTCGGCAAGCATCAAATATCTTATAAAAATACTAAGATTTAACTTGATCTCAATTCAAGGACCTTTAGGAAGCGACAATAGTCCCAGCCACAACTCTGCAGCTCTGGCGTATCTCGGTGCAAAAGGAGTTGATAATGACCCAAGACCTGACATGGTTGCTGACGCTTGATCGGTTTGCCAAACGGTTTGGTGACGGACTGAAGCCAGAGTTGGAGAAGCTGCTTCGTGAACGGGAAGAGCAGGTTCAAATGGGCGCCATCCCTATTCCGGTTGTAGAGGTTTCGTCGGGTCCCAAACACCAGTTCGCCACACCCCAACAACTTAAGGAAAGCGGCATTCCGGTCCTGCGCGCGATCCAAAAACCGTCTGAAGAGCCGCGAGATGGCAAGGGATCAGGGACCGGTCGTATCGGTTGATTTAGACATTTGTCTTTTGGCAGATGACAAATATCTGAGACAGATCATTTATTGGATGCCTGGTGGCTTTGCCGGGAGAGGTACCAATGCAGCAAGCCGACACCGACAATCGGACAACAAAGACATTTGCACGTCAAAACGGCAGTTGAGCCGTTGGTCATTCCGGGATATGCAATCGGAACAGGCCTTGCTCGGGCCTCCCCCCTCCGCATCCGGGGCAGCACAGCACGTGTAGAGCGCACCAAACTGGATCAATTCCGTTCGAGCACGAGCATAAGGAGGGACTGCTAGGTCTGGCTCGAAAGAGGAGTTTCCACTATGCGTTTGTCCGCACCGATCTATAAACTCAAACGTCAGGCCAAGCTTTTGGCGCGCGCGGAAAAGATCCCGCTGCATACCGCTTTGGATCGCGTTGCTGCATCTGAAGGTTTCGAAAGCTGGAGCCTTCTGGCGTCAAATACGTCCTTTCGAAGCCCTGCAGACAGGATCCTTGCGGCCATCCGACCCGGGGAAATTGTCTTGCTTGGGGCGAGACCAGGACAGGGCAAAACCCTTCTTGGTCTTGAATTGGTCGCCCGCGCGCAAGCAGTCGGGAGGGCTGGGTACTTTTTTACGTTGGACTACACATCTGTTGATGTTGTCCGACACTTCGAGGATCTCGGATTTAAGGTATCGGATGGACGGCACGCCATGATCGACACATCCGACGCGGTTTGTTCGGACCATATCATACGTCGCGTCGGGCCGACGGATGGCAGCGAGATCATCGTTGTCGACTATCTTCAAATTCTTGATCAGAAGAGGACGAACCCAAGCCTTCAAGACCAAGTTGAGGACCTGAAGCTTTATGCGAAGGCAAAGGGCGCGATTGTGGTGGCGATTTCGCAGATTGACCGGATGTTCGATGCCAGTGGCAAGGCGCTGCCCGGCCTCTCCGATGTCCGCCTTCCCAATCCGCTCGATCTGTCGCTTTTCGACAAAAGCTGCTTCTTGCATGGAGGCGAGATCAACCTCCACGCTGTACCTTGAATTCCTTGGATCGCGCTTGATAATCAAAGCTGACGACATCACCTTTTGTGCAGCAACCGATTGGCAGCCGATCAAACGTTCAAAGTACATGATCTGATTTCTCAGACTTCGGTCTGGCATCCTGCGCTCCGTATCGGCACATTTTTTGGTCGAAAGACGCTTTTGCCCGACCGAGGCTGAGTTTTTCTTGAGGGAGCATCGGAATGCCAAACGATCAATCTCCGCCAAAACCTGTTCAGGCACGGCGCCTAAACTGCCTGTTGACGGTGCGCCAAGCGGTGCGCCTGACGCCAAACATGATCCGCGTGACATTCACATCGCCAGAACTGGCAGAGCTTTCGCCGGATTGCGCAGGCGGGCATTGCAAGATCATGCTGCCCGACCCTGGTCAAAGCGCCGAGGAATTCTCAAATGGATACGGGGATGGCAAAAAGCCGGTGACCCGGACTTATACGATCCGGCATGCACGACCGGAGGCTTGCGAATTGGACATCGATTTTGTGGCGCATGGTGATGAAGGCCCAGCCTCTGCCTGGGCTGAATACGCCAAGCCGGGGGATGTTTTGGGGTTTGCCGGACCGGGTTCGCCGAAGCTCACGGCTCAGGATGCGGACTTCTATCTCATTGCGGCGGACATGTCGGCGTTGCCTGTGGCGGCCGCCAGTCTGGAAGCCCTGCCCAAAGAGGCGCGCGGCGTTGCAATTTTCGAGATCACAACTGAGGCGGATCGGCAGATCATTGATGCGCCGGAAGGTATCGATCAACACTGGCTCATTCACCGGAATCCGCATCAATCGTCGAATGCTCAGGTCGCTAGGATTGAAGGTCTGGATTTCCCAAAAGGCCGGATCTGCACAATGATTGCAGGTGAAACAGGCGTTGTGCGATCGCTCAGGGTGTTTCTGCGCGGGGAAAAGGCGCTGTCCCGGCGGGATGTCTATGCATCGGGATATTGGCGGATCGGGCTTGCGGAGGACGCGCATCAGAAGGTTAAGCGCGAAGAGACTGAAGCGGATGAAGCCGCGATTGCGAGGACATCAGGGGAGAGATGAGATGATCCGGCCAACAAAGGCGGCTTTGGCATTTGGGATTGGCATGGTGATCGCTTCACCTGTGCGGGCCGACTACAAGCTAGATCTTGTTGAGACGGGATTGCGGGAATACTATTGCACCATCACCGTCATGCTGACCAACAACAGCGATCAGCCGCTGACGGAGATCAATGGCTACTTCCTGTCTTATGTCGGCGATATGCAAGTTGGACGCAGCAAGGGGAACTCATTTTTGAATATGGAGCCGGGAGGGAGCACCGAGGCCATCTTTGAAACCCCTAATGCGCCATGTGACGACGTCACAAGATATGATTTCGTCATAGGGGCGTGTCGGATCGGTTCGGGTTTTGAGGACCGTTCAGTCTGCCTGAACCGCATCGATCTCGAGACGCCTTTTGGCACAGCGACGGGTCTGTAACCTTACCGGCAATGCGGCGCGACAATATCTAAAGCTGGTATCGGCAAGCTGGGGTGGGGCGCACCGGGCGCCCCGCCGATCTGATCAGACAAACTCGAACATGTCACTTTGCAGATCGTGCAGGTCGACGCGTTTGAGCGTGAGGTGTCGACTTCTCTAAAGTGCTGGACAGCATCATGCCAATCGAACCCAGCGACGTTAGCAATCGTCGAAATCTTGGACTGCATCCACACCTTTATTGAAGACGAAGGTGTTGCGGCCCCATCCGAGTTCGAACCCTTGGAAAGATATGTGATGTATTGGCCACCGCTATGATGGAATTTGGTGCGGTCTGGATTTCGAAGATCTTTGCGTCATCCAGCGCGGCTACCATGGCCGGAAAGAATGACGCCTTGCTTTCTTTTGGCGGATCACTGTCAAGCCCGCCGGTTGGTCCTTCGTCGTTTGGAAACCAAGCCTGAACATCGCCATCCGCTTGGTGTGCACGATGTGCTTTGTGCTATCTGCCAGGCTCCAGTTTCTAGTGAGTTGGATTGTGCGTTGCGCGCAAGCTGGCTCGTGGGTGCGCTACCGCATTGTGATGCACATGTCGACGGCCAGCGGCCCGGCTTGGGCTGCGACTTTTGGCCTTGGTTTGAACGACCGCTTTGAGAGCCAATTTTGGGATTGTGTCAGCGAACACTCTGTGATTGCTAGTTGGCAACGCACTCCAGCCCGGTCCGCCAGATCCTTGCCAGAGTATAGAATGCGCGCCAGCAAAATCGTGGCGTCTTTTCAACACTCCACCCGAGGATTTGCATGTCTTGCATAACCGATACCGTTATTCCAACCGATCAACCGGGCCAAATCCTTATCGCATTTGAGGCGCATATCAGCGGCGACCATGGGCTGGATCTCAAAAGCACCAAAGATGGCGGTCGCTTTATCGAACACGAAGCCTTCCGGGTTGATTTCAAGGTTCAAGACACCGGTCTTTACGTCAAGATCAAAGGTCCAAACGAAAGCGCGCTGATCTTCTTTAAGGAAGAAATCGCCCATCATGTCGCCGAATTGGATGAACGCGCCGCCGGCGCCATCCGCTGGCGTGGAGAGAATTCAAAGCCCGGCGATCTGCCTCCCAACTTCCGCGTTCTCGAAGTTGTTAAAAGCAAAGAGATCTTTCGCGGGATGCAGCGGGTTACGATCAAGATGCCCGACAGAGATGACATGCTGGGGCAGGGCCTTCATGTGCGGCTGATGCTGCCATCGAGGCCCGGGCGCGATCCGGTCTGGCCACGTATGGGCGAAAACGGATCGCCTATCTGGCCCCAGGGAGATGACAAGCTTCATGCCAGATACGTGACTATCAAAAACGTGCGGGCAGATGTGGCTGAAATCGATTTGGACATTGTGCGCCATGCGGGCGGGCTGATCTCGCTTTGGGCGCAGCAGGCCGAACCCGGGCAGTTCATCGGGGCCATGGGGCCGGCAGGGATGGACCAATTGCCGAAGGCCACAACCTATTTTCTGGCAGCAGATGGAACGGGCCTTCCGGCCATTGCACGTTTGCTGGCGACGATCGATCAAGCGTCGAAAGGATCGGTTGTCGTCGCCGCGCCTGATGATTGCGATCTGCAAACCTATTTTCCTGACACCCATCTTGAGGTGAGATGCGTCGACCCCGATGATTTCCCCGAGCAGATCCAAGCGATTGCAGAAGAGATGACGGAACCTGGCCGCACTGAATATGCTTTCTTTGCAGGAGAATTCGACAATGCCCAGGCCTTGCGAAAGCATTTCAAGGGTATGTTGGGCCTTGGCAAAGAGCGGCAACTGAGCACGGCTTATTGGCGCCGCGGCATGGCCGGATTCGGAAGCTGAGGTCGGCTCTTGACCCCGCCACGCCGACCAGGACGGGTCAGTTTCCCGTGAAAGCTGTCCGTTGTGTTGATCGGGTTGGCTGTGCGATTTTTGCCGTGAGAAGGATCAGCGATGCTGCGTCACGACCCATTCAAAGGCCATCGTGTCGCGGAGGGCGCGGTCCTGTCTGCCGTTCGCTGACACGGCCGTTTCCCGCTTTCATATCGCGATGTCGGGATCTGCTTGAAGATCGCGGGATCATCTAGATACAGTGACGGTCTATCGGTGGGTCCAAAAGTTCGCCCCCGAGATCCGCGAGCGCGCTTACGCCAAGGGTATCGGGGAACGGAACGCGCGATCCGTTCCGGAAGATGTGATCCGCCCCATGACGCGAAAGCACCTGAACAACCGGATCGAGGGCGACCACGCTGCCTAAAAGCATCGCCTGACACCCATGCGCGGACTCCAAAGCCTGAGCGCCGCCAAAGCCACGATCAAAGGCATTGAGACGTTCCGTGCGATCCGAAAGGGCCATTTCGCAGAATGCGAGTGCGCCGTTGCCAACAAGATCACCTTTGTCCGGAAGCTGTTTAACGAAGTGAAACAAGCAGCCGAAAGTGAACAAATGCAAGCAGTCTTGTGCTTCAACCGACCAACGCAAAGGATCCCGGAAAGGTTAAGTGAAAAGCGAACGCAAACAAAAGATGTGCTGGGCTGAGTTTTTCACCGATATCGACTGATTTTACCATCGACTGAGCAGAATTCCCGCTTCCTGACGACCTGCCAAACTGCGCACAACATACTAATATGTAGGCTATGTCGGTAACCATAGGGACCGACGTCGGATGGCCGCCATGCGCGCCGGGGTGTCAGGCGACGGAATTGGCCAGCTAACTGAGCATGGAGGTTGTCCTGTTTCTATTGCTTTCTGGCGATGCGCTGTCGCTTTTGGACCCTTTGGATGCCGCACCGGCTTTCTGGTGCGGTGCCGCGCTTTCGGCCGTTGGATTTGCAACCGCCTCAAGCTTTACAAGTGCAGACAAAGCCCACGTCGAAAAGGTCTCCAATACTGATCGCTTGATCTGAAAGCGGGGGCTCTACTTCTTGTTTATCCAGCCAGCCATGCCGTTTTCCTCAGGACGCATGACGCCAGACAAAACATCAATTCACGATGGTGGAATGCCGATGATCTTTCGGTTGGCTTGGTGCTGTGTGGCACTGTTCCTTACGCTCGGTACCGCAAGTTCAGATGTCGCGCGGTTTTCTCCTTTCGGCGCGGTGACGACCGCGTCTGGTGATCTGTCCTACACCAATCCGACAGCGCCCAAAGGTGGCGCATTGCGGCTTGGCAGTACGGTGAATTTCGACAGCACAAACCTGATGCGGTTTCCTGGTCGTGCTCCGGCAGAGATGAAGCACATCTTCGACACTCTTCTGGTGCAGGTGCAGGACAAGACGGCAGTCTTTTATGGATTGCTGGCCAAGGAAATCGAGGTTGCCCCCGATTTCAGCTTTGCCCGCTTTCACCTGGACCCGGCGGCACGCTGGCACGATGGCCAACCGGTGACCTCAGAGGATATCGCGTTCACATTCGAAAGCCTTCGCGCCCATGGACTACCGCGATATCGAGGGGCGCTTAAGGGAATCGAGATCGAAATTGAGGACGCCCGCACAATCGTGTTCCGCAGCTTTGAGGAACGCTCGTGGCGCTACATTGAACTGATCGGGACCTTTCCCATCCAATCGAAGGCCTTTTGGTCCGCGCGTGATGTTGCGGACATAACGCTCGACGTGCCGCTTGGCAGCGGCCCTTACCGTGTCTCTTCGCTCGTTTTCAACAAAGAGATGGTGATGGAAAGTGTCGCGGACTACTGGGCCAGGAACCATCCTATCAACAAAGGGCTCTGGAACTTTGATGAAGTGCGGGTGAGCTATTTTTTCGATGAAACCGCTTTGATCGAAGGGCTAAAAAGTGGCCTTTTGGATCTGCGCCGTGAATTCTCGGCGGCTGCATGGCAGGGGCGCTATGATGGTGTCGCTTTGGACGCCGGTCGCATCACCAAAACCGCACTGCCTCGCGCGGATGCCGGTGCGCTTCACACTTTGGTCATCAATCAGCGGCGCGCGCCTTTCGGTGATGGGCGGGTGCGCGCTGCCCTCGGGCTTCTCTTTGACACGGCGTGGTATCTGGACCTTTTCGGTGGGGCTTACGAACCCCCGGGCAGCTTCTATGGCAACACGTCTTTTGCCGCACAAGGACCCGCTTCTGATGGAGAGATCGCGCTGCTTGCGCAGTTTGAGGACGAGATACCTCAATCTGTCTTGGACGCGGCCGGACCGCCAATGCCCCCGGAACGTCGTCAGAGGTTGCGGCGCGCCAGTCAGCTTTTGACCGATGCAGGCTTTGAACTTCGCGATGGCGTGCGGATAGACCCGCAGACGAACCAACCCTGGCAGATTGATTTTGTGACAGCACACAGGTCGTCGGTCGAGCGCTTGGAACCCTATCGCAAGGCGCTAGAGCAGGCCGGGATCCAGCTTAATCTGCGGGCTTACGACTACGTGTCGGGGAGGCGGCTGATATTGGATCACGAATACGATCTGACTTTGCTGACTTGGCAGGCTTCGCTGCCGCCGGGCGTTCAGGAAAGCTGGTACTGGCATAGTGATCAAGCGGGTGATCAGGGCTATGGGCTGGCTGGTCTGAAGGATCCGGCCATCGATCATCTGATTGACCGCATGCAGGCCACGACAGATCAGGAAGAATTGCTGACCGTTGCCCGGGCGTTTGATCGGCTCATGCGCTGGGGCCACCATATCGTTCCCATGTGGCACCAGGCCGATCTCTGGTACGTCCACGCTTCTGATCTGCGTTTCCCGGAAGGCGGTTACGTCGAAACCGATCCGATTGTCCATTGGTGGCGCCTTCCGGCTGCGGCTGATTGAAATTAACCATTTGCCTTTGATTTAGGCCCGCCTATCTAATCCGTTAACCCACCGTATAGGCAGGCAATTTGCTTCGGTGGGGGATACTATGAAGAATCGAAATTCGTTGGCTTATAGCGGTCGTTTTTGCGGCCATTTGAGCCTTTTTGCCCTGTTCGCTGCGACAGCGCAGGCACAACAAGGCGGGCAAGAGCCCTTTCAGCTTCCGGATCTGATATTCCAATCCAATCGGGACGCGGTACCCATCGACGAGGTGCCGCGGGCGGTCAAAAGCATCAATGAGGAAGAGGTTGAAGAGGCAGCCAAGACCAGCACGAACTTTTCGCAGATCCTGCCGCAGATCATCCCCGGTTTTGGCACGCCCGTCTTTCAGAATGCCACGCGCGGTCTGACCCTGCGTGGACGCGATCCGCTGTTTTTGATCGATGGTATTCCGCTGTCCAGTGCTTTCGGTGTCCAATTCCAGTACTTCGATCAGAAGGTCATAGGAGATATCGAGGTGCTCTATGGCCCAACCGCCTTGTATGGTCAGGGGGCCTCGGGCGGCGTTATCCAATTCTTCACCAAAGATCCAACGGATGAGCAGATCAACCGCATATCGACCGGGTTTACGACCTCGCTTGCGAATGGCAGCGCGTTTGATGGCGAAAGTCTCAGCTACAGGCTGAGTGCGGAGAGCAGCGGGCGCATCGATGCGCTTGGCTATGTTGGTGTTGTGAGCCTTGAAAGCCATGGCGCCCACTTCCAACCAGATGGTCAGCGGATCGCACCGACGCGTCTGGATGATTTCGACGATGCGAGTGTTTTCGGAAAACTGGTCTACGATATTGATGCAGCACAATCTTTTGAAGGCGTTCTGAGTTACTCACGGTCGCGTGCTCGGGCAACCGACTACACCAATACGGCGTCTGCCGGGCCCGATCCAACGGCCGTCGCCATACTCGCACCGCAGCAATATGCAGATGAACCAACCCAGGAAGGGATATACGCCTCCCTAAGTTATCTGAACTCGGATCTGGCAGGCGGAGATTTCAAGTTTCAACTCTACTATTCAAGTGAGGAACTGACCCAGATCGGCAGCGACATCCGATCGCGCCAGATCGCTGCCGGGGGAACGCTTCCTGATTTTTGGCCTGGCCTGTGGCAGACCAACGGAGACGCAGAGGCCTTTGGGGTTCGTGTCGACTATAGTTTTGACGTCACCGACGCTTTTAAGCTGAACATCGGCGCTGACTACCGTGACGAAAGCGAAGCATTGATCGTGGGTATATCGGACCCTGCGGTCTTTGATGCGACAGGTCTCTTTGACGCAACAAGCAGCGGGCCTCAAGCGCCACCCGTCGACATCGAATCCTACGGCATCTTTGCGCAGGGGACTTGGGACGTGAGCCCAGCTGTCACTCTAACTGGGGGCGTGCGCTATGACCGTTTCGACTACGTTGTCGGCCCGGCGGATCCCGTGTTTTCCAGAGATCCCGGATTGCGTCCTGGGGGAACCGGTGATGCTGACGGTTTTTCCTTCAACCTGGGTGTCCTTTACGATGTAAGCCCGAACACCACGCTCTTCGCCAGTTTCGCCCAGGGATTTTCATTGCCGGGCATCAACTTTGCCGCTGGATCGGTTGATCCGGGTGTGCCTCTGTCCGGCACCAGCCTTTTGGAGCCAATTGTCGTCGACAGCTATGAGGTCGGCGTTCGTGGCTCGGTGGGTTTGACGAATTATGCGTTTGCCGCTTTTTATGCTGAGTCGGACTTGGGATCGACTGTCCGTGTTGATCCTGCCACCGGCGGTGGGCGGCTGGATCGGGCGCCGCAAAGGAATTATGGTTTTGAATTTGAAGCTGCAAGACCGATCTCCGAAACCGTGAACCTTGGTGTCGGAGTGTCCTGGAATGACGGCGAAAACGACAGAGACAACGATGGTGAGTATCTGGCTTTATCAAGCCTGACCGTTCTGCCCCTGAAGATCTCCTTACAGGCGGATTGGCAGGCCACCCCGCGCATGAACGTCAATGCGGGCATCTTTTATCTGGGCGACCGAGATCGGGCGTTTGATGACGGCGTCGACAGCTTTGAGGCCGAAGGATACGTAACTGCCGATATCGGCATGACGTATGCCTTTGACCACGGCGGAGAACTATCAGTTCAGGTGAGTAACCTTTTCAACGAATCCTATATCCCGCTCGAAAGCCAATCTCGGTTTGGCGTAACAGCCGACCGCCGCTTTGCCGGTCCAGGGCGGGAGCTTGCGGTGAATTATTCGTTCGAGTTCTAGCCTTGTGGGCTCACGCGATTTTGTCTGTTGCGCTCTGTTTGTCGCATTTGGATGCGCCGCAACATCCGTACTGCGCGCATTGGGTGATGGCGGTGGCTGCCGACGAAGATAAGGGATCTTTGCGGCAGCCCCGCCAAGCCCCGATGGTCACTGCAGATCAAGCGGGAACGCCAAGGGGAACAGAACCTGACCCAAAGCGTGTCTCTCCGACAAACGCTCCAGAATATGAAGGCGACCACTGGAAGGAAGGGATCTCTTTCGATTGTTTTCTCGAATTCATCGCCGAAGGTGACTGCGCCGACTAGATTTTTGCCCGACGCGTGCGTCAAAATTGCCCTTGTAGAACCGCACGTTATCAAACAAACATCCCGTCGGTACCCCAGCGATCAGCCAGGAAGAACAGAAAGATCTGATCGGGGGAAGCGCCGTTATGAGAATTCGGCTCTGCACAAGTGTTATCGCAATCATCACAGCAACATCGTCCAATGCGCAGGACGCGGCACCCTTTGATTTGGGTACAATCGTTCTCCAGTCCATTCGCGGGACGGAAACGCCGGTTGAGGAATCCACCACGTCGGTCACCGTTGTTACGGAAGACGACATCAAGGATCAGGCCACAACGAACACGCAGGTCGGTGATATTCTGGGAAAGACCGTGCCTGGCTTTGCGCCATCAACCGAAAACCTGACCGAATACGGTCAGCCGCTGCGTGGCAGAAACTTTTTGACGCTGATCGATGGCATCCCGCAGACCAATACGCTCAACAATGATTTCCGGGCCCTGAACGGGATCGGTCTGTCGGCGATCAAACAAATCGAGGTGATCCGCGGCACAACCGCTGCGTTCGGTTTTGGCGGGGCAGGCGGCCTTGTGAACATCATCACGAAGAAACCCCGCGAAGGCGAACAGTTTTCCGAAGTCACATTCGGCATGCGGTTTCAGGAAGAGGATGTTGGGGAATCCCTATCCTTCAGCGCCAGCGCTCTGACCTCGCAGAAAATTGGTGCATTTGATTATCTCTTGTCGCTTGGTGTGGAGGATACAGGCGGTTCATTCGCACCAACGGGGGAGCGTCGCCCACCGGACAGTTTCGGAACGCAGGGCGGCACGGATGACATCACCAGCTACAACCTGCTTTTTAAGGCAGGCTACGACATCGACGGCGCGCAACGGTTGGAATTCAGCGCGAACCTCTATGATTACGAACAGGACAGCGACTTTGCCGGGCTTGTCAGCGGCGGCAGCATCGCGCGAAACACCAGCGCGACACCCGCGTTGGGCGATATCAACACCCGAACGCCCGGTATCTCAAACCGCAGCTTCAGTTTCAAATACCTCAACGAAGACATATTTGGTGGGTCGATGGACGTACTTGTCTACTACAACGACAAGACGACCACCTTCACCCGGACGGAATTCTTCGGAACGGTGTTCCCGCAATATGAGACGGAAAGTGAAAAGGTCGGCGCGCGCGTCACCTTCAATACGCCTGTTGCGGATCGGGTCGATCTTGTCTGGGGGCTTGATGTGATACGTGACGAAACGGTCGTGAACCCGATTGATCTGCCTGTGGCGACGACACCCGATCTGACGATGACCGGTTACGCCCCCTTTGCGCAAGTGACTTATCAGCCAAGCGATCGTCTGACGCTGACGGGTGGTTTGCGATACGAGCATTTGGATGTGGATATCAAAGACTTCATAAATGACGCAAATGTCGCCATCGCAGGCGGCACCGTGAAGTTTAACGAACCGCTCTGGAACATCTCGGCCTCATACGAAGTCTCACCAGCACTGACGGTCTTCGGTGGATATGCCGAGACTTTCCAACTGGGTGCTCTGTCGAGGGCGCTGGCTGACTCCACCTTTGCGACCGTGGACGAGATTGACGGCGACGGCCAAGGCACAGAGAGCTACGAGATCGGCATAAGAGGCGAAACGGGTGGATTTCGCTACTCTGTTGCGGCCTTCCAAAGCGACTCAAATGCCGGGGAAACCTACGACGCGGACCTGAACTTGGTTTTGGCCCCGGAACGCATACGTGGCCTGGAATTGACGGCTGACTACAGGATCGATGCGCAGTGGCAGATCGGTGGGACAGTGTCCCTGATCGAAGGTGAATATGACACAACCGGAGACGGCGCGCGCGACAGCGATCTGGGCTCTGACCGGATCCCGCCGACAAAGATTACCGCGTATGTGCAGTATCAACCAGATGCGCGGTCATCCTACCGTCTGGATGTTCTGCATTCCGGCAGTCGCGATCCAGATTCGACGCAGTTTACCGGGCTTCAGTCGATCGAAAGTTACACCGTCGTGGATGCCTCCGCGCGTTTCGATATAGGCCCCGGTCAATTGCGCATCGGCATCGATAATCTCTTCGACCGCGATTATGTGCCGGTTCTGCAACAATCCTTCTCGGTCGAAGCCTTCGGATATGACGACTACTACTACGTCAAAGCGCCCGGTCGAAGTATTTCGGTGTTTTACAGCATGACTTTCTGACGCGGGTGGCCAGAGGGTTGGAGGCCTGGGCCTGCCTTAGGGTTTCCTCGTCTTCGTTGCTCTGGTCCAAGCTTTTTGAAGTACCTTTGGTCAGAGCTCTCGAAGGCTCGGCCCTTCTCAGGATCGGGCTGACCTTATCAAACGTCGGGCGCTTCCACATCGGACCAATCGGCCACAAGTTGCGGGGCGCGTGTGCCTTTGATCTCAATCGCGTTCAGCGATGCTGTAAATGCCTCCAATTCGTCAGTGATAAAGCTGATCTTTGCAGCTGCGATGTTATCCAGCAGGTGCTGGACCTGTGTTGTCCCGGGGATGGGAACGATTGTGTTGCTTTGCGCAAGCAACCAGGACAGCGCGATTTGTCCGGGTTTGACGCCTTTCTGTTGCCCCCAGATCTGGGCCAGTTCCACGACGGCCAGGTTGTCCGCCCGGTTACTGGGATCCATGCGCGAGGTGTTCGCGCGGAAATCGCCCGGCGCAAAGCTGGTTTCCATATCGATGGCACCCGTCAGAAAGCCGTAGCCCAATGGCGCGAATGGCACGAAGCCAATCCCAAGTTCTTCGCACAAAGGCAGGATATCCGTCTCCCGGGCGCGCCACAGCATCGAGTATTCGCTTTGAACGGCGCTGACTGGCAGGATTTCATGCGCCCGGCGCAGGGTTTTTGGTCCCGTCTCTGACAGACCCCAATGCAAAACCTTGCCCTCGTCCATGAGGTCTTTGACCACACCAGCGACATCCTCAATCGGGATGTTCGGATCGACGCGATGCTGATAGAGGAGGTCAATGCGGTCGGTACCGAGGCGCCGAAGCGAACCTTCGACCGCACGTCGGATACGGTCTGGCTGACTGGTGACGGTGAAGTCCCACTCTCCAGTTTCGGGATCGACACCAAATCCGAACTTTGTCGTCACTTGAATGTCATCGCGAAACGGCGCCATCGCTTCGCCAAGGATGCGCTCGCATTCGAATGGCCCGTAGACTTCGGCGCAGTCGAAGAAGGTCACGCCCTGCTCATAAGCCTCGCGGATCAGGGCGATCATGTCGTCACGATCCGGGACAATTGTATGGAAGGTGTGGTGCATGTTTTGCACGCCGAGACCAAGCTCCGATACTTCCAGATTGCCCAGCATGCGCCGCCCAGGGGCCGGGCTGGCTTGCGAAGTCTGCGCAACAACGCTGGTAGAGCCTAGGGCAACAGCCGCAGCGGCGGCGGGAATGCCCGCGAGGAATGCACGGCGATTGCGATTGATGTCACCTGTTTCAGTGTTCATGAGAATGTTCCTTGGTCTTGTTCTGTCCGGCGATGTGAGCGGTGGGAAGGCTCATCGGCCCGGCGTATTGCGGACGAAAGGATTGCCGCGTTCCGCTGTGGCAAAGAAGCTCATCTTGTTGACGCGCCAGCCGTCTTGGGTTTTGACAAAACCGTGCGTATATTCGCCCCAGACCTCCCAAAGCGCCTCGCCACCATTTTCTGACAAGGCACCTCGCTCCATATGGTTCCACGCGTATCCGTGGCTGACCATCGTCGCCGTGTTTTCACCTTCAAACGTGATGCGGTGGTTGCCGCGCAAATGGAAGGATCTCTTCTCGGCAGTCAGATTGGTCGACCAGCCCGCGATCAAGGCATCCGCGGGGATCGTTGCCGGTTCACCCCCGACGAGCGAGGTGAAATCGACGTGGATTTCATCTGTGAAGAAGCTGCGGGTGAGCGCCCAGTCTTTTGCATCGACAGCGGCGTCAATGCTGTCGGAGATGCGGATCATATCGGCATTGGCGACAAGGTTGTCCATCGTGATCGGTGTGCCCGCCGCAGTCTCCCCGTCCAATTGCATGCCAATCGCGCTTGCGACGACCACGCTGGCGAATTTGGTTTTCAGAATGCGCGTCATGTCTGGTGTCCATCTTTGCGTCTTTTGATGAACTGTATGTGGCGCGGGACAAATATGATTTGTAGGTCTATATATGTATCAAGGTGATGCCTTCTGGATATCTATTGCCAGAACGACGTCGATCAGTAATTGCGTCAGACTGCCCGGCGACCGTTGGGTCAAAAACAGGAATTCGATCGGAACTGACAACCCCTTGACCTTGCGGAACTGCACCCGGCGTGGGGGGCGATGCATGTTGGCGGAATTGACGAAAGCACAACCGACACCGGCGGAGACAAGGCTGAGAATCGTCGTCTCATCCTTGGCCTCCTGCACGATTTGCGGTTTGAACCCGATGCCAGAGAGTGCTTCGAAAAGCGCGTCGTGATAGGCTGGGGCGACCGACCTTGGAAATGCGATGATTGGCAAGCCGTCAATTTCGTCAAAAGACAGGGATCCCTCGTGGTCAAAGGCAAGGTCGGTGGAAGCGGCCAGCAGAACGTCATCGAGGCGAAGTGAGTGAACTGCCAGAGCATCTTCGGATATGTTATCCTGCCGGTAGACGAAAGCGGCGTCGATTTCGCCCGCCTGAAGTGCGTCGATCTGGTCAACTGAACTCATTGGTCGGATGTCGAGCCGGATCTCCTCATGACGTCGTTTGAAACGGTTGAGCGTGCGCGGCACGTGCCCTGCCCAGGAGGCGCTTTCCAGAAAGCCGACACGAACAGTTCCTGCCTCGCCACGGGCAATGCGGCGGGCGGCATCAGCGGCTTCTTCCGTCTCGCGAAGTATGGCGCGCGCACGGTCGGCAAAGGCGCGTCCGGCATCTGTCAGAACGACCCTTCGCCGTTCGCGCAAAAGCAGATCAAATCCAAGTTCAGCTTCAAGGTCTCTGATCTGACGCGACACGGCAGGTTGCGCGATGTTCAGCCGCTCGGCCGCATGACTGATCCCGCCATGCTCGGCGACGGCTACGAAGTAACGCAGGTGACGAAGCTCCAATTGCATAACCCTTCGGTATCAAGTTAGTAGATTTATATCGCCAGACGGTGTCTGGCCAAGGGGGCACGTGCTCGCCCGAAATACCCGAATGAAGAACCGTATGATGACCCGAGAACGCAAAGTCGCGTCGCGGGGTGCTGTCTTCGGCGCAACTAAAGTTCTGAGCGGGGCGGGCTTCACTTTGGCTGCGGAGGTTGGCTTCATTTTGGACCGTCGATAGATTCCCCTTTCCCTCAAGCTTTCAAGATGGCGATTGGCGAAAAATGCGGAGGCGTGGATGCGGAGAAACCAGCAGGCGACCGGCGGTCAACCTGATCTCGCATAACTCACGATCAAGGTTCGATATTGACGCGATTCAAAAAGTAGGCCACCTGTTGATCGATGGTTTTCTTCGGCGTGCCGAAGGGATGAAAAGGGAATACGGTGAGGTGGTCATCCGACGCCAAATCCGTAACTGCCCCCGCAACTGTGAGCGGAGAGCAAAGCCAAACGTCCACTGGCCTTAGGGCTGGGAAGGATGGCCAAGCTTCGACCCGCAAGTCAGGAGACCTGCCATCGCAATGACACCAACCCGGGGCGGGGCGTCCTGGAAGGAGGCTTTGATGGCACGTCTGGCACGTGTTTGCATGATCGGCACCTTCTGTCCGCGCTTCCAGGCAAAAGGAGCGGACAGTGACAGCTCGGAGTGATCAGGCTGTCCTCAGTTGCCCGTCCAGCCCTGGCGAGGTCGACGCAGAGAAAGTGCTGCATGCTTTGACGTCGGAGCGACAGGCTGGCCGTGCGATCTGGAACGACAAGTGCGCGTCAGGGTGTGGCGATCCCAATACCGCCAGATTTCAGGCCCACGAAAGAGCGCAATATCTCCTTGAACAGATTGAAACGGACGGCGATGTCGCCGTGTTCGCGGTTCAATATCAACGGCTTGAAGACGGTTGGACCAATGTAACTGAATGGCCTGGGTCACTTTTCAGAAAGGTCCCTGCACATCTGCCGGCAGTCGTCTATGGTGGGTGGAAATGACCGTCTTACGTGCCCTTGCCGCACGCGATCTACGCCACCTTACCCCGGGCGGGGACGTTTTGCTAAGGGACGCAAACTTAGATCTCGACAACGGTTCAGTTCTGGCGATTGCCGGCCCAAACGGAGCAGGCAAAACCACTCTGCTCAACCTGCTAAGCGGCGCTGTGGACCCGGCATTCGGAGAGGTTCATGTCGCAGGCAAGAGCCTTAGAGAGATGTCCGCCATTCAGCGCGCTCGCCATATCGCTGTCGTTGGTCAGCAAGAGATGCCCGACGGGCGGCTTGCGCTTCGAGAATATGTCGCAATGGGCCAGATCCCGATACAGGCGGATCGCTCAGCAGCGGCGCATGCGCGCGCCTTGGAAGAGGTCCTTGAACTGACGGGCCTGATTGGGTTCGCAGAGAAGAAAATGGCAACGCTCTCTGGCGGCGAGCGCCAGCGTGCACATATTGCGCGGGCCCTGGCACAACGTCCCTCGCTCTTGTTCCTCGATGAGCCGACAAACCATCTCGATCCGGATGCGAAAGGCCGCATGCTATCGCTTGTTACAGAGCTGGGGATCACCGTGGTGATGATCGTCCACGACATTGTTCTTATCCCCGAATTCGCCAGCCAAGTAGCGCTTATGAAATCGGGTGAACTTGTCGCTTTCGGTCCGGTCTCTGAGGTGCTCACGCCAAAGCGGGTGCATGACACATTCGGTGTTGAATATCTGCAACTTCGCCATGAGGGGCGCATGATCCCGGCGCTCGATATCCGCAAAGTCCTTCGCTCATCAGATACAAGGAGACCCATTTCATGAAACATTGCTGGTCTGCGGCATTGATTGCCGCCTTGGCAAGCGGCGCTGCTGCGCAGGAAGTCACCATCGACAATTGCGGCGAACCGCTCGTTTTCGACAGCCAGCCCGAACGTCTGGTCGTGCATGACATGAACATGACCGACATGGCCTTCGCGCTTGGCCTGCAGGACAAGATTGTCGGGCTGACCGGCATCACCGGCTGGTACAAGACGAGCCCCGAATTCGACACGCTGCGCGGGGACATACCCGAACTCGCACCGAAATATCCGACAGTGGAGAACCTCGTCGCGGCAAGCCCGGACCTTTTCTTTGCGGGTTGGTATTATGGCATGCGCCCCGGTGGTGACGTGACGCCCGAAACGCTTGCGCCTTTTGGCATAAAGACCATGATCCTGACGGAAAGCTGTGTGCATCTGGATAAGGATCGCCCCGAAGCCACCATGGACCTGCTCTTTGATGATGTCTTGCGGCTGGGTAAAGTCATGAATGTGCAAGACAAGGCCGAAGCGCTGGTTTCTGGCTGGAGGGAGGAACTGGCCGCGATTGAAGCGCAGACTGATGATCTCGCAAAGCCGCGCGTCTTCCTGCTGGACGGCCCCGCAGATGCGCCTTTCACAGCGGGCAAGTTTGCGATCCCTGATGCGATGATCGAAGCTGCGGGCGGAACGAATGTGACGACAGATATGGAGACGAGTTGGGGACGCTCTTCCTGGGAAGCGGTCGCGTCGGCTAACCCCGAGTTCCTTGTGCTGCTTGACTACCAAACCGGCAATGGCGCCGAGGACACCTTCAAGTTCCTGCAAGAGCACCCTGTGATGTCTCAGACTGATGCCGTTAAAAATATCCGGTGGATCGGCCTGCGTTATGAAGAGCTGACGCCAGGACCGGCTAATGTCGCAGCGATCCGAAAAATGGCCAAGGCCATGCACCCAAGTCTTTACTAGGTGGGCCGATTTGGTCTCATGCTCTGCGCTGGGTCGGTCATTCTGATCGCCCTTTTGCTTTTGTCCATTATCTATGGCGCCACACCGATACCCATATCCGACGCAGTTCAGGCGGTGCTTCTGGGAACCGGCCTGACCTCCGGCGATACCTCTCCGATGCATCGGATCGTATTTGATCTGCGTTTGCCGCGGGCGCTTTTTGCAGCTGTTATTGGAGCGGGTCTCGGCATTGTCGGGGTCGTTTTGCAGACCACCACCCGGAACGATCTCGCCGACCCTTTTCTCTTCGGCCTGTCGTCCGGCGCAGCAGCGGGCGCGGTTTTTGTGATCACCGTTACCGGCGATGTACTTGGCTTCTGGACTTTGCCACTTGCTGCTTTCTGTGGGGGCATGATCGCCTCAGGGATCGTTCTAGGGCTGGTCAGCGGTCTTCGAACATCTGCCCCGGAAAAACTGATCCTTGCGGGTCTCGCCGTGTCATTTCTGTTCGCTGCCATCACCAACTACTTGATCTTCGCCGGTGACAGCCGGGCGGCCCACTCCGTCATCTTCTGGATGCTAGGCGGTTTGGGTCTCTCCCGATGGGAGAGTTTTCCACTCGTTTGCACGGGTCTGACCATAATTGCTGGCTACACGCTCTATAGCAGCCGTCGCCTTGACGCTTTGTTGACCGGTGATCTCACGGCCGCGACCCTTGGCGTGCCGGTTCGCCGTTTGCGGTTCACGATGTTTCTTGCCGCAGCCCTCGCGACTGCGGTTTTCGTCTCAGTCGCAGGGGTGATCGGCTTTGTCGGCCTTATGGTCCCCCATATCGCCCGTGGGATCGCCGGGCCGCTCCATGGCTGCCTTCTGCCGACGGCAGCCATTGTGGGGGCAGCATTACTTACGGGGTCGGATTTGCTCAGCAGACTTCTTCTGGAGCCTCAAGAGTTGCCCGTTGGTATCGTCACGACATCAATCGGATCGGTGTTCGTCTTCGCTTTGCTTTACCGAACACGCCGAGATCGAAGATAGGGCGAACGCGACATTCTGTCCTTCTGTATATTTTAAGGAGTTTGAGTTGCTCTTTGGTAGTTTTTTGCT
>ERZ1740067.16-NODE-16-length-158199-cov-43.001461_pt1 | contig 158199 bp, 149 predicted proteins | sample MGYA00581736_ERZ1740067 | MGnify/ENA primary metagenome ERZ1740067 (study PRJEB43018, sample SAMN04849236) | marine metagenome | isolation source: floating plastic debris | place: Pacific Ocean | collected 2008-08-27 | study: EMG produced TPA metagenomics...
CTGCTATCCCTCATGTGACACCAAAATAGTGGCACAGTCTTAAGCGGCTAAGACATGACCAAGCGCGTCTTTCAGGTTCACGGCGCCATCGCGGGCGGCAAGCCCGTCTTCAGCAGAAAAGTGCGGCATGTAAAATTGCTCACGTCGCTTTCCGAGTTCCTCAGCCAAACCCGCGCGCCAAAGACCTGTGCCAGCCCCCAACAAAGGGGTCGCGAGATCGGCAAGCTTGGCCACACCGTCAGGTTGATCTCGCCTGTCTGCGTGAAGCCTTATGCCAAACGTCAGAAGAACGATGCGAACGACGCCCCTGCGATTGCGGAAACCGCATCATGTCCAACCATGCGCTTCGTTAACGTGAAGAGTGCCAGGAAACAGGCATCCGGCATGACGCTTCGAACCAGGGACCTGTTCATTTGGCAGCCGCCCCAAACGAACAGTGTTTTGAGAGGCATCTGGCCAAGTATAGTGTGGTTGCTCCATCTCGCAGGGTTTCTCTCAGCCGTCTTCAGGCAACCATTGATGATCCGGAGCGGTGCCGCCCCGAAGCCGCGGTCGACCATGCCCGCCTGCTTCCGGATCACATCGCCGCATCCACAGGAGAGGTTACGGCTCTGAAAGCCGAAATTCGACGCGAGGCGCAGAAAGACGACGTTGCAAAACGATTGATGATAACACCTGGCGTCGGGCCGATCACAGCGATTGCACGCTCCGCTTTGCCGCCTGAGCCTTCCATGTTGAGCAAGAGATGCGGCTTTGCAGCCTGGGCAGACTTCACGCCGAAGCAATTCTCATCTGGTGGGAAGGAATGTATCGTGCGTACCTAAGATCGGCCAGCGTGATCTGCGCCGACTGCTTGTGATCGGGATGGCCTGCGTTGTTCGGGTAGCTCTTCGTCGGGGTGCGGAGCAAACAAAGTGGCTTGCACAGATGTTGGCCCGCAAGCCGAGAAAACTGGTTACAGTGGCGTTGGCTCACATCCCTCTCCTACATGTTGCCGGGAAGTGAATGGCCCGGATTGCATCGGTGTTGATGGCGAATGGTGGGAGGTATCAAGATCCGGCGCTGGCCTAACCTGCCAGGGCCGGTCATACGAGAAGATCGGAGTTGAAGTAAGGACAAACGGTCATAGAGACAGTATTGGCAAAACCAGGAACCAGGCCGTACGCCTCAGAGCGCGTGTGTCCGAATTGGATCCGATCCGTCGTATATCCATACTGACCCGCGGTATGTCCAGGCCGCAAATAACGCGGAACACACGAAAGTACCTAACCGCTCGTCCATAGAAGCTAAAAACCGTCTTGCAAAAACCGGGGCGCCCAAACACGGCCTGCTTGCGCGACGCAGGCGGGCACTAACCCCAATAGGTTCCACTGGCCCAGTCTCAAACCGCTTAGTGGACGATGCTCCATCCCTGATATTCAACGAAGTATCCGGGCTCGCGGGATGACGTTACTACATCATCTAAAGGACATTGCGTCTCTGGTGTTCCTCTTTATGCGTTATACCCGCTCGGATCCAAGCAGTTGCGGATCAAAATCACCCAGATGATCCAAGAAGTCTTGTTCGCCACAAACCGCATGCCGGGGCGGGTGAAGGCTGCACAAATCGCTTCCGCATCGACCGCATCCGTCTTTTCCGCTTCACGTATGGTTTGACATAGACCGCTGGCTTCAGGCGCACATCGTGCCCAAGCGCAATCAATTCACGTGCCCAAGGTCTCAAAGAATGCAGGCAGCTTGGCACGTTTGATCTTAGTGTTGCTGATCCGGCGCCCCATGGCCGAAACGCAGTGCACCTGAAAAACGTCCTTGGTCAAATCGGGGCCCGTACTCTTTAACGTTATTGATTGGCTCCTTTCCCGGCGGTCGACAAAGACCGCACGTTGGCAAGCTTGATCTAGGCCAAGTCGCAGCTATCGACCTCTTCTGCTGATGGGAACAGGTCTATTTGACCAACCGCCGCCGGTCCACCACCAACGAAGGTCGCGGTCAAGCGGCCTCAGCACGCGCCTTGCGGATAAGGTGCAAAATGTCCTGTGCCGCATTCGGGATGTTTGTGCCCGGCCCGAAGATCGCCTTGACACCGGCATCGTAAAGGAACTGGTAGTCCTGTTGCGGAATGACGCCGCCGCAGATCACGATGATGTCCTCGGCCCCTGCCTCTTTCAGTGCCGCAACAAGCTGAGGCGCGAGTGTCTTGTGACCCGCCGCCTGAGAACTAATGCCCACCACATGCACGTCGTTGTCGACAGCGTCCTGCGCAGCCTCGGCGGGGGTCTGGAAAAGTGGGCCGACATCCACGTCAAAGCCGATATCCGCAAAGGCTGTCGCGATCACCTTTGCACCACGGTCATGCCCGTCTTGACCCATCTTGACGACCAGCATCCTTGGGCGGCGTCCCTCAGCTTCGGCAAAACCTTCGACCGCGCTCTGAATGGCCGCAAAGCCCTCATCGCCCTCGTAGGCCGCACCATAAACCCCGGCAAGCGTCTTTACCTCGGCCCGATGGCGTCCAAATATCTTCTCCATCGCCATGCTGATCTCTCCCACAGATGCCCGCGCGCGTGCGGCCTCGACGGCCGCGCCCAAAAGATTTCCACCCTGTTCCGCCTTGTCGCTCAACGCCTCGAGGGCAACCTTACAGGCGGCCTCATCGCGGCTGGCGCGGATCTTCTCAAGCCGCGCGATCTGTGCCTCACGCACGGCGGCGTTGTCGATGTCAAGGATGTCTATCTCGTCCTCTTTCTCCAGCCGGAACTTGTTGACACCCACGATCACCTCATCGCCCTTGTCGATCATCGCCTGACGCGTCGCCGCTGCCTCTTCGATGCGCAGCTTCGGCATGCCAGAGGTCACTGCCTTGGTCATGCCACCCATCTCTTCGACCTCTTCAATCAGTGCCCACGCCGCTTCAGCCAGATCATGCGTCAGCTTTTCGACGTAGTAGCTGCCCGCCAGCGGATCGACAACATTCGTCACCCCCGTCTCGTTCTGCAGGATCAACTGGGTGTTGCGCGCGATGCGGCTCGAAAACTGCGTTGGAAGCGCGATGGCTTCGTCAAAGCTGTTCGTATGCAGCGATTGCGTGCCGCCCAGAACCGCGCTCATCGCCTCGAAGGCTGTGCGGACCACGTTGTTGTAAGGATCCTGTTCCTGCAGGCTCACCCCGCTTGTCTGGCAATGGGTGCGCAGCATCATGCTTTTGGGATTCTTCGGCTCAAAGTCCGACATGATCCGGTGCCAAAGCAGCCTTGCCGCCCGCAACTTGGCCGCCTCCATGAAGAAATTCATCCCGATGGCAAAGAAGAACGACAGCCTTCCTGCGAACGTGTCGACATCCATGCCACGATTGATCGCTGCGCGCACATATTCGCGCCCGTCAGCAAGCGTAAAGGCCAGTTCTTGCACGAGGTTCGCGCCCGCTTCCTGCATGTGATAGCCGGAGATGCTGATCGAGTTGAACTTTGGCATCTCGTTCGATGTGTATTCGATAATGTCCGCGATGATCCGCATGGAAGGTTCAGGAGGATATATATAGGTGTTTCGCACCATGAACTCCTTAAGAATGTCATTCTGAATGGTGCCCGCCAGTGCGCTGCGGTCCACGCCCTGCTCTTCCCCCGCCACGATGAAGTTGGCGAGTATGGGGATCACCGCCCCGTTCATCGTCATTGAGACCGACACTTTTTCCAGCGGGATCCCATCAAAGAGAATCTTCATGTCCTCGACGCTGTCGATAGCCACGCCTGCCTTGCCGACATCGCCGACGACGCGTTCGTGATCGCTGTCATAGCCCCGGTGGGTCGCCAGATCGAATGCCACAGACACACCCTGTTGTCCCGCATCAAGGGCCCGGCGATAGAACGCGTTCGATTCTTCGGCTGTCGAGAACCCGGCATATTGCCGGATCGTCCAGGGGCGGCCCGCATACATCGTCGCTTTTACGCCACGTGTGAAAGGTCCCTCGCCGGGGATGCCGCCAAGGTGGCCGACGTTCTCGAGGTCATCCTCGGTATAGATCGGCTGAACCGGTATGCCTTCCAACGTGTTCCAAGTCAGCGCGTCAACGGATCGGCCACGCAACTCGGCCTCAGCCAGGTCGCGCCATTTGTCTTTCTTCGAAGCCATGGGGTCGTCCTCTGTCTGTCATATTGGGATGGATCACATCAGCGGTTTTGCCCGCCTTTTCGCGATCGGGATCCTGTTTCAACGTCGCCAAACCGTCCGCCCCGGCCCGCAGCCAGGACATGTCTTCGGCGTATCGCATTTTCAGTGCCGCTTGCTGCTCTGCCGTGAAGGGCATCCAGCGACCAGTGCCCCTTGGCAGCGCTGCGGCTCTGTCGCCACGCTCTGCCAGAAGCGGGCGTAAGTCTTCAAGCCGCGGCGCATTGTTGAGCCAGGTATCACAGCCCTTTTCGGGCGCAATGCAATCGGCCCCGATGCCCAGCATCTGATCCGGTCGCCCGGCAAAGTGTTCAAATGGCATCACATGGATGTCGATGTCGGGCAGCGCGCAGGCCAGATCTGTAATCACACCACGCCATCCGCGCCGAGAGGTTGCAATGCCCGCCCATTTATCTTCATCCTGCAACGGGTGTCCGCGCCCCGTACCAAAAGCTGCCGCAGACGCCCAGTACTGATCTAGACTGCGGACCGATAGGATGACATGGCTTAGTCGCTCTCCGAAAGCTGCCGCATAGCGGGCCATTCGCTCGCCAATTCCTGCATAAAGCAGACCACGCCGCAGATTGTCTCGGGTTGTGCCAATCATGTTCTCGTCGCTCACGACAAGAGTGTTCCTGCCCAATTGCGCCTCTTGGTCAAGATGCATCATGATGCGGCCGCGCGCCCGGCGAAACTGTTCCACCTCTGCACCGAAACCCATGCGCGGCATCACCCCGGACAAAAGCCCCTTTCGCGTGCGCCTGGGCCCCCACACCCCGACACCCCAGCAGCTTAGCTCGTCCACGTTGTGGTTCAGATACGCCTGAAACGAGGTCGACGCCGTCCGATGGGCGCCCAAATGCAATACGACTTTCATACTTAGCCTCACGATGTCACGCAGGGCCGCCCCAACCGGCCCGTGACGGGGATTGGCGATGACACTCATCCACGACCCCTTGCCGGCTGATTAATGTTAAAAATGACGTCGTTTTGCATCGCAATCGGTGAGAAAGCGATTACATTCACCCTCGCTGGAGGGATCATGAAATACGCTCTACCTTTTGTTTTTGCAGGTGTTTTTGCCAGTTCCATCATGGCCCAGGACACCGCTTCCGAAACCGATGAGACCATATTTCTCGGCAACGGCGTCGAGGATTTGAGCCAATTTGTGTGGACAAAACGGCCCATCATCGTCTTCGCGGAAAGCCCCAATGACCCGAATTTTGCGCAACAAATGCAATATCTTGAGGATCGACAGGACGAATTGGCCGTGCGTGATGTCGTTGTGATTACCGATACCGATCCGTCGAACCTCAGCCCGCTGAGGCGCCAGTTACGTCCGCGCAGCTTCATGCTGGTGCTGATTGGCAAGGATGGGGGGGTGAAGCTGCGCAAACCCTTCCCGTGGGACGTGCGCGAGATCAGCCGCAGCATCGACAAGATGCCCTTGCGCCAGCGCGAGATCCGCGATCGCAATTCAAGGGACAGGTCTGGATGATCTTTGGCTTTGCCAAATGCAAGGATTTTAAGGTGATGGAAAGGTGACGAAATGGCCCTTTTCTTGTAATCACGGCCAAATACACCCATATTAAGGCCAAGGCAGCGATCGAAAGGCCGCCGAAATCGAGCGAGGTTGGTAATGTCGAACGCGCAGAACAACACCCCAGAGATCCCGTATAAGCCCGAACCTGTCACGGGTCGGACCGGTCCTCGGCCGGGGTACTGACAGAAGCAGCCAAGCGCGCAGCCTCTTGTGTTGCATGATCTTTGCCCCTATCAGCAAACTCAGCGATAAGGTAATTTGCAAGGCGTCCGTATTCCAGCGCCTGCTTGCGCATCTCAATGTAATCCTCATACATCTTGATCCGCCTGTCCGGTGACAGGCTAAGAAAGCGCTGCGTGCGCATGTCCGTGATATGCGCAGACAGACTGTCGAGTTGGTTGTAGTATCGCACCACGGGATCAATCGTTACACGCGGCAGGATGTGAATCTCGGTCTGTAAAGTCTCAAAAAGACGATCGTGATGCTCCGTTGGGATGAACGGCACGAAGGTCGGATCGTTCTGCATCCGTTCGATCATCGCTGCGCCGTCGCTCTCCAGGTTGCCGTCGTTCCAAAGGTTCGAGACATTCGTTGCGATCTCTGCAAAAATCGCTCGATGTGCATCTCTAAGGCGTTCAGCCCGCAGCCGCTGGGCCGCACGTCGGTTCTGCCAGCCGTTCACAACCCAGCCCACCGCCAAAAAAAGACCGGCCACAATGGCCTGCCAGATCCGGGGATCCAGTCGGCCAAACCAGTCAACAGTGGCAAAAAACCAGGTCACTCAAACTCCATAATCACTTCGTCCACGGCAAGGCTGTCCCCTGCCCCCGCATTGATCTTGGTAACAACGCCCTTGCGCTCGGCCCGCAAGATGTTTTCCATCTTCATCGCCTCGATCGTGCAAAGCGCCTGACCCTCCTGAACCTCGTCACCGACGCCCACGTCCACTTTCACGACCAGACCCGGCATTGGGCAGAGCAGCATCTTCGACGTATCAGGCGGCACTTTCTCGGGCATCTTCGCCGCCAGTTCCGCCTGACGCGGGCTGCGCACATGCACCTTTAGATCCGCCCCCCGCGTGCGCACCCGGAAACCGGCCGTGACCTTGCCCACTTTCAGAACCAACGGCGCACCATCGACGGTCATGTCCGCCAGTTGATCGCCCGGCGTCCAGTCCCCGCTGACACGCAACGCCGTCTGATCCTCAAACGTCACGGTCGAACCTTCGGGGTCTGCATCAATCTTCACCGCGAAGGCCTGTCCTTGAAGCGACACATGCCAATCCTGGCCCACCTTGCGTTCGTGATTGTCCATACGCCCCGAAACACGTGTTCGCCGGATTTCACTGACCCGGTGCATCGCAGCACAGGCGGCGGCGACCTTGCGCAGATCCGCCCCGGCGAGCGTTACACCCTCAAATCCATCGGGGTACTCTTCAGCAATGAAGGCCGTTGTCATATCGCCGCTCACGAATTTCGAATGGTCCATGACCGCCGCAAGAAAGGGCAGGTTGTGCCCTATCCCTTCGACCTCGAACCGGTCTAGGGCCACGCGCATCGCCTCAATCGCCGCACCGCGTGTGGGTGCCCACGTACAAAGCTTCGCGATCATCGGGTCATAATACATGCTGATCTCGCCGCCCTCATAGACGCCGGTGTCATTGCGCACGACGTGGCTCGCCGCGACCACTTCTTCCGGCGGACGATATCGCGTCAGCCGCCCGATCGAGGGCAGGAAGTTGCGGTAGGGATCTTCCGCATAAAGCCGGTTCTCAATCGCCCAGCCATTCAGTTTCACGTCGTCCTGCGTGATGCTGAGCGCCTCACCATTCGCCACCCGGATCATCTGTTCAACAAGGTCCACGCCCGTGATCAACTCGGTGACGGGATGTTCCACTTGCAGCCGCGTGTTCATCTCGAGGAAGAAAAAGTTCTTTTCCCCATCTACGATGAATTCCACTGTCCCGGCAGAGGTGTAACCAACCGCTTTCGCCAAAGCGCAAGCCTGTTCGCCCATGGCCTTGCGTGTCGCTTCATCAAGAAATGGGCTGGGCGCTTCTTCCACCACTTTCTGGTTGCGCCGCTGGATCGAACATTCGCGTTCGCCCAGATAGATGCAATTGCCGTGGCTGTCTGCCAGCACCTGGATTTCGATATGGCGCGGTTGCGTGACGAATTTCTCGATAAAGATCCGATCATCGCCAAAGCTACTCGCCGCCTCGTTCTTGGAGGACTGAAAGCCTTCGCGCGCCTCCTCATCATTCCAGGCGATCCGCATCCCCTTGCCACCGCCCCCGGCGCTGGCCTTGATCATCACCGGATAGCCGATCTCGGTTGAGATCTTCACGGCCTCATCCGCATCCTCGATCAGCCCCATATAGCCCGGCACGGTGCTGACGTTGGCCTCTTGTGCGATCTTCTTCGAGGTGATCTTGTCCCCCATCGATTCAATCGCACCCTTGGGTGGGCCGACAAACGCGACACCTGCCACCTCAAGCGCTTCGGCAAATTTCGCGTTTTCCGACAGAAAGCCGTAGCCCGGATGAACGGCCTCTGCACCGCTGTCCTTGATCGCCTGCATGACCTTGTCGATCACGATATAGGACTGGTTGGCTGGCGGCGGACCGATATGTACCTTTTCGTCTGCCAACTTTACATGAAGCGCCTGCCGGTCAGCGTCCGAATAGATGGCAACCGTCGCGATACCCATCTTGCGCGCCGTCTTGATGACGCGGCAGGCAATCTCGCCCCGATTGGCGATCAGGATCTTCTTGAACATTTCACGTCCCTTTTTGTCGGTGTTTGAACGCAAAACCGCCGCAGGCCAGTTCAGGCACCACGGCGGTTTGCAGTTTATTGATGGGGTGTCGTGCGTCAGCAGCGATGCGGATTGCGTTCGCAATAAAGAAGGTTGCCCGCCGCGCCGATGGCCGCACCTGCCGCGATGTTGCCGTCCAGCACGGCCGCTGTGCCCGCGCCGGCCGCCCCGCCATAAAGCGCCTGTTCGCCGACCGTGTCACCACAGGCGGCCAAACCAGCAAGGGCGATAACACCGATAATGGCTGTCTTAATACGCATTGCTGAATTCCTTCGCTTGTTGTCTGCGTTGTAAACTTGACGCTCAACAAACAAGGAGGGTTCTGCAAGGCACGCCCGCGTGAATGCGCCGAAACTGCGATATGCCGCCTGACCCGCGCAGGATCCCGCGCACATTTCGAAACAAATAAAAAGACGGACAGCAATTGGGAAAACTGCTGCCCGTCAGGGGAAGGGGTACGGAAATGGTATGCAGGCGTTAAATGATGTTGGGGTATCAAGCCTGCCATTACACGCTGACACACAAAGTGATCGCGGTCGAATCCAAAAATATCGACGGTACTAAGATCGGCTGTTTTTCGCCTAATGCGGGAACTGTAAAGCAACTTCATGCCCGCCCTTCCTCGAAGGCTTCGGGAAAAGACGCGCGCGCCACTGCCTCGTCAATCATCAGAACCGCAGAATAATCAGCAATGTCAAAGGGATCCGTCGCCGGAATGATTTCTCTGCCAAAAAACCAGTTGAGCCGCCCAGCATCCAGATTGCCCCGCTCAAAGGGCGCAGCGCCGAAGTGCGACCAGAGCGCAGACAGGAATGCGCTGTCTGCCCGTCGGTCAAGTGGCTTGCGATCCGCAAAGCGCTCAAGCCGCTTGAGGGGTGTGACACCCTTGGGATTCGGTCGTCGGATTGTGAACTGAAAATCTGTTCCGGCCAGTCGACCCGGAAAACCGCGATGTTTTAGCACAGTACACCCCCATCACGGTCAAGGGTGTTGCGCGAGGCGGGCCATTGAGCCCGCCCCGCAGATATCTTACTTGAATTTGCCTGTGAAGACGGGCTCCGTCGAGACGGGCTCGACAACAACAACTTCTTCTTGCTCGCGTGCGCACGCGGCCACAACACCAATAAAGCCAAGCATTGCCACAAATTTGATGCTCTTCGACATCGGTTTCTCCTGTCTTTCAACCTTCGGGCTTTTGCGCGAACGCGTTCACCCAATCTTCCGGTAACGGGTTTTTGAACTTTCCCAACGCGAACAATAATCCATTGCTCTCTGAAAAGAAATCCGCCTATCGCAGGCTGCGCGGGATGTGGCCGCAAAGCATCACGTTCCATCAGAACATCTCCCATTCGCAGCGGCCATCTAGCAAACGGTAGGCATCAAAGAACTGCGTTGTTTCGGGATCAGCCTGACCAAACGGTACGGCCTTCTGCGAAAATGAGATAACGACCACATCCGCCGACAGATCCTGTTCCGACAGATACGGGATCGCCAGATCATCACAGAGCAACTGCATATCTGCACCGGCCTCGTCGTAGGTTATCGCCTCTTTGTTCTCACCAATCTCGGGCGCGATGAACCGAAAGCGGATCCAAGTCTCTTGCCCAACCGTATCGATCAGTACCTCCTTCAGTGTCACGGATTGGCCTGACGGCAAATCCGGCGCCGTCTGGGCAGCCAACGCAACGCCCAAATGGGCCAGGAACACAGCCAGCGAAACACCATGGGCAAAAGGTTTGATCGACTCGGTCACGCGCAAACTCAAAGCGGGATGTTGTCGTGCTTTTTCCAGGGCATTTGCGTCTGCTTGTTGCGCAGGCTCGCAAAGGCGCGCGCAACACGTTTGCGGGTCGAATGCGGCATAATCACCTCGTCAATGAATCCGCGCTCGGATGCAACGAATGGATTGGCGAAGCGATCCTCGTAATCCTTCGTGTGCTGCGCGATCTTTTTCGGATCGTCCAGATCCGCTCGATGGATGATCTCCGTCGCACCCTTCGCGCCCATCACGGCAACCTCGGCCGTGGGCCAGGCATAGTTGAAATCGGCCCGAAGATGCTTGGACGCCATCACCACATAGGCGCCACCATACGCCTTACGCGTGATCACCGTGACCTTAGGCACCGTCGCTTCACCATATGCAAAAAGCAGCTTCGCCCCGTGCTTGATCACGCCGCCATACTCCTGGCTGGTGCCAGGCAGAAATCCCGGCACATCGACCATAGTCAGAATTGGAATGTCAAAGCAGTCGCAGAATCGTACGAAACGCGCGGCCTTACGGGCCGAGTCGATGTCCAAAACGCCTGCCAGAACCATGGGCTGGTTCGCCACAACGCCCACCGTTTGCCCCTCAAGCCGGATGAAACCGCTGATGATGTTCTTGGCGAAGTCCTCCTGAATCTCGTAAAAGTCGCCCTCATCCGCGATCTTCAGGATTAATTCCTTCATGTCATAGGGCTGGTTCGGATTGTCCGGCACCAGCGTATCGAGCGAGGTCTCGATCCGTGCCGGATCATCAAAAAACGGTCGCTTCGGAGGTTTTGCGCGGTTGTTGAGCGGCAGGAAATCCACAAGCCGACGCACTTCGGCCAAAGCCTCGACATCGTTTTCGAAGGCCGCATCGGCCACGGACGACTTCTTCGTATGCGTGCCTGCCCCGCCAAGCTCTTCCGCCGTCACGTGTTCGTTTGTCACGGTCTTCACCACGTCGGGCCCTGTCACGAACATGTAGGAACTGTCTTTGACCATAAAAATGAAATCGGTCATCGCCGGGCTGTAAACCGCACCACCAGCGCAGGGCCCCATGATCACACTGATCTGTGGCACCACGCCTGACGCCTGAATGTTCCGTTGGAAGACTTCGCCATAGCCCGCAAGGCTGTCGACACCCTCCTGGATCCGCGCGCCACCGGAATCGTTTATCCCGATAACGGGCGCCCCGTTTTCAACAGCCATATCCATGATCTTGCAGATTTTTTTGGCGTGCGTCTCACTGACCGAACCACCTAGTACGGTAAAGTCCTGACTGAAGACATAGACCATACGGCCATTGATGGTTCCCCAACCTGTCACAACGCCGTCGCCCGCCGGTTTCTGGTTTTCCATCCCGAATTCGGTGCAGCGATGCGTGACGAACATGTCGAACTCTTCGAAACTGCCCGCATCCAGCAAAAGCTCGACCCTTTCGCGCGCCGTCAGTTTGCCGCGCCCGTGTTGCGAATCGATCCGCTTTTGCCCGCCGCCCAGGCGTGCGGCGGACCGGCGGCCTTCAAGCTCGTTCAGAATGTCTTTCATGATGATCCCCGCGTTGTTTTTGCTCTCTTATCAATCCTGTCGGCGCAAGGGAAAGCGCGTTTTGGAATATTTGCAAACCTCATAGAAGTAAGGTGATGCAAAAAGCAAATCTGCAAACTTTGCCAAGTTGCACGAGTCCCGTAGACCTTTGGTGCAAACCTGACTAAATCCCTTGCATGCCCACCACTCCGGCGGTCCAGTTCTTCGACCGCACCACCCCGCCGCATATTGTAACGCTGATCCTGCTCTCCGGGATCTCGGCTGCGGTCATGAACATGTTCCTGCCCAGCCTGCCGGGTATGACCGCGCATTTCGATACAGAGTATCGGCTGATGCAATTGTCGGTTGCACTTTATCTCGCGGTTAGCGCCGTGCTGCAACTGGCGATTGGACCGATCTCGGACAATCTGGGGCGCAGACCCGTCTTGCTGGGCGGGATCGCGCTATTTCTGCTGGCGACATTGGGTTGCATCTATGCGCCAAGCGCCGAGGTCTTCCTGTTCTTCCGCATGTGCCAGGCCGTCATCGCAGTTGCAATCGTGCTTAGCCGGGCCGTCATCCGCGACCTCTATGACCAGGATCATTCAGCCTCAATGATCGGCTATGTCACCATGGGCATGGCGCTGGTGCCCATGATCAGTCCGGCAATCGGCGGCTTTCTCGATCAGATCTTTGGCTGGCGCGCCAACTTCTGGGCCTTCTTTGGATTCGGTATCGCAGCCCTCCTTCTGGTCTGGTTCGATCTGGGTGAAACCGCGCGTTCGAGCAGCAAAACTCTTGCCCAGCAGTTTCGCGAATACCCAGAATTGCTGCGTTCTCCGCGCTTTTGGGGCTACTCTCTTGCCTCTGGCTTTTGTTCGGGGGCCTTCTTCGCCTATTTGGGTGGCGCACCCTTTGTCGGCTCCGAAGTCTTTGGGATGAACCCTGCGACGCTGGGCGTCTATTTTGGCGCCCCCGCTATCGGCTATTTCTTCGGCAATCTTGCGACAGGCCGTTTTGCCACGCGCTTCGGCATCAATAGAATGGTGCTCTGGGGCAGCTTCGCCAATGTTCTTGGCACTGTCCTGTCATTGATCATCTTCCTTATGGGCAGCGGCACACCCCTCAGTTTTTTCGGGATGATGACGCTTGTGGGCGTCGGCAACGGGCTGGTGATTCCCAACGCTACTGCGGGCATGCTCTCAGTCAGACCACACCTTGCGGGAACTGCTTCGGGCCTGGGTGGAGCGATTATGATCGGCGGTGGCGCCGCGCTGAGCGCCCTTGCCGGTGCCGTCCTGTCGCCCGAAACTGGGGCGATACCGCTTTTGTGCATCATGGCAGGCACAGCGGCAGCTGGGCTTGCCGCGATCGCGACTGTCTTCTACCGCGAACGGCGCCTCGGCATCGCTTGAAGGCACCACTCTTGGCGGGTTTGCAAATCTGATCTAAAAGGCTGCAAAACTGCAAAGATCACAAGGCAGCCGATGGCCAACCCAAAACTCTATGCAGGTGCGAAGCTGCGCGAGGTGCGCACGCGCATCAGTCTTACCCAAAAGGACTTTGCCGCCAAGCTTGGCGTGTCGCTGCCCTATCTGAACCAAATGGAGAACAACAACAGGCCTGTCTCAACCTCCGTCCTGCTGGGGCTGGCCAAGGAGTTCGGGCTCGACATCGCCGAGCTCGATGCGGGCGACGGCGAGCGCCTTGTCAGCGACATGCGAGAAGCCCTGTCCGATCCGATCTTTTCCGGTGATATGCCCCCGCTCGCCGATCTGCGACTGGCCGCCTCCAATGCCCCGTCATTGGCCCATGCATTTCTTGAACTGCACCGCAGCTATCGCCAAACGCATGAACGCCTTGCCTCACTGGACGAGGCGTTGGGCCGCGAAGACGCCCGGGCCCGCCCCAGCCCGTGGGAAGAGGTGCGCGACTTCTTCCATTATTGCGACAACTACATTGATGCTGTCGATCGGGCCGCCGAACGCTTTGCAACGGCTGAGGGGCGCCATCAGAACATGCGGGTTGCGGCCGTGTCCGCACTGTCAAATATCGACGTGAGGGTCGTCTTCGAGATGTCGGACACCATGCGCCTATATGATCAAGGCGGGCGGATCTTGCACATCTCGGACCGGGCCACCCCCGAAACACAGACCTTCCAGATGCTGCTGCAGGTCGCATTGCTGCGACAGGACGCGCTGCTGGAGGCGACACTGGATCTCGCTCGGTTCCAAAGCGAAGAGGCCCGCGGCATTGCCAAGATCGGTCTTGCGAACTACTTCGCCGGCGCAGCCCTCATGCCTTACGCGGCTTTTCAGGCAGCGGCCCAAGACAGCCGTCACGATCTGGAAGTGCTCGCCTACCGCTTCGGCGCCTCGATCGAGCAGGTCTGCCATCGCCTATCGACCCTGCAACGGCCCGGTGCGAAAGGCATTCCGTTCTTCTTCGTGCGGGTCGACCAGGCGGGCACGATCACCAAGCGCCACTCTGCCACACGCCTGCAATTCGCGCGGTTCGGCGGGGCCTGCCCGCTCTGGAATGTGCACCGCGCCTTCGAACAGCCGGGTCAATTCCTACGCCAACTTGCCGAAACACCGGACGGCGTGCGCTATATCAGCCTGGCCCGCGACGTCTCAAAGTCACCCGGTCGCTTCGGGGCACCCCTGCGCCGCTTTGCGATCGCCCTCGGCTGCGAAGTCAAACATGCACGCGACCTCGTCTATGCCGACGATCTCGACATCAGCCGCAGCACAGCGTTTGAGCCAATCGGTATTTCCTGCCGCATCTGCGAACGCCAGAACTGCCATCAACGCTCTGTCCCACCGCTGGAACGAAAGCTGCGGGTTGATCCAAACGCGCGCGGTGTCCTGCCCTACCAAGTCAGCTAGCGCTGCTGAGTTTCCCAGTCCGGATGAATCCAGGGCGTGTCGTTAGACGGAGCCAGCGGCGTGCGACCCAGAACGTGATCGGCCATCTTCTCACCAGTCATGATGCTGGGCGCGTTCAGATTGCCATTCGTCACCTGCGGAAAGACCGACGAATCCACAACCCGCAATGCTTCGGCCCCGATCACGCGGCCTTGCGGGTCAACCACCGCGCCTGGGTCATCGGCCCGCCCCATCCGGCAGGTGCCGCAAGGATGATATGCGCTTTCGGCATGTTCCCGAATGAAGTCATCGAGTGCCGCGTCCGACCGCACGTCCGCGCCCGGCTGGATCTCGTGTTTAACGAAGGGTGCAAAAGCCTCCTGCGCGAAGATCTCGCGGGTGAGACGGATACAGGTGCGAAAATCCTCCCAATCAGAGGGATCGGACATGTAGTTGAACAAGATCCTCGGTGCCTCTGCCGGGTCGGAGGACCTTAAGGTGACCCCCCCGCGCGAGACCGAGCGCATCGGCCCCACATGCGCCTGAAATCCATGCCCTTCGGCCGCTGCCTGCCCGTCATAGCGGACGGCCATGGGCAGGAAGTGAAACTGAATGTCCGGATACTTGACGCCGGCCCGTGATCGGATGAAACCGCAGCTTTCGAACTGGTTAGAAGCACCCAGACCCTGCTTCAGCATCTGCCACTGACCGCCAATCGCGGCCTTGCTGACGAGGTTCCAGTGCTTGTAAAGGCTGACAGGCTGGGATGCCGCCATCTGAATGTACAGCTCAAGATGATCCTGCAGGTTTTGCCCCACCCCAGCGCGATCTGCCACGACATCAATCCCATGTTCCGCCAGATGCGCGGCAGGGCCAATGCCCGACAGCATCAAGAGCTTCGGTGAATTGATCGACGAGGTCGCAAGGATCACTTCGGCCCGCGCCCGGATCACTTCGTGCTTTTTCCCGCGAGAGATCTCGACGCCTTTCGCGCGCCCTTCCTCGATCACAATGCGCCGGGCCAATCCGCTGACCAGTGTGCAGTTGGCACGCTTGAGAGCTGGACGAAGATAGGCATTGGCTGCCGACCAGCGTCGCCCCTTGTGGATCGTCGCATCAAAGGGGCCGAAGCCTTCTTGCTGCTGGCCATTGTAGTCCCCGGTTACGGGGTATCCCGCCTGCGCACCCGCGTCGACAAAAGCCTGCACGAGTGGGTTCTTCCCCGGCCCCCGGCTCACATGTAATGGCCCGTCCGTGCCGCGCCAGTCTGGATCACCACCGCGTCCGGCATCGTCCCAGGCTTCCATCCGCTTGAAATAGGGCAATACATCCGCATAAGCCCAGCCATCCGCGCCCATCTCGGCCCAAGTGTCGTAGTCGCAGGCATGGCCGCGCACATAGACCATCCCGTTGATCGAGGACGAACCACCGATCACCTTACCGCGCGGGCAAGCAAGCCTGCGTCCACCCAGATGCGGTTCCGGCTCGGTCCGGTATCCCCAATCGTATAGGGGCATGTTCATTGGATAAGACAAGGCCGCAGGCATCTGGATGAAGGGGCCCATATCGCTACCGCCATATTCGATGACGATGACGGACTTGCCCGCTTCCACGAGGCGGTATGCAACAGCACAACCCGAAGAGCCCGCACCGACGATCACATAATCCGCTTCCATCATGCCGCGCTCAGATATCCGATGAAAAGCGAGATGAAGGCCCCCAAATGCACCACCATGATCGCCTTGTCCTTCCATATAACGCCAACCGCGAACCAAAGGACAATCCAGGCAACGAAGGTATAAACTTTCCAGGGTGTGTAGTTCAGGCCAGTCAATCCATACCCGATCAACTGGATGATCTTGGCGATCCACTTGACCACATCGACAGTGCTTGTTGAGGCAACTGCATGATTGTTGTGATCCATATTCAGAACGGTGCCTCAAGATCGCCCATGCGGACATAGACTGATTTGAGCTGCGAATAGTGTTCGATGGCCGCTTTGGAGTTTTCGCGCCCCACCCCCGACAGTTTACTGCCGCCAAAGGGGGCTTCGACCGGCGCGTCGTTATAAGTATTAATGTAGCATGTGCCCGCCTCGAACGCCGCCGCGATGCGGTGCGCGCGGGTCAGATCGCGGGTGAAGACCCCGGCAGCAAGGCCGAATTCCGTTGCATTTGCACGCGGCACAACCTCGGCCTCATCATCAAAATCCAGGACCGCCATGACTGGGCCAAAGATCTCTTCGCGCGCGATGGTCATAGTGTCGGCCACATCCGCGAAAACCGTGGGCTGCAGGTAAAATCCGTTGCGATTCAGCCGTTTACCACCACAGACCAGCCGCGCGCCTTCTTCCTGCCCCTTGGCGATGTAGCCAAGTGCGATCTCCATCTGGCGTTCGCTCACCATCGGTCCAAAGCTGGTCTTCGGGTCTTGCGGATCGCCGATGACTGCCGCCTCCAACCTCACAGAGAGACGATCAAGAAACGCCTCCTTGATCCCGCCTTGTACAAAGACCCGCGTGCCGTTGGAACAGACCTGGCCAGAGGAATAGAAGTTACCCAGGATCGCCCCGCTGACCGCGTTTTCCACATTCGCATCGTCAAAGATGATCAGGGGGGATTTGCCGCCCAGTTCCATCGTAACATTCTTGATACCTGACGCAGCAGCGGCATAGACCTTACGGCCCGTCGGGACCGATCCGGTGAGCGATACCTTGGCCACGCGATCATCGGCGATCAGCTTGGCACCGACATCGCCCAGCCCCTGTACAACATTGAAAACGCCGGCTGGCAGACCCGCTTCGGTCAGGATCTCGGCCACTTTCAACGCACAAAGGGGCGTGGTCTCGGACGGTTTGAAAACCATCGTGTTTCCACAGGCAAGCGCAGGAGCCGCCTTCCAGCAAGCAATCTGTGTTGGGTAGTTCCACGCGCCGATGCCCACGCAGACGCCAAGCGGCTCGCGTCGGGTATAGACCCAGTCATGGCCCAACTGGATATGTTCGCCTGTCAGCGTCGCGGCCATTCCGCCGAAATACTCCAGCGCATCTGCGGCCGACGTCGCGTCCGCCACGCTTGTCTCCTGATATGGTTTGCCGGTGTCAAAGGTTTCCAGAACGCTCAGCTCGTGGTTTCGCTCGCGCATAATGTCCGCCGCCCGTCGCAGGATACGCCCCCGTTCGGTGCCGGTCATTGCGGCCCAAGCGGGCTGCGCCGCCCGCGCCGCCGCCAAAGCGGCGTCCACCACCGCGTCGGTCGCGCTGTGAACCCGCGCGATCTCTTCTCCCGTTGCTGGGTAGATCACTGGGATCGCGGAACCGCCTGCATTCTCATGATAGGCACCGTTCACAAAGTGGCTGGCTGTAGGCTGTGTTGTCATGTGTCCATCAAAACCAATGCTTGTTCTTGTCTTCCGAAAGAGCGGCGGTGCTCTCCAATTGCAATCCGGGCAACACCACATCTACACCGCATTTGGCCAAAGTGCCGTTCGCCCATCTCTCAGCCCCATTTGAGGCGGATCGTCAATCCACACCTCAATCCGTTTGGGCGAGAAAACTGTTAAGCAATGGAAACAGTGCCCAATTGTGCGCGGCGCGAGCGCTGCTTCATTGCCGGAACTGACTTTGTGAATGGTCTTCAAATCCATTCACTCCCCCCGCGGGAACCGTTTGCTTTCTTCCAAAACGTTCAGATCCATATGATTGCGCATGTATCGCTCCGATGCCTTTTGCAGCGGCTGATAGTCCCACGGATAATAGCCACCCTGTCGCAGCGCCTCGTAGACCACCCAACGGCGGGCCTGGCTCGCGCGGACATCCGCATCATAGGCGTCGAGATCCCAACGGGCCTCGGACTTTGCCCTTAACGCGCTGAGTGTTCCGGCATGGCCCGGGTCATCCGCAAGACTTGTCAGCTCATGTGGATCGGCCTCCATGTCGAACAGCTGATCGGGATCCAAGGCACAACGATTGTACTTCCACCGACCATAGCGCAACGACACAAGCGGGGCGTAAGAGCCTTCAGCGGCGTACTCCATCGCCACCGGGTCGGTCCGCTCTGCACCCTGCCCCAGAGGCACCAAGGACTGGCCCGTTGTCCAGGGGGCCACGTCCTGCATGCTCACGCCTGCGAGTTCACAAAGCGTCGGGCAAACATCAATCGTGCTGACAGGGGCCTCGACCAAGCCCGGTTCCATCGAGGGTCCCGCAATCATCAGAGGCACCCGCGCAGAGCCGTCATAGAAAGACATCTTGAACCAAAGGCCCCGCTCTCCCAACATGTCCCCGTGATCCGAGACGAACATGATGATCGCCTCCTGTCGCGTGACCTCCAGAGCGGCCATTACTTCACCGATCTTGTCATCAAGATACGAGATGTTGGCAAAATAGGCCCGTCGCGACCTGCGCACATTATCATCCGTGATCTTAAAGCTGCGCCAGTCATTGGCGTCAAAAATCCGCTGCGCATGGGGATCGTGTTTCTCAAAGGCCATCGCGGGCACCACCGGATCGAGATAGGCGCAATCGGCATAGAGATCCCAGTACTTCCGCCGCGCCACGTACGGATCATGCGGATGCGTGAAGCTGACGGTGAGGCACCACGGTCGGTCGTCGAGCCCGCGCGCCAGATCATAGACCTTGCGCGTGGCGTGGTAGGCCACTTCGTCGTCATACTCCATCTGATTGGAGATTTCGGCCACACCGGCGCCTGTTACCGAACCCATATTGTGATACCACCAATCGATCCGCTCCCCCGGCTTGCGGTAATCCGGGGTCCAGCCGAAATCGGCCGGATAAATGTCGGTCGTCAAGCGCTCTTCAAAGCCGTGCATCTGGTCGGGACCTACGAAATGCATCTTGCCCGAAAGACAGGTCTGATACCCTGCGCGCCGCAGATGATGCGCGTAGGTGGGAATGTCGGAACGGAATTCTGCCGCGTTGTCGTAGACGCCCGTCTGGCTCGGCAATTGGCCGGACATGAAGGCCGCCCGCCCTGGCGCACAAAGTGGCGAAGCGGTGTAGGTATTGGCAAAGCGCGTTGAGCGTTCAGCCAGCTTGCGCAGGTTCGGCACATGCAGCCAATCGGCAGGTCCATCCGGAAAGAATGTGCCGTTGAGCTGATCGACCATGAAGATCAGGATATTCGGGCGTGTCATGAGATGCGTTCAAACTTCAATTTCGCGCACGCTAGGCCCATCTGGCCGGTGTCGTCAAACTCAAAGCTTGGTCGCGGGCGCGGGTGGTGTGACGGCTCTGCCCTTAAGCACCGCCTCGCGCCAGGTGATAAAGCTCACCGAGCTAAGGATCACAGCCCCCCCGATGAGCACCCAGACATCCACGGGTTCGGCAAAAACCAGCGCACCGAGCAGGATCGCCCAGACAAGCTGTAGAAAGGTCACCGGCTGGGTTAAGGTCACGGGTGCTGCCGCGAAGGCCAGCGTCATCGTGTAGTGGCCCGCCGTGGCAAAACACGCGACCAGGAACAAAAGCCCCAGATCAGTAAGGCCCGGCTGTACCCAATCGGCTGCGGCAAAGGGGGCCAGACCCAGTGTGACGAAGATCGACAGCATGGCGACAACCACGCCCGGCTTTGCCTCATCTGCCAGAACCTTGGCGAGAAGGTAGGATCCTGCGAAGACGATTGCGGCAACCAACATCGCGACATGGCCCAGCTCCACCTCGCGAAAGCCAGGTCGCAGGATGATCGCCGCGCCAATAAGCGCCATCAGAACCGCAGCAATTCGACGCGCCGCCAAGCGTTCGCCAAGGAACAATGCAGCACCGATCGTCACATAGACCGGGGCAAGGTAATTCATCGCCGTCACCTCGGCGATTGGAATGCGGGTCATCGCGTAAAACCAGAGGATCACGCCGCCCGCATGGAAGAACCCGCGCAGCCCGAATAGACGCCATTGTCGGCCCGTCAGGCGGATCTCACGCAGGCCGGGGATCATGGGCAGCAGAAAGATCAACCCCATGATGTAACGCAGAAAAGCTGCCTGTGCGGGCGGGATACCCGGCCCCATGTATTTCACGATGGCGGTCACGGCGACAAAACACAGCCCCGTCACCAGCATCCAGAAAATACCGATCAGGGGTTGGGATCGCTGCGTCATGCGCGCATCAACACGCAGTTGTGGGGGAGTTTCAAGCTAGAGAAGCAGAAGTTTCACGGCGATCGACCACATCGTCAGGGCAATCACGGCATCAAGCATCTGCCAGGCCCGCGGATTGGCAAAAAACGGGCTCAGCAGCCGCGCGCCGTAACCAAGGCTGAAGAAGAAAACAAAGCTGGCAATCATGGCACCAAGCGCAAAATGCAACCGGTCTGGATACTGCGCCGAGATCGAGCCGATCAGGACAACCGTGTCGAGATAGACGTGCGGGTTCAGCCATGTCAGCGCCAGACAGGTAAAAAGAGCCGAACGCAGGCTTTGCGCAGCCTGTCCCTCCATGGCCAAAACCGCCCCGCCCCGCCAAGCCGAGCGGGCATTGCGCCATCCATACCAAATCAGAAACCCGGCGCCGCCAAAGCGCATGGCGGTCTCAAACAATGGCACGGCCTCAGCCAATGCGCCGAACCCGGCAACACCTCCGGCGATCAGAAGAGCATCAGAAAACCCGCAGGTCAGGCACAACCAGAAGACATGTTCGCGCCGCAAGCCTTGCCGCAGCACGAACGCATTTTGCGCACCGATGGCGAGAATCAACGAAAACCCAAGTAAAAAGCCAGGAAGGAAGGAGAGCATCACACACCAAAGTTCAATTATCGGGCTTTGACTAGCGGCCACCTCGACATTAATCCAATGAAAGACTCGAATACAGGATAAGACCAGCTAATGCAGATTTCGCCTGAACAGCTCGCGGCCTTGTCCGCGATTTTGCGCAACGGCAGTTTCGAGGCCGCCGCGACCGAACTGAACGTCACCCAATCAGCGATCTCTCAACGGATCCGTCAGTTGGAGGACCGGCTGGGCCTGACCCTGATCAAGCGCGGACAGCCATGCACCGGCACAACGGCGGGACAGCGCCTTGCCAAACATGCGGAGGATCTGGCGCTTCTTGAACGTCAGGCACTTGGCGATCTGGGGCTCAGCGCGCAAAGCGCACCCCGCCGCGTGACGATTGCCGTCAATGCTGACAGTCTGGCCACCTGGTTCGCGCCCGCCCTGGCGGATATCGGAGATCTGCTGTTTGACGTGATCATCGACGATCAGGATCATTCCGCCGACTGGCTGCGGCGCGGCACGGTTTCAGCAGCTGTCACAGCTGCGGGTCAGCAGATATCCACATGTGATGTGCATCCACTTGGACAGATGCGTTATGTCGCAACCGCCAGCCCCGCTTTCATCGCGCATTGGTTTGCAAAGGGCATGACAAGCCAAACAGCCGCCCGCGCGCCCATGCTTGTTTTCAACGAAAAGGACGCCCTGCAACATCGCTGGCTAAATCAGGAACTTGGCGCGGATATCAGGCCGCCCACTCAGCAACTGCCCTCCACACATGCCTTTGTAGACGTTTGCCTTTTGGGCGGTGGCTGGGGGCTGAACCCAGAACCCCTGGTGCGAGATCATCTGCGGGCGGGCAGGCTTCTGGCCCTTGGTCAAAGGCCTCATCTTCACGTCCCGCTCGACTGGCAAATCAGCCGCGCAATGGCTCCTGCCCTGCAGCTGCTGACGCAGTCTGTCAGGACTGTTGCGCTAAACACTCTGCAACACGAAGTCGCGGGAATGTGAAGGGTATAAACTTTTTCACATTGATCTGATCAAACGTCATTGGCGTAACCCGTTCGAGTTACCATATGGACGAATAAGAATAAGAAGGATGCGAAGTCATGCTTGATGATGTCCAAAAGATCGACCTGACGAAACACGATCTTGAAATGATCAGTTCCGCCCTGCAGACGCAGGAAAAGATCCTGTCGGTGCAAAGCCGGGCAGGCGCGGATACCGCGCGCATGCGCCTGAATGATCTCAAAGGTCTGATGCGTCGGTTGAACCGCTTTGCGCCCGATCCCAAAGCTGCCCCGTCCCAAAAGTGGAGCCAGATCGCAAGATCGCTCTTCTGCTAAGACGAACTTAGTCGCATCCGAAGGCGCCGTCCGGACCGTCCGGGCGGCGCTTTGCGTTCAGGCAAGCTGCGCCATGACCTCGTCGCTCGCCTCAAAATTGGTCGTCACCCGCTGCACGTCATCGTCGTCTTCCAGTGCATCGACCAGCTTCATCAGCTTTTCCATTGCATCCAGATCCATCTCCGTCGTCGTGATCGGCCGCCAGGTCAGGCGTGTGCTTTCACTTTCGCCCAGCTCTGCCTCAAGCGCGTTGGACACTTCGTTCAGATCCGTATCCGCACACCAGATGATGTGTCCACCTTCGCTGCTTTCGACATCTTCGGCACCCGCCTCGATCGCCGCCATCATCACTGTATCCGCATCGCCCACATCAACCGGATAGATGACCTCGCCCTTGCGGTCGAACATGAAGCCCACGCTTCCCGTCTCGCCCAGATTCCCCCCATTCTTGGTGAAAGTTGACCGCACGTTTGAGGCTGTCCGATTGCGGTTGTCGGTCATGGCCTCGACGATCAGGGCGACGCCGTTGGGCCCATAACCTTCATAGCGGATTTCCTCGTAATCCTCGCCATCCCCGGTCTGAGATTTCTTGATTGCCCGTTCGATATTGTCCTTGGGCATGGATTGCGCCTTGGCCTCTTTCACGGCGAGCCGCAGGCGCGGGTTCTTGTCGGGGTCCGGATCGCCCATCTTGGCGGCGATGGTGATCTCTTTCGACAGCTTCGAGAACAGCTTGGCCCGCAGCTTGTCCTGCCGTCCCTTGCGGTGCTGAATATTCGCCCATTTTGAATGGCCCGCCATGGCTGCCTCCTCTCACGTCTTAGATTGCATGATCCTATAAAGCAGCCGCCACGTCGCGTTCAAGCCGATCAACACCCTGCTCCTCCGGGGCAAGCCAGCCCTGATAGCGCACGATCAGCCCGATACCCGGCAGCGCGATTGGTACGTCAAAGGCAAAGCGATCTGCCGCCACATATTCCCGCGCCGCAGATCTGGGCAAAGCCCAACTTGGCAGCTTTATCGGCCCCAGCCAGCCCTTGCAGACTTGCAATGTCAGCGCCTCGCCATCCCACGTGACCACTAGCAGAAACCGGAAAGGGCCGAACTTTTCGAAAACATGCCCCGGACCGGACCGGCTTAACCGCGATGTGAAGCATTGCCCGCCAAATTCACGCACCCAATACTCGCCCGTCTTGGTCCTGTTCATCGACACCCGCACAGCCACACTTTCCGTGGCTTTCGGGAACCCAAAAAACACGCACACCAATCGCGCCGCGGGATGCTTTCCGCGCGTCACGCGGGCCTCTCCTGCCGCTGCCTGGGCCGCTTCGACATTGTGCATGTCGCGCAAGGGTTCGGGCAAATCTTTCCACCCTGTCCCAAGCGCCTCGGCAAAGAGCGACGGCGTGGTCATGGCCGCAAAAGCCGCCGTTGCACATCCGGATCCGGCAAGCTGCAGAGATCGACCTGCCGCGACAGCCGATAGCGATTGCGCGCGATCCGCAGATAAAGCCAGTCCTGCCAAGGGCGCGGCAGAAACTGCAATGCGCGAAGCAGACCAGAGGCGCCACCCAGGCGGGCGCCCACACGAACAATCGCATCCATCGAGGTGTAAGCGTAGCCATCTTCAAGAAACAGCCACGAAGTCGGATCTTCCGGATTCATGCCGTAGTGCCGCAAAAGAGCGGCCCCAAGCGGATCCTGCATCGGGATGATCCTGAACGCCAATGACTTGTCGCTGCGTGCAATCCAGCGCGCGCCCTTCGCGCACAGACCGCATCGCGCATCCATCACCGTGCGCGGTCCGCTATCATCGAAATCGGGCAAGGTACTGTCGGCGCGGTAGGAAAAGCGGGGATACTCATTCAAATTCATAAGTAAGACTTAGGTTGCGGGCCCGTGCGCGGCGATAGGCCATGCTGTCGCGTGGCTTGCCAAATGCGGGCCAATCGGCTCTGACAATGCTAAAAGAACGCGCGGGGCGGGCATGACGACAGATCAGATTATCCTCTTCACCTTATTCGGGCTCGTGTTCGGTCTGCTGCTTTGGGGGCGCTTCCGCTATGACGTCGTGGCGTTCTCCGCGCTCATGATCGGGGTGGTTCTGGGCGTCGTGCCAGCGGATGACGCCTTCTCCGGATTTGGCCATCCCGCGACGCTGGTCGTAGCGCTGGTGCTGGTTGTCTCGGCAGGTCTTGTACGCTCGGGTGCGGTATTTCTGATCACCCGCACGCTGGTCGATGCCTCGCGTGGGCTTGGGGCACATATCGCGCTGATGGGCGGAATTGGCGGCGTGCTCAGCGCCTTCATGAACAACGTCGCGGCCCTGGCCCTGCTGATGCCCGTTGACATCCAGACCGCGCGGAAAGCGGGGCGCGCGCCGGGCCTTAGCCTCATGCCCCTGTCCTTTGCGACGATCCTTGGCGGGATGGTCACACTGATCGGCACGCCGCCCAACATCATCATCGCCACCATCCGGGAAGACAGTCTGGGCGAACCCTTCCGCATGTTCGATTTTGCCCCCGTTGGCGGGGCAGCCGCCATCGCGGGCCTGACCTTTGTCGCGCTTGTCGGCTGGCGGCTGATCCCGGCGGAGGGTGACGCGGCAGAAGAGCTTGAGGACCTCTCGCAATACATTGCCGAGTTGACCGTGCCAGATAACAGCAAGCTGATCGGCCAGCGCGTCGGGGAGTTGACCGAGACCGCCGAAAAGACCGACGTCGCAATCATCGGTCTTCTGCGGGACGGCAAGCGCCGCTATGGCCGCGCGATGAATGCCGAATTGCGGGCAAGCGACGCACTGGTGCTCGAAGCAACACCCGACGCTTTGGACGAATTTCGCGCGGCCCTCGGTCTGGCCGTCGCCGATGCGCGGCGGGAAGAGGCGCTGAAAGCCAGCGGCGAAGGCGTCGAAGTCATCGAGGTCGTCGTCCCCGACACCTCCCGCCTCGTGGACCGCACCGCCCAGGCTATTGGGCTTGCCTGGCGACAGAACACTGTGCTTCTGGGCATCTCCCGCGAAGGGCGCCGCATCACCAAGCAGATCCGCAAAACGGCAATCCGGCCCGGCGATATCTTGTTACTGCTCGTCCCCCGCGACACTGGCCCAGACGTGACAACCTGGCTCGGTTGCCTGCCGCTCGCCGAACGCGGGCTGTCCGTGACAGACGACAGCAAGGTCTGGCTCGCCATTGGGCTTTTCGCCGGGGCTGTTTCCGCCGCCAGCTTCGGGCTGCTTTATCTGCCAATTGCCCTTGGCCTCGTCGTCATTGCTTACGTGCTGACCAGGATCGTCCCACTTTCCGAGCTTTACACCCATATCGAATGGCCCGTCGTCGTCCTTCTCGGCTCAATGATTCCACTGGGGGCCGCTTTGGAAACCTCCGGCGGAACCGAACTGATCGCAAGTTGGCTTGTGACACTGACCGATGGCCTGCCCGCCTGGGCCGTCCTCACCGTTCTGATGATTGTCACAATGAGCCTCTCGGACGTGCTCAATAACACGGCCACCACCATCGTCGCCGCGCCCGTCGGCATCCAGATGGCGCAAAGCCTGAACGTGTCGCCGGACCCGTTTCTTATGGCTGTGGCCGTGGCCGCCTCTTCGGCCTTCCTCACGCCCATCGGTCACAAGAACAATACGCTGATCCTCGGACCCGGCGGATACAAGTTCGGCGACTACTGGCGTATGGGCTTGCCGCTTGAGGTCATCGTCATCGTCGTTTCGATCCCCGCAATCCTCGTCTTCTGGCCGCTCTGATCCCCAGTGACCGAACGTCAACCATTGTGCGTGCGCCCGTCCCGACACTAGGCTCGCGCCAATCGGGGGAGGAGATGCCGCTTGGAAACGCTGATCAACGTGGTCCTGCCGCTGTCACTGGCAATCATCATGCTCTCGCTCGGCGTGGGCCTGACCGTCTCGGATTTCACCCGCGTTTTGCGCCGCCCCCTTGCCTTTGCCATCGGCGCCGTCAGCCAGGTTATCCTTCTGCCGGTCGCCGCCTATCTCGCCATCCTGATCTTCGCACCGCCACCTGTGCTGGCCGTTGGGGTGATGCTGCTCAGCTTCTGCCCCGGCGGCGTGACCTCCAACATGATCTCGAAACTCAGCCGTGGCGACGTGGCGCTCTCGGTCAGCCTGACAGCCGTCATCAGCCTGCTGGGCATCCTCACGGTCCCGATTCTCGCCGCCTGGTCGGTCCAGCATTTCATGGGCGACGCCGCCCCAGACGTGACGATCACATCGCTCGCCATCGCCGTCTTTCTTATCACCACCCTGCCCGTGCTCACCGGTGTGGCCACTCGCCACTACGCCACCGCATTCGCCCAGCGAATCGAGCCCGCGCTTTCCACCCTCGCGACAATTCTCTTCATCATCATCGTGGTCGCGGCGCTTGCCGCGAACTGGCAACTTTTCCTCGACAACATCGCCATCATCGGCGAGGTGCTGGTTTCACTCAACCTGATGCTGCTGATCCTCGGCCTCGCGCTTGCCACACTGGCCGGGCTTACTTGGAATGAGCGGAAGACGATATCCATCGAAACCGGCATTCAGAACGCAACCCTTGGCATCACATTGGCTGCGCTGATCTCGGGGGAAGAGGGTTTCGGCGAGATGGCCATACCCTCCGCCGTCTACGGCATTACAATGTATCTTTGTGCAGCCCCCTTCGTGCTCTGGTTCCGCCGCAAATAGGAGACCGCCAATGGATCAAGCAGACGCAATCATCGTGGGCTCCGGCCTTGCTGGTCTTGCCGCCGCGGCAGAGCTTGGGGATCGCGGCAAATCTGTGGTCATCGTCGATCAGGAGCCTCGGTCTTTCCTGGGCGGCCAGGCCTTCTGGAGCCTCGGCGGCCTGATGATGGTCAACACACCCGAACAGCGGCGCATGGGCATCAAGGACAGCCGCGAACTGGCCCTGAACGACTGGATGGGCAGCGCACAATTCGACCGCGACGAAGACGCGTGGCCCCGCAAATGGGCAGAGGCCTATGTAGATTTCGCCGCCGGAGAGATGCGCGAATGGCTCCACAATATGGGCTTGCGCTGGTTTCCCATCGTCGGTTGGGCCGAACGCGGCGGATCATACGCCGACGGGCACGGCAACTCAGTCCCGCGCTTTCACCTCACTTGGGGCACTGGCCCCGGCGCCATCGAGCACTTCGTGCGGCGCTGTGAGGAACATGAAAAAGCGGGCCGCATTACCTTCAAATTCCGCCACCAGGTTGACCGGATTGAAATGGAGAATGCCGGCGCCAAAGGCGTTTCTGGCACGATCCTCGCCGAGGACACATCCGAACGCGGCCAGAAAACCAATCGCGATGCTATCGGAGAATTTGCCCTAAACGCGCCTTCGGTCATCGTAACTTCAGGCGGGATCGGCGGCAATTTCGACCTCGTTCGTAAGGTCTGGCCCGTGGATCGCCTCGGCCCAGCCCCAAAAAGCATGGTCGCGGGCGTGCCCGCCCATGTGGACGGGCGGATGATCGACATCTCCCAGGCCGCGGGCGGCCACGTCATCAATGGCGATCGCATGTGGCACTACACCGAAGGCGTGCAGAACTGGGATCCGATCTGGCCCGCCCACGGCATTCGCATCCTGCCAGGGCCATCTTCGATGTGGTTCGACGCGGAAGGCAATCGTTTCGCGCCACCTGCCCTGCCCGGATTTGACAGCACGAGCACGCTCAAGATGATCCTGGACACCGGATACGAATACAGTTGGTTCGTGCTGACCCAAAAGATCATCGAAAAGGAATTCGCGCTTTCGGGTTCAGAGCAGAACCCCGATCTGACCTCAAAAAGCTGGTGGGAGGTGATCAAGTCCCGCCTGCTTTCTGGCGGCGGCGCCCCGGGTCCGGTCGAGGCCTTCAAGGAGAAAGGCCAGGACTTCGTCGTTGCACAAGATCTATCCAGCCTCGTGCGTGGTATGAACCAGGTTGCTGGTGGCAATCTCATTGAAGAGATGAAACTGCGCGCCCAGATCGAAGCGCGTGATCTGCAAATGGACAACGCCTTTTCCAAGGATGCACAGATCATGGCGATCCACGCCGCCCGGAACTATCGCGGCGACAAGCTCATCCGGACGGCCAAACCGCACAAGATTCTCGACCCTGCGAACGGCCCGCTGATTGCCGTCAAGCTGCACATACTCACCCGCAAGACTCTGGGTGGACTGCAAACGAACCTCGACAGTCAGATGATCGGGGCCGATGGCCATGTCGTGCCGGGGCTCTTCGCAGCAGGCGAAGTCGCGGGCTTCGGCGGTGGTGGCTATCATGGCTACAACGCGCTTGAGGGCACGTTCCTTGGCGGGTGCATCTTCTCAGGTAGGAATGCCGGACGCTCTGACGCCATCGCTTAAGCTCAGCTTGTCCGGCAAGGAGACCGTGCGCTGCTTTAAAGGGGCCTTTTGTGCCCAACCCACAGACATAATACTGACGTTTTACCGACATCATACAGATCGCTGTTTCGACTTGTTTTGTTGCGTTAACGTCGAGATGCGCAGTTTTTTGAATGGCGCCATGTGTCGAATGAAGGATCCGATCCGTTCTGCTTAACCGCTCTTGCGGGCCACAACAAAATGCCCACGGCTTCGCTTGTTATGTTCGCCCGACTCCACGATTTCGAAGCCCGCCGCACGGATCTTCGCCTCCAACTGCTCTGGCCGCAGAAAAGTGACGTAAGGCGCCTTGCCGATCCATTGCAGAACCGGGACGGCCATGCGGATCAGCGGATTGTCCTCGGCCAGGCAGACTGTCTTTGATACAAAAAGACCGTCAGGCCGGAGCACCTCATGCACGCGACTAAGTGTTTCGGGAATGTCTGGCAAAAGATGCAGAAGGCTGAAGGCAGTCACCACATCGAACCCGCTGTCAGCAAAATCGCGAAGTTGCGTGTCGCTCACCGCGAAGGTGACGTTTTTTACCGCGGCGGCATCTGCCTTTTCCTTCGCGATTTTAGTCATCTCTGATGAGATATCGGTCGCCGTGATATGCGCCACTGCATCCGCGAGGTGCAAGGCGGTGGTGCCTGTCCCACAGCCGACTTCCAGCATCTGATCACTGGCGTTCAGATAGCTTCGGGTCCGGTCCAGCGTATGCGCGTAAGCGGCCGGGTCGGCGACCGGAGAGGCCGCATATTTCCGCGCTATGCGGTTCCAGAAAACATCCGACGCTTGCATGGATCTCTCCTTTTCCGCGCTGGTGAAACAATTGACATCTTTGCCGAAGTCATGGTCCGCAGGCAATAAGACGACCTACGAGGCCTGCTTTCCCAGGCGCTGGCGTCGACGCAACCGGCGCCGTCGGTTCCAATTCTTGGCGAGGCCGACGACAGTCCAAAGTGACCCCCATCGACGCGTATTGTGCACCGTCTCGGCCGAGTTCCTTCGCCGAGGGCTGTAGCGCACCGCATGTTCGGCCCAGATACCGTTCAGCAACGCCGTCCTCCGGGCCATGTACCCCGTGGCAGAAGCCCGCGCTGTTTTCGGATCGCGCTTCACGCAGCGCACAAGAAATTCGGCCCCCCGCGTCTCGGACATCTCGACGATTTCGAAATCTGACAGTCCAAGCGCCTGACAATCCTCAAAAAGAAGACGGAATGAGGAGGGCGTAAAGACCGAACAATGCGCGTCTTTGTAATCGGAATCCGAACCCATGCCCTGCCAGTCAGACCACAGATCCTGCAATTCGGCGTTGTTCTCCATCATAGATGGCGGGGTGGAAAACACGATGGCCGGGAAATTTTCCTTGCCGGCCTCCGTCAAAGCCGCGAAATCCGAATGAAACGCGAAAAGCTGGCGTCCATTGGGCTGACTACGGTCTTCGTGAAAAGCCTCCAGCCAATCGGCGATCAATGTGTGCGGGCGGTAGTAGTCGAAACAGGCCCGACCGTCCGGCACCGCCATGATAAGCATCCCGCCGGGCTTGAGAATGCGCTGACAGCCCTGCAGGAACTTGATCGGATTTGGCAGATGCTCAAAGTTATGCGAACTGATTACATAGTCGAATTGCCCATGATCGACCGCATCCACAAGCGACGCGATCTCGGTCGCGCTGCCGACGTAATCCACGGGTTCAAGCAGCGGATAATTTTCCTCTGGGATTTCGGGTGTCGCCCTTGCCCGCTTCATCAAGGTATCGTCGTCAAACACATCAAGGGACCGGATGTTGTAGCCTTTCGACTTCGGCACAATCGGTTTGAACCAGGGTGCGACCTCGAGGCCGAGCATGGATGTGTCGATACCTTTCAGCAGAAATGCATGTCGATCCATGGGGCCGTCCGTCCAGAGTTATCTTTCATCGCCAGAACCATACGGTGCAGAATGACCCGCGCAAGGTCGCGGATTACAGCGGCCAGATAAACGGGATGAACGCCGAAGCCAACAGGCCGACAGTCAGGTTCAGCGGTATCCCGACTCTCAGAAAATCCGTGAACTTGTAGCCCCCCGGCCCGTAGACCAACATGTTGGTCTGATAGCCGATGGGGGTCGCAAAGCTCGCCGATGCCGCGACCATCACCGCCACGACCAATGGGCGCGCATCAATACCGATGGCGATCGCCAAACCAATCGCGATGGGGGTGACGACAACGGCCACGGCGTTGTTCGAAACAAGCTCGGTCAAGACCGAAGTGAGGAGATAGATCGCCCACACGATCAGGAAGGGTGGCAGCGTTTGCAGCAGGGGGGCTATCGCCTCGACGATCAGCATCACCGCACCCGAAGCCTCAAGCGCAGCCCCGACAGCCAGCATGGAAAAGATCAGCGCAAGCAGGCGCCCATCAACAAATGAGAACGCCTCATCCGCGTCGATGCAGCGCGTCAACAGAACAATGGCCACAGCAAGGATCGATAGCAGAAAGATCGGGGCGATGCCGAAAGCAGCCAGGATGACGATCGCTAAAAGCGCGCCTACTGCGATTGGGGCGTGGCCACGTCGGAAAGCCCTTTGCGTGGGTTGCGATACATCAACCATGTCCATATCGGCCGCCAGCCTCTGGATGTCTTCCGGTGCGCCTTCGATCAGCAGCGTGTCACCGACGCGCACAGTCAGATCGTCAAGCTGAGTGCCGATATTCTGATTCCGACGGTGCACGGCCAGCGGATAGACACCATACCGGCGCCGCAGGCGCATCGCACCAAGCGACCTGCCAACCATGCGGCAACCTGGCGTAATCAGAACCTCGACGGTTGTGGTCTCAACTGCCGAAACCTGGTCCACACGGCGCAATTCCTTGTTGCTCTGCAGGCTCAGAAGCTCGGTCATCTGTGTGCGCAGAACGACTCGGTCGCCCACCCGCAGTTCTACCCCCTTGAGATTGCGTCGCAAAGATTGATCACCGCGGATGACATCGATCAATCGGACACCTTCGCGTTTGAACAACTGCACGCCCGTGACCTCACGCCCGATAAGGTTGCTGTCGGGCGGGATCACGGCCTCAGTAAAGAACTTCATCTTGCTGCGATCAGACAAGAGCCCCGCAAGACTGTCCCTGTCGCGCAGCAATCGCGGGGCCACAAAGCGCAGATACACCATCCCATAGGCAACCAGCACGATCGCCAAAGGTGTCACTTCGAAAATGGTGAACGGAGCAAGGCCCTGTGTCCGCGCCACACCATCCACAAGCAGGTTGGTAGAGGTCCCGATCAGCGTGAGCGTACCACCCAAGATTGCCGCATAACTCAATGGGATTAGCAGCTTGGAAGGGCTGAGGCCCATGGTTTTAGCCAATTGGATGAAAACCGGGATCATGACCACAACAACTGGCGTGTTCGAGACAATGGCTGACGAGATCACGACAAAGCTGATCAGCATCGCGATGGCGATGGCCGGGTTCTTGCGCGCCTGACGATCAGCGAGGCCCGTGAACGCCTCAAGCGCGCCCGTGCGCACAAGCGCGCCCATGATGATGAACATGGCCGCAATCGTCCAAGGCGCGGGGTTCGAGAGAACCGCCAGGGCCGCTTCATAGGGCAGGACGCCCATCACCAGCATCACGGCAACGCCTGCGATGGCCACGACCTCGGTCGGAAAGACCTCACGCAGGAACAGAACGAACATGACCAAGACGATGCCAAGGGCAACCAAGGCACTTGCGGTTTGCGACAACGAGATGAGGCCCATGAACGCTTCTTCGTGCCAAGTGAAGGTCAGACCGTACTGTCGCCCATTGTCTTTGTCTTTTCAAGATTTTGCTTGGGTTGACGTGGCTGAACCACGTACATCCCTATCAGCATTAGACCAAGGGCTGCCCACACCGTCGAAGTGTAGGCCTCGCCCAGAATGACCCGCGCCCAGAAGATCCCGAAGAGCGTGACCAAATAGCTGATCTGAACAGCAAAAACCGGCCCGGCCCGGCCAACAAGCCAGACATAACCTGTATAGGTCAGCACATGCGCCGTCGCATTGGCGAGCATTGCGTAGTCTGGCAAAGCGTAAGGCGGCAGCGGATTGATCCACTGGTCGGACCCTATGGCCAGGGGCAAAGCAATCAAGGTCCCGACCGCCGAGGCCCCCCAAAGCACTTCGATCGCATCCAGCCCCGCAGTGCCCCACTTGGCGACGTAATTGCCCTCAAAAGCGTAAAACAGCCCGGAAATCAGCCCGACAAAGACCCAAGCCGTTGGGATCGAACCGCTCATATCCGCGTTGGGCAGCACGATCAGCAACACGGCGGACAATCCCACGAGAAGGCCGACCAGTCGGCGCATCTCAAATCGGTCGAGAGACAAGGCAAGTGCGATGGGAAAGGCCCACATCGGGATCATGCTTAGAAGGATAGACAATATCCCTGATGGCAGATGCACGGCTGCCTGATAGCTGGCCGAATTGGGCAAGACCGATCCGATCATGGCGATGATCAGATAAAGCCGAAGCTGTGCGGGCCCAAGTGGCAGACGCTTGCGCAAGGCAAGGCCGATCAGGCTCATCACGCCAAATCCTATGGCGAGTTGCCAGAACAACAGGCCGAAATGCCTGTATCCTTCACTGACAGCGATTTTCGTCAGTGGCTGCGTTATCCCCCACCCGGCGCCAAGCAATGCCAAAGCACCGACATTCAGGGCAAGGTCGCGGCGTGTCACGGACCGGATGGCGGCAATAGCCCGCCCTGTCGTACTGGAACGATGCGCGTGGCCGCGCCACTTTTGTCATCGGTCTCAACATAGATGCCCGAAAGCGTGGCCTCTCCCACGGCGGGGGTGAACCTGTCCTTGGGCATTCCGGTGATAAAGCGGCGCAGGGGCTCGTCCCGGTGCATTCCGATGACTGAGTTATAGTCGCCGCACATACCGGCATCTGTCAGATAGGCGCAGCCCTTGGGCAAAACCATCGCATCAGCCGTCGGAACGTGCGTATGGGTTCCTACCACGAGACTCGCACGTCCATCACACCAATGACCCATCGCCATCTTTTCGGAAGTCGCTTCACAGTGGAAATCAACCACAATTGCGTCGACCGCGCCGTTTAGTGGGTGAGATCGGAACACAGCCTCCAGGGCCGAAAACGGATCATCGAAAGGGCGTTTCATGAAGACCTGCCCAAGCGCCTGCGCAACCAGCACTTTCTTTCCTGCTGCCGAGAAGACATGCGCCCCTTTGCCAGGGGCCGCCTTTGAAAAATTCAACGGCCGGATAATGCGCGGCTCCTGTTCGATAAATTGCAGCATGTCTTTCTGGTCGAAAGCATGGTCACCCAGTGTGACGCAATCTGCCCCTGCGTCCAGAAGGGCCGTCGCATGAGCGCCTGAAAGGCCCATGCCAGAGGTCGCGTTCTCGCCATTGACGACCACAAAATCAAGCAACCAGTCCTCGCGCAAGCGCGGAAGATGGGTCGTGATGGCCTGGCGACCGGCGCGGCCCATCACATCGCCAAGAAACAAAATCTTCATGGATGAAGGCCTAGGGCCGCCTTCCATCTTCGGCAAGGGCCGCGGCGAAATAATCCGCTGCGGCCAAGAAAACTAAACCTGCCTCAAACGCCCGAATTGATGTCTGGCCAAAAGAAAGCCGCTTCGTTCCGCTGTCCGTAGATGTCGGATCCTGCAGTGCCAGTGAACTGGTTGACTGCATCCGTACCAACCTCCGAGGTGGCACTGATGATGTCAAAACCTAACTGCACGGATGCATGGACCCATCCGGGCGGCAGATCTGCCTTCAGAAGACAGGCGGCAAGGATCGTGATGGTCAAAAAAATCTCTCGGTAAAACATGAAAATCTCGTTTCATAGATGCAGAGGAAAAATTATTTTTCTACTTTGCATAATTATTGTTTTACATTAATTTCTGCAAGCAGATTTTTGGCGCTGGAGCAAAGAATGACAGACCAAAACCCGATCGTGGAGAAAATCCTCAGAACGGCAAGTATCGGCATGTGGGCCAGCACCATTGCCGCAGGTATTTGGCCGTTCATTATCTTTTACTATCTCTACTTTGCTCAGACCGATCCAGATTGGCTGGCAGCAGAAGTTCGCAACAGCCTGGAGGGCGACAACCTCCCCGAAACGTGGAGCAGGTCGAAGGCCGCACTCTTCAGCATACCGATGCTGGCAACCACTATTCTTGAGGTCATCACACTCCTGAATATCCGAAGGATGTTCATTGGCGTGCGGCGAAAAGGTGTGTTCACTATTGAGACGGCCTCCACCCTAAAACGCATCAGCTGGCTAGTGATTGCCCTCGCACCTGTCGGGATCTTCGCTGCAGTTTGGACGAACGCGATCGCACACTTCACGACTGATCCTATCCACATCTCTGTCAAACTCGGCGTGAACAACTCTGACTTGCAGGCGATTGTCATCGGGCTTGTCGTCCTATCAGTCGGGCACATGATGATGAGCGCCGTCGAGATGAAACAAGAAAATGCAGCCTTTGTCTAAGCTGGCAGGCAGGACAGACCAATGCCGATCATTGTGACGCTGGACGTGATGATGGCCCGTCGCAAGATCCGAGGCAAGGATTTGGCAGATATCGTTGGGATCACAGAGCAGAACCTTTCCCTGCTGAAATCAGGCAAGGTCAAAGGCGTGCGGTTCGAGACGCTGGAAAAGATATGCGCTGCGCTCGATTGCGCGCCCGGTGATCTTTTGGAGTATCAGCCAGGCGAGGACTAGCCTTTCAAAACGCCTTGGTCGGTGACGATCATGTCAAGCATCTGGTCCGTTGGCTCAAGCGGCAAGGCGCTGGCTTCCTGCGCCGCATATGCAAAGCCGATGGCGAGTGTCGGCCGCGCGGCCCGCAGCGTTTCCAGCGTTCGGTCGTAGAAGCCGCCGCCATAGCCCAGCCTGCCGCCCATACGCGTGAAGGCGACCAATGGAACGATCAGGATCTCTGGCACAAGGAAGTCATCGATCTCCGGCACTTTTGCGCCAAATGGCCCCTCTCGCAGGGGCCCCTCGGGTGTCCAACGCGAGAACTTTAGCGGCACACCCTCCCCCTGAATCACCGGCACCGCGACGGGGCCATGTGCGGCGGCTTCCGCCATGGCTGGCAGCGGGTCGATCTCGGTCCGGATCGGCATGTAGCCCGCCAGAGGCACACCCCGGTAGTCCGCTAGAACGGATGAAAGTGTGGCGCCGCCTGTGCCGGTATCGGCTGCCTTGGCCGCCTTGCGTCTGGCAAATGCAGCCGTTCGCGCCATGGCCTTTTGGTCCGTCACAGCAGAACGACCGCCGCAAGACCAAGAAAGGCGAAGAAGCCCACAACATCCGTAACAGTGGTCACGAACGCCCCTGATGCCAGGGCCGGGTCGATACCGATACGTTCCAGGATAACGGGGATCACCGTGCCGGCGAGGCCTGCCACGATCATATTGACGACCATTGCCGCGGCAATGACATAGCCCAGCGCGGGCGAGCCAAACCAGACCACGCCGATGATCCCCATGACGACGGCGAAGACGACACCGTTGATCAGCCCAACGAGAACCTCACGCCGAATGACCCGCCAGACATTCGATCCGGTCAGGTCTTTCGTCGCGATCGCGCGGACTGCAACGGTGAGCGATTGTGTGCCCGCATTTCCGCCCATAGACGCAACGATCGGCATCAACACGGCCAAAGCCACGATTTGCGCAATCGCCTCTTCAAATTGCGCAATGACAAGCGATGCAAGGACCGATGTAATCAGGTTCACGGCGAGCCAGGGAACGCGTTGCCTGGTTGTTTCGCGGATGTTGTCGTTCAGGCTCGATTCCTCACCGACACCGGCCAAGCGCAGGATGTCTTCTTCGTGTTCTTCATCCAGGACAGCCATCGCGTCATCTATTGTGATCTGGCCGATCAGCCGCCCTTCGTCGTCCACCACCGGCGCAGAGATCAGATGATATTGGTTGAAGGCATAGGCCACGTCGCCCTCGTCCTGTGAAGCAGGGATGATCTGAAAGGTGTCTTCGATCAACGAGCTCAGTGGAACCTCCCTGCGGGATCGCATCAATTTGCCCAAGGTGACGGTGCCCACCGGATGCAAGCGCGGGTCAATAAGCACCAGGTGGTAGAATTGGGTTGGCAAGTCATTTTCATTTGCCCCGCGCAGATGATCGATGGCCTCACCGACATTCCAGTGCTCGGGGGCCATGACGACTTCGCGCTGCATGAGCCTGCCAGCGGAATATTCCGGATAGCTGAGGGCTTGTTCGACCATGGCCCGATCCGCATCGGGCAAAGCATCGAGAATGACTTCCTGCTGGCTGCCTCCCAGATCTTCAACCAGGTCGACCACATCGTCACTATCAAGTTCACGCACCGCGTCAGCCAGAACATGCGGCTTGAGAACGGCGATCACCTCTTCGCGGATGCCCTCATCCAGCTCCGACAGAATGTCGCCGTCAAATTCGCGGTCGTACAGGCGGATCAAACGAGAGCGGTCAAAGGCATTGATCTGTTCGAGCAGGTCGGCGATGTCGGCCGCATGTAGCGGCTCCATCAATTCGATCAGCTGTGCGCGGTCCTCAATATCAACCGCATATAGGATCGCTGAGACGTTCTTTTTGTCGAGATGATAGCCTGTGTCTTCGGGGTTCGGAGCTTCGGTCAATTCCGATTGATCGGTCATCGCTCTACCCCTTGATCGCACCTGCCCAAATCATAGCAGCGGGGCCGCAAAGGACAATGCCGCGTGGCATTTTCCGCTTTGCTTCCACATGTTTGGATGATCAATAGACAGAATGAGCCATGCTGAAGTTGTCTGCGGCGATCTGCTGCTTTTTGATGGAAATCCGACGCGGGATCCGTGGCAAGAGACCGTGCGGATTGCGACGGATGGCGCTCTGCTGATTGAAGACGGCGTCATCAAGTCCATTGGCGCGCCGCGTGATTTTCCGGATCTCCCCCGGCATGATCATAGGGGCAGATTGATCTGCCCGGGCTTTGTTGACGCCCACGCACATTATCCGCAAACGGCGATCATTGCGAGCTGGGGCAAACGGCTGATCGACTGGCTGAACACCTATACCTTTCCGGAAGAAATGCAATTTGGTGACCCCAAATATGCGGCGGAGATCGCCGCGCTCTACCTGGATCTGTTGTTGGCGCACGGGACGACAAGCGTTGCGAGCTATTGCACGACCCATCCGGAAAGCGTGACCGCGTTTTTTGAAGCTGCGGCGGAGCGAAAAATGGCGGTGATAGGCGGCAAGACCTGTATGGACCGAAATGCACCCAACGGCCTGTGCGACACGGCGCAATCGGCATATGACGATAGTAAAAGGCTTTTGGATCGGTGGCACGGACGCGACCGGGCGCGCTATGCGATCGCACCACGGTTTTCGCCGACATCAACGCCGGAGCAACTCCGCGCCCTTGGTGACCTTTGGGCTGAATGTCCCGATTGTCTGATGCAGACACATCTGAGCGAGCAGTTGGATGAGGTCTCCTGGGTGCGCGGACTTTTTCGCGAAGCTCGCGACTATCTGGACACTTACGAGGCGTTTGGTTTGCTGGGCTCTAGGGGCGTTTACGGCCACGCAATACATCTTGAGCGGCGCGAAATCGACCGTCTTGAAGAGGTCGGGGCCGGATTGGTCCACTGCCCGACGTCGAACACATTTATCGGGTCAGGCCTTTTCGATATGCGGCTTTCGAGGCGTATCAAGGTTGGCCTCGCTACAGATACGGGCGGTGGATCCTCCTTTTCGATGCTTCGAACGATGGCCAGCGCTTACGAGATTGGGCAGCTTTGCGGCAATGCCCTTCACCCCGCAGAATTGCTGTGGATGGCAACGGCGGGATCAGCGGGTGTCCTGCACCGAGGTGACGAGATCGGGACAATCGCAGTCGGTATGGCGGCGGATCTCTGCATTCTTGATCTGCATTCGACACCCGGAATCGCGCAGCGCGCAGCGCGAGCAAACGATGTCTGGGACGCGGTGTTTCCAACGATCATGATGGGGGACGAGCGCGCCGTGGCGGAGGTTTGGGTCGCTGGATCAAGGGTTAGGGCGGGCTGAAGCCCGCCTTACGGGCCATCTATCCTATGAAGTGTGTGGATCGTTTTGGGGCCGGTGGATCTAGATCCACCTTACTTCTCGGACAGGATGACGACGTTCTGGGCCTGCTTGGCAATGACGCTTTGAAGATCGATTGTCGTAATGTGCCCGTCGCGGACAATTTGACGTCCTTCGACAAAGAGATCGCGCACCGTCATCGGCCCAGTGAGAAGCAGGGAGGCGGGATCCCAACTGCCCGCACTGTGCAGGCCTGACACATCCCAGATCGCCAGATCTGCGCGTTTGCCAGATGTGATTTGCCCAACATCGTCACGGGCGAGTACTTTGGCGCCGCCGCGCGTCGCAATCCTGAGCGCTTGGCGCGCGCTCATCGCGTCGGCACCATACGCCACACGCTGCAAGAGCATGGCCTGCCGGGCCTCCGCGATGAGATTGCCCGCGTCATTGCTTGCCGATCCATCGACGCCCAACCCGACCGGAACGCCCGCGCCTTGCATCGCCTTGACCGGCGCGATGCCCGAGCCCAGTCGACAATTGGAACAGGGACAATGGGCCACGCCTGTGTCTGTTTCCGCAAAAAGGGCGATTTCACTTGGGTCAAGCTTCACGCAATGCGCGTGCCAGACATCCGGGCCAACCCAACCGAGGTCCTCGGCGTACTGGCCCGGTCTGCAACCGAATTGCTCCATCGAATAGGCCACGTCCTCATCGTTTTCAGCGAGATGAGTGTGCATCATCACCGCCTTGTCGCGTGCCAGAACCGCGGCATTCCGCATGAGGTCCCGGCTGACAGAAAAGGGAGAACAGGGCGCTACACCCACCCGGCACATCGACCCCTTGGACGGATCATGGAAGCGATCAATCACCCGCAGGCAGTCTTCGAGGATGGCCGTTTCGTCTTCGACAAGGTTGTCGGGCGGCAGACCGCCAGCACTTTGTCCGATGCTCATGCCACCCCGTGTGGGATGAAACCGCATGCCAAGTTGTGCAGCAGCTTGAATGGTGTCGTCCAGAGTCACACCGTTGGGAAAAAGATAAAGGTGATCCGACGACAGCGTGCAGCCAGACAAGGCAAGCTCGGCCAGCCCGATCTGGGTGGCGACAAAGATCTGCTCCGGGGTGATGCACGACCAGATGGGATAAAGCGCCTGAAGCCAGCCGAACAACAACGCGTCTTGCGCAGCCGGGACCGCGCGGGTCAGCGTCTGGTAGAGATGGTGGTGCGTGTTGACAAGGCCCGGCGTGACAACACATCCGTCAGCCATGATGATTTCGCCTTTTGTGGACAATTCAACACCAACGTGAGCAATGACACCGTCGCGGATGAGAATGTCATGTCCCGATAACTCGTCTCCGGCATCGTTCATCGTCAGGACGACATCTGCATTCCGGACAAGGAGCTCTGTCATTCAAAGGGCGCCAAGCGGGCAAGTGCGAGCGCATGAATGTCAGGGTTTGCAGCCGCAACAGCGCGACCACCCCCCTTGGCCGATCCACCGGACCAATCGGTCACAATGCCGCCCGCCGCCTCAATCAGCCCGATCGGTGCCTGAATGTCATATGCCTTAAGGCCCGCTTCGATAACCAGATCGATCTGCCCCGAAGCAAGCAGCGCATACGCATAGCAATCCATGCCATAGCGGACCAGCTTCACATCGGCCGCCACCGCATCAAAGCCTGCCTTGTCCTGCACAGTTCCAACCTCCGGGAAGGTGGTAAAGAGGATGGCGTCCGAAATAGACTTTGTGTCGCGGGTTTTCAGATTTTGCGTGCCGTAGGGCCCCTGGCAGACTGCATACTGCCCTGCGCCGGAAAAGCGCTCACCGATATAGGGTTGGTCAATAACGCCCAGTACGGGCCCGTCATTCGTGCTTGCCGCAATCAGAACACCCCATGTTGGCGTGCCTGCAACAAAGCCTCTCGTACCATCGATCGGGTCGAGAGCCCACGTGATATCAGTAGATCCGAGATGCGTTCCGAATTCCTCACCCACTATGCCGTCATCGGGCCGCCGAGCTGCCAAAATCGAGCGCATGGCTCTTTCTGCCGCGCGGTCTGCGCGCGTTACTGGATCGTAGCCCACTGCATCTTTGTTTTCGGTACCCAGCCCCTCTTGTCGGAAATACGGCCTTATAGCCGCACCTGCAGCATCTGCCAGCAGGTGCGCCACATGAAGCAGATCATCCACATCATACGCCATAAGAAAAGCCCTGCCAGAGGCAGGACCAAGGCGCAAGAGCCGTGGTTGTTATCAGGCGACGTCGCTTAGAACACGCGCCAGCTCAAAAAGACGGCGTCTTTGGTTCTCCGGTATCGAATAGTATGATCGAACGAGATCCATCGCTTCCTTGTCACTCAGAAGATCGGCTGGAACCAGGCTGGCCACATCCTTTGGCTTCGCCTCTTGCTCCGATTGAAGGCCATCGAAGAAAAACGCGACCGGCACCCCCATCGCTTCGCCAATATCCCATAGGCGCGATGCGCTGACCCTATTGGCGCCGGTTTCATACTTCTGGATCTGCTGAAATTTGATCCCGACCATATCCGCCAATTTTTGTTGGGTCATCCCAATCAACCAGCGCCGCTGGCGGATACGTTTCCCGACGTGAACGTCGACAATATGTGGCATTCTGTTCCCTAACTTTTTCAACGCCCAGAACGACCCCACCCAGTCGATGTGAAAGGCGCGCGCATGCGCCGTAATATGCATACGCCAGACATAATGATAAGGACATAATAATGTCAGTGCGGATAAATATCAACGGCCTCTGCTCTCCACATGATTGAATTGTATTCAGACGTATACCGGTTAAGCTCAAGTCATCTTTCGATTTTTTAGAAATTCTTCAGATCACGAACCCTGTAACATGCTGTAAGAATCAACCTTTGCGAGCACTATTTTACGTCTCCAACCGTATAGAGATTGTTTGAAAACCAAGCATTTACGTGGCGATTTCAACTGCCGCGAACAAGATCTTCTATGGTTCTTAAATCGGGTATAGCGCTGAAATTGGCGAACTTTTGCTCATATGATGATCAATTCATCGCCTCTATCACGAAGCCGCGAGAACGCGAACCTTATTTGAGCCGACACGTACAAAGGCACGGCGAAGGTATTCAGCGAGAGAATCATGAAGCTCTCCCCGCAACGTGGCGGCACCGTATAGGTTGATCCGCTGAAACGGGAGTTCCGGCAGCGCGCCACCGTGATCGATCCGGTCAAGATGTGGCGGTTCGGTACCTTCGATCATGGTATGCACCGCCAGATCCGCCGAAACCGTCGCCTCGATGGTTCGATCGCTATCGGTTTCAACCGCCAGTTCCCAATCGATCCGAGCCTGATCCAACGCCTCGACCACATGAGGCCGGAATGTGCAATGCCGTCCGAAGGCAAGGCGCAGGGGGCGCTGACGCCATGCAGATCCTCCGGGCGCGCCGATCCAGCAAAGCGGGCGCACGCACAATTCCTCCCCATTGTCGTCGATGCCCGTTTCCGTAGTCAGAATCATGTCGCAGGCCCCGCGTCCGAATTCGGCTTTCAAGGCACGGGTGTAAGATGAGATCAACTGTACCTTCACTCGGGGGAAGGCTGCATGAAATTGTTTTAGCACCATCGGGATCGCCGGATAGACGATGTCGTGCGGCACGCCGAGCGTGATTTCCCCTTCGAACGCTTGATCGGTCAGCCGTGTGACGGCTTCGTCGTTGAGGACGACCATGCGCCTTGCATAGAAAAGCAGTTGTTCCCCTTCCGCAGTCAGCGCAATGCCGCGCCCACTCCGATCGAAGAGTTTAACATCCAGCAACTCCTCCAACCGTTTCAACTGCATTGAGACGGCAGATTGTGTCAGGTGCAGAAAACCTGCCGCCCGCGTGACCCCACCGCTTTCTGCAACTGCCACAAAGGAACGCAGCGTCGTGACATCCAGATTTCTAAGCATCACAGATCCTGATATTTTAAATCAAAAACATTCGCTTTTAAGATATGTCAGATCAAGCCATATATATCAAGGCTGGTGATGCCAGCCCGCGTAACCATTCCAGATGATGAGGCATAGCCATGGCATTTATTGACCGCAGTTCGTCCGAATACGGGCACATTCAACGACGCCGCGCAGGCATCGCACGGCTGCTGGATCTTTGGCGGTCGCGTCGCGCACTGTCCCGACTCGATGCGTTGGCTTTAGATGATGTCGGATTGTCCAAAGAAGAGGCCCAAATCGAATCAAATCGCCCCATTTGGGATGTACCGGCAACTTGGAAACGATAACCATTGGGCTTTTGTGGCAAAAAAGGTCAATTTGCCCCACAAGCAAGGGCTGAAAAGCCTTGAAACAAAGGGCCCTCCGACCGATATTCTTTCGTGACGCGCGGATAACTGCGCGAGAAACGTTTCAGTTGGAGGTCTTAATGGCTGACGTGAAGACGATCCGGCAGACAACTGCCGGGACGCGCGCCGCCCAAATCGATGCGGGTCTGCGCGCCCACATGAACAAAGTCTACGGGACGATGTCCGTAGGCATGTTGATTACAGCGGCGGCCGCTTGGGCGATCGCAGGATTGGCGGTAACATCCGACCCGACAAATGCAACTATCGCATTGCGCGAAGGTCAATACCTGACTGGATTGGGCGAAGTTCTCTACACAACGCCCCTGCGTTGGGTCGTGATGTTTGCACCTCTGGCATTCCTGCTTTTCGGTTGGGGCGCTTTAATGCGTCGCGGATCTTCCGCAACCGTGCAGCTGGGCTTCTTTACATTTGCCGCGGTTATGGGCGTCTCCATGAGTTCGATCTTTCTGGTGTTCACACCGTTCTCGATCACTCAGACATTCCTTGTGACGGCGATTGCCTTCGCTGGACTTAGTTTGTGGGGCTACACCACGAAAAAAGACCTGAGCGGGATGGGCACGTTCCTCATGATGGGCGTGATCGGTTTGATCGTGGCAATGATCATCAACCTGTTCCTGCAGTCAGGCCCGATGATGCTCGCTATTTCGGCGATCGGCATCCTGATCTTTGCTGGCCTGACAGCATTCTATACGCAAGACATCAAGAACACCTATGTTGCGCATGCGCATCATGGTGATCAGGAGTGGATGGATAAGGCAGCGATCGATGGTGCGCTGAGCCTCTACATAAGCTTCCTGAACATGTTCCAGTTCTTGCTCATGTTCATGGGTCAGCAAGAATAGCAGCTGCATATCTTTGCAGAACAAGGGCCGGTCATGTCGACCGGCCCTTTTTTGTTCAGAACAGGGATCAGCGCATGACCATCATCAAGACTGGTTCGGCGCGAACGGATACCGGTGGCGTGGGTGATACGCTTGGCACCTTTCAAACAGAGCTTATTAGCGACAACGACAGCCTCACGCAGTTCGCAGCCTTTATCGAAACGCTCTCGCCCGGCTCTTCCTAGCAGCACAATCATTGGTACGCGGCTAAATACGATGTAATCCTGACACTCTCAGACGCCCCCTCGTTGATTGATGACAACGTTGAAACGACGCTTAGCCCTGGCGACGCAACAACCTTGCGGGTAGGTGTTCAGGTTGGTCATAACCTGCGCAACGACAGCGATAACGATGCCCGCTACGTCGCAATCGGCACATACGCTCCAGAAGATCAGATCACCTATCCACGCTGGACCGTCTCCTCTACCGCGACCGGGTCGCAGGCACCCGCCTGTACGAAACGCTTGACGGTCAACCCAGCACCGAACCTGACCGGACCATCAAAGATCGCGAAGCATGCGTAGGGACGGAAAGCTGATCCCTCCCGCAAGCGGCACATCCATCGGTCCGATGGTCCTAAACCCAACCGAAGTGTAGAAGGCCTGTGCCGTGTAGGTCGCCCAGCACTCCATGCAGATCACACCAGACGCGCGCGCCTTGTGGAAGCTGCGCTGCATCAAAGCTCGCCCGATGCCCCGACGCAATTGGCGGTCATCAGTCACAACATGGCGAATATGGCCTAACCTTGGTTCCTTGCGGTCTCGCGTCCAGCCGCCCGCGCCCAGAATCTGCCCGTCTTCTTCGGCAACATAGTATGTCCCGCAAGCCAGCAATTCGGGCCGGGCGCGGCTGATGATCGGAAGGGCTGTGACCAGAACCGAGGGCGGATAGTCCGCCTTCAACAACTTTGGATAGGTTCGCGCCAAAAGAGCATCGACAGCCCCCAAGTCATTCGGTGTGGAGGGGCGAATCGTATATGTGTCAGATTCTGTCTTCATGATGTTCCTCCAAAGCTCTGCCGAGCCGCTTTGCCATTTGCTGAAGGTCTGCCGAAGGTACGGACAGGTCACGGCGCTTCAAGACAGAGACCCGATCAAAGTACCTTAGCGACGTCACATCGCCTGTATCGTGCAAGGGGATGAGATGGGCATGGCAATGTGGAACATCATTACCCGTAAAGACGAAACCCACCCTTGGCACGCCAAAAATCACTTTCTGCGCACGCGCAAGCCTTTGCCCCAACCGGACGATCAAACCTATCAAAGGCTCAGGCAGGTCATCGAAATAGCTGTAGTGCCGCTTCGGAATGATCTGCACATGACCAGGACGGATGGGCTGATGATCGGCGAAGACCATGACATCATCGTCCTGCCAAACGATATGGGCGGGCGCACGCCCGGAGACGATATCGCAAAAGTCGCATGTCATTGGGTCGTCCTTCCTATGCAATTGCAAAGAAAAAGGGCCGCGCCTGGCTGGCGCGACCCTTTCGGAATAAGCGGTGGAGGTTGGCTTACTTGATCTTGCCTTCCTTATATTCCACATGCTTGCGCGCCACGGGATCATACTTCCGTACCGACATCTTTTCGGTCATGGTGCGTGCGTTCTTCTTGGTCACATAGAAGTGGCCCGTGCCTGCAGTCGAGTTCAGGCGGATCTTGATTGTGGTCGGCTTCGCCATTCTTGCTTCTCCTCGGGTCGCCGCAGCGCATGCGGCGCGAAATCCTGAAACTCGCCTTCTAACGGGGCGGCTGACAGAGTCAACGTCAAAACGGGTAAAACGCGCGGAGGGCCTGTAAGCCGGATTCTGTCCAAGGGTTGCCCCTCTGGATGATCATTCCTCTTGACCTGCGGTTGCCCGCAGGCCTCTAGCTGCCAACCCGGACCTGCTGGGGCGAAAGCAGCCCCGGCGCGAACGCCGCGCGATCCCTATTCGGCATTGCTCCCGGTGGGGCTTGCCATGCGACCTCTGTTGCCAGCGGCCCGGTGGGCTCTTACCCCACCATTTCACCCTTGCTCTGCAGGCAGAGCGGTTTGATTTCTGTGGCGCTTTCCGTCGGGTTGCCCCGCCCGGGCGTTACCCGGCACCGTTGCTTTCTGGAGTCCGGACTTTCCTCTCGCTCGGGTTGCCCCGAACAAGCGACCATCCAGCCCTCCGCGCGCGGCTTCTTTGGCGCGAATGGACGCCTGCGTCAATGCGGTCAGGTCCAAAGGGCCGTGTGGCCAAGCGGTGTATAATCCGCAGGCTGCAACGGACCAGTGGCCCAAGGGCGATAGCGCAATCGGACGGCAGCAAGCAGCATCTGATCGTCTACCGGGGCCGTGTAACCCGCGTACTCGGCGACCCGACGAAAGGTTTCGAAGCGAGGATCAGAAGGTCCGTCATCATAACCTCGGCGCTTGGCCAGCCCTACCCGTTCAAGCCGCATCCAGTCGAAATATGGTCCGGGATCCATCTTGCGGCCGGGGGCCATGTCGGAATGACCAATCACACCGGAAGGCGCGATGTTCCAGCGTTGCATGATCTGGGGCAACAACTCAACCAGCGCCTTCATCAGGGGTTCAGGAAAAGAGGATTGCCCGTCATTGTCGAGCTCTATGCCGATGGACCGGGAATTCACATCCCCCTGCCCCATCCATTCACCTTGGCCTGCATGCCAGGCGCGTCGGTCTTCAGGCACCATCTGCACGATCTCGCCCTGCCGAGTGATGAGGTAATGCGCTGAAACTTCAGCCGCCGGATCGCAGAGCCGCTCAATGGCCGCCTCGGCCGTTTGCATCGCGGTAAAGTGTAGCACAATCAGGGACGGCACCTGACCACGGCGCCGTTCGCCGCAATTGGGCGACCGGACCGCCCTAACCTTCATCTCAGCCAGAGGACGCGCGCCGGAAGGGCGTTGGATCCCAGCTGCAGGCAAAACCGTCGCCATCCGGGTCAAGCCCCTTGCGGTCGCGTTGCGGCCCGCCACGAGCAAGAAAGTCGATCTGTGCCTGATCGTTCGACGCATAGGCCGCGCAGTTGCGTTCGAACTTGCTTTGCGCGTTCAGACCCACGCGGCGATAGACGCGGGTTCCCCTGGGATGGGACGTGCTGAGCGCATAGGCCACGATGTTGGGCTGCTGTGCGCCGGACCGCCGAGGGAGGGCTTCAGGTGCGACTACCTCATATTGCTGACGGTTCGCCGCAAGCCGCGCAGCATCGCTTTCGATCGACTGGCGCTCCGACACCGCATCAAAATCCTGTTCATCCGAGATGCCGGGATTATCGATCAGGACCGGTGGTGCATTTGACGGGCTCGCATTCACGACGGCTACACCCGAATTTGCGGCAGTACCCGCGCGCTCATCAGCGTCGTTAAACTGACTGGTTTGCACGCTCGCAGTCTGTTGGGGCGCCGTGCCGAGATACTCTTCCTGGCTGGGCTGGCGCGCAACGCTGACCGTTCGATTAGGTGTCGTTTGTCGCTGCACCGCAACCGATTGGTTGGAGGAGGGCGGCAGAACGGTCGTTTCAACACTTGGCCCGACCGGGACGGGGCGCGAACTTTGCAGGGCAGCCTCACGGGCGCGCAGAGCCTCATAGGATGTCTCAAACCCCACGCCCGTGCCTGGGTTCGCCGTGCCGCTGAAACCGCTATCCGGGACGGCAGGTTGACAGGCCGCCAAGGCGGCGCATGCACAGGCAAAAATACTGAAACGCAAGATCATTCTGCTTGGCCTCTTTTTGTTTTGCCGCCCTTTTACCACCATTTCGTGGGCTTTGCCACAAAGCCTACAGCGCTTTCGAGACCGTAGGCGATGTTGAGCAGATCGCCTTCCTCCCAAGGACGCCCAATCAGCTGAAGGCCCAGAGGCAAGCCTTGCTTGTCAAGCCCAGCAGGCACCGCGATGCCAGGCAGCCCCGCCATGTTGACAGTGACAGTGAAGATGTCATTGAGATACATCTGCACCGGATCGTCGCTCGCCTCACCAAGACCGAATGCGGCAGAGGGCGTTGCAGGCGTCAGGATCGCGTCGATACCTTGTGCAAAGACATCCTCGAAATCCTTCTTGATCAGCGTCCGCACCTTGCGGGCCCGGTTGTAATAGGCGTCATAAAATCCTGCCGACAGCACGTAGGTGCCGATCATCACACGGCGTTTGACCTCATCGCCAAAACCTTCTGCACGGGTCTTTTCGTACATCTCGGTGATACCATCGCCCTGATCGAGCTTTGCGCGATGGCCATAGCGCGCACCATCATAGCGGGCGAGGTTCGAAGACGCCTCGGCCGGGGCCACGACGTAGTATGCGGGCAAGGCGTACTTCGTGTGAGGTAACGAGATATCGACCATCTCGGCACCAGCTTCTTCGAGCATTTGGCGCCCTTCAGCCCACAACGCCTCAATCTCTTCCGGCATCCCGTCCAAGCGATATTCTTTGGGAATCCCGATTTTCTTGCCACGGACATCGCCTTTCAGCAGCGCCTCAAAATTCGGAACGGGCAGATCAGCGGATGTGGAATCCTTGGGGTCATGTCCACACATCGCTTCAAGCATGATCGCAGCGTCGCGCACCGATTTGGTCATCGGCCCGGCCTGATCCAGTGAGGATGCAAAGGCGACAACACCCCAACGCGAGCAACGCCCATAGGTCGGCTTGATCCCTGTAATCCCGGTAAAGGCAGCCGGTTGGCGGATGGATCCGCCCGTATCCGTACCTGTGGCAGCCAGACACAGGTCAGCTGAAACGGCACTTGCCGACCCACCGGAAGATCCGCCGGGCGTGAGCGCCGTGTCGTCGTTGCCCCGCCGCCAGGGGTTCACTGCGTTACCGTAAACGGATGTTTCGTTCGACGACCCCATGGCGAATTCGTCCATGTTGAGCTTACCCAACATGACTGCGCCTGCCTCAAAAAGTTGGCTGGTGATCGTGCTTTCATATTCGGGCTTGAACCCTTTCAGGATGCCGCTGCCCGCTTGGGACGGCACGCCCCTGGTGCAGAAGAGATCTTTGATCCCAATCGGCAGACCACACATTGCGGGCGCATCGGGCCCCATCCGGGCATCAGCAGCGCGTGCCTGATCCATCGCGATGTCTGGTGTGTGGTGGACAAAGGCGTTTAATGCATCGGCCGCCTCAATGGAGCCAAGACAGGCTTCTGTCAGATCGACCGATGTCGTGTCACCGGCCCGCAAAGCGTCGCGTGCCTCGGCCAGACCAAGTTTGTTCAGATCGCTCATTCGACCACCTTAGGAACTGCAAAAAAGCCCTCCCGCGCATCGGGAGCATTGGACAGAACCTTGTCCTGCTGGCCACCATCGGTGACGTCGTCAACCCGGCGTTTGAGGCGCTGCGGTGTGACGGATGTCATGGGCGCGACACCTTCAACGTCGACCTCATTCAATTGTTCGATGAAGCCGAGGATCGTGTTGAACTCTGCCGCCAGGGCTGGAAGCGCGTTGTCTTCCACTTTGATACGGGCCAGTTTCGCCACCCGTGCAGCCGTGTTTTCATCTATCGACATTGAACACCTTCGTCTGAACAAAAGCGGCTTTAGCGCTGTGCGGTCCCAGCTTCAAGGCAGATCCGGACGCGATTGGACATGATGACGTCGATAAACCTCGATCATCCAACCAAGCATCAGACCGTTCAGGCAATGCCAAAGGAAATGCGTGCCGATGGGGACGGCGGCACAAAATGTCTCATCAACACTCCGCGCCAGCAGCGAGACCAGCAGAATGCCCGCCCCAGTTGCCAGCCCGCGCGCTGTTTGCGCGGCAGAAGACCAAAGAAGTGCCGCATAGATCAGGATCAGCGTCGGCACGGGCATGTACCCGGCAGAAACGCCGAAAACGGGCACATAACTCCACAACGGAATGGTCAGCGCTGCATAGGGGATGAACGCCGCAGTAAGCGCCAATGCAGGCCAGGGACGCATCATCCAGACATGCAGATTGATCGCAAAGATGTAGACCAGGATGAATAGCAGGATCGGTGTTGTATCGGCAATCGCTGCCCAGACCTGCCCGTGCGTGTGGAAAAGATAGCTCCCGATCCCGATAGCAAAGAGGATTACACAAAGCGACCGAGCCAGAGGCAATCGCGCCGTTCGGCGCCACATGACGAGGGCCGCGATGATAAAGGCGAGGTTCGTGACGGCGTTGATCGGCTCCGACCAGTAGCTTGGGTCGGTCCGCTCGCAGTAGGAGTCTATGTGGCGCGTCAGCTCTTCCATGGATCACCGTTCGACAATACGTTCGGGCAACGGGCAAGGTTCGCCCATGGTGAAGATAGGGAGATCGATATGAATATCATATGGCTGGGGCACGGATCATTCCGGATCGAGATCGAAGACAAGGTTCTTCTCATCGATCCGTGGATTGACGGCAATCCGGTCTTTCCCGACGAAAAGAGGGAAGAGGCGATTGTCGGGGCGACAGATATCCTGGTCACCCATGGCCATTTCGACCACATCGCAGATGTTCCGGCGATCTCCAAAGAAACCAGCGCACCGGTCCATGGAATGTACGAACTTGCCAATCATCTTTTTGGGGAAGGTGCTGTCGAGGGCAATGCCTTTCAACGTGGGGGCACAATCTCGCTTGGCGCAGTGGAGGTCAGTCTGGTCCCCGCAAGCCATTCCTCTTCAGCTGGCGACGATCGGCAGAACACCGGATGCGAGACTGGCTTCATCATCAAAGGCGAAGGCCATACGATTTACTTTTCCGGCGATACCGGGATCATGGCGGATATGGACTGGATCGGAGACTATTACAAACCCGATATCGGCATCCTGTCGGCCGGTGGTTACTTCACAATGGATATGAAGGGCGCCGCTTATGCGGCCAAGCGATACTTCAGTTTCTCCACTGTTATCCCATGTCACTACAAGACATTCCCACTTCTTGAACAAAGCGCAGATGCCCTGAAAGACGGGCTGCCCGGTGTCAACGTAATCGAACCCGAAGTGATGATGCCCATCGCGCTGTAGACTATGCGCGAGATGCAAAATTAGACAGCTGGCGGGCAAGCCCGCTACGCCGCCTCAGTTCTCCCACCACCCACAAACAGAGTTTAACGGGGCACCGAGCTTGCTACGCCTTTGTTACCGGTCTGGTCGAAACCGACCTGACCCGGTTTTGAGCCGGGGAAGAAGTTGTACGCATATGTCCGTTCATGCCAGGTCGCTTTGCCAAGCAGTTTTTTTGAAAGCGATCGATACCCAGCCAAATGGTGGCGCGGCGAGCGCCTTTGAACCGAGGCGCTGTATCAAAGCAAACCTGTTGACGGCGACCATGGCGGCTCTGAATTGAGCGATGTTATCGCTCTGCGCAGGCATCGCGGCAAACGTCACGGCCAACAACGACCAAAAAGACCACATACTCTTGCTCCTTTTGAAGGTCGTTACGGATCGATTGTTCAATCGGAATGCTTTGATACCCAACTCAGGCGCCAGCGGACGCTAAATTGGCTACCACCCCTCCACGATCGGGCCGGGCAAAGATCCCTATCGCAGGTCCCGAAAAAAGGCCTGCAGCAACGCCTGCGCTTCGGACGCACCAATCCCGTCATAGATTTCGGGAGCGTGATGGGCCTGGGGATGCGTAAAAATCCGTGCTCCGTGCGCAACCCCGCCGGATTTCGGATCATCGGCCCCGTAGTAGAGGCGCGCGACCCGCGCCGCAGCAATCGCACCAGCGCACATCGCGCAAGGCTCCAGCGTCACATAAAGATCATGCCCCGGCAAACGTCCTGACCCGGCCGCGGCGCAAGCCGCGCGAATGGCAAGCATTTCTGCATGCGCCGACGGATCGTTCAATTCCCGGGTTCTGTTCCCCGCTTTGGCCACAAGCGCGCCGTCAGGCCCGATGATCACAGCGCCAACAGGAACCTCACCGCGCTGACCCGCGGCTCGGGCTTCCTCCAAAGCGATCTTCATGTAGGAGCGAAACGTCATGCCCTCACCTGCCCGCTTTCGCAGCCCCGCGCAATCGGCTATGCGACCGGCATGACCAGTGACACCCCCAAAGGCGACCGTATCGCTAAGGTTCTGGCCCGCGCGGGCGTTGCCAGCCGCCGCGGCGCGGAAGAGATTATCATAGCCGGTCGGGTGACGGTGAACGGCAAGGAAATCGACACTCCCGCCCTAAACGTTCTGCCGACAGACAAAATCACATTGGACGGCAAGCCACTGGCCGACCCCGAGCCCGAACGCCTCTGGCTTTATCATAAGCCAGCGGGCCTTGTGACGACAACGAAAGACGAACAGGGGCGCAAAACGATCTTTGACGCCCTGCCCGAAGACATGCCCCGGGTCATGAGCATCGGCAGACTTGATCTCAATTCAGAAGGTTTGCTGCTGCTGACAAATGACGGCGCTGTCAAACGGAGGCTCGAACTGCCCTCGACTGGATGGTTGCGTCGCTACAGGGTCCGCGTAAATGGACGGCCAGACGACAAGACACTCGCGCCCCTGCGCGATGGCATCACAATCGAGGGCGTGCGCTTCCAACCGATGCAGGTAAGTATCGACCGCCAGCAAGGCGCCAATGCCTGGCTGACCATCGGTCTGCGCGAGGGCAAAAACCGTGAAATCCGCCGGGCGATGGAAACGGTGGGCCTGACCGTCAATCGCCTGATCCGCGTTAGCTACGGCCCGTTCCAACTTGCGGACCTGAAATCAGGTGCCGTCGAAGAGGTCCGACGCCGCATCGTACGCGATCAACTGGGTCTTGATCCCCATTCACCGCCCCGTCCCAAACCACGGCGCGGCCCGCGCAAAAAACGATCAAGGTAGAGCTGAACGCGCCAGATATGTGTCCCGAGGTAGGAATTTCCCCTTGTATGCCTCGTTCCACATCACAAATCTGGAGACTAAGGCTGGCAAGGGCTTGCCGGGCCCATAGACGGCCATGCTGGCATAAGTTGCACAGCCCGATTATAACGGCGTGGCTGCCAGATTGGGCCCCGGGGGAATTTGATGGAGCCAAACACGTTTCAAAAGATCGCGTACGTGGCATTGATCGTGTTGCTGTTCGGTGTGACGACAGGTTGGCTCGGGGGGCTTTGATGGCTAAGCGTTTTGGCGGAAAGCACAGCCCGCAACCTCATGACAGCGCAGAACCCACGCAATTCGACAGGGCGCGTGTGAGCCCCGTAGGCGCACGTGCGAACCTGCTGTTCATTCCACCGGTGGTGCTTTTGTTCATGTCATTGGGCCAAGGTGCGCTTTCCCTGGTCTTAGGTCTTGCAGGGTCCGGCGTTCTCGTGCTGGCCGCATGGCTCTTGCGCGGCGGGCTCGAGGCGGAAGCCGCCTACAACGAACGGAAGGTGGCGCGACGCCCTGCCCTGCCCCGCAAGATGCTGGCCTCCGCCCTGACCGGTATCGGGGTCGGGCTTGCCGTGATCTCGCATCTCAACATAGCGGACGTGATATCGCCGATCCTTTTCGGGATCTGCGCAGCCGCTCTGCATCTCGCATCTTTCGGCATTGATCCCCTGAAATCGAAGGGCATGGAGGGCATCGATACCTTCCAGCAGGACCGCGTCGCGCGTGTGGTCGACGATGCGGAGGCTTACCTCGATGAGATGAGCGATGCGATGCGCCGGGCCGGCGATCGCCAGATGGAAAGCCGACTGGAGCGTTTCAAGACCACTGCACGTGACCTGATACGAACGGTAGAAGAAGATCCCCGAGATCTGACCGCTGCACGAAAGTACCTTGGCGTCTATCTGATGGGAGCGCGCGACGCGACGGCCAAGTTTGCCGATGTCTACAGCCGTACGCGGGACGCCAAAGCGCGTGAGGACTACGCGTCGTTGCTGGACGATCTTGATCAGAACTTTGCTGCGCGTACCCAGAAACTTCTGGTCGCCGACCGCAGCGACTTGGCAATCGAAATCGACGTCCTGCGCGATCGACTTCAACGCGAAGGGGTCCGCATTCCGAACCCTGAAGAAACGTCATAAGATAGGGAACTCATCGTCATGTCCGATACAATCCGCCAAAAAGCTGAACAGGATCTCGCCCTGGTTGAAGAGGTCACTGCAGTTGTGCTGCCCGAACCCGCACAAGCGACCGACATTGTGCCGCTTGAAAAGGCGGACGCGCCCGTCGGTGCAGAGATCCGGCGTCGGATGGACGAACTGGATATGACAGACACCCAATCCATCGTGTCCTTCGGATCCGCCGCACAGGCAGAATTGCAAGAGATCAGCCAATCGATGCTGTCCGACGTGCGCAACAAGGATGTTGGCCCTGCCGGGGACAGTCTGCGCAACATCGTGACGACCATTCGTGGCTTTTCGGTGAGCGAGCTGGATGTCCGGCGGGATAGATCCTGGTGGGAAAAACTGCTGGGCCGTGCTGCGCCTTTCGCCAAGTTCACCGCGCGGTTCGAAACCGTACAGAACCAGATCGACAAGATCACGGACAATCTTCTCAGCCATGAACACACGCTGCTGAAAGACATCAAATCGCTCGACATGCTCTACGAGAAGACATTGCAGTTTTACGACGAACTGGCGCTTTACATCTCGGCGGGCGAGGAAAAGCTCAAAGAACTGGACGGCACGCATATCCCTGCCAAGGAGGCCGAGGTAAAGGCGGCCCCCGAAGATGATCAGGTGATGAAAGCGCAAGAACTGCGCGATCTGCGCGCTGCTCGGGACGACCTGGAGCGACGCGTGCATGACCTCAAGCTGACGCGGCAGGTGACGATGCAATCGCTTCCTTCGATCCGGCTGGTGCAGGAAAACGACAAAAGTCTCGTGACCAAGATCAACTCCACCCTCGTCAACACCGTCCCGCTTTGGGAAACGCAACTGGCACAAGCGGTCACAATTCAGCGTAGCCGTGAGGCAGCGGAGGCCGTGCGCGATGCCAACGATCTGACGAACGAGTTGCTTACCACCAACGCGGCCAACCTCCGCGAAAGTAACAAGGTCATCCGCGAAGAGATGGAACGCGGCGTCTTCGACATAGAAGCGGTCAAACAGGCCAATGCGGATCTGATCGGCACGATCGAGGAAAGCCTGCAGATTGCCGACCAAGGCAAGGCCAAACGCGCCGCCGCCGAAGAGGACCTCAAGAAGATGGAGGCTGAATTGCGCGACACGCTCGCTGCCGCGAAGTCTCGCCACGATGGGGTCGGTGATACGGCGGCTACGGCCGTTCCGGGGTAAGATGACATGCGGCCTAAGCGGGGGCATAGGGCAAAGCGCAATGGTCTTGGTGCGCTAACGTTGTCTTTGGCGTTGACGGCCTGCGATGAATTCGGGCCGGTCGATCCTGTTCTGACACCAAAAGCAAGACCGGACGGTGCTGGACAGACCGAGCCGGATGCCCCGCGCGCAACGTCCGAGAAAAGCGCGAGTCTGCGCAGCTACCTGATCGAGGTGCAGTCTTCGCAACTGACCCAAGGTTTGCTGCGCCAAGATGGCGGCGGCCCGGACACACCCTTCACCGCCGAGATGCTGGCCAGAAACTTCATCAATATCGCGTTCTTCTCCGAATATGGCCGCAGCAATGCAGGCCGCCTGAACCGCTGGGACGAACCGGTGCGCATGGCCATCGCCTTCGGCCCGTCTGTGCCTCCCTCACAACGTATGCGGGACCGATCCGACGTCGTGAAGTTTGCAAACAGGCTGTCGCGCGTCAGTGGCCACCCCATTTCGGTCGGGGGCAACCCGAACTTTCTCGTGATCTTCGCCGGTGAGGACGATAGGGCAGAGACGTTGGACCGCCTGTCGAAAACCGTGCCGGGTTTTGAGAACGTCAATACGAACGATCTGGCAAACCTGCGCGATGACATCTACTGCGCCGTTGTCGCTGACGATCAGGGCGAGGCGCCCAACACTTACACCCATGCCATTGCTGTGATCCGCGCCGAGAACCCGGATCTTCTGCGGCTCTCCTGTATTCATGAAGAACTGGCCCAGGGCCTTGGCCTGCAAAACGACAGCCCGCAGGCCCGCCCGTCTATCTTCAATGATGACGACGAATTCGCGCTTCTCACCAATCATGATGAAGCGCTTCTGAAAATGCTTTATGACAGCCGCTTAAGGGCTGGCATGACATTGAACGAGGCCCGCCCGATCATCCGCCAGCTTGCTGCGGAACGGCTGGGCGGACCCTCGTGATGCGGGCGGTTGTCAAAGCAACAAGATATGCAAGATCCAAGAACCGGAGACGATAATGGGCATTTTCGATTTTCTGAGCGGCGAATTCATCGACGTCATTCACTGGACCGATGACACCCGTGACACCATGGTCTGGCGGTTCGAACGTGAGGGGCATGAGATAAAGTACGGTGCAAAGCTGACAGTGCGTGAAGGACAGGCCGCAGTCTTTGTGCATGAAGGGCAACTGGCCGATGTCTTCACTCCAGGGCTTTACATGCTCGAAACCAACAACATGCCCATCATGACGACGCTGCAGCATTGGGATCACGGCTTCAAAAGCCCCTTCAAGTCCGAGATTTACTACGTCAACACAACCCGCTTCAACGATCTGAAATGGGGCACCAAGAACCCGATCATCTGTCGCGATCCGGAGTTTGGCCCGGTGCGTCTTCGGGCCTTCGGAACCTACTCTGTGCGGGTCAGCGATCCGGCGAAGTTCCTGGTCGAGATCGTCGGCACAGATGGCGAATTCACGATGGACGAGATCAGCTTCCAGATCCGCAACATCATCGTACAGGAGTTTTCCCGCACCCTTGCGCGCGCAGGTATTCCCGTCCTCGACATGGCGGCCAATACGCGCGAACTGGGACAATTGGTTTCCAAAGAGATCGAAGGTCAGCTCACGGAATACGGGCTTGCCCTGCCCGAGCTTTATATCGAGAACATCTCACTGCCCCCTGCCGTTGAAGAGGTGATGGACAAGCGCTCGTCCATGGGCGTGATCGGCAACCTGAACGAATACGTGCAGTTTCAGGCGGCCGAGGCTCTTGGCCGCGAAGGGGCCGGTGCCGCAGCGTTGCAAGCGGGCCTTGGTGCCGGGCTCGGAATGCAGATCGGCCATCAAGCGGCCCAAGCCTCTGGCCCCTGGGGCGCGTCCAGCGCGCAAACGGCGGCCATCGCGCCACCTCCGCCCCCTGTCGAACATGTCTGGCATGTTGCGGAGGGCGGCCAAACAAAGGGCCCGTTCTCAAAAGCGCAGATGGGCCGGATGGCCTCTGCCGGAGAGATCACGCGCGAGACCTATGTCTGGACCGCCGGGCAGGATGGCTGGCTGAAGGCAGAAGACGTCATGGAACTCGCTCAGCTCTTTACCATATTGCCACCACCGCCACCCGGGGTCTGAGATGACCCGCCGTCGAGCCACGATCGTCCTACACTGGGCCAATGTCGTGCTTTTGTCTCTGCTGATCGCGGGGGGCCTCCAGCCTGCTGTGGGGCTTGCCTTTGCCGCGACAGGGTTGGCGATGACGGCAATTGCTTTCATCCGTGGATTGATGTCGGGACCTGGGCCAAAACTCGAAGGGGTCATGCGCAGCGCCCATCCGATCCTGGCTTGGGTGATGTATGCGTTTCTGGGCATTACGGCCTTGAATGTCGCATTGGCCATCTTCGGTGTTATGCCAGAGGACGCCGCAGGCCGCTTGGTGCTGGGCCTTTTTGGTGTCATGTGGCTTCACGCTATTTTTCACCTTTGGCGCCACACTGCGCTTGGTGACGGCGCGCTGCGTCGGATCATGCCCCGCGTTTTTCATGACGCCCTATGAACGAAGCTGCCGCTCCCATGACCGAACACCGCTTTCCCTGCGACAATTGCGGGGCCGATTTCAGGTTTGATCCTGCAAGGGCACTGCTAAGCTGTGACCATTGCGGAAATACCGCACCTCTGGAAGGCATCGGCCGATCGGTTCCGCCGATCAGGGAACTCGATCTGCGCCAAGCCTTGGATGAACTACTACCGCTGGCCGAAATCGAAGTGACCCGCGTATCCACCTGTCCGAATTGTGCCGCACAGGTGGAGTTCAACGCAGATGTTCACGCCGCTGAATGTCCGTTTTGTGCAACGCCCGTCGTGACCGATACCGGCACACACCGACACATCAAACCCAAGGGTCTATTGCCCTTCGGCCTGACAGAGAAAGACGCGCGCAATGCCATGACCGACTGGCTGGGCAGTCTTTGGTTTGCGCCAGGCGGTCTGCAGGACTATGCTCGCAAGGGTCGTGCGATGCAGGGAATTTACGTCCCTTACTGGACGTTTGATGCCGAGACACGCAGCAGCTATTCAGGTGAACGTGGCACGGTCTACTACGAAACGACCACCGTCATACGCGATGGAAAACGCCAGCAGGTCCGCGTGCCTAAGGTACGTTGGCGCGGGGCACGCGGGCGGGTGTCGCGGTTCTTCGACGATGTGGTCGTGCTTGCCTCCAAAAGTCTGCCAAAGAGGTTCACGGACGCCCTGGAGCCCTGGGATCTGAGCGAACTTGAGCCCTACCACCCCGAATTCCTCGCGGGTTTTCGGGCGGAGGGATACACGATCATGCTGGAGGACGGCTTTATCGAAGCGCGGAACTATATGGACCGCGTGATTGAGCGGGATGTAAAGTTCGACATTGGCGGGGACCGTCAGCGCATCCACTCGGTCGATACGAAAATCGGCAGGCTGACGTTCAAGCACATCCTGTTGCCAGTTTGGCTGGCGGCCTACAAATACCGCGGTAAAAGCTATCGTTTCGTGGTGAACGGCAGAACCGGCAGGGTCCAGGGTGAACGCCCCTATTCAGCCTGGAAAATTGCAATCGCAGTGATTTTTGGCCTGATCATTGCAGGGATCATCGGATTTCTCGCGGCGCAGAACCAAACTGCGCTATGACACGCAATGAGGCCATCGAAGCGCTGTCCCATCTTTGGGGCGCAATCCAGACATTCACATTCCCAGATGGTCGAAGATGTTTCTGGGCATGTTGCGCCCCTGAAAAGGGTATCTGATAGAGGCAAATTGCCTCAAAATCATAAAAGCTTTGCATTGCCCTGCGCCCGATCTGGAACGAGACGACACGTTGCCGGGGCATCTCTTGGTCGATCTTTGGGGGATCCGCCACCTGAACCGGTCATAAGCTCTTGAGACAAACGGAATGCTCCAAAGCAATAATCCCATCAGTGCGGCAGATGCCGAGGCATTGGCCAACTGAATCAATGCGATCTCATTTGCGACAATGCTGCTGATCGACGGGTGCCGTCCGGAAGATGCGTTGCATCCGCATCGACAGCCTTACAACCGGCCACGGCGCGGTCGACTAAACCCCTTGCACCCCAAATGACAAGCGATCATTCATACGGCTATGACTGCCGAATACGAATGCCTGACCGATATTCTTGACGCACGGTTTTCCTGCAGGGGTTTTCGGCCCGACCCTGTCAAAGACGAGATCATCAATAAGATCGTCTCGTCCGCGCGCAAAGCGCCGTCCTGGTGCAACGCACAACCCTGGCAACTCATCATCACCAAGCCAGATGAAACAGACCGGTTTCGCGACGCGCTTTATACAGCCGCGTCGAATACACCACCCGCACCGGATCTAGACTGGCCGAAGGGCTATCCCGGCATCTATGGCGACAGGCGGCGGACCTGTGGGTTTCAGCTTTACGATGCGGTTGGCATCGAAAAGGGTGACCGAGCAGCCTCAGCCAGGCAGATGATGGAAAACTACCGCCTGTTTGGTGCACCGCACGTGGCGATCCTGACCAGCCCTGCGGATCTTGGATCCTACGGTGCGATGGATTGCGGCGGATTTGTCACGGCTTTCATGCTGTCGGCGCAGGCAATTGGTTTGGCCAGCATCGCGCAGGCTGCCATCGCGGCTCAAGCGCCATTCGTGCGCGAACATTTCGGCCTGCCCAAGGACCGTTTCATTCTGTGCGCCATCTCATTTGGTTATGCCGATCCAGACCACCCCGCCAACGCCTTCCGAACGGAACGGGCCGAGGTCGACGACATCATCGACTGGCGCACCTGATGCGGGCCTTGATCCAAAGGGTGTCGCAGGCACAGGTCAACGTGGACGGCGCGATGATTGGCCAGACAGGACCCGGCCTTCTGCTTTTCGTATGTGCGATGCCGGGCGACGACTATGACACGGCAAAGGCGCTCGCCGCAAAGATCGCGAAGTTGCGGATCTTCAAGGATGCCGAAGGGAAGATGAACCTGCCTCTGCTGCAATCGGGCGGAGGGGCCCTTGTCGTCAGCCAGTTCACACTTGCCGCCGATCTATCAAGGGGCAATAGGCCAGGGTTCAGCGGCGCCGCGAAACCGGACGAGGCAGAGATACTGTATCTTCAGTTTGCCCATTGCCTGCGCGATCTGGGCATTCCCACAGAAACCGGTAAATTCGGCGCTGACATGGCTGTCAGCCTCACCAATGACGGCCCTGTCACCATCTGGCTGGACACAGCGTCATGACGCTGCTGGAGCTTTGGCAGAAAGGTGTCGATGCCGTCCGGGGCGCAACTACCGTCGCGGCAGCCCTGCAGGAAACAGCATTGGCCGAGCCGGATCAAATCATCGCGGTCGGCAAGGCAGCGACAGATATGGCGCGGGCCGCCCATAGTGTATTTCCCCGAACACCCATTCTGATTGTCACGAAAGACGGACACGGCGCCGGTGCACCGGCCCACGCCCGCGTGATCGAAGCTGCGCATCCCATACCGGATGCGCGGTCTTTGGCGGCGGGTGAGGCTCTGCTGCAAACAGTGACGCAGATGGATGCCAAGGCGCATTTGCTGATGCTGGTTTCGGGCGGCGCGTCTTCCCTTGCCGAAGCACTACCAGATGAGATGAGCCTAGAGGCTCTCGAATCGCATACAGAGGCGATGCTGGCCTCTGGCGCGGACATCCATGCGATGAACGCAAGACGCAAAAAGGTCTCTTTGATCAAGGGTGGCAAGCTGCTGTGCCGTTTTCGGGGGGCATCTGTCACGACCCTTGCCATCTCGGACGTCGAAGGGGATGATCTTGGCGTGATCGGGTCTGGTATCGGGGCGACCTCCGCCGACCCCAGCTTTGCCTTTTCTGCGCAGATCATCGCCAGCAATCAGATCGCGCGCCAAGCCATTGCTGACGCCAGCCCCAGCCCCGTCCTGACCAATGACGAAACGCTGTATGAAGACGTTGCGACGCTCGCACCGACGATTGGCAAGCAAATCCTCAACGCCGGATCAGGTCTTCACATTCTGGGCGGCGAACCGACGGTGATCCTGCCAGACAATCCCGGCCTTGGCGGACGCAACATGGCCTTGGCGCTCAACCTCGCAAGGGAAATAGCAGGGCAAGACGGAATCGAAGTGCTGGTGGCCGGAACGGATGGCACCGATGGCCCGACGGATGCCGCAGGGGCTCTCATCACTGGTAAGACGTGGGACGACAGCGCGACCGACGCATTGGCCCGCGCCGATGCCTATCCTTGGCTCGAATCCAAGAATGCACTGGTGAAAACGGGGCCGACGGGAACAAACGTCATGGACATTCTGCTGGCGCACCGAAACTGAACCCAGATGAACCAGAACACGCTTTTTGACATCACCGAAGAACCCGACCAAGCGATTGTGATGAAAGACGGGACGCGCCTGTCGGCCCGTCTGTGGCGCTCGGTCACGGATCAGCCGGTGCCTGCCATTCTTGAATACCTGCCATACCGCAAGCGCGATGGCACGTGCGCACGGGACGCCCTGACCCATCCCTATTTCGCCGCGCGTGGCTATGCCTGCTTGCGGGTCGATATTCGTGGCAATGGCGACAGCCATGGGCTGATGGAGGACGAATACACCCAGGCAGAGCTTGACGACGCCGTAACGGTCATCAACTGGGCCGCCCAGCAGGAATGGTGCAACGGAAACGTTGGCATGATGGGCATCAGTTGGGGTGGATTTAACAGCCTTCAGGTGGCCGGATTGGCGCCGGAACCTTTGAAGGCGGTCATCACGCTTTGTTCCACGGTGGATCGGTTCAACGAAGATATCCACTACAAGGGCGGCTGCCTTCTGAACGAGAATCTGGGTTGGGGGGCAACGATGTGGAGCTATTCATCCCGTGCACCCGATCCGGCTCTGCGCGGAGATTGGCGCGAGATCTGGCTAGAACGCCTTCACAACGAACCGTTTCTGCCCGCGACCTGGCTGCGTCACCAACGCCGCGACGCCTATTGGCGGCACGGATCGGTCTGCGAGGATTTCGGCGCGATCAAAGCGAAGGTTTTGGCCATAGGCGGTTGGGGGGATGCCTACAAGAACACAGTGCCAGCGATCGTGAAGAATATCGATGGCGCCAAAGGAATCATCGGGCCGTGGGTGCACAAGTATCCGCATTTCGCCGTGCCCGAACCCCGGATTGGTTTTTTGCAAGAAGCCCTGCGCTGGTGGGATCGCTGGCTAAAGGACGTGCCGAACGGGGCGGAGGCCGACCCGGATTATCGACCCTATCTGATGGACGGCGTGCACCCGGCCACATGGTATACTGAACGGCCGGGCGCCTGGCTGAAAGATCCGGGAACAGAAAGGCGAAGCTATCATCTGACGGACAGTGGCCTGACCGATCAGCCAGCGCGGATCGAGAAAACCATCGCCTCACCACAGCATTGCGGGATGGATGCGGGTGAATACTGCGCAATCTGGCTGGGCCCGGAACTGCCGGGCGATCAGCGCGCGGACGACGCGATGTCGGTCAGCTTCGAGACCGACCCGCTCGCCGACGACACATCCATTGTGGGGGCGCCCGAAGTTACGCTTGTTCTGGCCAGCGACCAAACCTGCGGGCAGATCGCCGTGCGATTGGGTCATGTACATCTCGACGGCTCAACCACCCGGATCACCTACGGCGTTCTAAATCTTGCGAACACATTTGGCGTTAACACCAGGGCGCTGGAACCTAGTGTACCCAAAACATTCGTTCTGTCTCTGGACGAAGTCGCTTATACGGTCCCGGCGGGTGATCGACTTCGGGTGTCTATTAGCAATGCCTATTGGCCGCTTATCTGGCCGTCGCCGAAGTCGACTGCCTTGACCCTGACCGCCGGGTGCATCGACCTGCCCCTGCTGACCTCGGCAAGATACTGGAGCTTCGCAGAACCAGAGACTGCCGCACCCTGGGCCACTGAAGAATTGCGCGCCGAAAATCATCTGCGCAAAACCGAGATTGATCACGTCACCGGCACCGTCACCCTTCGGATCGAAGACGATTTCGGCAAGGTCCGCGATCTTGACCATGGGCTGATCCACGGATCAAAAGTGCGCGAAACCTGGAGCATTCATCCCGACGATCCGCTGTCAGCCAGTGGCATGTGCCACTGGACGGACGAGATCGAACGCGACGACATCCGATTGCGGACCGAAGCCTGCTGCGACATGACAAGCGACGCAACTCACTTCTATCTCAGCGCGACATTGAAGGCATTTGAGAATGAAAACGAGGTTTTCTCAAAGGAAATCAATGAGAAAGTCGCCCGAGATCACATCTGACACATGCTTGTCACATCGCCGGGATTAGACCTTGCACCCGACCGACAATTGCGCAAACCTTCGACCAGATAGAAGAAAATTGCGCATCAGACGCAAAGCAAACCTCACGGGGAGATCCAGAAAATGTCGAACGAACTTGAACACCTGTCCGCCAAGGTAACCGCAGGAACGATGACGCGCCGCGAATTCATGAGCCGCGCTGCGGCCTTGGGCGTAACCGCCGCCGTCGCCTCCACCATGCTGGCCGATGCCGCAAAAGCCGCCACACCCGTGCCGGGCGGCACCTTCCGCATGGGTGTTCAGGGTGGTGAAAGCACCAACAGCCAGGACCCGGCGACCTGGGCATCGGATGTGCCGATAACCATCGGACGGCTTTGGGGCGAGACCCTTGTGCGTGTAATGCCCGATGGTAGCCTCGAAGGGCTTGTCGCAGAAAGCTGGGAAGGTTCGGCCGATGCTTCGACCTGGACTTTCAAGATCCGCGAAAACTGCATGTTCTCGAACGGCAATGCCGTCACTGCCGAGGACGTGATGAAAACGATGGAGCGCCATTCGAACGAAGAGTCGAAGTCGGGCGCCTTGGGCATCATGCAAGGCATCAAGTCGATGTCTGCTGATGGCATGAGCTTCGTCGTGGAACTCGACGGTGCCAATGCCGACCTCCCATACCTGATGGCCGATTACCATCTGATGATCCAGCCCGGCGGCGGTTTCGATAACCCGACAGCGGCCATCGGCACTGGCGCGTATGTCATGGAAGACTACGAGGCGGGCGTGCGCGCCACAGCGACACGCCGTGACGACTATTGGGGCGGCGACCAAACCCAAGTCGCCCATTATGATCGGATCGAATTGATCGTGCTCAACGATGCGACGGCACGGACGGCAGCCCTGCAATCCGGTCAGGTCGACGCGATCAACCGGGTCGAACCGAAGGTGGCCAAGCTTCTGGACCGCGCGCCAAACGTCAACGTGGTCAATGTGTCAGGCCGAGGGCACTATGTCTTTATCGCGCATGTGGACACGGCACCCTTTGACAATAACGACCTTCGCCTGGCGCTGAAATACGCGATCAACCGCCAAGAAATGGTCGACAAGATCCTGCAGGGCTACGGTGGTATCGGGAACGACATGCCGATCAACGCGGCCTATCCGCTGTTTGACCAAACGATCCCACAACGCGAGTTTGACCTCGACAAGGCGCGCGAACATTACGAAAAATCAGGTCATGATGGCTCGCCCATCATTCTGCGCACCGCCGACGGGGCCTTTCCCGGTGCGGTCGATGCAGCCGCCCTTTTCCAAGCCTCCTGTCAGGCGGCGGGCATTCCACTGGAGATCAAGCGCGAGCCAAACGATGGTTACTGGTCCGAGGTCTGGAACAAGCAGCCCTTCTGCGCCTCTTACTGGGGTGGCCGCCCCGTGCAGGATCAGATGTATGCCACAGCCTATCTTTCAAGCGCCGATTGGAATGACACCCGCTGGAAGCGCGACGATTTCGACGCGATGCTTCTGGAAGCCCGGGCTGAACTTGATGAGGTCAAACGCATGGAAATCTATTCAAAGATGGGTCGCATGTTGAACGAGGAAGGCGGGCTGATCCTGCCGATGTTCAACGACTTCATCGACGGCGTGTCCTCCGAAGTGCAGGGTTACGAGGGCGATCCAAACGCGGATCTGATGAACTACTACGCCTTCAAAGAGACGTGGAAAGCCTGATCGGGCATGCATCCCGTCCTTAGTCTGATCGCCCAGCGCCTTGTGCTGGGCGTCCTTCTCCTGTTCGCCGCCTCTGTCCTGATCTTTGCCGGCACGACAATCCTGCCAGGAGACGTCGCGCAACAGATACTCGGGCAGGCTGCCACTCCAGAGAGCCTTGCCAATCTGCGCGCAGAGCTTGGTCTGAATGATCCGCCCGTAACCAGGTACTTCGGCTGGCTTGGGGGTGTCTTGCAGGGTGATCTGGGAACCGCGCTGACCAACCAGCGCGACATCGCGGAAAGCTTGGGCCAGCGGCTGTCCAACACGCTTTTCCTCGCTTTCTGGGCAGCACTGATCTCGGTACCTCTGGCTATCCTCCTGGGTCTCACCGCCGTGCGTTACAAGGATCGCTGGCCAGATAAGCTGATCTCAGCCGTCACGCTGGCTTCGATCTCGATCCCGGAATTCCTGATCGGTTATGTACTGATGTTCTTTGTGGCCGTGCAACTTGGCTGGGCGCCGTCGGTTGCGATGATCAATGACAGTATGAACTTTGGCCAGAAGCTCAATGCCATCGCGCTGCCAGTGGCGGTTCTGACGCTCGTGGTGCTGGCACATATGATGCGTATGACCCGTGCCGCGATCCTGAACGTCATGCAATCGGCATATATCGAGACGGCTGAACTCAAGGGTCTTTCGACCTTCGCGGTGATCCGCAAACACGCCTTCCCAAACGCCATCGCGCCTATCGTGAACGTGGTGATGATCAACCTCGCCTATCTGGTGGTCGGTGTGGTGGTGATAGAGGTGGTCTTTGTCTATCCAGGCATGGGGCAGTATCTGGTCGACCATGTCTCCAAACGCGACGTGCCCGTCGTGCAGGCGTGCGGTCTGATCTTCGCCGCCGTCTATATTGGGCTCAACATGATCGCCGACATCGTGTCGATCCTCGCAAATCCCAGGCTGAGGCATCCAAAGTGAATCTTTCTGCAAAAAAACTTAATTTGCGCAACCAATCGTATGCGTCGGCATGTGCAGAGGGGCGCGTATCCGCAAGTTGTGGCATCAAGGCATGTTGAAAAATATCCCACTCTCGGCACTGATCGGCCTTTTTTTCACCGGCCTCTATTTTCTTATGGCCATCTTCGCCCCGCTCGTCGCTCCCTACGGTATGGCCGAAGTTGTCGGAGATGTGTGGGAGCCCTCCTCCGCCGACCACCTCCTTGGCACCGACACGATCGGGCGCGACCTGCTCAGCCGCATGATCTATGGCGGCCGCACAACGATCTACATCGCCACCATGGCCACGGCTCTGTCGTTCATCACGGGCTCGATCCTGGGCTTTGCCGCCGCTGTCTCGGGCGGCTGGGTAGATCAGGCACTCTCGCGCTTTGTCGATCTCATCATGTCCATCCCCTCACTGATCTTCGCACTTGTCGTGCTCTCGGTTATGCCAGTCACCGTTACTGTCCTGATCCTGGTTATGGGCCTTTTGGACGCGACACGGGTCTACCGGCTTGCCCGCGCAGTCGCCGTCGACATCTCTGTCATGGAATATGTCGAGGCCGCCCGGCTCCGCGGTGAAAAACTGACATGGATCATATTCCGCGAGATCCTGCCCAACGCACTCTCGCCATTGGTTGCTGAAATGGGACTGCGCTTCATCTTCATGGTGCTTTTCGTCTCAACGCTGTCCTTCCTTGGTATCGGAGTGCAACCACCGGGTGCCGATTGGGGCGGGATCGTGAAGGAAAACAAAGAAGGCATCGTCTATGGCATCGGGGCAGCACTCTACCCCGCCGTGGCCATCGCGACACTCGCCATCAGCGTAAACCTTGTCGCCGATTGGGTCCTCAACCGCACCACTTCACTGAAAGGCGGTCGGGGATGAACCTTGATGCCAGAAGGGTCGGTGGGCGGGCGTATTTGGCGCAGCCAAACAGAGCCGCCACCGCCCCCCGCAAAGGACCGCGCTCATGACCATGCCGCTCGTTGAAGTCCGGGGGCTCAAAATAGGTGCCACAATCTATCCGCCCGGCGCAAAACCCAAGGCGATCGAAATCGTCCACGGTATCGATTTCGACCTCGGACCCGGTCAGGTGCTGGGCCTGATCGGTGAATCCGGTGCTGGTAAATCCACTATTGGTCTTTCCACCATGGCCTACGGGCGCGGGGGCGTGCGGATCACCGGTGGAACGGTCACGATCAACGGTCGCGACATCCTCAAGGCCAACCTGAGCGAACTGCGCAAGCTGCGCGGCGGTGAGGTCACCTATGTTAGCCAATCCGCCGCTGCCTCCTTCAATCCTGCAAAGCGGATCATGGAACAAGTGATTGAGGCGGCTGTTTTGCAGGGAAAATTCAGTAAGCGTGACGCCGAACAACGCGCCGTCGAACTGTTCGGCAAGCTGGGGCTTCCTGATCCGGACAAGATTGGCAACCGCTATCCCCACCAGGTTTCCGGCGGACAATTGCAACGCTGCATGACGGCCCTCGCCCTCTGCCCGGAACCCGACCTTGTGGTCTTTGATGAGCCCACGACGGCGCTCGATGTAACCACGCAAATCGACGTGCTGAAAGCGATCAAGGACGCCATTCGCGATACCGGCGTTGCCGCGCTTTACATAACCCATGACCTCGCGGTCGTGGCCCAGGTCAGCGATGACATCATGGTGCTGCGCATGGGGGACATGGTCGAGTATGGCAGCACGGACCAGATCATCAACGCGCCAAAAGAAGAGTATACAAAGGCGCTCGTTTCCGTCCGCTCCATACAACACCCCGAAAAGGCACCGGCCGAGCCTGTCCTGAGCGTCAGGGGCATCACCGCGCGCTACAAGGGCCTCAATTTCGATGTCCTGAAAGATGTGACGGTCGACCTATCGCCTGGCCAAACCCTTGCCGTTGTCGGGGAGTCAGGCTCTGGCAAGTCTACGCTCGCCCGTGTCATCACTGGGCTTTTGCCCCCCAGCGAAGGCGAGATCGTATTTGACGGGCGCGCCCTCTCGCCCGACCAGCCTTCGCGCAGCCCCGAGGATCTGCGCGAGTTGCAGATGATCTATCAGATGGCCGACACCGCGATGAACCCGCGCCAGACCGTGGGTACCATCATCGGTCGCCCACTTGAGTTCTACTTCGGCCTCAGAGGTGAGAAAAAACGCCAGCGGATCAACGAATTGCTGGACGAGATCGAGATGGGTAAAGGTTTCATCGACCGCTACCCGGCCGAACTTTCGGGCGGGCAGAAACAACGGGTCTGCATCGCCCGCGCACTTGCCGCCAAGCCCAAGTTGATCATCTGCGACGAGGTGACAAGCGCGCTGGACCCGCTTGTCGCGGATGGCATCCTCAAGCTGCTGCTCCAATTGCAAAAAATTGAGGATGTGGCCTATCTCTTCATCACCCATGACCTCGCCACGGTGCGCGCCATCGCCGACAGTATCGCTGTTATGTATCAGGGCCGTGTGCAGCGCTACGGACCCAAATCCGAAGTGCTCAGCCCGCCTTTCGACGATTATACAGATCTGTTGCTGTCGTCTGTCCCGGAAATGAAACTGGGCTGGCTGGAAGACGTTATCGCACACCGCAAGATGGACAGCGCGGGGCATTGAAGCCATCGCGCGCACCAGGGTTAACGCGCGGATTTCCTCAACGTCCACGAAACCCCCAGGCTAGCAACAAGAACAAGGCGTTTTCGCTGTCTGTCTTGCGTCGGTAACACGTCGGTATTGCGTCTGTGCCGATGTCGGCCCGCACGGGGTTAACCGACCGCATGGGCGTTTTTCTCAACCAGCCCTAAAGATGGCTTTGACCGCTTGTGCGAAGCGCGGCTCCCCCTATCTTTAAGTTCAATAAATCGAACACCGCCAGCTCCAGCCAGTCCTGTTCCGCGCATCCGTGCGGCGCCTTGCGTCTGCATCCCAAATGGAGACTGACCGCGATGATCGGCAACCTTATCCCCTACGGTATCATGCTGGTGACTGCGGGCTGTGCGCTTTGGCGAGGAGCGCCTTACGCCACGCTGCCCTTTCTGGGTTTCATGTGCCTCTGGTATACGATCCGCATGATCTTGACTCGGGGGGATGACAAACCGGTCGTCGACGAAAAGGACGCCCGCCGCGAGCGAAGCCTTGTCATTCTGGTTGGTATTGGCATGGTCTATGTGCCGATTGCTGTGCTGGCTGCACCCATCCTTGATTTTGCGGCTTACGACGCCCTTCCCGGCCAAATCGCACTTGGTTTCCTGGTGGGACTTCTGGGCGCATACATATTCTGGCGGTCCCATGCGGATCTGGGCAAGAACTGGTCACCGCATCTTGAACTGCGCGAGGGGCATCATCTGGTGACAGGCGGAATTTATGCATGGATGCGGCATCCCATGTATACGGCGATTTTTCTGATCAACGGCGCGCAAATGCTGATGCTGACCAACTGGATCGCCGGGCCTTTGGGGCTGGCGACTTTCATCCTGCTCTATCTTGCCCGGATCGGGGCGGAAGAGGAGATGATGCGCGAGAGCTTTGCGGAGGAATGGGAGGTCTACGCCGCGAACACTCCCCGGCTGCTGCCACGGCGCATGCGGTGATCGGGCCGCCTCATCTGAGGTCTCAGCCCGTTCTTCGAAGAACCGAAGACGATCAATGAAAGGATCACGCACCTACCCCGTACCGCCCCGCATCTTCGGTTCGATCCCGGCCTGGCCGTCGATGCAACCTTTTTCACCGAGCTCATTGCAACAGAGCAGAGTGCTTCTGATCCAGACGAACGCATTTGTGCTGAGTGATGCGTCACGCCAATGGTCGGGATTGAGCAGATGTAGTCCCGCCGGGACGATCCCATGTGGAGCGGCGTCATTTCGGGATTGCGGCGCTTGTATTCCCGCGCGACCGCCGGATCTAGGGCAGATGGTGTCAGATAAAGGTGCTTTCACCAATCCGGACGGACGCGAGCGGCCGGTAGCGCGGATCGGCATCCTGCCCAGTCTCCAAGATTGCTTTCCGTAGCTAAGTCTGCTTGACAGCTTTTGATCTCGGCAGCACAACTCCGATATGACGGATGATGCAAACGTAATATTGTCGCTCCTGCCGACCAGATTGAAGGTGGCGCGGACAGAAAAGGGGCTGTCATTGGACGCAGTAGCCAAGCTTTCGGGCGTGTCCCGCAGCATGGTCAGTCAGATCGAACGGGGGGAGTCCTCTCCCACCATCGCGACGTTGTGGAACCTCACACGGGCGTTACAGGTCGATTTCGCCGGGTTGCTGGAAGACACGCCCGAGCAAAGCATTGAGGTGTTGCGCAGCGCCGCTGTTCCGATGATCGAAAACCGCGGAACGGGATGTTCCATTCGCATTCTCTCGCCACCGGAGGATGCTGGTCGGCATGAGGTTTACGAACTGCGCTTTGACTCTGGCGGTGTTCTGGACAGCTGCGCCCATGCCCGTGGCGCGCGGGAGCACCTTTCGGTTATTGACGGCACGCTGACAGTGACAAGCGGCGACGGGATGGAGCGACTGGTGGCCGGAGATACAGCTCGGTACCCGGCGGATGTTGACCATGCCATCCGCGCGGAAGGCCCGGCCCGTGCTTTTCTTGTGGTCCAAGATGCATGATCTAATAACGGATATTTGTCCGTTATACTGAAATCCTCTATTTCGGAGAAGTATCCGTTATGATACCACTTGGGAAATGGAGGCCCAAATGATCGATTCCTTTTTGACCCATATCCGCGATACGCTCATCGAGATCGAGGCGGAGGGCCTCATGAAGCGCGAACGGCTCATTTCTTCGCCGCAGGCCGGCGAAATCATGGTGGGCGGGCGCGAGGTGATCAACCTTTGCGCCAACAACTACCTGGGTCTGGCAGACCATCCTGATCTGATCCGCGCGGCGCGGAACGCAATGGACCCCAAAGGGTTCGGCATGGCCTCGGTCAGGTTCATTTGTGGAACACAGGATCTGCATCGCGATCTCGAAGGACGGCTGGCGCGGTATCTGGGCAAGGACGACGCGATCCTGTTTGCGGCTTGTTTCGACGCAAATGGCGGGCTTTTCGAGCCGCTTCTGGGACCGGAGGACGCGGTCGTGTCGGATGCGTTGAATCACGCGTCGATCATCGACGGGGTACGGCTCTGCAAGGCAAAGCGGTACCGTTATGCGAATTCCGACATGAACGATCTGGAAGGACAATTGAAGCAGGCACGCGAGGATGGTGCGAGGTTCATCATGATCGCGACGGATGGCGTGTTCTCGATGGACGGTTATCTGGCGAAACTGCCAGAGATTGCTGCGCTGGCGGAACGCTATGACGCTTTGGTCATGGTGGATGACTGCCACGCGACGGGCTTCATGGGCCCCAAGGGTGCGGGGACGCCCGCGTATTTCGGGGTGGATGTGGACATCCTGACAGGCACGCTGGGCAAGGCCCTTGGCGGGGCCATCGGGGGATATATCGCGGGACCGCAGCCGGTGATTGACCTGTTGCGGCAGCGGGCGCGGCCATACCTCTTCTCAAATTCCCTGCCCCCGTCCATCGTGGCAGCGGGGATTGAGGCTATCCGGCTCATCGAAGAAGGCGATGACCTGCGCGCACTGCTATTCGAAAACGCCGCCTATTGGCGGGCCGGTCTGGAGGGTCTCGGTTTCGATCTGCTGCCGGGAGAGCATCCAATCATCCCCGTCATGCTGGGAGAGGCGCAATTGGCGCAAGACATGGCGGCGCGACTCTTTGAGGAAGGAGTTTATGTTAGCGGGTTTTTCTTTCCCGTCGTGCCGCGCGGGCAGGCGCGCATCCGCACACAGATGAATGCTGCGCTGACGCGAGAGGCGCTTGATCGAGCGCTTGAAGCGTTTGAGACAGCGGGCAGGGCCGTTGGGGTGCTGTCATGAAAGCGCTGGTTAAGGCAAAGCCCGAAGCGGGGCTCTGGCTGCAAACAGCGCCCCGGCCGGAAATCGGGCCGGATGACGTGCTGATCCGGGTGCGGAAGACCGGGATTTGCGGGACAGACATTCACATCTGGAACTGGGATGACTGGGCTCAGAAAACGGTGCCAGTGCCGCTGATTACCGGCCATGAATTTGCGGGTGAAATTGTCGAGGTCGGGCGCGACGTCGAGGGGCTGAAGGTCGGGCAACGCTGCAGCGGTGAAGGCCATCTTATCGGGCATCAGTCGCGTCAAAGCCGGGCGGGCAAGTTTCATCTGGACCCAGAAACCCGGGGGATCGGCGTCAATGAACAAGGGGCGTTTGCGGAATATCTGCGGCTGCCCGCGTTCAATGTGGTGCTCCTGCCGGATGAGATTTCGGACGACATCGGGTCGATCCTCGATCCTTTGGGCAATGCAGTGCATACGGCGCTGAGCTTTGATCTGGTGGGCGAGGATGTGCTGATCACAGGCGCGGGCCCGATTGGGATTATGGCAGCTGCGGTTGCACGCCACGTGGGTGCGCGGCATGTGGTAATCACGGATGTGAACCAGGACCGGCTGGATCTGGCAGCGCAGGTTGCTGACGTGGTGCCTGTGAACGTTGCGCGCGAAGATCTGCGGGATGTTGAGGGCAGTCTCAAGATGACCGAAGGCTTCGATATCGGGCTGGAGATGTCGGGCAATCAGGCTGCCTTGGATCAGATGGTGGAAACACTCGTGATGGGTGGGCGGATCGCATTGCTGGGGATTCCGCCGGGCAAATCACCGGTGGATTGGAGCCGGATCGTGTTCAAGGCAATCACGATAAAGGGTGTCTACGGACGCGAGATCTTCGAGACCTGGTACAAGATGATCGCGATGTTGCAAAACGGATTAGATGTGTCGGATGTGATCACGCACCGATTTGCGGCGGATGAATTTACGCAAGGTTTTGACGTCATGAGATCAGGTCGGTCGGGCAAGGTCGTGCTCAACTGGAGCTAAGTTGGGCGTGTCGCCCAACTTAGCCTTCGGGTATTGTGGCTTGCATCGAAGGCCGTTCGGCGAACCGTTCATACCAGGCGGCCAGAGCATTGCGGCCTGTCCGCCAGTTTCGATCCTCGTGACGCAGATCGAGATAACCCAAAGCCGCGCCAACGCCGATCTGGCCGATATCGAGTGGCCCGTTCAAATGTGCCATCCAGCGCGCATTCAGCGCATCAAGTCCGCGCGCGACCTTCTCCCACTGCCCTTCAAGCCAGGCCGCGTTCTTACCCTCGTCCCCGCGGAACCGGATCTCGTAAACCATCAACACCGCCGCTTCCATGATACCGTCGGCCGTCGCTTCAAGAACCAGCGTCTCCCATGTGTTTTGCGGCCGATAAAGTCCGGCCCCGGCCCGATCATCGAAAAACCGGCAAATCACCCGGCTGTCATAGAGCGTCGGGCCCTCATCCCGCATCAGTGCAGGGATCTTGCCCAATGGATTGGCGGCGGCCAGTTGCGCTTCGGTCCCGCCGACGGCGGCCGTAACCTGAACGGTCCCCACCGCATCGGTTTGACCCGTTTCATGGAGCAGCACAAGCACCTTGCGCACAAAGGGTGATGGCCCTGACATCAGAAGTTGCATAGCACTCTCTCTCCCATGAATTTCGCCTGACCCTAGGCGTCGCGCATATGCTGCGCAAGGGGGCCAAGGCCGGTCCCGATGCCACCCGCTTCGACAGCATCCGCCGCCCGCAAGCGCACATCAGGCTTATTTTGATTGAGCTTCCACGTCCCTTCGACCGCGTCGATCCGCAATCGAAAAGGCAGGATCTGGCGCATCATCTTCTCGAGCACCGCAGGCGTCATCTTGTCAGTCTTCCAGGGCGTCTTGGGCAAAAGACGGTTCTCGAAGAAGGCCGATTGCCGATCCAGCATGTCATGCATGGCATCGGCAGCAAGCGGCTGAAGAATGCCCCGAAGATGCACGGCAACGTAGTTCCATGTGGGCACCTGATCGGGAACCGCATACCAGTCTGGCGAAACGTAGCTGTCAGGTCCAGCAATCGCGATGACGGCTGGAACTTCTGCCTTCAGGCGCGCGATCGGGTTCGACCGGACGAGATGCAGATCGGCAGTGCGTCCGTCATCGTCCAGCAGAAAGGGCACGTGGCTGATGAGCGGGGCTGCCTCTGCGCCGTTTACAGCCAGAACACCAAAAGCGCGGTTTCGTGCGAAGGCCAGATTCTGCGCGGTCTCGGCCGTGCGGAAAGCGGGGTTCGGATGCATCGGGCTGTCCTTTTTAGGGCGCGTGCGTTGGTAGCTGAGACAGGACAGCGAGGCTAGCCCAGATAGGCGCGCAGCGCGGGCGGAGGATGATCCAGGGTTTGCGCCGTTGGCGACGGGGGATGAGCCGCGCCTTCATCCACAAAGACGATGTCCGTGGCGATGCGCCTTGCATCTTCGGGCGAGTGTGTGACCATCATAAGGCCTGCACCGGTTTCGTTCACAACGTCCTTAACCAGATCCAGCATATCGGCGCGCAACGCAGGGCCCAAGGCGGCAAAGGGTTCATCCAAGAGCAGCAGCGGACGGGCCTGCAAAAGCACCCGCGCAAGGGCCGCTCGGCTGATCTGTCCACCAGACAGCGACGCTGGTTTGCGCACTCCGAACCCCTGCAGGCCAACGCGGGCAATGGCCTCATCAACATTGGCCCGTTCGATGTCCGAAAGGCGCAAACCGGGGCGCAGGCCGAGCCCGACATTCTGAGCCAGCGTCAGATGCGGGAACAGATTGCCGTCCTGAAAGAGCATCGCCATGCCACGCTTATCGGGGTCAGCGCCGGTCACATCGCGCCCCTCCATAAGGATCTGCCCGGATTTTAGCGGGACGAACCCGGCAACGGCCCCGAGCAAGGTGGATTTGCCGGCGCCAGACGGACCGATTATGGCAATGCGCTGGCCCGCGCCGACCTCAAAATCCGCGCGTAGCGTGAAGCCGCTGAGGTCAACGTGGAGATTACTCAGCCGCAGCATGGCGCCCCAATCTGTCGCAAATCCAGAATGTCAGCAGGGCCAGCAAAAGCAGGAGGAGGGCGGCACCGGAGGCCGCATCCAACTGGTAGCTGCCCATCAGGCTATACATTGCCAGAGGCAGCGTACCGCGTTCGGGATCGGCGAACAGGGCGATCACCCCAAGATCCCCAAGCGACAAGGCCATGCCCAGGCCCACGGCAAAGCCGATCTGCGGTCTGAGGCGCGGCAGGATAAGGATACGCCACAAAGAGAAGCGCTTGACACCAATGCTTTGGGCGAGTGGGCCGTAGCCTTCGACCGCATCGCGAATCGCAGGAGCGAGAAGGCGAAGGGCGAAGGGCAAGGTCATCAACGTGTTGACGGATGCGGTGACAGGCAAGGCGGCGCTGCGCGGATCGACGAATGGGTTAATCAGAAGGAACGCTCCCGTGCCGATCATCAGGGGTGACAGGGCCAATCCCAGAACGCCGATCGTTTCAACCCCGGATCGCTTGCGCCCGGCCATCCATCCGGCCAGTGGCAGGGCCAGCGTCAGCATCAACGCGACGCTCAGGACGGCGACCCAGATGGAGGTCAGCGTCGCGCTCCAGATGCTCGAAGGCAGGACAAAAAGGCCTGGAAGTCCGCGCATAAAGATGGCGAGAAGTGGCAGAATGAGGAAAGCGGCACCCAGCACGATAATGACCGCGTCGCGCAGACGAGCGCGGCGGCCATCCCATCGGATCTGCTTGCGGTCGAGGCCCCGGCCTGTGTCAATAGACGGAACCAGCCAGACGGCAATCACGGCTGCGAATCCGGCCATGGCAAGCTGCAAAAGTGACAGAAAGGCTGCGCGTCCAAGATCGAATTCGAAACGGAAAGCCTCATAGATCGCAAGCTCGGCCGTGGTGGCACGTGGACCGCCGCCGAGTGTCAGGGCAACGGCAAAGCTGGTCAGGCAGAGAACGAAGATAAGGGCGAAGGCACCCGGCACAGACTTGCGTAGGACGGGCCATTCGAGCACGCGGAAAAACGTCCAGCCGTCGAGGCCCAATTGCCCGGCAAGACGAAACTGTTCGGCGGGCACGGCTTGCCAGCCCTGCAAGATCAGGCGCGTGGCAAGCGGGAGATTGAAGAAAACGTGGGCCAGTACGACGCCATGAAATCCGTAGATCGAAATGGGTTCCAATCCCATGGCGACAAGCAGAGTGCTGACCCAACCGCCCCGCCCGAACACAGCCAAAAGGCCCAAGACGGCGACGATGACGGGCAGGATGAACGGTGCGCCCAGCAGAATGACCAAGGCCTGGCGACCCCGGAACTGACGACGCGACAATGCACGGGCCAGCGGGATCGCAAAGCCGACGCTTAACGCAGCCGACCAAATCGCCTGATGCAGGGTGAACCACAAAGCCGCGCGGTCGCCCGGACCAAGGCGAAAAGTGCCGCCCTGCAGGACAACAGCCAGTGTGACGGCCCCAAGCACGCCAACGATGGTCAGCGCGGCAAGGGGACCGCCGAACCGGCTTAGTTGGAGAGGGCCGACAGCCATTCGGCCAGAGCGTCCTCACGCATGGCGGCGGCATCATCCGCGGACAAGAGGAGGCTCTTTTCCGGCGTGATGAGCGTTTCAAAGCCATCGGGGAGACCTTGCGCCGGTGTCACTGCGGGATACATCCAATTGGTCGTCGGGATGACACCCTGAAAGGCGTCCGTGACCATGAACTGCAGGAACCGATCTGCAAGATCGGGCTGATCGCTGCCTGCAAGTTTGCCTGCGACCTCGATCTGCATGTAGTGGCCTTCTTCAAAAAGTGCGGCGGTCTTGCTGTCATCGTCCTCGGCGATCAGATGGTAGGCGGGCGAGGTCGTGTAACTCAGCACCATGTCAGCCTCTCCGTCAACGAACAGGCCGTAGGCTTCAGACCAGCCTTTTGTGACGGTAACGATGTTGTCGGACAGGCCCTCCCAGATCGCAGGAGCTTCGTCCCCGTAGGCTGCCTTGACCCACAAAAGCAATCCAAGACCAGGGGTTGAGGACCTTGGATCCTGAATGATGATCTTGGCCTCCGAAGCACCCAAATCCCTGAAGTTCGAAGACACTTCCATGTCGGTCTTGTGAACGAAAGCGAAGTAACCCCAGTCAAAGGGCACGAAGGTTTCGTCGGTCCAGTCGATGGGCAGACTGTAATCGGCGGTGACGCTGTGAGGGGCAAAAAGGCCGGTCTCCAGTGCAGCCGCGGTCAGGTTGGTGTCTAGGCCCAGGACAACATCCGCATCCGTCCGGCTGCCTTCGAGCTTCAGCCGGGCCAACATCGCGGCACTGTCGCCTGCACCCACGAATTGGAGATCACAGCCGCAGTTTTCCTCGAACGCGGCCTCGACCACGGGGCCCGGGCCCCATTCGGAGACAAAGCTGTCATATGTATAGACGGTCAGGACAGGGGTCTCGGCATAGGCGCTGGCGCCAATGATCGAAGCCGCTGCAAGGGTAAGAATACGCATAGCGTTCTCCTCAGATTGCAGGCGGCGGGATGAGGTATGGGCTGGTGCCCTCACCTTCCCTCCGCCGGTGTTAACCGGTTCAGGTTCAACGGGTTCGCCGTGCGGCATCTCAGCTCTTGGTCAGAAGCACCCCGAGGTATGGCAGACGCTAGTCATTCAGTGAAAGAGGGGCAACCGGAAAGTGCGGGCTCAGTCGTTCTGCCGAGAGCTGCCCGGCATGCCCAACGTTGTCTCGTTGGATGGGGCCCAAAAAGGCGGCCCCTAACGCGTGGCCGAGCCCCAAGGCGATCTGAGCGGCAAAAGCCGAAACCGCAGAGAGCACGGATAGGAGAATGACGCCGGTGGGGATCCTTTGCGGTCCCTCACATGCGGCTCCGTCGTGGATGGTCAGGAACGGCGCTTGTTCCCGTGCAGCGCCCCGGCTAAAGGGCTGTTAGAGGAGCACATTATGTCGATCAACAGCTTTGGTCATCTGTTTCGAGTGACAACCTGGGGCGAAAGCCACGGGCCCGCTTTGGGGGCGACGGTGGATGGCTGCCCGCCAGGCGTGCCAGTGGATGAGGCGGCACTTCAGGTTTGGCTGGACAAGCGCAAGCCCGGGCAAAACAAGTATACGACGCAGCGGCGCGAGCCCGACCAGGTGAAGATCCTGTCGGGCGTTTTCGAGGGTCAGACAACGGGCACGCCGGTGCAGCTGATGATCGAGAACACGGATCAGCGGTCGAAGGACTATTCCGAAATCTCCGAGAAGTTCCGACCGGGTCATGCGGACATCACATATTGGCAAAAATACGGGATAAGGGACTATCGCGGCGGCGGGCGATCCTCGGCCCGGGAGACAGCAGCGCGCGTGGCAGCAGGAGGGCTTGCGCGAGCAGCACTTGCTGAATTTGCCCCGGAAATCGAGATTACCGGCTATATGACAAGGATGGGCGCTCAAGAAATCGACCGCACCCGCTTTGACCGGGATGAGATCGGGCGCAATCCTTTCTGGGTGCCGGATGCAAAAACGGCCGAGAATTGGGCGGACTATCTCGACGGTTTGCGCAAGTCGGGCAACTCCGTCGGGGCGATCATTGAGGTGAGCGCGCGGGGCGTACCGGCGGGACTTGGTGCACCGGTTTATGGCAAACTCGACACGGATTTGGCAGCAGCAATGATGAGTATCAACGCGGTCAAGGGCGTCGAGATTGGCGAGGGTATGTCGGCCGCCATGCTAACCGGGGAGGCCAATGCAGATGAGATCTCAATGGGACCGGACGGCCCGGTCTATTCTTCAAACCACGCGGGCGGTATCCTGGGCGGTATCAGCACGGGGCAAGAGATTATCGTGCGCTTTGCCGTGAAACCGACGTCATCGATCCTGACACCGCGCAAGACGATAACGAAAGCGGGTGAAGAGACGGAGATTGTCACCAAGGGCAGACATGATCCTTGTGTTGGCATCCGGGCTGTACCGGTGGGGGAGGCGATGATGGCCTGCACGCTGCTGGATCATCTGCTTCTGCACCGGGGGCAGGTCGGGCAGAACCGAGGGCAGATCGGGTAACCTCAAACCGCCGGATCTGTCTGAGAGATGTGCTTGAGGCGCTGGCGGATCGTCTTCGCGGCGGAACGGAAATGACTTGGGCCAGACGCCTCAGCCCAACGACCAGTGGTCCAGGGATTGTAGGCACCTTTCATGGGTCCGGCGTACAGGGCATCCTCGCTCAACGTCTCTAACAATGCAAAAAACCGGTCGTGTCGATCAACCAGCATGTCACGGGCGCCCCGCCAATCAAGATCGGCCTGACGGGCGCGTAGATCGGCATTGTAGCGCCTGAGTTCGTTCCATTTGTAGCCCTTGGCTGGAAAGTCGACGCGCTTGCCCGCTTGACCATCGTGATACCAGCCCAGAAACAGGTCGATCCAGTGCGCGCGATGCCCTACGATATCCTTGATCGAGATGCCCTCTTCATCCTTGGTCAGGGCGACAGCAACCGGGATCGGCTTGATCAGCTTTTCAAGCTTGGCCCATTCTTTCCGTGTGACTGCAATAAGTTCGGACTTCGACGTGGCTGGCATGGCGAGTTCCCTCAAAGATGGGATTAGCACGATACTATCAACCCATGATTGATCTAAATCAATCTCCGCCACCTTGTCATTCATAACGTTAGGGCGCATGGCTCTGGCATGCAGCAACCCTCCACGCAGAACCGCCCTGCATTGGCCATTGGGCTTAAGCTGACGGCCGTCTTCTTTTTCATTGTCATGGCGGCCATGATCAAGGCGGCCACGCAGAGCATCCCTTCGGGCCAGGCGGTGTTCTTCAGGTCCTTTTTTGCACTGCCGGTCATTATCATCTGGGTGGCCCAGCGAGGTGAAATGCGCGAGGCGCTGATCCCGCAGAACCTCATGGGGCATGTCTGGCGAGGGCTATTCGGGACGAGTGCGATGGCGCTGACTTTTGCAGCCCTTGGTCTTTTACCCCTGCCCGAAGTCACGGCGATCGGGTTCGTTACGCCGATCTTTACGGTCATCCTGGCTTCGGTTCTTTTAGGTGAGACAATCCGGGTTTTCCGCCTCACAGCGGTCGGGCTGGGGCTGATTGGCGTCATGATCGTGATCTGGCCGCGTCTGACGCTTGGCGCGGGTGATGTCAACAACGTGGCCTTTGCCGGGGCGATGATGGTGATGATGGCATCAATGCTGCGGGCGCTGGTGCAGATCCACATAAGGCAACTTGTAAAAACGGAACATACGGCAGCGATCGTCTTCTATTTCTCGCTCACGGCCTCGGCCCTGTCACTGCTGTCGCTGCCCTTTGGTTGGGTGGTTCCGGATCTTTGGGCCTTGGGTCTGCTGGTCGGGGCTGGCCTGTTGGGCGGTATCGCGCAAATTCTGGTCACGGCAAGCTACCGCTTCGGATCCGCTTCCATGCTGGCGCCCTTCGATTACGCATCGCTGATATTCGCCACAATCCTTGGCTATTTCCTCTTTGCCGAAGTTCCGACCTGGACGATGGTGGGCGGGGCAGCGTTGGTGATCTTTGGAGGGTTCATCATCCTGTGGCGCGAGCGCCATCTGGCGGCAGAGCGGGCAGGCGCGAAGGCGGTGACCGACCCCAAGGCCTAAGCTGTGCTAGACTTTGAAAAGGTGCGGAAGAATCACGCCTTCAGGGAGGAGACTATGAAAAGAACAATCATCGCCGGATTGATTTGCGTCTTTGGTTCGGGCGGGGCCTTTGCCCAATGCACGCCATCGAAATGGGGGGCCGACGACGAGATTGGATCAGCCAACCATGTCACACCCGAACGGATCATGGCGGCAAGCGGCTTGATCAAACAGGGCAAAGCGCATCCTTTGGGTATCGTGATCGGATCAGAAACACCGGCTTTTCCACCCCGGTCGTTGTCCCTGCAGGTCGTGCAACCCAACCAACAGGGTGGCCAGAAACTGTCCGCATTCGGGTATGAGGGAAACTACAACGATGACATAATTCAGACCTGGGTGGGCATTGGATCGCAGCTGGATGGGCTGGGACATCTGGGCGAGGCAGGCAAATATTACAATTGCCTAGATGAAAAGGAGATCTCGGCAATTACAGGCCTGACCAAGCTCGGCACTCATGCGGTGCCGCCACTGGTCGGGCGGGCCGTCGTACTGGACATGACGGGCGACAAGGACGCGCTGGCTGCGGGCGAGCATTTCGGACAGGCCGAGATTGAAGCTGCGGCCGAAGCGCAGGGTGTCACAATGGGTGCGGGCGACATCATCCTGTTCCATACGGGCTGGACCGAGACCATGCTGGAAAGCGAACCCACAGCCTGGGTGTCGGGCGAGCCGGGCCTAAACAATGCGGGTGCGGAATACATTGCCTCGCTTGACCCGATGGCGGTGGGTGCTGACACTTGGGGCCTGGAGCCGATCCCGGCACCCGACGGCGACAAGATCTTTTACGGGCACGTCACGCTGCTGATGAAAAACGGGATCTACATTCTGGAGACGATGGATACCGGGCCGCTTGTGCGCGACGGGGTAACGGAATTTATGTTCGTGCTGGGCCAGCCGCGCATCCGAGGCACCGTTCAGGCGATGATTAACCCGATTGCGCTGTATTAAAGTATTGGGGCGGGCGACACGCCCGCCTTACTGACCTTCCTCCCCGGCAAGGCGCGTAAGTATGGTGGCACTTTCGACCCTGCCTTGGTGAGCGCCATCCTCAACAATGTTGATGGCCATCACCCCTTCAGAGACCAGTGTCAGCAATTCGCGGACTGTCGTTTCGGGCTTAACCTCGGGGCCGTCGACCTGTGGGCCGTCGACCATCATGTCGCGTGCGGTCAGCACGCCAAGCGGATTCATATGGGCCACAAAATCAGCGACATATTCCGTGGCCGGTGCCGAAAAGATCTCGCGCGGGGTACCGCATTGAACGATCCGTCCGCCCTCCATGATCGCAATTCGGTCGCCAAGCTTGAAGGCCTCGTCAAGGTCGTGACTGACAAAGATGATGGTGCGGCCAAGCTTTTCCTGCAATTCCAGCAGTTCGTCTTGCAGACGCGTGCGGATCAGCGGGTCGAGCGCTGAGAAGGGTTCGTCCATCAGAAGGATCGGAGCGTTTGTGGCAAAGGCCCGCGCCAGACCCACGCGCTGCTGCATGCCGCCGGAAAGATCTCCCACCTTGCGGTCAGCCCAATCACTGAGACCGACAAGGGCAAGCTGTTCATCGGTGCGCTGGCGGCGTTCGGATTTCGTGAGACCTGCAAGTTCCAGGCCCAGCCAGACGTTTTCGCGGACGTTGCGCCAGGGCAGAAGGCCGAATTGCTGAAAGACCATAGACACGCATTCGCGGCGGAGACGGCGGAGATCTGTACTTGAACACTCGGGAACCGTACAGGACCAGTCGCCATCGCGGACGATCACCTTGCCCCGCGCGATGGGGTTGAGACCGTTCACCGCACGCAACAACGTCGACTTGCCGGATCCGGAGAGGCCCATGAGCACAAGGATCTCGCCCTTCCCGACATCGATGCTGCAATTGTGAACACCCAGAACCTGTTCGGTTCTGGTCTGGATCTCGGCGCGTTCGAGGCCTTCATCCATCAGAGACAGTGCCGTTTTCGGCTGATTGCCAAAGACGATGGAGACGTTGTCGAAGGTCACAGCACTCATTTCGTGTCCACCCGCAGCATACGATCCAGGATGATAGCAACGACCACAATGACGAAGCCGCTTTCAAAGCCCAGCGATGTGTTCACCTGGTTGAGCGCGCGAACCACCGGCACACCAAGCCCGTCTGCGCCCACAAGGGCTGCGATCACCACCATCGACAGCGATAGCATGATCGTCTGGTTGAGGCCCGCCATGATCTGCGGGAAGGCATAGGGCAGTTCTATCTTCCAAAGCTTTTGCTGACCCGTGGCGCCGAAGGCATCTGCGGCCTCAAGCAAGGCGGTGGGGGTGGACGTCACGCCCAGATGGGTCAGACGAATGGGTGCTGGCAGCACAAAGATCACCGTTGCGATGAGACCGGGAACCATGCCGATGCCGAAAAAGACAATGGCGGGGATCAGGTAGACGAATGTCGGCAAAGTCTGCATGAGATCGAGCACGGGGCGCATGCCTGCATAGAGCCGTGGCCTGTGCGCGGCGGCGATGCCTATCGGCACGCCAGTCCCCATGCAGACGACGCAAGCGCTCAGCACTAGCGTCAGGCTTTCGGTCGTCTCTTCCCAATAGCCCTGGTTGAGTATGAAGAGGAACCCGAGCGCGACAAAAAGCGTGATCTTCCAATTGCGCTGCAAGAGATACGAGAGCCCTACAAAGACGGCGATGACCAATAGCGGATGCGGTGTTTGCAGAACCCAGAGGATCACTTCAATCAGCGCATCAAGCGCATCCGACAGGCCGTCAAAAAACCAGCCGCCATTGATCTGGAGCCAGTCGAAAATAGCCGCTGCCCACTTGCCGATGGGTATTTTGTTGTCTGTCAGCCAGTCCATGTCATACGCTTTTTCTTAAAGGAAGATGTCACCGAGAGGATCGCCTCATGGCCCAATTGACGCTTTACACCAATCCGATGTCGCGTGGGCGGATCGCCCGCTGGGCGATCGAGGAATTGGCGACCCCCTACAAGACGGTTTTGCTTGATTATGGGAGCAGCATGAAGGCGCCCGACTATCTGGCGATCAACCCTATGGGAAAGGTGCCCGCGATCACGCACGGCGATATTGCTGTGACGGAATGTGCCGCGATCTGTGCCTATCTGGGAGACGCCTTCCCGCAAGCAGGTCTTGCCCCGCCGGTCGACGGTGCATTGCGGGGTCCTTACTATCGCTGGCTGTTTTTTGGCGCAGGGCCGGTCGAGGCGGCTGTCACCAATAGATCGCTCGGCTTTGATACGGAGGGCCAGGAAAGCCAGATGGGCTACGGCGCCTTCGATCACGTGATGAATGCGTTGGAGGGGGCGCTGAGAGACCGTGAATACCTTGTGGGCGACAGCTTTACGATGGCTGATGTGTATCTGGGTTCGCAGATCTCGTGGGGCCTTGGCTTTGGAACGATGGAGGAACGCCCCGGTTTCCGCGCCTATGTGGAGCGCATCACCGCGAGGCCTGCGGCGAAACGGGCGGCCGAAATCGACGATGCGGCGATGCCCCAGACCGCATGATGCGGTCCGGGTGCTTGGATGGTACATCAGCCGTCCAGAGCTGATTTGACCGCTGCCATAGCGTCGCCGCCGTCCTTCGCGGTCACGCCGTCGAGCCATCCGTCCAGAACGGCAGTATTCGCCGAAAGCCAGGCGCGTGCCGCATCTTGCGGGTCCTCGCCATCGTCGAGGATCGCCGCCATGATTTCATTCTCCATGCTCAATGAGAATTCGAGATTGGTCAGCAACTTGCCAACATTGGGGCACGCTTCGATATAGCCTGCAGCTGTATTGGTGTAGACCGTCGCGCCACCGAAGTTTGGACCGAAGAAATCATCGCCGCCGGTGAGATAGCTCATCTCAAAATTGGCGTTCATCGGATGGGGTTCCCAGCCAAGAAACACAACCGGTTCTTCGCGCCGATCGGCCCGCGCAACCTGCGCCAGCATCCCCTGTTCCGAGCTTTCGACAACCTCGAAACCCTCAAGTTCGAAAGCGTTCTGCTCGATCATGTCCATGATCAGGCGGTTGCCGTCATTGCCCGGCTCGATGCCGTAGATCTGACTGTCCAAGGCTTCGGCATGGGTTGCAATGTCAGCAAAATCCTGGATGCCCAGATCTGCGGCGGCCTTGTTGACGGCCAGCGTATATTTCGCTCCTTCGAGGTTTGCCCGCACGGTGTCGACCGTTCCGGCCTCGCGGTAAGGCGCGATATCGCCTTCCATCGTGGGCATCCAGTTGCCAAGGAAGACATCAATGTCACCATTGGCCATCGATGTGTAAGTGACAGGAACCGAAAGCACCTTAATATCCGTCTCATAGCCGAGCGCGTCAAGCACAAGCGTCGTGGCAGCCGTTGTCGCCGTAATGTCCGTCCAGCCTACATCCGAGAAATTGACCGCGTCACAATCGGCCATGGCACCGGTGGCCAGGCTAAAGGCGGCGGCAGATGCGCTTAGTTGCAATCTCATGAATAAAACTCCCCTGTCTGGTTTTGGGGCAGACTAGGCAAAGCGCCGGGCGGGTGCAACGTATCAACCCGAAAGGCACAGCACATCGCCGAAAGGGGCGGTTCCTGGGTCTGTCTCGGGCACGGCCCAGAGAACGGGCACGCCAGGCGGATCGCCATGCGGGCCTTCAAGATCGGTGAGGATAATCGCGATTGAGGGTGCAATCTGGCGCAAGCGGTCCATCACGGGCACAAATGAGGTCCCCCCGCCCCGCCGCATCTGAAAGGCGGTGAGACGGGTTTCCCAGGTGCCGCCTCCCATCACTTCCTCACTGTGCAGTTGGGTGTCGAAGCCGAGGATGATGCATTCGGCCCCCGTCCGTCGGGCAACGCCAGCTGCTTCCCCAGCAAAGAGCGACAAGGTCAGATCATCAACCGAACTGGACGTGTCGAGCGCGATAACGATCTTTGGACGGCGGGCATCACGCAGAAAGCCCGGCTCAAAAACTGGTTCTGGCCCGGTGGCGACGGCGTGCATGGCGACCCAGCGGTTGGCAGGGCGTTTCGTCGACAGTCGGGGGTGTTCCTGCGCGGCGCGTAGCAAAAGGCGGCGTAGATGCTTTTCCCATGGGATGCGGGCCGGTGCCATATCGGCCAGCACGCCCGAGGCCTTTCCGATACCGGTGCCCGCCTGGCGCCCTGCTTCCATAGCGCGGGCCATGTGACCGCGCCAATCGGCGTCCCGCTGGCCGTCTTCTTTTGCGTCTGGTGCCAGGTCGGGTGTGAAGCGCTGCGCCGCGGCGTAATCCTCGGCCCGGCGTCTGGCGTTCTCATCCCGTTCGAGGGCGAGATAGAGCGTATCGGCATCCCATTCCGATAGGGCCGAGACGGGGGAGGATGCAGGTCTGCCGATGCTTTGCAGAAGACCGATAAGTGTCACGGCGGGGCGCGGTAGGGCATGTTCGGCCAGAAGCAGCGTGTCATTCACGATGGCGTCCGTAACAAGCGCGTAGAGATCGGGATCGAAGCGCCTGCCCAAGCGACCCGCCATGGCCCCGGCACGGGCCGAGTGGCGCAGAGCCACGTGCAGGATGTGATGCCCGGCAAGACCGATCTGTTCGTGCTTTGGCAAATCCGGGAAGTCCCGCGCATAGCGGATCGTTTCGCCATCGGTCTCGGTTACGTCTCCGTCCCGGTGTACGCACCACAGGGCGAGAAGGCCCAGGGCCGGATCACGCTCCACCAGTTGAGCAAGGGCCAATGCTGCGCGATCGGAATGAATGTTCATCCCGCGTTGAGCGCGTCGCGGGAAGCGGCGTAGTCCTTGTAGACTTGCGAGGTGCCAAAGATCTGCTCCCACCCATTGGCAAGCGCCTTGTCGATGACCGTCTCAAAGCCAAAATGCGCAAGCTCCGCCAACGGTAGGCCCTTCGGAGAAAGATCGCGGATATCGGCTAGGATTTCGATGATTGAAGGCAGCGTACGTTCATCTGTCACCGCGTGCAGACCGTAGATCAGTGCGGTCAACCCGTGCAGGCTGTTCGGATAAAGCGGTTTGCGACGGTTGCGGGGCGTCTGCAGCATCTCGTCGATCTGGACGCCTGCTTCGATATCATCGGCGATCAGCGCGAATTCGGCCGCTGCTGCCTCACCCACGGTGCCAGCGATCATGATCTGACGCTGGGCGCGATTGGGCACGGATTGCATGATCCGACTGACACGGTCCCAGGACCTTGGTGTGCAGGCAATCGCCTGCCCCCGGCGCAATGTCGCCTCGCCCGTATCCAGCAGGTCGGGCCTTGTGCGAATGAAGGCAGTGACAGCGGGATGCAGCGCATGGCGCAGGGCATAACCGCTCAGCCAGTCTTCGGCCTGGGCCATGACGATCATATGTACGAGCCGGTCGGCCAACGCGCTGCCCATTTCGTAAGCGACAGCGCCATCCTCTGCCATGTTGCCCGCTGCGATGATCATCACCGTGTCGGGCAGGACATGCCGACCTACGCGGCGCTCTTGCAAGAGCCCATAGACCGTCGGCTGTAGATAGGGCGAGGCAGCCGTGAGTTCGTCCAGAAACAGAATGGAAGGTTGGACCGGATTCTCCGGCAGATCCTCGGGGCGATACCAAATTGTCCGTTTGCGGTCATGATCGTAGTAGGGCAGCCCGCGCAGATCCTGCGGCTCGATCGTTGTCAGGCGGAGATCGAACAGCTTTGCCCCGATCTCATCAGCCAATTGCTGCACGATCATGGTTTTACCCACTCCGGGCCGCCCATGCAGCATCCAGGACGCCGTCATCTCGCCTGCTTCCTGGGCCTTCCAGCCGCTGCGCAGCACTTCGAGCGCTTCGCCCGCCGGGATCTTGGACGCATTCACGCTCATGCCAATGCAGCCTCAAGCCGGGCATGGGCCGACACGCCGCGCGCATCCAGCGTGACATCGCGCAGGAATGTGTCATACCGCAGGTTGGCGTTGTGAAGATCGCGTTCGGTCAGATCGGCGTCGAACAATGTTGCATGAAGGATCTGGCGTTCTTGTTCATCCAGATCAACCACATGGGGTTTGGGCTGGTCCCTTTGCAGTGAAACAAGGGTCAGCGGCGTGATCCGCGCCATTTCGGATTGTTCGACGATCAACTGCATCTCTCCCTCTTGCAGCTTGCGCCGGGCGACGATCCGGCGCAGCGCATCCTGCCCGCGAAAGTGCAGAAGGTCGAGTGTGCGGGCCGCGTCATCCTCGGATATCAGAGCCGCGCGGCTGGCCTTGTTGCGACGCAGGACTTTCAGTTCGACAACGCCAATGACAATCAACATAGGCACAGGCGCCTGCGCAATGGGCAGGGCGAGATGCGGCCAGATGAAGATTGCCGCCATAAAAGGCAGCAGCAAGACAGTGTAGCGCAGGGGCTGCACCTCAAAAATCAGACGCGCCCAAAAGGCCCCGCTTGCCCCACGCCGGGGCCAAATCATCACGCGGCCCAGCACGCGCTTTGGCAGGTTCACCGTATCGAGCGCTCCGGGATTGAGCAGTGTATTTCGCGTCAGCACGAACATGGGGGGTAGATAGGCGGGGCTGCATGCTTTCCCATGGCATTATTGACGCATCAGAAATCGGGCAACCTGCCATCGCGCAAAGCGTCGAGAGAAGCGATCATCCGGTCAAAGCTGGCGCGGGCGCGTTCGGACATGTGGCGGGCTCTTAGATAACCGTGGACAAGGCCATCTTCGTTCCTCCAAAGCGCCTGCCCCCCGACTGCGTTGATCTGCCGGGCGTAGACATCACCATCGCTGGCCAGCGGATCACATGCGGCTGTGATGATCACGGTGGGTGGTAAACCTGCAAAGTCGTTATCGTGCAGCGGTGCATAGGTCGGATCCCCTGCCCGTTCCCGCCCGGCGCTGCGGATCTGCATATAGAATTGCATGTCCTTCGTTGTGAGGCCCGGTGCCTCGGCATGCTCTTGATACGATTGCCATGACCAGTCGCCACCGAGGCCCGGATAGATCAACAACTGGCCCTTGATGCAGGTATCGCTGCGGCGGGCATGGGCGATGGCCGCGACCAGATTGCCACCTGCACTGTCGCCGCAAAGGACGATGTCACCCTGGGGTGCCGCATCAAAGACCGCCAGCGCATCATTGAAATCGTCCGGAAAAGGATGTTCCGGAGACAGACGATAATTGACAGCGATAACGCGCATCGTGGTGCGCGCGCAGAATTCGGCACAGATGGAATCGTGACTGTCGAGGCCGCCAACCACGAAACCGCCACCATGGCAGAAGAAGACAGTTGTATCAGATGTTTGGGGAGGTTCGTAGATCCGACACGGCACACCGCCCACAACCTTATCTTCGACCCTTACGCCTTTCGGGCGGCCTGCATCGAAGGCCGCACACATCCTGTCGTACACTTCGCGTTGTTCGGCAACGGTAAGGTCAACGGCGTCTGGCGGATAGAAGTCCTCTGTCCGCGCCAGAAAGGCCCGGATCTCGTCGTCCAGAAGCTGATCGTAGTCCGGCACTTATTCGGCGGCCACGACCTGCTCTGCATCGGCTTCCCAGGGCCTTGTGAAGTCGCCCAGCACGGTTTGCACCGCTGTCTCGGATGCGCCGTTCATCGCGATTTGGGCAACAAGTCCACGCTTCTTGTCGTCGATCACAGCCGAGACGCGGGCCGACAGTTCTGCCATTTCCAAGGCAGTGTCGTAAATCCGGGTGATCGCCATCTTGCGCAGATCCGGTTTGAAAACCTTGCCCACGGCCGTTTTCGGCAACTCGCCCAGAATGGTCATGTGCTTGGGATGCGCCGCACGTTCGTGGACATGTTTGGTCGCGTATTCCAGAAGCTCGGCTTCGGTCACGCTCGCCCCTTCGACAAGTTCCACAAAGGCGCAGGGAACTTCACCCGCGTGCCGGTCGGGCTGGCCAATGGCACCCGCAAAGGCGACGGCCTCGTGACCCAGAAGCGCCTCTTCAATCTCGGCGGGGTCAATATTGTGTCCGCCACGAATGATCAGGTCCTTGGCGCGGCCCGTGATCCACAGGTATTCATCCTCGTCCAGACGCCCCAGATCACCGGTGCGCAGGTAGTCCCCGTAAAAAAGATCCTTGTTCTTTTCGGCCTCGGTGTAGGTGTTGCCGATGTAAACGCCCGGATTGGTGACACAGATCTCGCCGATCTCGTTCGCCTCGGCCTCGATCGCGCCATTGGGCGTGTCCTTGAAGATCTTCACATCCGTGTACGGGAAGGTAATCCCGACCGACCCGATCTTCTTTTCGCCATCGACAGGGTTGTTAGAAACAAGGCAGGTCGCCTCGGTCATGCCGTACCCTTCGATGAGGATCACGCCAGTCGCTTTCTCAAAGCGCTTGAAAAGCTCTTGCGGCAGCGGGGCCGAGCCGGAAAAGGCCGTCTTCACGCTGCTGACATCCGCATCAATCGGGCGCTGCATCAGGACCGAGATCGCTGTCGGCACAGTAATGATAAAGGTGATCTTCCAACGTTCGACCAGCTTCCAGAAATTGTCGAACACACCCTCGCCCCGGTAACCCTGCGGTGTCGGGAAGACGACATGCGCACCCGAGGCAATAGCCCCCATCAGGATCGGATGGCAGGCAAAGACGTGAAAAAGAGGCAGCGGACAAATGATATTGTCGTTTTCGGTATAAAGCAGGCGATGCGCCGTCCAGCCGTTGTAGACCAGGCCCGAATACTTGTGCTGCGCGACCTTGGGCATGCCCGTTGTACCGCCCGTGTGGAAGTAGCAGGCGACGCGGTCTTCCTGCACATCCTCGAAGCTGAGCTTTTTGGGCTGCTTCTTGAGTTCTTTGTTGAAGTCGAGGTAGTCGGCATGCTTGGCCTTCTTTGCCTTGGGTCGGATCAATGGCACGATCCAGGACTTGGGCGGCGTGAGATAGCGCAGCAGATCAACCTCAAGCACGGTCTTAACGTTGGGCGCATGTTCAACGGCCTCTGCCACCTTGTCGGCCACATCCGTCTTCGGGAAAGCCTTGAGCGTGACGACAACCTTGGCGTTCGTTTCGCGCAGGATGGCCGAGATCTGCTCGGGTTCCAGCAGCGGGTTGATCGGATTGACGATGCCCACAACAGCCCCACCCAGAAGTGCCAGAACGGTCTCATTACAATTCGGCAGTATGTAGGCGACCACATCGGTTGGCCCGATGCCGAGCTTGCGGAACATGTTGGCAGCTTGCGTGGTCTTGCTGTGAAGCTGCGACCATGTCAGCGTTTCGGCCTTGTCGGTCGGGCCAGAGAAAAGCTGGTAGCTTATAGCGCTGTGGTTGGGAAACTTCTGCGCTGTTCCCGACAGCATGGAATAGAGCGTTTTGGGAACGTCCCGCTCTGCCCATGGCATTTCATCTTCGATTGCTTTGCGATCCGCGATGCCCGCGTAGCCCATGATCAATGTCCTCCCTGATGCGCTTTTTCTAAGCGCGTAATCCCTTTGACCCAAGGATGGGGCGTTAGATGGCGATCTGCAAGCTGTGGGAGCGGTATCATCCTCTCCGGAACGCCGCGTCAGATGCTATTCCGCCGCGACACCGTCGGTGAATTGCAGCCGGGCGAGGCGCGCATACAGGCCGCCTTCGGCCACAAGCTGGTCATGCGTTCCAATGGCGGCGATGCGGCCCTGATCCAGAACGACGATGCGATCAGCTTTTTTCACGGTCGCCAGACGGTGTGCAACGATCAGCGTCGTGCGCCCCTTCGACAGCGTGTCGACCGCCATCTGCACGGCCCGTTCGCTTTCTGCATCAAGCGCACTTGTTGCCTCATCCAGAAGGAGAACCGGCGCATCCCGCAGAATCGCACGGGCAATGGCGATGCGCTGTTTCTGACCGCCCGACAACATCACGCCACGCTCGCCCAGAGGCGCATCGTACCCTTCGGGCAGGGCGCTGATGAACTCATCCGCGGCGGCAGCCCTCGCAGCGGACACGATTTCGGCCTGGGTCGCATCTGGGCGTCCGAAGCGGATGTTTTCCCCGGCGGATGCAGCAAAGATCAGCGGATCCTGTGGGACAAGTGCGATGTGCTTGCGAAAAACCTCTCGGCCCACCTGTGTAAGATCCACCCCATCCAGTAAAACGCGCCCTGCCTGGGGATCATAAAATCGAAGCAAAAGCTGGATGATCGTTGTTTTCCCAGCGCCAGAGGGGCCAACAAAAGCGACCGTTTCACCCGGTTCAATGGTTAGGGTCACCTGATCAAGCGCGGCGCGACCCGGACGGGACGGATACGCGAAAGAAACATTTTCAAAGGCAATCCGCCCGGCAACAGGTTCCGCAAGGACGAGAGGCTCCGCAGGATCGACGACCACATCTTCATTGGTCAACAGTTCCACCAAACGTTCGGTGGCCCCAGCGGCGCGCTGCAATTCGCCCCAGACCTCGGAGAGGCTGCCGACGGCACCGGCGACAAGGACCGAATAGATGACGAACTGGATCAAAGCGCCGGGCGAAATGGTGCCGCTGCGCAGGTCATTTGCGCCGATCCAGAGAACGCCCAAAACGCCCGCAAAGACAAGAAAGATCACGATCACGGTCAGTTGCGCCCGCGTGGTGATCCTGCGCCTAGCAGAACCATAGCTTCTTTCCGTAACATCCGAGAAGAGCGCCCGGCTTTGCGTTTCGTGCGTGAAGGCCTGAACGGTCTGCACGCCCTGCAATTGTTCGGATGCGCTACCGGATGATGCGGCAATCCAATCCTGGTTTTCGCGGCTGAGCACTCTCAGGCGACGCCCCAGCACCAGGATTGGAATGATGACCAGTGGAACCAGCAGCAGGACAAGCCCGGCGAGTTTTGTAGACGTTAACAACATCAAGGCAAGGCCGCCCACAAAGATAAGGATGTTGCGCAAAGCAACAGACACGGAGGATCCGATCACCGTGAGGATAAGGGTCGTGTCGGTCGTAATCCGGCTTAACACTTCGCCGGTCATGATCCTTTCGTAATACGCCGGGCTCATCCCGATGACGCGGTTGAAGACCGCTTTGCGAATATCGGCCACCACGCGTTCGCCAAGAACAGTGACCAGCGCGTAACGCAGTCCTGTTCCAAGCGCCAAAAGGGCTGCGAGGCCCAAAGCGGCAACAAAATAAAGATCCAACACTTTGGAATCGACCGTGTTGAAACTGTCGACAACCCGGCGCACGGCCATTGGCAGGGTCAGCGAAATGGCTGCCGTGAGCACCAAAGCGACGATCGCAGCAATCAGCAGTGAGTTGTAAGGCCGCATGAAGGGCCAGAGTGCGACCAGCGCACCGACTTTCTTGGATTTCTCGCGGTCCTCGCTGCCTGCGGAAGCGGGTGGTGCGACGGGGGCTTCATCCGCCATCGTCTCTCCTGATCGGTTTGGCGAGTGTCATGGCCGCAGGACCAAGCGGGGTCAAGTGGCGACCTGGCAAGTGCGACATCAGGCGAAGGCTGGAGCGGGTAGACGGAATCGAACCGACATAGCCTGCTTGGAAGGCAGGGGCTTTACCATTAAGCTATACCCGCGGGTGATCGTGCGATAAACGACCCGTTTTCCGAGGTCAACGCCTTTGTCCCCACCGCATCTCTGCAGCGAGTCGAAAAGCCTCTTCTTTCTGCCTTCAGATCGCCAGTCCAAAAAACGGTGAATGATGTCGAAATCCAACCAAGTGGCTGATTTTGCTTTTTCATTTCTGCACATTTCATGCGCGCTGACGGAAGAATTCATCAGCTGTTCATCTCGGGCGCAACACCATTTCATCCCGCCAGAGCATTACTGTCAGGGACAGCCGCGAAAAAGGCAGCATCGAAACACTGACGAACGGATCTTTGACATGACTTTCGCAACAGACTTTCACCCGACCCTTCTTGACATGGCCAAATGGGCTTTCACCACGCGTCGCGTCTCACAAGATGATGCGGCGGGCATGACATCAGATTTCAGCAAGGCGAAAGCCGGTGACCTGGTACTGTGCGAGATCCTTGAAATCGGCCAGCACAAGAAGATCCAGCTTTCGGATCGCCGTGCCTCGACCAGCTATCCAGGCGATCTTGTCGTTCTATGCCTTGGGGATCGCTACGCGCCCGATCAGTTCAAGGCCCGCGCCCAGATAAACGGTTCGGTTCTGCACCTTGCCGCAGGCGGCGGAATCGCCGGTGAGGTCGAGGCCGCCCATGTCCGCATGGAAGAGCCGACAAGCCTGCGCCCGCTAGGTCTGGTCACCAACCGATCAGGCGCGGTAATGAATGTGGCGCAATATGCCCTGCCCACCCTTCCCGGCAATGAAACAGCCACCGTCATTGGCGTCTTCGGCGCCTCAATGAATTCGGGCAAGACCACGGCCGCCGCAAGCCTCGCCCACGGTCTGCGCGCCGCCGGATATGCAACGGCCGGGATCAAGGCGACAGGCACGGGTGCTTTTGGTGACTTCAACGCCTTTGAAGATGCGGGCGTGCCAGTGATGGACTTCACCGATGCAGGGATGGCCACGACCTATCGGATGCCTCTGTCCCGAATTGAGGCAGGCTTTGATACGCTGGTCTCCACGGCCGCGAATGCAGGAGCGGAGGTCGTCGTGGTCGAGATTGCGGACGGGGTTTTCCAGCAGGAAACGCGGGCCATCTTGCAAGGCTCCCGGATAAGGGACCGTCTTGACGCAATCCTCTTTGCCGCCCCTGACGCCTTGGGCGTTGTCGGCGGGGTACATGTTCTTGAACAACACGACCTTAGTCCCTTTGCGATTTCCGGCATGGTTAGCTGCTCACCACTCGCGACGGCCGAGGCCGAGATGGCCACAGGTCTTCCCGTCCTCTCACGGGAAGACCTGTGGGATCCGCAGATGATCCACCATCATGTGCAGCCCTTCATACGCGCTTTCAAAGACGAGCTGAGCGCGGCATGAGCAAACTTCCCAGGCCGATAGATGGGGACCGCATTTCAGATGTGGTCCTCATCCCTTTTTTCGGGATCCTGCAAGCAATCGCTCTTGGTTTTGGCGCCTTTGCAACGCGGGAGGCCTTCACCGCTCTGCACGACGGACGGATCCCTGACATTGCCACACTCAGCGTTTTGATCCTGACAGGGGTGATTGCTGCAGGCCTTCAATGGATTGCGCGCATCCGCTCTGAAGCCTTGGGGCAAAGCTATGCCGCCGATTTGCGGATCTGTCTATACACTCATCTTGCTGGCATGTCGCGCGACACGCTGTCTGCGCGGCGCATCGGGGCCTTATCCTTGCGCTTTGTCGGAGATCTTTCTGCCGCAAGGAACTGGTTTGGCCTTGGTCTGCCACGCATTCTGGCCGCTATGATGATCCTGCCAGGCGCTGCAATCGTGCTGTGGCTGCTCGATCCACGGATCGTTTTTGCGGGCGCCGCCCCCATTCTGATTTCACTGACCCTGATGATCTGCCTTGCCATTGGACTTGAGGCACGCCACCGGTCGCTAAGGGGTCGGCGGGCCAATATCTCGATCACGATGATGGAGCGGATCGCCGTCTCGCCCGAGTTGGACCTGATGGGCCGGACAGAGCGAGAACTGAGCGATCTGCGCAAAAACAGCCAATCCCTGCGCCAGCACGCCATTGCGCGCAACACCCGGTCGGGCCTGTTGCGCACCGTTCCCCAAATCGGTGCGGCCGTTGCGGGCGTGGCTCTGTTCTGGGTGGCGGGTCGGCATGGGATTGCACCTGGCACGATTGCAGCTGCCCTCGCCTTTCTGACCATTCTGGTCTTGCCCATGCGGGAACTGGCGGGCGCATGGGATCAGTATTGCGCCTGGCGGATAGCGCGCGAAAAAGCTCTGCGCCTGCTGTCGAACCCATCAAAACCAAGACGCAGCCTGCGCCGGGAGAACGCGGTGACCGTGCAGGTACGTGCCTCGGAAATGTCGGTTGAGATTTCGGCAGGTCAAATCACCGAACTGGTCGGGCGGACTCGTCGCCATGCATCCGCCCTTGCGGCGGTGATTGGCGGGTTGGATCACACCGATGATGTGACGGTAACCTACAATCACCAGGTAGCCCCCCTGCCCGCCATCGCCTTTATCGGTGAGCGTCCGACAATTCTGCAGGGCAGCTTGCGCCGGGCCGTGACGCTGGGCCTATCGCCCCGACCATCGGACCGTAAGATCAAGCGGGCCCTTGGCGCTTTTGATCTGCAGGATGTTCTGGACGCCGTTGGTGGTCTGAAAGGACGCCTTCGGGAAGGCGCACGGGAATTGTCGGCCTCTGAAACGCTTCGGCTGGACCTCGCGCGGGCGGTTCTCGCCCGGCCAGACCTGATCGTCATCGACACGAGCCGTCTGACCGCAGATCCCGAAAGCGTCAAACTGGTCGACACGCTGCATGATCAGACGAACGCGACGATTGTCATTGCAGGCGATCAAACGCCAACTTTTTCGAACGCCCGTGCAATCGCGCTAAACTGTTGTTGACAGGTCGTTCGCGGGTCGGCCGGAACATCGAGAGTTGATATGCGCATAACTTCGCTTTTTCGCCTTTATGGCGCGATCTTTTTGATCGCGATTCTGCTTTTGTCGGGCCTGACGCTCTGGAACATCCAGCGATCGCATTTCTGGGATGAGCGCATTGAGCTGGCACAGCATTCATATCACACCCATCTGCTGCTTGAATCGCACATCTATCAGTTGATGAAACAGCATGCGGATGCCCTGTTGATCGGCGACCGCGACAAGGGGACCGGTGAGGCCGCAATCCAGAAGGCCATCACCGAAGATGTCGCCGAAATCCGAAGCGCCATCGCCCGTGAGATCGAGATGGTCGGCGAGGAGGAGTATGAAGAGCTTGAGAAGCTTGCCGAGATCGAAAGCCGCGTGCGCGCACTGACAGCCTCATTGTCGCGCATGTCGGCAACCAATACGCCCTTCGATCCCGATATTCGGCGGGAACAACTGGCCGATATCCTCGACCGAAAGATCGATGAGGAGCTGGCGACGCTGATCAACGAATCCCTTGAGGAAGAGCAGAAAGAGGTGATGGACACCTCGGCCGAGGCGCAGCGGTTCCGACGGAATTCAAGGATTGCCGTGATCCTGGCGATGTTCGCCGCGGCCGCCTCTCTGGCCGGGTTCGCATTCACGTATGTGCGCCTTGTGGGTGATCCGCTCGACGGCCTGATGAACGGTCTGCAAAAGCTTCATGCCGGGAACTACAATGACCCAATGCCGCGTGACGGCGCGATTGAATTTCAGCGCTTGGCCGAAGTTCTGGACGACATGGCAAGCGGTCTGAAGGCGCGGGAAGCGGAACGCAAAACCGAACAGGAACGGCTCGAAAGCAAAGTGCATGAGCGGACGCAGGAGCTTCAGAAGCTTGTCGCGCAGATCGAGCGGACCGAAAGCAACCGCAGGCAGCTTATGGCGGATATCAGCCACGAACTGCGGACCCCCCTTACCATCGTGCAGGGGGAGGCTGAGGTCACCCTGCGCGGCAATGTCAAAGAGGCGCAGGACTATGCCGATGTGTTGGCCCGCATCCGTGATTCAGCGCGTCACATGAACCGCATTGTCGATGACATGTTGCTGATCGCGCGGCAGGAAGCCGGTAAGCTGCGGCTTGAGATGCGCGAGACCGATCTGCGGCTTGTGCTGACAGAAGCCAGTGACATGTTCCCGATGGATGTTCTTATCAAAGCACCTGATCAGGCATTGCCGGCACGCATCGACAGAATCCGCTTGCGGCAATGCATTTTGGCTGTGTTTCAGAACGCGCGCAGGTATGGGGGCCCCAACATCACCGCGCAGATCGAAAGCACGGACGATGCTTTCGAAATCGCGATCGAGGATAATGGGCCGGGCATGACCGATGCCGAAAAGGCGCAGGCCTTCGAACGCTACTTCCGTGGCTCGAACGCATCGCAGGGGGATGATGCGGGCAGTGGACTTGGCCTTCCCATAGTGCGGGCAATCATGGCGGCACATGGTGGCAAGGTGACACTGAGCGACCGAGATGGCGGAGGTCTGCGGGTCAGCCTTCAACTGCCATCTAAACCAAGGTTGGATATTGTCAGATGGGATGATGATGACATACAACCCGGTGCATATACATCAAGTTTATGATCGCAAACCTCAGCTTTACGGAGGCGGCCATAAACCGCTAACGCATTGCTGGGGCACCGATTTGGGCTTTTTCTGGCGGCGACATCGCTTAGCTGGAGATTGCCATGAACATTTTATTGATCGAAGATGAAACCCGCGTCGCTGATTTTCTAAGGCGGGGTTTGTCAGCCGAAGGATGGAGCGTGCAGCACGCGCCCGACGGTGAAACCGGCATCGAGTTCACGCGCCAGGACAGTTTTGACCTGATCATTCTGGATCTCATGTTGCCTGGGATTAGCGGGCAAGATGTCTGCCGCAAGCTGCGCGCGCGCAAAATCACCACCCCTATTCTGATGCTGAGCGCGCTAGACGCGACCGACGAACGCGTGGCCGGCCTCAAAATCGGAGCGGATGACTACTTGCCCAAGCCCTTTGACTTTGATGAGCTTGTCGCACGGATCGAAGCCCTGCATCGTCGCGCCTCGGGCTATAGGGCCGAGCGGGTCAGTGACATGCTCGATTTCGGAGCAATCACCTTCAATAAGACATCCTATGTCGCAAAGGTCGATGGGACGGAACTGGATCTTTCCGCGAAAGAGCGTGACCTGCTGCTCTTATTCATGTCGAACCCGGGTCGTGTTCTGTCACGCGAGAGGATCCTGAACGCCGTTTGGGGTGTCAATGCGGATCCGATGACCAATGTGGTCGACGTCTATGTCGGACGTGTGAGGCGCAAGCTAGGAGATCATGGTCAGCGCATCGTGACCCTGCGTCATGTGGGTTACAGGTTCGAAGAATGATCAAGGGCTCGTTCTATCCATCTCTTGCCACCATGCGGCGCGCAAGCTCGATCACACGTGCGGAGTATCCCCATTCATTGTCGTACCATCCAAACAGACGGACCTGATCCGTGCCCTTCTCGATCGTCTCGGGCAGCGCAATGACAACTGCTTCAGATCGGCCTCGCATATCGGTTGAGACGGCAGAATCCCCGACAAATCCAATCAGGTTCGAACCCACGAACCGTTCCTTCAAATAAGCGTTCAGCCCCTTTTCGGGCAACTTATCCAACTGCAACACAAGATCAACGGCCGACACGCTCAGCGTGGGCACCCGCACGGCAGCACCGCTGATGCGGTCTTTAAGTTGGGGCAAAATCTCACCAACAAGGCGGGTGGCGCTGGTTGTGGTGGGAATCATCGAAACGGCCCCAGCCCGGCTGCGCGCATGGCTGGCCCGGGGGGCATCAACCATAGGCTGGCTGCCGGTATAGCAGTGGATTGTCGTCATGTGCCCTTGCGCGACGCCAAGATCTTCGTGCAGCACACGCAGCAGAGGGGCGAGCGCGTTGGTTGTGCAAGACGCGTTGGAAACGACGCGCTGATCGGTCAGCAGATGATCGTTGGCCCCAAGCACCAGCGTGATGTCGGCGGCGTCCGAGGGACCGGATATCAGGACATTCTTGGCACCAGCCTTCAGCCCAAGCCCCGCGACCTCCCTCGTATTGGCCTTTCCTGTGCATTCGATCAGGACATCCACATCACTGAGATCAAGGGCGGTGATGTCCGGCTCTGCCCGGAATGGAATGCGGCGGGTGTCCACGACCAACGCGCCGTCTTCCCCCCGCACCTCGCCGGGATACGGTCCGAAAACGCTGTCGTAGCGAAAGAGATAGGCGCAGCAATCAAGCGGCGCGATGTCATTGAGTGCCACGACGTCGACATCTGGATGGCCGGGCTGGACAAGGATCTGACGCAAGATCGTCCGACCGATACGGCCAAATCCGTTGATCGCGACGCGCATTTTAAAGCCCCCATCTTGCCCCGGTTCATCTCTGCCAGAGACAGGCAGGAAAGTTCAATGCTGATCAGGGGGACTGTTCAGTAATCGCGTTCGAAGAAGATGCCCAGCGAGGTGCTGCCATCCGTGCCGGTCGTACCCCGCGCGGTAAGGTTTGGTGTAATATCAATATTCAGCGAAACGCCGGTATCCTCCCCATCCCCTACAGTGACGTCGGTGTAGATATTGTCGGATATGTAGCGGCCTGCGCGCACGGCGGTGCCGCCATCCTCACTGGTCTGTACGTCAAGATCATCCAGCGCAAAACCCTCGCGCAGGCGCGACAGAAGGCTGACGCCCTCCCGCCCCGCCAGGGTCGCGACCGCGTTGGCCAGTTGCAGCGCTTGAAAAGCTGAGATCTGGCTCACATCGCGGCCGAACAGAAGCTGAGCCAGGACCTCATCCTGGGGCACCGACGGGCTCGCTTCGAACCTGACCTGGGGCTCTGAGGCGCGGCCTTCGATGATGACGCTTGCCGTGCCATCGTCTGTGTCGGTCGTGGCGCGGAAATTCAGGAAAGGGTCAAAATCGCCTTCAAGATTGATCCGGCCCTCGTCCAGAACAAAACGCTGACCAACGATATCAAGCCGTCCGCGCACCAATTCGAATCCACCAGCCGAGATGATGTTGGTCGTCGTTCCTGTCAATGCCAGACGTCCGCCAAGCTCTGCATCCAGCCCACGGCCACGGACAAAGATGCGGGAGGGTGCAGATACCACGATGTCGAGTGGATAGGCCCTGCGCCTGTTTGAAGACGCCCGGGTAGACGTATCTTGGATCAGCCCCGCCCGCCGACGGGTGGCGGTGACTTCCGGTGGAGACCCCACGTGGCGTATGTTCGGGATTGAAGAGAAGGATCCGATTGATGTCGAAGGCACAGTGATCTGCGTCTCGCCCACATTGATCTGGCCGACGATAGAGGCGCCTCCACGCAAGGGTCCCGTCACATTCACCTGTCCATCCAGCGAGGTGGTGTAGAGTTGCGGATCTTCCAGCCGGAATTGATCCAGCGAAATAGCCAGATCGGCTGGGTAGCGACCTGACAAGGTGACAGGACCCGACACACGGAGCTGACCGCCAGAAATCGGCTGACCCGTGACGGAAAGGATCGCGCGGCCCCGCCCAAGATCGATGCCTCCGCTGATCTGCCGGAGCGTCAAACCCTCATTTGGTGACACGAAGGTTGCATTGCTGATTGTGACGCGCCCCGATACGTCATTGAGCGCATTGCCACGCACCGCCAGATCAGCCACCAACTGGCCACGAATGCTGCGCGGGGCGATAAAGGGGCTTGCAAGACCCAGCGGTGCATTTGCGTTGAGGCTGAGGTCAAAAGAGGGGCTTACCTGTCCTTCAAGCCGCGCGGTTGTCCCGGCAGGCCCGTTGATCGAGGTGTTTGTGAGAATGCGCCCAGCGTCATCGCGGACCTGTCCATGCAGCCGCAGCGGCCCTGAAAATCCGGGGGCAATGGGTGCCACATTGGGAAGCGAAACAGTGTAATTGACGGAAGGATCGGGCAAAACGCGCCCGTTAACGCTGACCGTCGAGCTATAGGGTCCGGTTCCATTTGTCTGCACCTGCCAGGTCGCACCATCATGAACAAGGCTGCCAGACCACACCGCGTCGCCGGTAACTGCCGGAACAAGCCTGCGAATGTTCCTTATCGATGCTTCATAATCGAAGCGGCCCTCAGTCTCGGCCAGCGATCCATCGACCTGAGCACGCACACCGTTCCCGGCAATACGCGCATCATCAATGCGCAATCCGGCTGCATCACGAGTTGCGTCGACCTGCAGACGTGTCTCGCCCGCCAGCAGTTTGTCGGCCTGCGCGATCCCCACGCTCAGATCCGTGCCACTGCCGGCGGCCACGATATCAAACAGCCCTTTGACGGTCGCAGACCCCTCAAGTTTAAGGTCAAGCGCACCCTTCAAGGGACGTCCAGCCAGTGTTGAGAGGGCCTGAATATCGGGACTGATCAGCGAGATATCGAATTCACCGCCCAAGTCCTGCTCCGCGCCTGTCAGGCGGCCTGTGCCAGCCAAGGTGATCGGCGCGCCTTGGGTGCGGATGTTGGCCTCGCGCACCTCAAGGCCTGTATCGTCTCTCCTGACGTTGAGGGCCAGCGTGCTTTCGCCGCGCAGGATCTCATCCGTCCCATCGACGCCGATGCGCAAATCCCGCGTGGTGCCAAGCGCCTGAACGTCGAAAAACCCACCGAGATCGGCTTGTCCTTCCAGATCAAGGGTCACGCGACCACCGAGAGGTCGGCCCGCAATGGCCGAGAGCGACCTTATGTCGAGGCTGCGAAAGGCGAGCGTAAAATCGGTGCGGAACGCATCATGGTGGCCAGAAATCTGTGCCTCCCCATCAACGCTGTAGCCTTCGCCCGAAAGTCGGATCGTGGGCAGATCAATTGGTTGATCCTCGACATACCAGATGCCGATCCGACCCTGTAGCCCGTCGCCGACCGCATCAGCCAAGGCCGGATCAGAGAACTGAAGGCCGGAAGACTCAAAGACCAAATCACCATTGAACGCACCAATCCCGCCCGGATTGGCCATAAGCGTGCCGCTGCCATCCAGTGTGATCGTTTCGATGTCCAGATCGTCGCGGTCGAGGCGGTTCACCCGAAAGAGGCCCTCCCAGCGATTGCTGATCGCAGCATCAAAGCGCAGGTCGAAATCAGCGCTGCCTACGCGGGTTTGTGAACCGCCCGCAGGCAGGATCACTGCGGCACCAGTCGCATCTGCAAGGCGCCCGGTGATCTCAAACCGTTCGGGCCAAGCTTCGCGATTCAGCGCCACCATTCCGCGAAGTTCCAGCGCTTTGGTCGTCAGATCCATCTGATCAAGCGTCAGAGCGCCGTCAGCCTCCCGACGTCCTTGAGCGACAAGTTCGACATCCGGGCCGAAGAAATCGCGGAACTCGGGCGCAAAAAGTGCCGTTACATCACCGCCAAGATCGACATCGAACGCCCGTGCGCCGGGGTTGTCTTCCATTTCACGCAGCGCCATCTGCCCTTCAAGGCGCGGGGTTCCATCGGTGCGCAACGCAAGCTCTGCCGCGAAGTCGGTGAGCGCCCCCTCCCCCGTCAGGTCGAGCGTGACTGACGGCAAACCCGGCAGGTTCATGGCCCGGGCAGCAATGCCCTCCTCCGCCTCATCGAGACTCATTGCGATGGACAGCATCTGGGTCGCGTTCGCATAGCTGCCATTGATCTGGAACATTCCACGCGTGCCGTCCGTTCGGTTGGCGTTCAGATCCACACGCCCCTCGCCGCCCGACAGAACAACGGTGGCCGAGAGCGACAGTATCACGGGCTCTCCCAATAGAGGGGCACCCAGGACGATCCGATCGGCAGCCAGTTCGGCGACCTCAACCGAAACCGGCAATTCGGGCAATGAAAAGCCGGATGCGGCGGCACTTGGCAGTGTTCCTTCGACAGGTTCGGGCGTGCGGCTCAGCATAATTTCGGCTGCGCGCAACTGATCGATGTCGATCCGTCCGCGCAAGAGCGCCGAGCGGTTCCATGTCATTTCCACCGCGTTCAGTTCAAGCCAGACGCCACGGTTGTCAGCGATACTGATCCGCTCAATCCGGGCGGTTGCCGCTAGGGCACCTGAAAAACCTTCGACCCGGACGATACGGCCCGGTCCGCCCAAAGAATCCTCAAGAAGACCGGCAATAAATCCGCGATCACCATCGTCCTGCGCAAAAGCGGGGAAGGCGAAAGCGACGAACAGGATGGTGAGACGTCGGATCAAAATGCCTGTCCTATGCCAATGTAGAATTCGACGCCTGTGTTGTCCCCGGGGCCGCTGACAGGCAAGGCGACATCAAAGCGGATCGGGCCCACGCCCGTGTCATAGCGAATGCCAAGCCCCGCGCCTGAATGCCAGTCACCGCTGGCACCATCGGGAAACGTTTCTTCTCCGATATAGCCAGCATCGGCGAAACCCACGACGCTGACGGCCTGCCACGCCTTGACGCGCAGTTCAGCGGATAACCCGAGAAATGACCGTCCGCCAACGTCCCGGCCGGACGGCAATGTAACACCCAGCGATTGGTAGGATTGCCCACGTACCGTGCCGCCACCGCCTGAGTAGAAGAGATAATCAGCAGGCGCTTCGGACAAGGCGGGGCCGAAGATCGATCCCAACTGACCGCGCAAGGCCAGAACGGTTCGATCTCCGAGCGGGCGATAGTGGCGCACATCCAAGGTCGTCCGCAAACCGTTTTTGGTGCCGCTGATCGCGTAGAAAGGCGTCAGCGTCAGGTTGCCGTAGGTGCCCGTCGTCGCGTTCACGTCCGAGTCGCGGTAGTCAAGCTCTGCCGTAAGAGGCAAGGTCATGATGAAGTAATCCCGTTGTCCGAACGCGTCTTCGGTTTCGGCATATTCAAATCCCAGCCCATAGGTGTAGGTGCGCTTGGGCGTCTTGCGGTTCACGAAGCCCGCCTCAATGGCCACCCGGTCCGAGGAAAAGCTGACCTCATCCAAAGCCTCAAGCTCGGCCAGACCGTAATAGTCCGCATCCGGGCCGCGGGTTGCAGGTTTGTCGAAACGAAACGACAGGCTGAGGTCTTCGCCGCCATCCTCGCCGCCGATACCGCTGATTTCGGCGTCAAAACGGAGGCGTTCCGCCCCGCCCCAAAGGTTTCGATGTTGCCAGTAACCACTGACCGTAAGGCCCTGCAAAGAGGACGCCTCGGCCCCGAAACCAAAACTGCGCGGCAAGCGGTCCACGATGTTGGCATTTATGGGCAACAGATCAGGGGCGGTCACTTCTTCTGCCTCGGTCAGGGAGACCACGCGGAACGTGCCCGTGCGTTGCAGCCTGGTCCGCGCCCGATCAAGCTCGGCCGGTGAAAAGATCTGACCAGTTGGCAACCCTGCAATCTCGCGCAAGCGTTCTGGCCTGACGTCAGAGTTGCCTTCAAGGCGCAGTGCACCGAACCGCAGACGGGGGCCGGGATCCATCTGGACGGCGACGTCCAGCCTTTGGTTTGCATGGTCGGCCGTGATCGACTGCGCGCCCGGACCGGCCTTTGCATGACCAATATTGCGCCAGCCTTCGGTCGAGGCAGTGGCGGCGTTTCGGATAGCCGTCGTCGTAGCCATCTGTCCGGGCCGGAACGCTTCGGGCAAGGCGGTTTCCGGGGCCAGCGGACTGATCTGCGCCTGTCCAAAGACAAATCGCGGACCTGCCTCAACCCGCAGCCGGATCACATCGATGCGGTCGGGCGTACCTACGACGGGAATGTCGCTGGCCTCGCGCCCATCAAGTCGGATCGAGATGACTGGAGAGAAAAAGCCGTTGTCATAAAGTGCAGCGATCAAACGGCCGTAATCTGCGCGGGCCGCCCCCAGAACCTCTTGCGGGCTGGCTTGCGCCTCGTCAGGCAGGCTATGCAGAAGAGATGCCGCTTGCAGATCCTCAATCAATTCGGACGGCTCATCCGTTACCCAGACCAGTTGAAACGCCGAAGAACTGACCGCGCCAAAGACTACGATCACCAAGCTTGCGCCAAAGCGGAAGGCCGTGGTCAAAACGTACGACGACTTTTGCACCAATCTGCGACCTGTAAAGCGTCGCAAACGCGCGAATCCCACCAAAGCCATGCCATTCAACATGACACTTCCAATGTTTAGGGCAAGCGTTTGGTTCTTAACGGTAGAGCAATGACTGACCGTTCGCGAAAAGGTGGATCTTTTCCGGAACCGCGGTCATGTGCAGGACCTTGTCCCGCAGCCCGGAATGGATGCCGGGCAATTTCGCAATCACGGGCGCGGCTTGAGGAGAAGATTTGCCGAAGTAGACCTGCGTGACCTCGCCCAAAGCCTCTTTGATCTCGACCTTGCCAGCAAAAGCGTAGGTGCTGTCCTCGGTGACAACCATGTCTTCGGGGCGGATGCCGACATTCACCTCGCGCCCTTTGTCTGCGTCTTGACTGGGGATCTTCGTGCGGATCTGGCCCTGACCCTCGGGTAACTCCACAAGCGTCTCTTCCCCGGTTTCCACGATACGGCCCGCAAGCAGGTTCATCGCGGGCGAGCCGATGAATTGTGCAACGAATTCGCTGTTTGGCGTCTCGTATAGCTCAAGAGGCGTGCCGACTTGGGCGATGCCCTTATTGGCCAAAACAACGATGCGGCTGGCCAGCGTCATCGCTTCGACCTGGTCGTGGGTGACGTAGATCATGGTCGAGTTCGGCATACTTTCCTTGAGTTGGGCGATTTCGATCCGCGTGGCCACGCGCAAGGATGCATCCAGGTTCGAAAGCGGTTCGTCAAAAAGATATACTTTCGGGTCGCGCACAATCGAGCGACCGATCGCAACCCTTTGACGTTGCCCACCCGAAAGCGCCTTGGGCAGCCGGTCGAGATAGTCGTCAAGCTGCAGGGCCTTTGCCGCACGCTCTACCGCCGCGTCGATATCAGTTTTGGATTTGCGAGCGAGCTTCAGCGCAAAGGCCATGTTTTCACGCACGGTCATGTGCGGATAGAGCGCGTAGGATTGGAACACCATCGCTATGCCGCGCTGTGCTGGCGGGACATCGTTCATCCGTTCGTTTTCGATAAAAAGATCCCCGCTGGTGATCTTTTCCAGGCCGGCGATCATACGCAACAAGGTTGACTTCCCGCATCCGGACGGGCCGACAAAGACAATCAATTCGCCGGTGTCGATCTCAAGATTGATGTCCTTCAAGACCTCGACGCTGCCGCCATAAGACTTGCCAACATCTTTCAGGGAAAGCTCTGCCATCGCTACGCCTACTCTATCCTGATCGCGAAACAGGGCTGCCAGGGACCCAGATGCAGCTTTCCATCGGCTGAGGGGCCGGTGGAGCCAAGCTCTGCCCCGATTGGCGTCCATGATCCCGGCTCCATCTCGATAATTGTCGGGTCCGGGCTGAGGTTGAACGCGCAAAAGATCGTCTGTTCGGGATGACTGCGAACGAAACGCAAAACGGCGCCGTCATTTGCAAGCCGATCATTTGTGCCCTTCAAAAACGCCGGATGACTGCGCCGAAAGCCAATTGCCCGGCGATAGTGATGCAGAAGGGCCGCCGGGTCGTCTTCTTGTGCCACAACAGCGCGGTGCAAGTGATCGTGGCCAACAGGCAGCCAGGGTCTTGCATCCGAAAACCCTCCATTTTGATTGTCCGCTTCCCAAACCATGGGTGTCCGGCAGCCGTCACGCCCTTTGTATTCTGGCCAGAACTCCAAGCCGTAGGGATCCTGCAGATCCTCAAAGTTCAGGTCAGCTTCGGGCAGGCCAAGCTCTTCGCCCTGATAGATGCAGACCGACCCGCGCAGGGCCATGAGCATCGTTGCATAAAGTCGCTGTGCTGCAGGTGGCAGATCCCAGCGGCTGATGTGGCGGGCGACATCGTGATTGGAAAAGGCCCAGCACGCCCAACCGTCCGGTGCGGCGATGTCCAGACGCTGCATCGTCTCGACCACTCGACCGGCCGTCAGGGGCTCTGGCGACAGAAACTCAAAGGCATAGCACATATGCACGCGGTCATCCCCGGATGTGTATTCGCCCAGAAGATCCATGCCGCGCTGCGCATCGCCGACCTCGCCCACTGCGGTGGCTGCGGGGTATTCATCAAGCACTGCACGTAGGCGTTCAAGAAATGCGAGGTTTTCGGGCCGGTTCTTTGAATAGATATGTTCCTGATGATTGTAGGGGTTCACCGACGGCGCGATCGTTGCATTGCGCGCCTCGGGCGGCAGGGCCGGATTGTCGCGCAGATCCTTGTCAGCGAAATAAAAGTTTATCGTGTCGAGACGGAAACCGTCCACGCCGCGATCCAGCCAGAACCGGGCCGCATCCAGCAAGGCCCGCTGCACCTCTTCGCAATGGAAGTTCAGATCAGGCTGGGAAGTAAGGAAGTTGTGCAGAAAGTACTGCTCGCGCCGCGCATCCCATTGCCAGGCCGGGCCGCCAAAAATCGAAAGCCAGTTGTTTGGCGGTGTGCCGTCAGGTTTAGGATCTGCCCAGACATACCAAGCGGCCTTTGGATTGTCGCGGCTTTGACGGCTTTCCACAAACCAAGGATGCTGATCGCTCGTATGACTCAGCACCAGATCGATCATCACCTTCAGTCCAAAGGCATGCGCCGCTGCAATCAGTGAGTCGAAATCGGCCAATGTTCCAAACATCGGATCAACGTCGCAATAATCGCTGACGTCATAGCCAAAGTCTTTCATGGGTGAGGTGAAAAAGGGCGAAATCCAGATCGCATCGACGCCCAGCGAGGCGATGTGCGGCATGCGCTGAACAATGCCCAGCAGATCGCCGATGCCGTCACCATTGCTGTCCTGATAGCTGCGCGGATAAATCTGGTATATCACTGCACCGCGCCACCAGTCTTTGTCGACGGCATGAGGGCTTTGCGCAGCTTTCAGGGGTTCCATTTTCGTCATTGACTGCCCTTCGTTACTTGACTGATCCGGCCAGCAGGCCGCGGACGAGATATCGTTGCATCGTGAAAAAGACCAACAGCGGTATGGCAATAGAGATGAAGGCCGCAGCCGCCAGAATACCCCAATCCCCCCCGCGGGAGCCCAAAAGATCATCAGCGATCTTCACGGTCATCACCCAGCTTTCGCTGTTTGAAGGCAGGAACACCTTGGCCACCAGAAGATCGTTCCATGTCCAGAGAAACTGGAAGATCGCGAACGAAGCGAGTGCGGGGAATGACAACGGCAGGACAATCTTGGTGAAGACCTGGAAATCCGTCGCCCCGTCGACCTTGGCGCTTTCGATGATGTCACGGGGAAGGCCGACCATGTAGTTGCGCAAGAGGTAAATGGCCAGGGGCAGGCCAAAGCCGGTATGGGCCATCCAAATGCCCAGAAAACTCTGCCCGATCCCAACCTGATTGTGGAGTTGTAAGAGCGGCACAAGGGCAAGCTGCAAGGGTACGACCAAAAGCCCGACGATCAATGCAATCAAAAAGCCGCGGCCGCGAAAATCCATCCATGCCAGGGCATAGGCGGCAAAGGCCGCAATGAGGATCGGGATGATCGTCGCTGGGATCGTCACTGTGAGGGTATTGATAAATGCCCGGTCCATACTGTCGGAGGTCAGGATGGTCTGGTAATTTTCGACGGAAAAATCAGGAGGTGTGGCGAGCGAGTAGTAAATGCTTGGGTCCCGCCTGATTTCCTGCGGAGATGTGTAGATGAAATCGCCGTTTTCCTGAACGTTTAGGATCCTGTCTCTCGTCAGTTCTGCCGTCTCTCCGGCCGCGAAAGCCGTAGGGTTGCTGCGCGTGCCCCCGAAGCGGAGGATGGAGCCACCTTCGTCACCGAAGATATTCCCTGTGATCGTGAACGCACCGTTGACCTGCTTTGCATCATCCGCCGGGGCGCGAATGCGAAAATTCTGTTCGACAGGAAACGGGGCCAGCAACCATAGCGTTTCCGAGATCTGGTCGCGGTCCCGGAAGGACGACACAAGCAGGCCAACGGTCGGGACAAGCCAGAGCACCACAAGAAAGATGACGGACAGATTCACCGCCCAGCGGAGTGCGGGCTTGGTGCCTGCGATGCTATCCATGCGGCGTCCTCAACGCATTTCCGCCCGGGCCTGACGAATGTTCCAGACCATTACAGGCAGAACGATGATCATGATCACGAAAGCCACCGCTGTTGCGCGACCGTCATCGCGGAACATGTAGGACATCATGTAGCTGGGTAGGATGTCGGTCCCGAAATTGCCGCCCGTCATCGTGTAGACAATATCGAACACCTTCAGCACAAGGATTGTGATCGTCGTCCAGACCACCATGATGGTTGATTTGATCTGCGGCACCTTTATCCTGAAAAAAACCTGCAGGGGATTGGCCCCATCAATGATCGCCGCCTCGACCGTTTCCTCGGGGATGCCGCGCAAGGCCGCGCTTAGAATGACCATGGCAAAGCCAGTCTGGATCCATATCAGAATCACCATCAGGAAGAAGTTGTTCCAGAAGCGCAATTGCAGAACGTCGAGCGGTTGCTCAGCCCCCAGAAACAGGCGCATTGCATTCAGCAAGCCGATATCGGGATTGTTCGCGTAGACGAATTTCCAGATCAGCGAGGCGCCCACGAACGAAATCGCCATCGGCATGAAGATTAACGACTTAGCGACGTTTCCCCAGCTTAGCCGGTCGGTCAGTTGCGCGATCAGCAGCCCGAAGAAAGTGGCCCCCGCAGGCACTATCAGAATCCAGAGGAAGTTGTTGAGCAAAGCCGTTTGAAAGCCCTGATCTGCAAACATGATCTGATAATTGTCAAACCCGATGAATTCATTGCCCGCACGATTGTAAAGTGATCGCCAGAACGAACCCACGACCGGGTAGACCAGATAAAGACCAAGCGCAGCGAGCGCCGGCAGGAGAAACAGCCATGGCCGAACTACGTTGGCGCGGTTGATGTTGCGCCCCATGTCGCCGCCCCGCGCCGGAAAGATCACCCGGTCGAGCACAAGGTTGGAGAGGAAAAAATACCCGACACAGCCACCGACCCCGAGGATGACGGTGACGATGCCCTGAAGAAGCGGCGACATCTTTAGTGCCCTCTACTGGATCGCGTCCCACCTCGATTGGATTTCGGCGGCGACTGTGGCGGCATCCTTACCGGTCGTGTAGTCGACCATACCCGTCCAGAACGCACCTGCGCCGATTTCACCCGGCATCAGATCCGATGCGTCAAAGCGGAATGTGGTGGCCTCCTGCAGGACATCTGCAAGCGCGCGCGCAGCATCATCCATGTAGGTTTCGGGATTTGCTCCGATATGGGCCGTCAGAAAATTGCCCTGCGCCATCCAAAGCTCGTGCGCGATCGGTGTTTTTATCCATTCGATGAAGACCTCGGCCGCCGGTGAAGGATTGGTAACAGACATCAGCGTGCCTGCCCCCAAGACCGGACTGCCAAGATCCTTTTCCGCGTAGGCCGGGAAGTAGAAGAAATCGACGTCCACGCCGATCTCCGCGTCGTCTGGAAAGAAGGCCGGTATGAAAGAAGCCTGGCGATGCATGAAACATCCGGGCGGGATCGAAAAGAGGCCCTTGGGACTGTCGCGGAAATCGGTATTGGCCGCAACGGATGCGCCGCCTTGCACAAATTCATCGTTGCGGGCGAAGTAGCCATATTCCTCGATCACTTCGATCACTTTGGGATCGTCGAACTTCAGCTCATTGCTGACCCAGGCGTCATAGTCCTCGGGTGAATGGGTCCGGAGCATCAGGTCTTCCACCCAGTCGGTCGCAGGCCAACCGGTTGCCGCGCCTGAACCAAGCCCCAGACACCAGGGTGTGCCGCCATCTTCGACGATCTGATCCATCAGCACCTTCAAGTCTTCCATGCTTTCTGGAATGTCATATCCCATCTCGTCAAAGGCTTCGGGCGAATACCAAACGAGCGACTTGAGATCGACACGATAAAAGATGCCGAAATGATCAACCGCACCTGTTTCGTCGGGATAGCTGCTCAAATCGACCCATGAATCACCCGCTGCGTAGTTCTCACGAACCCAATCATCCAGCCCATCCGGCATGGGAGTCAGCAGCCCCTGGGCCGCCATATCCGCCGCAAGACCGGGCTGCGGGAAAACGGCCAGGTTGGGCGCAGACCCCGCTCTTGCAGAAATCACGATATCCTGTTCAAAACTGTCTGAACCGGAGTAGTTCACACTCGCTCCCGTCGCCTCGGAAAAGTAACTGAGCATGGCATCCACCTGTGCCTTTTCATTGCCCGTCCATGGCCCTGTGATTGTCAGGGATTGCCCGCTGAGGTCATGTGCTTCGGCAAACGCTGTGTAGCTGTCCCAGCTGAAGGCGCCCTCTCCTATCGCGAAGGGCTGATGGCCATCAGCCTGGGCGACACCCGCTATCAAAGCCAGCGCAGACGCACTGGCGCATACACGTGACATTATTATCTCCTCCCGAGCGGCTCGGCAGCCGCAGTTATTGATTGCAAAGCATTCGAGTCACCCCAAAGCGCTTTGAATAGGTCAAAAGTCTTCGAAACACCAAGGCATGTCAACCTGAGGTAGGCAGCATACGCCAACGTTTGCCGATAAAGCGGATCATCCGCCAAGCTGTTGACTTCAGCACCACCCAAGCAGGTATGATCCTTGTCGGGCTGATACACCATTCTATGACTTTGGGACCTTTATGAACCTTCGGGAATTGTCGGAACTACTGAACCTTTCGCAAACGACGGTCAGCCGTGCGCTAAACGGATATCCGGAGGTCAGCGAAAGCACGCGAAAGCGTGTCACGGAAGCCGCAGCGCAGCATAATTATCACCCAAATGCAGGTGCACAAAGCCTCGCCACAGGACGAAGCATGGCAATCGGGCATGTTATGCCGATGTCGGCCAACCACGAAATGGTCAACGTGATCTTTGCCGACTTCATCGCAGGTGCCAGCGAAATTTACGGACGCAGTGGGTACAGGATGGTAGTGTCGATGGTTGACGACAAGGACGAGCTGCAAACCTACCGAGACCTGGCCCAAAGACGGTCGGTAGACGGCGTGATGGTCCACGGGCCGGTTCGGGCAGACCCACGCATTCCGCTATTGAATTCTTTGGGATTGCCCTTCGTGGTGCATGGCCGCTCGACAGGGGTGGAAGCCGAGTACAACTGGCTGGATGTCAACAATCGCAGAGCTATCGAACAGGTAACGGAGCATCTGATCAGCCTAGGCCATCGGCGAATCGGATTTGTAAATGGAATGGAGCATATGGACTTCGCATTCCGGCGGCGCGATGGCTATTTGTCTGCCCTGAAGGGAGCTGGCATTCCGGTTGATCCCGCGCTCATGCAATCGGCGGAAATGACCGAACCTGCCGGGCACAACGCAGCCTGCGCAATGCTGGGGCTGAGCGATCCGGCAACGGCTTTTGTGTCATCGTCGATCGTTGTGACACTTGGCATACGCCGCACGTTAGAAGAAATGAACCTGCGCATTGGTCAGGACATTTCGCTGGCATCTTTTGACGACGAAATCTCAGCCCTGCCCAACGGATCGCCAGAAGCCCCCATATATACCGCTGCACGGTCATCCGTCCGGGCCGCTGGGCGACGATGCGCGGAACTGCTACTGGGTCAGATCGCCAACCCTACGCGCGCGAATGTTCACGAATTGTGGGAGGCCGACCTGATCCTCGGATCGTCGACGCGAGCTATTGCGCGCCGTAGGGCGGGCTGATTTCCGAGACGCCCAAAAAAGTGGCGACGCATCTGATCTTGCCGCGAGATGCCGCAAAACTATTGGCAGTAGCCCATTGCCCATGTTGAATAAGGCGAACGAAGTACAAGGTGAGCCCATCACAATTCTGGACTCAGACACGCCTGTCCAATCCGCTCCGCCTCGCGCATTGGGAAAAGTTCGGCTTTCCGTGCAAGACCATGCGCGTCTTGGTGATCTGTTTCAGGCGGGCGCCTTGAAATGCGTCTTTCCACGGCCTCGAACAGCTTCACGGTTAGATGCGGTCCTGGTCAATACGGCAGGCGGCGTGACGGGTGGTGACCGGTTTACAACTACGGCGCACATTAAGTCAGGCGCCCGGCTCGCCGTCACTACACAAGCGGCGGAGCGGTTTTATCGAGCCATGCCGGGCGAGACGGCCCAGATCACGACAAGGCTGATCGTTGATGAAGGCGCTGAGTTGGCCTGGCTGCCGCAGGAAAGCATCTGCTTCGACGGCTGCAGCATACGCCGCCGTCTTGATCTGACAATCGCGCCGACTGGACAGGCTTTGGTCGTTGAGCCCTTGGTCTTTGGTCGCTTGGCTTTTGGGGAAACTGTCGTCAACGGCAGTATCTCGGACCGCATTTTTGTAAGACGGAACGAACGCCCACTTTATATGGACGCGTGGCGATTGGAGGGCGATCTGACCGCCCATTTGGACCGGACCGCAATCGGTGCAGGTGCACGTGCAATGGCAAGCCTGATTTATATCGCGCCAGATGCCTCAGCGCAGTTGAGTAAGATCAGGGACATGCTGCCAGAAAAAGCAGGTATCAGCGCCTTGGGTGATGACATCCTGGCCATGCGTCTGCTTGCCGCTTCAGGCTATGAGATGCGGGGAACCCTTTTGCCGGTCCTCGACCTGCTGACCCATCAGACATTACCGCTTTGCTGGAGACTATGACCCATGCAACTCACCCCGCGTGAAAAAGACAAATTGCTGGTCGCGATGGCCGCCGAAGTGGCCCGCAAACGCCTCGCCCGCGGCGTGAAGCTAAACCATCCTGAAGCCATCGCGCTGATTACGGATGCAGTTGTCGAAGGCGCCCGAGACGGCCGCAGCGTGGCCGAGATGATGGAGGCAGGCGCACAGGTTATCACACGCGATCAATGCATGGAGGGTGTACCCGAGATGATCCAAGACGTTCAAGTCGAAGCGACGTTTCCCGACGGCACCAAGCTTGTCACAGTTCACAATCCGATCCGCTGAGCAAGGAGGCGAAGATGATCCCCGGCGAGGTTTTTACAAGCGACGACGACATCCTGCTTAATGAGGCGGCTGAGGCAATAACCTTGCGTGTGGCCAATACGGGTGACCGGCCCGTACAGGTGGGCAGCCACTATCATTTCGGCGAGGCCAACGGCGCGCTCAGCTTTGACAGAGACACTGCACACGGGATGCGGCTTGATATCGCGGCGGGCACGGCCGTCCGGTTTGAACCCGGGCAGGAACGGGATGTGCAGTTGATCCCGATCGGTGGCACGCGGGAAATCTACGGGTTCAATCAAAAAGTGATGGGGCCGCTTTGAGATCGTTCAGAAGCATCGCAAAGGTCGGATTCTGCATGCCATTCTTGTGGGGGGTATCGGCTGCGGCACAGGATCCGGACTGCACCAATCCGGAAACGCAAATCGAGATGACCGGTTGCGCCAATCTTGCCTTTGAAAAAGCCGATGCCGACCTAAACGCGATTTGGTCGATCGCCCGGGCGAAGGTGAAACGGCAGGATGCGGCCAGTCCCGGGCTCACGCCCAGCAATTGGGATTTGTTACTTGATGCGCAGCGGGCATGGCTTGCGTACCGGGATGCAGCCTGCAGCGCGGAAAGCACGAAGGCTCGTGGCGGTACCATGCAAAGCCAGCTTTATGCGATATGCTTGGAACGGCTGACGCTGCGCAGGAGCGACGATCTGCGCGCCTTTTCCTCCCCCTGAAACCAAAAGAAGGACTTGTGATGCCATATCCTACCTTTCTCAACAATTGGCTGACCCTGGGTTTCCTAACGGCCGAGGCACAAGCCGTTATGACCATGCGGATGTTGGGCATGATGGGGCTTTGGCCGGTCGCTCAAAAGGAGGTCGACCGTATGCTCAACGAAAAGCCCGCAGCGCTATTGGCCGCTCAGATCCGCATGGCAAAGGCCATCTCGCATGGCCAAAGCCCCGATGCGGTCATCGCGACAGGCCTGAAACCGTTTCGGCAGGCAACCCGCGCCAATGCCCGCCGCCTGAAAAACCGCGCGACCCGCTGAACTGCGGGAAGGAGTAGTAAGATGCCCAAATCAATCCGCCGCTCTGACTACGCGGCTATGTTCGGTCCAACCAAAGGCGACAAGGTACGACTGGCGGATACGGACCTGATCCTAGAAGTCGAGGACGACCGCACCATTTACGGCGAGGAGGTGAAGTTCGGGGGCGGCAAGGTCATTCGTGACGGAATGGGACAAAGCCAAGTCACGCGCGCTGGCGGGGCTGTCGACACTGTCATCACGAACGCGCTGATCGTCGACTATACGGGGATTGTTAAGGCGGATGTCGGATTGAAAGACGGGCGCATCGTCGGCATCGGTAAGGCTGGCAACCCAGACACACAGCCGGGTGTCGATATCATCATCGGTCCCGGCACCGAGGCGCTTGCCGGCGAAGGCAAGATCCTAACTGCGGGAGCCTTTGACAGCCACATTCACTTCATATGCCCCCAACAGATCGAGGACGCCCTGCATTCCGGTGTGACCACGATGCTGGGCGGTGGTACGGGACCCGCGCACGGGACCTTGGCCACAACCTGCACACCGGGACCTTGGCATATCGGGCGGATGCTTCAGGCGCTTGATGCTTTCCCGATGAATTTCGGGCTTTCGTGCAAGGGAAACGCGTCCCAGCCCGCTGCTTTGGTCGAGATGGTGAATGGCGGCGCCTGCGCCATGAAACTGCATGAGGATTGGGGCACGACGCCCGGCGCCATCGATTGCTGCCTGAGTGTGGCGGATGACATGGACGTGCAGGTGATGATCCACACCGATACGCTAAATGAGTCAGGTTTTGTGGAGAACACCGTGGCCGCCATGAAAGGGCGAACGATCCACGCTTTCCATACCGAAGGTGCCGGAGGCGGGCACGCACCAGATATCATCAAAATCTGTGGCGAAGATCACGTGCTGCCATCTTCGACCAACCCAACCCGGCCCTTCACTGTGAACACGCTCGAAGAGCATCTGGACATGCTCATGGTCTGCCATCACCTCGACAAATCAATTCCCGAGGATGTGGCCTTTGCCGAAAGCCGAATAAGGCGCGAAACCATCGCGGCCGAAGACATACTGCACGATATGGGCGCGTTTTCGATTATCGCCTCGGACAGTCAGGCCATGGGTCGCGTGGGAGAGGTTTTGATCCGCACCTGGCAGACTGCCGACAAAATGCGTAAGCAGCGCGGTCGTCTGCCGGATGAGACCGGGGAGAACGACAATTTGCGTGTGCGCCGTTACATTGCAAAGTATACGATCAATCCAGCCATCGCCCACGGTATGAGCCACGAGATTGGCTCGATAGAGATCGGCAAACGCGCAGATCTATGCCTTTGGAATCCGGCATTCTTTGGAGTGAAGCCAGAGATGGTTTTGCTGGGTGGCACAATCGCTTGCGCGCAGATGGGTGACCCCAATGCATCAATCCCCACACCGCAACCGGTTTATTCACGACCGATGTTCGGAGCGTTTGGACGCAGCGTTGAGCGATCCGCCGTGACTTTCGTGTCGGAGGCCGCGCAAAGCGAAGGAATCGGCGCATCACTCGGCCTGGCCAAGGACACATTGGCTGTCAAAAATACACGGGCCATAGGCAAACGGGACCTGAAGTTGAACGATGCAACGCCGCAGGTTGAAGTGCATCCGGAAACCTATGAGGTACGAGCGGACGGTGAGTTGTTGATCTGCGAACCAGCCGAAGTTCTGCCAATGGCGCAACGCTACTTCATGTTTTAGCAAATGGAGACGTGTGCCATGATCCTGCTGCAACCCGGAACTGCACCCATAGGCCTAACTGATGCCGCATTGCAGCATTACCTTTCGACCAACAGGACCAAAACAGTCCAGGTCGTGAAAGAGGGAACAAATGGCCAAGCTCATTGCGCGGATGTCCAATATTTTTTCCATGGAATCGCCGATGCGCGGCGCCGTTGCAGCGCAACATCTCAGCGACGCGGAACTGGCGGATCGGGGTATGAAACGCACCGACATTGCCCGCGAAATCATGATCAACGGCAGCTGGGGCTGATCTGCATGGGGTGGTCATGCTGACCGCTCAGGCCTATCATTCACATGCGCATGGTCAGCCCGCAGACGCGGTGACGCTCAGCTACGAAGACAGGTTCTTGCGCCGCAAGGTTCTTATGCTGGATTCCGGGGCACCCCTGCTCGTCGACTTGGCACAGACGACATCACTTGATCATGGCGGCGTGTTGGTCCGCAGTGACGGGACAGAAGTACGGATTATCGCCGCGCCCGAGGATCTCTTTGAAATCAGTGGCGAAGACCTGACACGAATTGCCTGGCACATCGGAAATCGACACACGCCCTGTCAGATTGAAGCGAACCGGCTACTGATCCGGCGTGACAAGGTGATGGCGGATATGCTGACCAAGATCGGCGCAACCACCCGCCCGGTCGTGGAGCGCTTTTCGCCGGAAGGCGGCGCTTACGGACACGGCCGCACGCATGGTCACAGCCATGACTGATGCGCTTCTGACCCTGGCCCAATGGCTGTCTCCCGCATTTCCCGTGGGCGCCTTCGCATACTCGCACGGATTGGAGCAGGCTATTCACGACGGATCGATCTCCAATTCGCGCGATTTGGAGGCTTGGCTTTCCGACCTCATCGCGCATGGATCGGGGCAAAGCGACGCCGTTTTTCTTGCAGCGGCGCATGCTTCAAAGGACCCGCGTCCGATCGACCACATGGCGCGGGCCTTCTGCGCCAGTGCGGAACGGCAGACGGAGACGATCCTGCAGGGAACGGCCTTCTGTGAGACAATCGCGCAAGTCTGGCAAATCAAGATGTATGACCTGTGCTATCCAGTGGCGGTCGGTTACGCTGCGGGGCAGATGAATGTGATCTGTAAGGATACATTGCGCATGTACCTGCATGCTTTCTCCAGCAATCTCTGCTCTGCCGCGATCCGCCTTATCCCGATTGGACAGACGGATGGGCAGCGCGTTCTGCTGGGTCTAAAACCGATGATTGAAGCGGCTGCGGAAAAAGCGATGAACACGCCTCTGTCATTGGTAGCTTCGGCGAGTTTTGCATGTGATATTCTAGCAATGCGTCATGAAACCCTTCAGCCCAGGATTTTTCGCACATGACCCAGATGAACGGACCTTTGCGGATCGGGATCGGTGGTCCGGTTGGCGCAGGAAAGACAACACTGACCGCGCGATTGGCCGAAGCGTTGAAAGATGCGCATTCGATCGGAGTGATCACCAATGACATTTATACGCAGGAGGACGCGGAAGAGTTGATGCGCCGCCAGATCCTCCCCCAAGACCGGATCATCGGGGTTGAGACGGGCGGCTGTCCGCACACTGCGATCCGAGAAGATGCGTCGATCAACCTCGCCGCAGTGGCGGAGATGCGCAAGCGACATCCTGACGTCGAGGTGATCCTGATCGAAAGCGGAGGCGACAATCTGTCGGCAACATTCAGCCCGGAACTGGCGGACATCACACTTTACGTGATTGATGTTGCCGCAGGTGAGGAGATCCCGCGCAAAGGGGGACCGGCGATCACGAAGTCAGATCTGCTGATCATTAACAAAACCGATCTGGCTCCTTACGTCGGGGCTTCGCTTGAGGTGATGCAGCGTGACGCAAAGCGGATGCGGGTGGAAAGGCCTTTTGTGCTTACCGCACTGCGTCTGGGCGAGGGAGTGGAAGAGGTTGTGCAGCAGGTTCGCGCGCTGTCAGGTCTGGGGCTGATCACCGTTTGACTGCTAAGGCGGGCCATCGGCCCGCCTTAGCTCTCACACGAAATCGATATGCTTGTTCATTGGCATTTCCCGAATCCGCTGGCCGGTTGCGGCAAATATCGCGTTAGACAATGCAGCGGCCGCAGGAGGCACCATCGGTTCTCCTATCCCACGAATGCGATCCCCGGCGTTCTCAAGGCCGCGCACAATAATCTCGGGCGTTTGCCAGATCCGCATTCCTTCGAAAGCGTAATAATTGTCCTGTTCGGCCACACCATCCGCATATGTGATTTCGCAATTCATCGCGTGACCAAGCGCCCAGACGACGCCACCTTGGATCAGGTTTTCGAAGTTTATCGGATCCACAACTCTACCCACCTCAGCAGCCACCCAGACCTTATCGATACGAATGCCGTCTTCGGTATTTGTGACCTCGATCATCTCGGCGACCGGCACACCGAATGACAGGCAGAAGGCCACCCCCCTTCCCTTATTTTCAGCCAGATCCGTCCCCCAGCCCGACATTTCCGCCACAGCTTCAATCGCCTTTCGAGAAGGGTCATGCGTCATCAGACGCAAGCGCTCTTCAACAGGATCTGCGCCTGCCGCGTGGATCAATTCATCCAGAAACACGTCATGAAAGAACCCGTTGGTTGAAGCACCGACTGCACGCCAGGACGAGATCGGCGCAAGTTCCGGAGCTGCGTAACCTGTCACGCGATAGTTCGGGATCTGCATCGGCTGATCCCACGCCCCAGCGACGATCTGCAAGTCCGGACCGGGTGCGGGCAAGCCTTGGCGACCCATCTGAGAGCGAATGACAGATGGCATTGCAATGCCCAGGTCAAGCGCCTCCACATGTCCGTTTCTTACACTGCCACGCCCCCGGGCCATGGCAATCTGTCGAGGATAGTCGTGGAGCATATCCTCTTCTCGACTCAAGGTCAGCTTAACCGGCCTACCGGGCATTTGCATCGCGATCTCAGTGGCTTGGCGGACAACATCATCCTCCAGCCGATGTCCAAAGCTGCCGCCCATCATCAGCACATGGACATGCACATTATCGAAATCCACACCGGTGATCTTGGCGACATTGGTCTGAACGAAACGCGGGATCTGCGTGCCCGTCCAGATGTCAACGCGGTTCTCCTCAACCTTTACGGTTGAACTCACGGGCTCCAGCGGAGCGTGGGCGAGGTACGGCGCGCGGTACTCTGCCTCAACCAGTTCGGCACCGTGCAATGCGGCTTCGACATCGCCATCATCGCGATTGCGGCTATCGATCTGATCGTCGTTGAAGCTGGCGGAGAGCGCCTCCCAATGCTGCTCCTGCTCCAACGGGTAAGGGGCTGCGTCCCAATCGATCTCTATAGCGTTTGCGGCCTGAATGGCGCGCCAGGTGTTGTCAGCCACCACCGCGACACCGCCTGCGATCTGAACGATCTTCTTTACCCCACGCATACCTTCTGCAATAGAAGCATCAAAGCCGATCATTGCACCGCCCTGGCGCGGATTCGTACGGACAGTTGCATGAACCATGCCGTCCATCTCAAAATCGATACCGTAGAGCTGCGTGCCAGTGGATTTGGCAATCATGTCGAGACGTTTTTGGGACTTTCCGATGATACGCCACGTGGACGGATCGCGTAGCGGCACATCCTCGACCAGCGCCGTCTCAGCCGCTTCGACCGCCAGGTCTGCATACGCGATCTGCGTGCCATCGGGCAACAGCACGGCACCGCGTTCGGTCTTCAGGTCCGCAACCGCGACACCTGCTCTTGCGGCAGCGGCTGCCTTGAGCGTTTCCCGCGCAACCGCACCAGCAACGCGGAGTTTCACATAACCGTCCGGCACCGTGGTAGAGCCACCGGTGATCTGCAGCCCCATGAACTTCGCCATCGCATCCATGACCCCGCGGGCTGAATTGGCCATGCGACTGTCATCAGTGGATTGGAACGGCACTGCCTCGCTGGCCAAAGCGGTGTTATAGTATGCCGGGCTTGGTGGACCGGGATCGACATTCACCTGATCAAGCGCGACGTCCAGTTCCTCGGCGATCAGCGCGGCCTGCACCGAGTATGCTCCCTGTCCGCTGTCAGCCCGGGGCGTGATCAGTGTGATCCCGTTGGCATCGATCTTGACGTAGGGCGTCAGCGCAGCCTCACCCTTGGTCAGGTCGTCAAGCAGCGGGTTCTTGGCTGGCTTACGATAAGAGTAGTAGCCGAATGCGACCCCACCGGCGATTGCGACCGATCCGACCAGAAAGCTGCGGCGGGCAATTTTTCCAAGCTTGCTCATGTGCTTACACCCTGTTCAGTTTCGATGCTGCGGTTTTTACGGCGGCTCGGATCCGGGGGTAGGTGCCACATCGGCAAAGATTGCCACCCATCACGATATCGATGTCCTCATCCGTGGGCTGAGGCGTTTCTTCAAGGAGCGAGGCAGCTTGCATCATCTGACCGGATTGGCAATAGCCGCATTGCGCGACCTGATGTTCGATCCACGCCTCCTGAACTGCGTGAAGCGCATCGGGTGCGCCAAGTCCTTCGATCGTGGTGACGGGTCCGTCTACGTCGGCTACAGCTGTCTGACAGGACCGAACGGCAACGCCCGAGATATGCACGGTGCAGGCCCCGCATTGGGCAACGCCGCAACCATACTTGACGCCCTTGATGTCAAGTTCGTCCCGCAGGACCCACAGAAGAGGCATGTCATCTTCAACATCGACCTCGTGATCGGTTCCGTTCACGTTGAGTTTCATTGCTGGCTCCGCTTTTGGCTCAAGCGTAATATAGCAAGTCAGCATGCCGTTATGCACCTGCAGATCGCGCCAATTCGCTTGCGGAGAACGTCACAACGGCGGGTTAACGCGACGTTTTTGCGTCACTTCAAATCAAGGGATTAACCCTGAAAGCAAAGCATTTCAGCGATCTGTTTCACGTCGGTATAACGTCAGTACTGCGTCGGAGACCCCATCGGCATTTGCGCGGTGAACAAAACATGCGGCCTGCCCAAGGCGACGGTAAGGTGGGCGTGTCGCCCATCCCCCTTTCAGCGCACCATGCCGACGATCTCGTAGGTCTTGGCGAGGATCGGCGCAGTGATCTCACGCGCCTGCTCTGCCCCGCGGGCCAGTATGCGGTCTATCTCGGACGGGGCAGCCATCAGGCGTGCCATCTCCTTTGAAATCGGGGAAAGCTTTTCCACAGCAAGATCGACCAAAGCTGGTTTGAACTGGCCGAATTGCTGCCCGCCGTGATCGCGTAGAACATCTTCTAACGACATCTCGGCGAGGGCCGCGTAGATGTTGACAAGGTTGCGCGCCTCGGGCCGTTCTTCAAGCCCCCCAGCTTCTGAAGGAAGCGCGTCCGGATCGGTCTTGGCCTTGCGGATCTTCTTGGCAATCGCATCCGCGTCGTCGGTCATGTTGATGCGACTCGCATCCGAAGGATCCGACTTGGACATCTTCTTTGACCCGTCGCGCAAGGACATCACGCGCGTCGCAACTCCCTCGATCACCGGTTCGGTTAGCGGAAAAAAATCAACGCCGTAATCATGGTTAAATTTGGTCGCGATGTCGCGTGTCAGCTCAAGATGCTGCTTCTGATCGTCACCCACAGGCACATGCGTGGCATGGTAGACCAGAATGTCCGCCGCCATCAGCGCGGGATAGGCAAAAAGGCCCAGTGACGCAGCCTCGGCATTCTTGCCAGCCTTGTCTTTCCATTGGGTCATGCGGCCCATCCAGCCCATGCGGGCCACGCAATTGAAGATCCAGCCAAGCTGGGCATGTTCGGGGACCTGGCTTTGATTGATCAGGATCGACTTTTCGGGATTGATGCCCGAAGCGATGAAACCCGCCGCCAGTTCGCGTGTATTGCGGCGCAGCGTTTCGGGATCCAGAAACTTCGCGGTGATCGCATGCAGATCAACCATACAATAGACGGTTTCGTAGGTGCCTTCGTTCTGCATGTCGACGAAGCGTTTGATCGCGCCGAGGTAATTGCCCAGCGTGAGCCCGCCAGAAGGCTGGATCCCGGAAAAGACGCGGGGCGTGAAAGTGGTGTCGGTCATCGGGGGCCTCTGGGCAAATCTGCCGGGCTGGATTACCCATGGCCCAAAGCCCCGTCAAGGAGTGCGCGCGATGTCCATGAACCCCAATGCCAGCCCGTTCAACGCTCTGCCCCCGATTGTCTGGGCGCTGTTCTTTCTGATCTTCGGGATCGAATGCATTTTCGGGTTGGGCGAGCGAGGCCTGCTGGGCGGCCCATCGGCGGTGGGTTGGCGGCTGGCCGCGGTCAATGATTATGGGTTTTCCGGACAGGCCTTTGACTGGATGGTCGGCAATCTGCGGCTTGATGGCGGCTATCTGGTGCGTCTTCTGACCTATCCCTTTGTCCAGGGCGGCTTCACCCAAGCGTTGTTTGCCAGCGTCATCCTTCTGGCAATGGGCAAGCTTGTGGGTGAGGTGATGGGTCAGCGCGTTGTGCTGATACTCTTCGTTCTCTGCGGGGTTTTCGGGGCGATTGTGTTTGGACTACTGACGGATCAGGCTTGGCTGATCGGGGCTTTTCCCTGCGTTTACGGGCTGATCGGAGCCTATACATTTCTGCTGTGGCAGAACCTCGCAGGGCGGGGCCTGCAACAACTGGCGGCCTTCCGGCTAATCGGCTTACTGATGGGCATTCAGCTTTTCTTCGGTATGTTCTTCGTGGTGGGCTACACTTGGGTGGCGGAACTGGCGGGCTTTGCCTTTGGCTTTCTTTTCTCGCCAATGCTTGTGCGGGGAGGTGTCGCGCGGATGATCAATCTGCTGCGGCGGCGTTAACCCCGGCGCATGGCCCCACGCAATTCACCCAGACGCAAGCCACCGAACAGGTGAGCAAATCCGAAGAAACTGACAATGCCGATGCCGACAAGCAAGATCAGAGCGGCGTAGCGGATCAAAGGCAGATCAAGGGCCAGCGTCAGGGTCAGATTGGCTGCCCAAAGGCAGGCCCCCATCAGGATTGAGGCGAAAACGATCCGCCAGAGCCTGCGCCAGAAACGGCTGTCAAAACGCGCCTCAGGACCCATTTTACGACTGCCAAGGGCCAGAAGGGCAACCATCGCCCAGCCAGCAAGCGTGGTGGCGAGCGCCGGGGCCATCCAGCCGATCACAGGTGCCAAGCCGAAGGCGATGCCCGCATTGATCACCATTGCCACGAGCGCAAATCGGAACGGGCTGCGCGTGTCGGATCGGGCGAAGTAGAGCGGCTGCTGCACCTTCTGCAAAACGAAGGCCGGTAGCCCCAGGCCGTAGATGGCCGTGGCCACAGCAATTGCCGCCACATCGTCGGGGCCAGTTTCGCCCCGCCCGAACAGAACCGAGACCAGCGGAAGGGGTATGACGATTAAGGCAATGGCGGCAGGGACGGTGAGGGCCAGCGCGATCTCACCGGCGCGTGAGAACGCCTCGCGTGCGCCGACGGCATCCCCTGCCTTGAGCTTGCGTGACAGATCGGGCAGCAGGACGATTCCGACGGCAATGCCCACGACGCCGAGGGGCAGTTGATAAAGACGATCAGCAGCAAAAAGCCAGCTAACGGCCCCTTCGAAACGGCTGGCAACAAGCTGGCCCACGACAAGGTTGATCTGCATGACACCCGTGGCGAGCGCCGCAGGAATGGCCGTGACCAGCAAAAGCCGCATATCGGGGTTTGGCTTCGGCAGATGCAGCTTTAGTCCGAAGCCCGCCTTGGCCGCCGCGCTCCAGGTCAAGGTCAGTTGGGCGATGCCAGCAACAGGAACGGTCCAGATCAGCCAGTCGATGATTGAGCCACCAGTGTAGTGCGCAATCGTCATGGCCAGCACGACAAAGATGTTGAGCAGTACGGGGGCGGCTGCGGCGGCTCCAAAGCGGCCAGTTGCGTTTAGGACACCGGAAAAAAGTGCGGAAAGTGACATGAAGAAGATGTAGGGAAATACGATGCGCCCATAGCCGACCGTCAGATCAAACCGTGGATCGCCTTCGAAACCCGCGGCTGTTGCCCAGACAAGGGCTGGCATGAAGATCATCGCAAGGGCGGTCAAGCTGAGCGTTAGAAATGAGAGCCAGGCAAGTGCGTCGGCGCCAAAGCGGACGGGTTCCTCGTCCGCCTCGAGTTTTTTTGAGAACATCGGCACGAAGGCCGCATTAAAGGCGCCTTCCGCAAAGAAACGGCGAAACATGTTGGGCAGACGGAATGCAGCGACAAAGGCGTCCATAAGCGGACCGGGTCCGATCAGCGACAGGATCATGATCTCGCGCACAAAACCCAGCACGCGGCTGAGCAACGTCCAGACGCCGACAGTCAGAAAGCCGGACAAAAGGCGGATCGGTTTCATCTGGGTCTTTCTTTTGGCCCGGGGCTTTCGGCAGAGGTAGCTTTGTGGGCCGGGTCGGTGCAATTGCAAAGTTGCCCAAGCGGCTTGACAGGCGAAGAGGCGTCGTAGAGATGCCGCAGCTATGCATCGTTACGTCAATCTTGCCCTGCTTGTCTTATACCCCGTCGCTTGGTTTGCGCCGCTCTTGCGGGCAGGGCTTTTGCCGCTTTTCGGCTTATCGGAGATCAGCGTCTTGACCGGACTGCAATCGTTGTGGGCCTCGGACATTTTTCTGGCGCTGGTGGTGACGCTCTTTGCGCTGTTTGCACCATATCTTAAGACTATTGGCTTGGCGCTTTTGCATTGGCGAATGCTGAGCCCGCGTCTTTTGCCCGTGCTGTCAGTCTTGGGGAAACTCGCAATGGCAGATATCTTCCTGATCGCGCTTTACATCACGATCGCCAAGGGGATCGGTGTCGGACGGATTGAAGTTGCCTGGGGGCTTTATCTGTTTACGGCCTGCATTCTGGCCTCGATCTGGGTGAGCTGGAAAAGTGAGCGACGCAAGACGGCCCCTGTCGAGGCGAACGATCCGGGGGCGGGATCGGAGGCATAACAGAGCTTGGGGGCGCTGCCCCAACGCCTGCGGCGTTTCCCCCGCCGTATTTGTGACGAAAAGAGGGGCGCCTTTGCGGGTTTGACCGAGAAGCAGCGCTGAGGCAAAGGGGGCGACATGGCTAAGAACTCATCTTTCACATGCTCCGCCTGTGCCGCAACATTCACCAAATGGTCGGGGCGCTGCGACAATTGTGGCGAATGGAATACGATTGTGGAAGATACCGGGCTGTCCTCCGGACCTGCTGGCAAATCGCTTGGCGCAAGGCGCGGTCGGGCTGTGGCGCTGACCGATCTCTCGACCGAGGAGCCCCCCCCGCCAAGAACAACCTCGAAACTGGCCGAGCTGGATCGGGTGTTGGGGGGCGGTCTCGTACCCGCATCGGCGACGCTTGTGGGGGGGGATCCGGGAATCGGGAAGTCGACCCTGCTGCTTCAGGCGGCGGCGCAGTTTGCCCAGTCGGGTCTCAAGACGATCTATGTGAGCGGCGAAGAGGCCAGCGCGCAGGTACGGATGCGTGCGCAACGGCTTGGTCTGGCCTCGGCCCCCGTGCAACTTGCCGCCGACACGAACTTGCGCGATATTCTGACCGCGCTTGAGGCGGAGGCGCCGCAGCTTGCCATCATCGACTCCATACAGACGATGTGGTCGGACCATGTGGACAGCGCGCCCGGTTCGGTCAGCCAGGTGCGGGCAGCTGCCCATGAGCTGACCACGTTTGCCAAGCGCAAGGGTATCAGCGTTATCCTGGTGGGACATGTCACCAAGGAAGGTCAGATTGCAGGACCGCGCGTGGTCGAACATATGGTCGACACCGTGCTGTATTTCGAAGGGGAGCGCGGGCATCAGTTCCGCATTCTGCGCGCTGTCAAGAACCGCTTCGGCCCGGCCGACGAGATCGGGGTGTTCGAAATGACGGGGGCCGGGCTGGCGGAGGTGCAGAACCCTTCGGCCCTCTTCCTGTCTGAGCGCGGGACGCCCAGCCCGGGATCGGCCGTATTCGCCGGGATCGAGGGCACCCGGCCCGTTCTGGTGGAATTTCAAGCCCTGGTAGCACCCACCCCGCACAGCCAGCCGCGTCGCACAGTCGTGGGATGGGACGGGGGACGCTTGGCGATGATCCTCGCCGTGCTCGAGGCCCGGTGCGGGATCCCTTTTGCCGGGCTGGACGTCTATCTGAACGTTGCAGGCGGTCTGAAGATCAGCGAACCAGCAGCCGATTTGGCCGTCGCCGCAGCACTTTTGAGCGCGCGTGAAGACGCGGCATTGCCTGCTGATACTGTGGTTTTCGGGGAACTTAGCCTGTCCGGGGCGCTTCGACCGGCCCCACAAACCGAAATTCGGTTGAAAGAAGCGCAAAAACTTGGTTTTTCAAAAGCAATCGCGCCACTGGGTGGGAAGGCGCGCACATCTGCGGGCATGAGCCTGCAACAAATGGGCGATCTGACCACCTTCGTCGGCGACATATTTGGCGCAGGATAAGCGTCCACGGGCAGAAAGGACGAACCATGGAGTTCACAATCATCGACGGAGTCGTCGCAATCGTCGTCGTGCTGTCGGCTATTCTGGCCTATGGACGTGGCCTGGTACGGGAAATCATGGCGATTGTCGGCTGGGTCATCGCCGCATTTGTGGCCTACATCTTTGCGCCACAGGTCAACCCGCTGATGTCCGAAATCCCCGTTCTGCGCGATCTGGTGGGCGACAATTGCGATCTGTCGATCTTGAGCGCCTTCTTCATCGTTTTCGCGGTCGCCCTGATCATCGTGTCGATTTTTACGCCGCTTTTTGCGTCGGCTGTGCAGCGGTCGGCCTTGGGGGGGATCGATCAGGGACTTGGGTTCCTGTTCGGCGTGGCGCGAGGCGTCTTGCTGGTGGCAATTGCATTCTTTGTTTACGACACGGTGGTGACAGGCGAAAGCTACACGATCGTGGATGAAAGCCGGTCTGCCGAGGTGTTCGGCCAGTTCGCCACGCAGATACAGGAACAGAACCCACAAGAAGCACTTGGTTGGGTGACCGACCAGTATCAGACCCTGATCGGCGTTTGCGAAGCTGAATGATCCCGCATTCCGGGTATTCACGCGGCGTTTCGAATATAAGCTGGGACGGTTTGTGATCCTTTCGTGACACGCTTGGCGGGGCTTGCTATCGAAGAACCGAGTTCACCGAGGATTCGGAGCTGCCGCGCCTTGAAAGACGCCTTCTTCCCATTAACCAACCCTTTCGATACATCCCTCTTGGGAGAGTTGGGGGAGGATGACAAGCTTCATGAAGAATGCGGTGTGTTCGGTGTGATTGGCACCGGCGATGCCGCCAATTTCGTGGCCCTAGGTCTGCATGCTCTGCAGCATCGCGGACAGGAGGCCGGCGGCATCGTCGCATATGATCGGGACCAAGGTTTCAACTCAGCCCGGCGCTTTGGCTATGTGCGAGACAATTTCACGAGCAAGGCGGTGATGGAAACGCTGCCTGGTGCCTTGGCCATCGGGCATGTGCGGTACTCCACAGCGGGTTCCAAGGGACAGACGGCCATTCGAGACGTTCAACCGTTCTTTGGCGAGTTTTCCATGGGCGGGGCCGCGATTGCGCATAACGGTAACATAACCAATGCTGACGCGCTGCGGCGCGAACTGATTGATCGAGGGTCTATCTTCCAGTCCTCGTCGGACAGCGAATGCATCATTCATCTTATGGCGCGATCGTTGCAGCGCAATATCCCGGAACGGATGGAAGACGCGCTGCGACGGGTCGAAGGCGCGTTTTCGGTCGTGGCTATGACAAGAACCAAGCTAATCGGCGTGCGTGATCCGCTTGGCGTCCGCCCGCTTGTTCTGGGCCGGGTGGGGGATGGCTGGGCGCTGAGCTCGGAGACCTGCGCGCTGGACATCATCGGGGCCGAGTTCGTGCGCGAGATCGAACCGGGCGAGATGGTTGTCATCTCACCGAACGGGATCGAAAGCCGAAAGCCCTTCCGGCCCGCCTCGCCGCGGTTCTGCATTTTTGAGCATGTCTATTTCAGCCGTCCTGACAGCATCTTGGGTGGGCGCAGCGTCTATGAGACGCGCGAGAGTATCGGGCGCGAATTGGCGAAGGAAAATCCAGTTGAGGCGGATCTGGTCTGCCCCGTGCCAGACAGCGGTACACCCGCGGCGATTGGCTATGCCCTGGAAAGCGGCATTCCCTATGCAATGGGGATCATCCGCAACCAGTATATGGGGCGCACTTTCATTGAGCCGACCGAACAAATCCGCAATATGGGCGTGCGCCTGAAGCTGAATGTCAACCGTGCCCTTATCGCAGGCAAGCGGGTGATACTGGTTGATGACAGCGTCGTGCGCGGCACGACAAGTCGCAAGATAAAAGAGATGATCCTGGATGCCGGCGCCAAAGAGGTGCACTTCCGAATCGCCTCCCCGCCTACGGCTTGGCCGTGTTTCTACGGGGTCGATACACCACATCGGGAAAAGCTGTTGGCCGCCACGATGAGCGAGGATGAGATGCGCGATCATCTCGCGGTCGACAGCCTGAAGTTCATCTCGCTTGACGGACTTTACCGTGCCGTGGGCGAGACACAGGGCCGAGATACGGAGTGCCCGCAGTATTGCGATGCCTGTTTCTCGGGAGAGTACCCGGTTGAGCCTGCGGATATGATCGAAAAGGGTTTTCAGATGAAGGCAGCTGAGTGATTGGTGACATCTTCTGTCATCATCCCGACCTAACCTAATCTCATGACATCATTGCCTGCAAAGATCCTGGATCGAATTGCCTCTTGGCCCGAAGCCGCGCAAGTGAGGCTTCTTGAAATTCGGGCGATCTTTCTGGATATCGCAGCTGAAACGGGCCCCCTTTCCGAGACGCTGAAGTGGGGAGAGCCATCCTGGCTGCCTGCAAAGCCCCGGCGTGGTACAACATTGCGCGTGTCATGGTTTCCCGAAACTGCCCAAGAGATCGGGATCTTTGTTCATTGCCAGACCACGTTGTCAGGAACCATGCAGGAGATCTACCCGGACACGTTTCGGTATTCGGGCAATCGGGGCCTTCACAATGATCTGAACCAGGATCTGCCTAAAGAGGCGGTGGCGCATCTTGCCCAATTGGCCTTCACATACCACTTAAAGAGAGTGAACGTCGTGAGTAAGGGTGATTCTCGCTAAAGGTGTATTGGGCGATTTTTGTCACCTATCTTGGTTGAGCTTCGAATTTTGGACTCTGATATCTGCCTCACAGCGCCGTGATAGGCGTTTTTTGGCTGATTTCTGGACAAAATTTTGAAAATTAACCTTTGATGCATAACTTATTGTTAGGAATTGGTGTAGTAACTCTCTCTGAGGTTGCAAGGGGTTAACGCGCATGTTGTTGCACAACACGTTTGTCGCAGAAGAAAAGGTGGATCAGGTCCAGTCGCCGCATCCTCCGCGGGACGCGTTGCCAACGCTGATTGCGACCTTTGCGGCGGCCTCCGGACCCTATGCAATGGTGCGCTCCAGCGACGGCCAAATCAAGCATCTGACATTGAACGATCGGGTGTTCGAGTCCCGCGTGACCGAAATCACGCCAGAACAGATCACCTTGCAAGACGGTGACACGCACCAGTACATTACCCTGAAAGCGCGCTGAGTGACTAAGGCATAAGATCTTGACGGCGCGGGCCGCGCAGGTCAGATCGCGCCTTATGACTGATCAGATTGCTCTTATCACAGGCGCCTCCCGAGGCCTTGGCGCGGCCATTGCCCTTGCTCTGGCCCCGACGCATCACATTATCGCGGTGGCCAAAACGACCGGGGCCCTTGAGGAGCTGGACGACCGCATCAAGGCGCTAGGTGGCGCGGCGACACTGGCGCCTATGGACATCACGGATCCAAAGGCGATGGCGACACTGTGCCGTGGTGTATTTGACCGCTGGGGATGCATTGATCTTTGGGCACATGCGGCCATCCACGCGGCCCCTCTGGCTCCAGCAGATCACGTGGATGCAAAAGACCTTTCGAAATCCATTGCGACCAATGTTATCGCAACGTCTACGTTGATCCAGTATGTGGCACCTTTGTTGGGCGATACGGGTACGGCAGTGTTTTTTGATGATCCGCGTGCAGGTGAGAAGTTCTTCGGAAGCTACGGTGCCACCAAAGCTGCGCAAATGGCTTTGGTGTACTCTTGGCAGGCCGAGGTGGAGAAAACCGGACCACGCGTCGTCATCACAACCCCTCCCCCGATGCCCACCGCCACGCGCGCACGTTTCTTCCCGGGCGAGCTGCGCGACGGGCTAAGTTCACCCGACGAGGCGGCGGCGGCAATTCTGGCGGAATTACCCGGAGCGGCCCAAAATGCCTAAGCAAAAAGGCGGGATTTGGTGGCAGACGCTTCACGCCCATTGCAAAGTGTCCTAAAGCACGAGACAGCCGGTCGGGATCTCGGCGAATGGCCTTTGAAGGTCTGAGCAGTCTCGAAGTAAGATCAGGATGACGTCGGGCAGGAAGGACGGATCATGCGCATTCTCGTAACCAACGACGACGGTATCTCAGCCCCAGGTCTGAAGATCATGGAAGCGATAGCGACCGAATTGGCCGGTGCGGGTGGCGCGGTCTGGACGGTCGCCCCGGCTTTTGAGCAATCAGGCGTGGCGCATGCCGTCAGCTACACCAAACCGATGGGCTTTCAGAAACTTTCGGAAACGCGCTATGCCTGCGAAGGCAGCCCGGCGGATTGCGTATTGGCCGGTCTGCATGACGTTTTGAAGGATGACGCGCCCGATCTTGTCTTGTCAGGCGTGAACAGAGGCAACAATTCCGCAGAAAACGCGCTTTACTCCGGGACGCTGGGTGCCGCCATCGAAGGAGCGTTGCAGGGCATCCCGTCAATTGCCATGTCGCAGTATTATGGACCGGGCAATCGGGATCTGGAAAATACATTCGAGGCTTCGGCCCAACACGGCGTGGACGTGGTGCGGCGCATTCTTAGCGCATTGAACGGAGAGACCGACCAGAGCTACCAGCTGTTTTTTAACGTGAATTTTCCACCTGTTGCCGCCGCAGATGTCAAAGGCATCAAGCTGGCACCACAGGGCAAGCGACCCAATACGGGGTTTCGAACCACACCGCTGAGCGCGCCTTCGGGTCGGCAATTTCTGTGGGTGACGGGCGGCGATCAGCATGTCCCGACCGACGCCGGAACAGACGCTGCGGTGAACCTAGAAGGCTACATCTCGGTCACACCCATGCGGGCGGATCTGACCGATCATGCTGCTCTTTCCTCGCTCGCGGGCATTGCCACATGATCACCGACGCCGAACGTAAGATGCAATTCCTCTATACCTTGCGGTCGAAGGGCGTAACGGATGCGCGGGTGATGCAGGCCATGGAAGAAGTTGACCGGGCTCCGTTTGTAACGGGGCTGTTTTCTGAACGGGCCTACGAGGACACGCCCCTTCCAATTGCCTGCGGGCAGACGATCAGTCAGCCTTCGGTCGTGGGGCTGATGACGCAAGCCTTGAAGGTGAGCGCGCGCGACAAGGTGCTTGAGATCGGGACAGGCTCTGGCTATCAGGCCGCGATCCTCGCCAAGCTCGCGCGGCGGGTCTATACGGTCGACCGACATCGGCGGCTCGTGATCGAGGCGAAAGCAATTTTTGAAGCGCACAGGCTGCACAACATCACTGCAATCACCAGCGACGGCAGCTTTGGCGTTCCTGATCAAGCTCCTTTTGACAAGATCATTGTAACCGCCGCGGCCGAAGACCCGCCCAGCCCGCTATTGGCGCAGCTCAAAATTGGCGGTATCATGGTATTGCCGGTCGGTCAGTCGGACGCGGTTCAAAGCCTGATACGGGTGCGAAAATCCGAAACAGGGCTCGACTACGACGAATTGAGATCGGTGCGCTTTGTTCCATTGCTCGAAGGGTTGGGCAAAGACTAGGCGCCGCAGGACAACGAACATCGCGCAACGCCCCCGGTTACGAAGGGGCTGCATGAGGACGACGCAGATGACATTCCTTACCCGATGCCAAAGGACGGGGCTTTTACTCACATGCGCTGCTTTGGCGCTGACGGCCTGTTCGGAACCGCTTGACCTCGACTTTCGCGGTCTGACAGGTGGATTTTCCACAAGCGACGCGGCTGCTAATGCGGTGCAACCCCGGCCCGAACCGGATGACCGGGGGGTGATTTCCTACCCGAATTATCAGGTCGCGGTCGCCCGACGCGGTGACACGTTGCGCAATGTGGCGGTGCGGGTCGGCCTGCCCGCTGAAGAGGTTTCACGCTTCAACGGGATTGATCCGGATACCGGCCTTCGCGAGGGCGAGGTAATCGCCCTGCCCCGTCGCGTGACGGAGCCGTCGCCGGCCACCGGGGCCGTTGGCACCGGTCCCATTCAGCCGCCCAGCGTTGATGTCACCACGCTTGCGGGCAATGCGATTAACAATGCACCGGCCACGCCGCGTACGCAGCAACCCGCTCCGACAGTCCCCGCACAGACGGGCGAAGAACCGACCCGCCACAAGGTCGAAAGAGGCGAGACCGCCTATTCGATCGCGCGGCTTTATGACGTGCCAGTCAAAAGCCTCGCAGAATGGAATGGGCTGGGCGGTGATTTCGCGATCCGCGAAGGGCAGTTCCTGCTGATCCCGGTCGCACGCCAGGCGCCACCGCAGCAGGCGTCACAAACGGTAACCGAAACGACCTTGCCCGGCACGGGGTCGGAAACGCCGACCCCACCCAGCGCATCGGCGCCGCTGCCAAATCAGGATGAAACGCCGCGCGCCGCGCAGACGGTCAGCGAGGAGCCGGTCGCCGACATCGGCGAGACGACCAAGCCGACCTCTCGTGGCCGCATGGCTTTCCCCGTCGATGGCAACATCATCCGCGACTATGCAAAGGGTCGGAACGAAGGCATCGACATCAAGGGCGCCGCAGGAGGCCCTGTGAAAGCCGCCGAATCCGGGACTGTCGCCGCGATCACTGAAAGCTCCGAAGGGGTACCGATTGTGGTGCTGCGTCACCCCGACAATTTGCTGACGGTCTATGCCAACGTGGCCGATGTCGCGGTGAAAAAGGGCGACAGTGTAGGCCGCGGTCAGAGCATCGCCAAGCTGCGCAGCGGAGACGATGCATTTGTGCATTTCGAGGTGCGGGACGGATTCGACAGCGTCGATCCAACGCCATACCTACAGTAAAGTGGGGCGCTATAGGCGAACACCCTGTCGACCGGCAAGATCAGTGAAGTATTGCCAAGCGACGCGGCCTGATCTCGCACCGCGTGTGGCTTGCCATTCAATCGCCTCGGCGCGCAGCGTGTCATCTTCGATCTTGACCCCGTAGGCATCACAATAGCCGCGGATCATGGCGAGGTACTGATCCTGATTGCAGGCATGAAAACCCAGCCAAAGACCGAAGCGGTCGCTGAGCGAGACCTTTTCCTCGACCGCTTCAGACGGATTGATCGCGCTGCTGCGCTCGTTTTCGATCATGTCGCGGGGCATCAGATGTCGGCGGTTGGATGTGGCGTAAAGGATGACATTGTCGGGCCGACCCTCAATGCCCCCATCCAGAACAGCCTTGAGCGATTTGTAGTGCTGGTCATCGTGGCTAAAGCTGAGATCATCGCAAAAGAGGATAAAGCGCGCCTCGGCGCCGCGCAGCATCTTCAATAGACGCCCAACCGAAGGCAAGTCTTCTCGGTGGAGTTCGACGATTTTCAGCGCTTCATGTGCTTTTTGAACCTCGGCGCCTACGGCTTTGATGACGCTGGATTTTCCCATACCACGCGCACCCCAGAGAAGGGCGTTGTTGGCCGGCAGGCCTTTGGCGAATTGTGTTGTGTTGGCCAGCAAGGTTTCGCGCGTTCGGTCGATACCGACCAGCAGGTCGAGGTCGACCTTTGCGACACTTGGAACAGGTTCGAGCCGGTCTGGATCAACCTGCCAGACAAAGGATGGAGCAGCCGCGAAATCCGGCGTATCGGCAAGCCGAGGGGCGATGCGTTCAAGAGCGTCGGCAATACGCTCCATCGGGTCACGCGTCACTTGTAAACCTCGTCCTCGTCAAATGCTTCCTCGTCATCGTCATAGTAGCCATCCGCGCGCAATTTCTCTTCGCGCTTCTTTTCCACACGGGCGACCAGGAAGATCGAAACTTCGTAAAGGCCGTAAACCACCACGAACAGGATGACCTGGGTGATAACGTCGGGCGGTGTGACAAGGGCGGCAAGAACGAGAATACCCACCACCGCGTATTTGCGCACGTTACCTAGGCCTTCGGCGCTGACCAGCCCTGCCTTGCCCATCAGCGTCAGAAGCACGGGCAGTTGAAAACACATCCCGAAGGCGACAATGAACTTGATTGTCAGATTCAAATACTCCTGAGCAGAGCCCTGGAATACCACGCTCAGACCTGGTTGGTTGCCAGGTTCACCCGCCGGCAAGGCAGCACCATCGTTGCCGAACTGCTGGAAGCCAAGGAAGAAGTCGTAGGCCAGCGGAGTGACAACGTAGAAAGCAAAGGATGCGCCCAAAAGGAACATGACCGGTGAAGAGATCAAGAAGGGCAGAAACGCGCCCTTTTCGTTTTTATACAGACCCGGTGCCACAAAGCGCCACATCTGGTGGCCGATCACCGGAAAGGCCAAGATGAAACCGCCCAAAAGCGAGACCTTGATGGCAACGAAGAAGCCTTCTTGCGGCGAGATGAAGATCAGATCGCAATCCTGCCCGCGCTCGCTGAGCACGGTGCAAAGCGGGTTGGTGAGGAAGTTGAAGATCGGTGTGGCGACCGTGAAGCAAATGATCATACCGATCAGGAACGCCAAGACCGAGCGGATGATGCGGGTGCGCAGTTCAGCCAGGTGTTCGATCAGCGGCGCGGCGCTATCATCAAGATCATCTTCTACTTGGCTCATAGGGTCACTCTTTGGGGGCGTCTGGCTTGAGCGCCGCTTCGTAGTCTTCGGCCTTTTTCAGCGCTTCTTGCGCCTCTCGGGCCTTGCGTTCTGCCGCAGCGCGGGCCGTGGCGGCCTGTATCTTTTTCGACGTCTCAGCGCGTTCTGCGGCAAGCTTGCCCGTTTCGCTTTCGGGGTCGAAATTCGTCAGATCTGCCGCCGCCTCTTTCACGCCGTCCATGGCACTTGAAACCGGGTTTGTTGCCGTCCGGATTGTCTTTTGAATGTCCTTCACACCAGCCTCATCAGCGGCCTGGTTCATGGCAGAGGAAAACTCACGCGCCATGCCCTTCGCCTTGCCGACAAACCGCCCGATATTGCGGAATAGGACAGGAAGGTCCTTGGGGCCGACCACGATCAGCGCAACGATCCCGATAACAAGTAGCTCGGTCCAGCCGAGGTCGAACATGCGGGCTAGACCTTGTCTTTTTCGGTCTCGGGCGTGATGTCCTTGGCCTCGTCCGCGCTTGCATTCTCAAGCTCGTCCTGGCCGTCCTTGATGCCCTTTTTGAAGCTTGTAATGCCCTTGCCGACTTCGCCCATCAGGCTTGAGATCTTGCCGCGTCCAAACAGGACAAGCACCACAACGGCGATCAGTAGAATGCCCGGCAGGCCTATATTGTTCAACATTTCAGAACTCCTCGTTGGATTGGGCCGCACTGGCGGCCCGGCAGGTCTTGTGCTGGTCTAGTGGGTCGGATCGGCCACGGGAAGGGCATGGCGAAACATATCCGTGTCGGAACGCGCTGATTTTGATGGTTCAGCGTGCATTGCGTAGATTAACTGACAGGTTTATGTCAGTTGGATATGACCAGAGATGACAGATTGTTTCAGATCGTACGCATTCTTCGCGAAGGCGGACTACACCGAGCTGAGGACATCGCTGCGCGGACCGGCGTATCAGTGCGCACGATTTATCGGGACATGGAGGCGCTGGGGCGGTCAGGAGTTCCGGTGTCAGGGGCGCGGGGCGTGGGTTACCGGGTTGCGGACACGATCAGCCTGCCGCCGCTGACCTTGACACCTGATGAACTTGAGGCGCTGAACCTCGGCATGGCGGTTGTGGCGGAAGCGGCGGATACCGCATTGCGCGAGGCGGCCTTGCGCTTAACGAAGAAACTGGATGCAGCCCTGCCTGAACGCAGCATCGCAGAAGCGGAGCAATGGAAGCACGCCGTCCATCCGTTCGCGGATGCGGCGCGGGCATTTTTACATCTCCCGACGCTGCGGGCAGCGATCAGGGCGCGGCAAAAACTGCGCCTGACCTATCAATCAAAGGAGCATCGCATAAAGACACAAGTCGTAAGACCGTTGGAGGTGGAGTATTGGGGGCGAATATGGACATTGACCGGATGGTGCGAATTACGGAAGGGTTTCAGAGAGTTCCGAGTCGATCTTATTGCGTCGGCTGAGGCATTACCCGAGATGTTTATCGACGAGCCGGGCAAACGGCTCGTCGATTTTTCCAAGGCGCGCCAGGCGCTACTCGGCAGCCAGCGATAGGGGATGATCAACCGGATCGCGCAAGATCAGCGGCTGAGGGGCTTGCGCCTTATTCTCGATCCGGCGACGGACAAGCGCAAACATGGGCGGTGTGAAGTAGAAGGACACCACCGTCGACAACAGCACGCCCCCGGCGATCGAGACCGCGAAGGGTGGCCAGAAGGCGCCACCGTCCAGGATCAGCGGAAGAAAACCCCCGAAAGTCGTCACCGTGGTCGAGACGATGTGCCGACTGGAGCCTGTTACGACGCGGGCCATTGCGGATTTGTCACCTGCGGCGGCGGCAGGGTCGGCCTGCAACCCTGTCAGGATGATGATGGCAGCGTTGATCGACACGCCGATGGATCCGATCACCCCGATGATAGCCTGAATGCCGAATGGATATTGCCCGATGGCCAATGCCAGGACCGACAGACCTGCCGACAGAACACAGACGATCAGGGCAACGACTGTCAGGCGGAACGAATTGAAGGTCAGCGCGATCGTGGCGATCGTCAGGGTCACGATGATGCCCAGCGAAGCGAGCAGGTTGCCGACCGTGTTGGCACGCGCGTCGCTGTCACCGCCCAGAACCATTCGGTAACCCGGCGGCATCTCAAACCCTGCGGCGTCGAGGTCCGATAGGATCAGTTGCAGGGCTTCCTCCGGCAAGATGTCCGGCAAGATAAAAGCCTGCACGGTGTTGGAGCGTTCGCCATCGCTGCGAGTGATAACGCTGTGGGCGGGTTCAAGCACGGGCGTCGCGATCTCGGACAATGGAACCGCCGGGAAAGCCCCGGTTGCAGAAACGGCGGCGGCACCGGGCAGAACGATGGGCATGTCGGCAATCGCCGCCAGATCACCGCGCAGGCCGTCGCCCAGACGGACGCGGATGGGCAATTGCTCCGTTCCTTCGATCAGCGATCCACCGGTGACACCGACGAGGGCGGCATCAAGCTGTGCTGCCACATCGGTGAGGTTCAGACCGAGAAGGCGCGCGGCAACCTCGTCGATCTGGAAGCGGATTTGGGGGGCACCACCATTCACGCCCGAGCGGACATGGGTGACCAGATCGTTGTCGGCCATGAGCGCGCGTGCCTCATCCCCGAGCTGGCGGAGCGTTTCCATGTCGGGGCCAATGATCTCGATCTCGACCGGGGCGGCAACGGGTGGTCCCTGAACAATACTGCGCACGATGACCTGCGCCTGCGGGATCTCTGTATCGAGTTGCTCTTGCAGGGCGGGGACGAGTGCTGCCGCCTCTTCGGGCGTGTGGGTGGTAATCATGGCCTGGGCGAAGCCCGGCTCCTGACTGCGGCCACCGGTGATATTGTAGTAGAAGGCGGGGCCTGATTTGCCAATGGACCAGTAGACGCTGCGGATCCCGCCCCTTTCGGCTAACAGGCCGTCAACCCTTTCAGCCACAGCACGGGTTTCGGCGATGCCGGTACCGGGAGGCATGTCAAGTTCGAGATAGAACTGGTCCCGCTCCACGCCAGGGAAGAACTGGGCTGTCAGGGTCGGAAAGCTGGCAAAGCCAAGCGCGGGCAGGATGAGCGCCACGGAAATGGATTTGACTGGGTGGGTCACAGCCAGACGAATGGAACCTTCGAAGGCACGGCCGAGCGCGGGCCAACGCAGACCCGCACCCTTCGCTTCCTGCGGCAGAAAAAGACCGGCGAGGGCGGGCGTAATCGTAAGTGCAATAAAAAGCGACCAGATCAACATAAGAACTACCGCGATGGCGATGGATCCGACAAAATCACCGGCAGGGCCAGGAAGCAGGATCATCGGCGTGAAGGACAATGCCGTCGTCACGGTCGAGGCGAGCAGCGGCGCAGCGAGGCGGCGCACAGCCTCGCCGACAGCTTCCACCCGCTCCATTCCGCGTTGCAGTCGTTGGCGGACCTCGTCAGTCATGACGATTGCGGCATCGACCAGCAGGCCCAAAGCCACGATCAGGCCGGTGACCGACATCTGATGCAAAGGCAGACCAAGGATGTTCATACTGGCGAGCGTCGCCAGCGAAACGATTGGCAGGACCAGAGCAACGATGGCGGCAGCACGGAAGCCCAGCGTGACAAGGAGAACGGCAACAACAAGTCCGATCCCGATGGCCATATTCGTGGCGACATCCGTCAGGCGGTTCACGGTGTATCCGCTTTGGTCGAACATCAGCTTTTCGGTGAGGCCGAGCGGCACGGCAACAGCCCCCTTCGCCAGTTCATCGCGCACAAAGCCAAGCCAGACGTCGATCTGCACACCGTCCTGGGCCAGAACGCCGATCAGGATGGCGGGTTTGCCATCTGCAATTGCAAGCGATTCCGCCGGTTCCAGGGCACCCCGCGTGATGCTGGCGATGTCGCCCAAGCGGATTGTGGCGCCATTCGCGTTTTCGCGCAGAACGACCTGGCGGAGGCGATCAATCGACGTCACCTCACCCGATATATTGATATTATAGTCCTGGCCTTCGCCTTGCAGCCGACCAGCCTGCACTTTGCCATCAGCGGCGGTGACCAGGCGCGAGATTTCGGCGGCGGTCAGACCTAACGCCGCCGCCCGATCGGGGTCGATCTGGACGAGAACCTCTTCGTCAGGCGCTCCGAAAAGATCGACAGCCTTTGTCGACGGTATGCTGCGCAGCCGGTCGCCTAGGGCTTCGGCATGGCGACCCATCAACGAAAGCGGCACGGCGTCATGATCGGCCTCAATCGCAATAACAGCGGAATAGGCCGAGATGCCTTCGGCGTTGAAATCAGGCGCTTGTACACCGCCTGGGAAATCGGCACGCGCATCTTCGACGGCATCACGTGCCTCTGCCCAGACCTGTTCGATTTCCGCCTCGCCCAGCGTTTCCAAAAGTTCGATGGAAACGACCGACACACCCGAACGAGAGACCGAGGTAATGCTATCGATCTCGGCGATTTCACGCAGTTCATCTTCGATCTCCGCGGTGACAAGCGCCTCGACACGGGCGGGGTCGGCGCCGGGATAGCTGGTTGTGACAGTCGCGAAAAGGTTGGTAATGGTGGGGTCTTCCTGCCGTCCCAGCGACAGAAGTGATGAGGCACCAGCAGCGACAAAGAAGAGGATGATCAAAGCGACAAGTCGAGGTTGGCGAAAGGTAAGCGTTTCCATCCTCTAGACCCCACCGCCGATGATGCGGACCTTTTGGCCCGATGTAACCCGCTGTGGCCCCTGTTCGACAATGCGTGTGCCCGGCGGGAACGTGCCCCGGATGTAAGCGTGTTCGCTTTCGGTGTAGATTACCTCGACCATGGCGGCACGCACCACGTCTTTGGCGTCAACGACCTGCAAGGACCAAGTCCCACGCGCGCCTTCCTTCAAACTGCGAACGGGCACCCAAGCGCCCGGCTCTTCGATGCGCGACGTGACAAAGATACTGGCCGTCTGACCCAGTGTCAGCGGCGCGTCAGCTTCCAATTGGAAGAGAGCCGTGCGCGTGCGCGTCACGGGATCAATGTCCGGACGAATGGTTTCAAGAGTGGCCTGGTATGTTTGCCCACTCACTTTTATCTGGATCTGCTGAATATCTGATCGGGCGATATCAAGCGGCAGGCCAACCCGCACATGCGGGGCGCCGTCCTGAACCAGTCCGAGGATCACCTGCCCTGACCCGAGCGTTTCCCCACCATCAACTTCCGCGCGCGTGATGAGGCCATCGGCAGGGGCGTGCAGGACGGATTTTTCCAAGCGGATCTCGATTTGTGCGAGGTCCGCATCGATCTCGCGAATGCGAGCGATCAGTTCCCGCTGCGTGGAAAGCGCCTGATCCAACCGCTCCTGGCTGGCAAATCCGCGGTCGCGCAATGCCTCATTCCGTTCAACCGTCAACTGCGCGAAATCGAGTTGGGCCGTGACTGCGTCGCGCGTAGCCAGCAGGCGATCACGGTCGGCTATCAGAAGGTCGGTGTCCAGCTTTGCGAGGACCTGGTTGCTGCGGACAGCGTCGCCCTCATCTACATAAATCTTGTCAAGGCGCCCGCCGAGTTCGAACGACAGATCAACAGTTTTGGGTGCCTCGATCTGGCCCACATAGCTGCGGCGCACATCGTAACCGTCCTCGATCTCGATAACCTTGGCCGAAACCGGAATGGCCGGCGCCACTTGCGAAGTTTCTGTAGCGGCGGCCCGTTCGCCCAGAACGCCTGCGCCAACGACAACCGCGATAGCGGCAGCACCAACAAACAAGGCCGTGAAACCCAGCGACACGATCGCGCGAACCGCGCGGACGAATAACGATTTTTTCTGTGGCTCGGTCGGCATCGTGATCTCCTGCGTGAGTAGTCTGGGTTGCGTCAAGTTAATGTAAGAGCTCCTTACTTTAAAGTAACGAGTTCTTACTTTTTGACAAGCTTTACGGAAAAGGGCAGAGAGCAGATCACTTTCGAGGCACAAATGAGCGCAAAACAATCATATCATCACGGCGATCTTCGCGCCGCCCTTGTCGATGCGACCCGGGTTTTGGTTGAGGGAAAGGGGCCGGATCATTTTTCGGTGTCAGAGGCGGCGCGGGCCGCAGGCGTTTCGACAACCGCGCCCTACAAGCACTTCAAGGACCGGGAAGGAATGCTGATGGCGGTTGTCCTTGACGGCCTGGACCGCAAACAGAAGAAACTGCAGGAAGCCTTGGCAGCCTATCCTGACCCATGTCAGGCGCGGATCGAAACGCTTGGGCGCGTCTACATCGACTTCGCCGTGAATGAACCCGGCGTCTTTCGGCTGATCTTCGGGCTTTCCGAAGGGCATGATCAGGATGAAGAGATCGCGCTCCGCGGACAAAAGATGTTCGAGATGGTCCAGAGCGAAGTCGCGGCCTTTCTTGGATGTGATCCCAATACGGAGGATGCCCGCGATCGTGCAATGATGCTTTGGAGCTTCGTGCACGGTCTGTCGTTTCTGCTGATCGACGGAAAGGTGTCTTCGATGGGTCTTGAGCCCGATATCGACGGCATGCTGCGAGAGATCGGTTGGAGGGTTATGGTGGCAGAACCTGGCAAGTTACGAGACAAAAGCATCGGATAGATCAGGTTCAATTGCGGCTAAGCAGCTTAACTGACTGCAAACTGTGCAGAAAATGGTCAATCTGCCTCTGATCGGCATCAATTTCAAAGCTCTGACGGCATACGGCCACAATTCCGACGCTTTTCTAGTAATATTTAATAAGCTGTCCTTTGCGAAAAAGGGCTATTTGGTCAACAATGAAGCGTCATATGCTGGGTTTGTGTCACTTAATGAACAATCGTAAAACATCATTTAGTCACGATTCGCCGACACAAGTTATGCAGTGTGAACTTTCTCGGGGCTCGAGTCGCTGGCCCGACCCCAAAGGATGATCGGAACGATGAGTAGCGTACAAACGAAACCGCCTCTCGAAGATGAAGACGATAACTTTGTCGACGAGTTGAAGCCAGGCACCGAGTTGCTGCACGGACAATACCGCATTGAGAGCTTCTTGAATGCGGGTGGTTTTGGCATCACCTACCTTGCGCGGGACAGCCTGGACCGCAAGATCGTCATTAAAGAATGCTTCCCGGGCGCTTTCTGCCGCCGCAGCACATTGGTCGTTCAGGCCCGTTCGCGCGCACACCAGAATGAACTCGCTTCGATCGTCCGCCTTTTCGTGCAAGAGGCGCGCAGCCTAGCGAAGCTGGTCCACCCTAACATCGTCGGCGTGCACCAGGTCTTTGAAGACAACGACACTGCATACATGGCGCTCGACTTTGTGGAGGGCAACGACCTTCTTGAAGTGCTCGAAGATTCAAACACGACACTGTCTTCTTCAGACATTGAAGATATGCTGCGCAAGCTTCTCGATGCTGTGGCCTTTATCCACAAGGAAGGCATGCTGCATCGCGATATCTCGCCCGACAACATCCTGATTGATGCAAACCGCAACCCGATCCTCATCGATTTTGGTGCAGCGCGGGAACAGGCTTCTAAACAAAGCCGGGTTCTTTCCGCACTGCGTGTGGTCAAAGACGGCTATTCCCCGCAGGAATTCTACATCGCAGGGTCAGAGCAGGGCCCGTCCAGCGACCTGTATGCACTCGCCGCGAGTTTTTACCACATCATCACTGGCGAGGCGCCCCCCAATAGCCAATCGCGGCTTGCGGCGATCGCATCAGGTGAAAAGGATTCCTATGTGCCGCTGGTCGGCAAGGTTAAGGGTTACGAAAAAGGCTTCCTTGCCGCGATTGACAAAGCCGCAGCTGTTTTGCCGAAGGATCGGATGCAGTCGGCACAAGAATGGCTGGACGCTCTTGACGGCAAATCGCCTGTCGCCGCAGCAGTTGAAAGCACGGCAGCAGCAGCGGCGGCCTCAAAACCCGCATCTGAAAAGCCCAAAATGGCGCTGATCCTTGGCTCGGTCGCTGTTATTGGCCTAGTGGCCGCTGGCGCGATCACTGTGATGATGTCAGGTGATGATACGCAGCAAACAGCGGCGGCGGTGACGGCGGAACCGACCGCACCTGCTCCCGCTGAAACACCGGATACATCGACAGCGGAGGTTGCTACTCCCGCAGAGGAAGTACAATCGGCCGAGGCGGTGCCGACAGAAGAGATCGAAGTGGTTGAAGCGGCGCCCGAAATCGACCTGCCGAAACCCGACGCGCAGACAACGCTTGGCGTAAATGTCGAAGTGAGTGTTCCGTCCGACACCAACTCTTCCACGGATATTGCAACCACCGATGGTCCTGGCTTGCCGGAAATCTCGACGCCAGAACTCGCAGAAGCCGCAGAGCTGGATGTTGTGACGGTCACCACCCAAACGGCGGAACCGCCAGTCACGGAAGAGCCTGCGCCTGAAGACGTTCAGACGGCTGCCGCGGCACCGACGCCAGACACTACACCATCGGCTGAAAACGCTCCATCAAACGACCCGGAGACAGCATCGGCGAACCAGGCACCATTGGAAGCATCCGCCGTGATGACGGGCTGGTCGATCCAACTGCCATTCGAAGCAGATGAAAGCGATGCGACGAGAATCGGCGCGCTGACATCTCAGGACGTTCCGGAATGGATGATCGAAGGCCAATCGGTTGTTGCCGTGAACGGTACCCCGATCGACAACTTCGACGAAATCGGATCGATCATCCGCAACGCGATGGATACACCAACCGACCCGTTCGTGACGGTCAGCTTTGGCACGGGCTACACTGCGGATGGCGCCTTGATCGAGGAACAGGCGGACGTTGCCGTTGTTCAGGAGACCATCCTGTTGAATGGAACAAGCTTCCAAAGCCAGATGGTGAGTGGTGAGTGGCGCACGACCGTGGCAAGCGTTGCAGAGCAATCGCAAGACGGTTTCGCGCGCGGCGACCAGATCGTGGCGTATATTCCAACCAGCGAACTGATCGACGGCCGGACGACATTGCAAACCATTCTAGAACGCGAACTGGCCGCTGGGGTGGAGCAGTTTAGCTTTGCCGTGCAGCGCGATGGGGCGATGTGGGTCAGCGGAATGCAGTATTCGGACGATCTAAGCAACTGATCGACATCCGCATATGCGGATATGAACAGATGACGGAGACAAGATATGGGACTTTTCAGCAGTCTTTTCAGAAGTAAGTCCAAGACGGCGAAACAGACCGAGGCAGCAGCTCAAACCGCTGAGGATATGGCGCACCCGGAGGCCATTCAGGGCTCCGCCAAGGCCGACGTGCAGCCTGCCACAGTCGTTGAAGATGACGCAACAGACATCGTAAATCGCGTCTCTGCGGATCTTGGCGATGGCCCCGCCCCTGCAGCGAATATCTGGGATCTGGATGGTGAGGACGGCGTTGCGGACACACCTGAAATGCCCGCGCAACCAGCGCCTGATGCGCCCAAGCGCGTGCGGCGCAACAAAACGCGCTTGATCGGCTTTGACACGACGCAAGGTGAAGTTGTCAGCCTGTTCGACACGGAACTGCCCAAGGAGCCCGAGATCGAGATCGTCGGTCGCTTCCCTGTCGGGTGGATTGTGGTGACGAGCGGTAAAGGCCGTGGGGCATCATTCCCGCTGTTTTCTGGTCTGTCGCAGATTGGCCGTGATGAAGATCAAACCGTACCGCTTGATTTCGGAGATCCGTCGATTTCGCGCAGCAATCATGCGGCGATCGCCTATGATCCGGAAACGCACCAGTTTCTGCTCGGCCACGGCGGCAAGAGCAATATCGTACGCCTGAACAACAAACCGGTCATCAGCACCGAGGAGTTGAAAACAGGCGATCATATCCGCGTCGGCGAAACCAACCTGCGTTTCGTCGCGCTTTGCACGCAAGACTTCAACTGGGCGGGCAAATCTTCTGGAGATGGTGAAGATGTGGCGACTGCCTGAGCCCCGCTATGATGTTGCCTCGGCGATCAGCCAAGGTCAGCGTGACTACCAAGAGGATGCCTTGGTCACGGACTTCCCGGTCGGCGACGATTGCGGCTTTGTCGTGCTCGCCGACGGAATGGGTGGCCATGCAGCCGGTGATGTTGCGAGTAAACTTGTTGTCACAGAAGTCTATGGTGCACTGAAACGTCAGAGTGGCAGCTTCATCAGCGACACGGGGGCAATCCCCAACCTGATGAACGTGGCCGCCGCTCAGGCCAATTCTTCAATCCGCGATCATGTAAAAACCAATCCAAACACGCACGGAATGGGTGCGACGCTGGTCAGCCTGGTTTTGGTTGGTGATCAGATGTACTGGAATTCGATCGGGGATTCGCCGCTCTACCTTTTGCGCCGTGGCAAGATGAGCCAGCTGAATGAAGACCACTCCATGGCGCCCCAAATCGACTTCATGGTGCAATCGGGTCTTCTGGACGCCGAGAGCGCGCGCAACCATCCAGATCGAAATTGCCTGACATCCGTAATCTTCGGCGACAAGGTGGCGAAGGTCGACTGCCCGACCAAGCCGTACTGGCTGGTGGCCGGGGATATCATCGTGCTGTCCAGCGACGGCCTGCAATATCTAGATGAACCACGGATTGAGCGGCTTTTGAACAAAAACCGGCGGCGTTCCGCAGCCGAGATTGCCTCAATTCTGCTAAATGCCGTTGAAGACTTGCAGGATCCGGACCAGGATAATATTTCGATCTCCATAATAAAGGTGAATCACACCCAAAGCATCACGAAGCGCCAATCAGGCGCGAGTGCAAAGAAAACAACATCGGCTACACGCATGGCTGACAAATCAAAACTGGCAGAATACGCGCAGGCACTTTTCAGTTCGGGCAAAAAAGCTGAGCCGAGACGGGGGAGTACATCAGTGAACACCGCATCAAACAAGGCTGAGGAGCCTGCGGCCAAATCGGTCGCTGCTGGCGGCAAATGAATGCCGTAAATCAGACCCTGGACATCGCTGACAGACTTCGGGAGGGCATAGAGAACGGCCTTTTCGATGCGCAAGCCACGGAACGGGCAGAGGCGTTTATATCGCGCCTCAAATCGCCTGTTCGCGTTGCCGTTATGGGGCACCGCAGATCGGGAAAATCAAGCCTGGTCAATGTCTTGGCGGGCGCACCCATTCTGCCGGACGGTCTGCCATTGCCGACCCTTCAAGCCACGCATGGCGACGTTGAGAAGACAGTTTGCACCTACCCGAACGGCACAAAGAAGACCTTCCCAACAGTCGTGCCTGCCGATCTGGTTTCAGGGGATCCGATATATATCGAGATGGTCCGCCCGCTAAACGCTTTGCGAACCGTTTCGCTGCTGGAAGTTGTCATGGACGGCACGCTGCAAGAACGCGCCAAAGCATTGGCCTGGGCTGCCAAACGCTGCGACATCGCCCTATGGTGTACTTCGGAATTTGACGCTGAAGAACGCGCCTTATGGGGCAGCTTGCCTGCAGGCCTAAAGTCACATGCATTTCTTGTTCTGACCCGTGCAGACACGCTTGGTGACACGGATGCGATAAAAGCGAGGCTTGCGGAGGTCAGTTCTGCGGCAAAGAACGCATTCTTTCAAGTGCGCCCCATTGCATCGAACATGGCCTTGAACGCGATCAAGCCGGATGGTCGTATCGACACAGACGGTTTCACACGCAGCGGCGCCAAGGCTCTGGTCGGTGACGTTCTGCAGAAGGTCAAGCAGGGTAGACAAGGCGTGCGAGACGCAGCGGAGGCATTTTTCCAGCCCTATTCACCGACGCCGGAAGCTGAAACACAGCCGGAAGCAACGACAGAAGAACTGGCCAAACCGGCTGTCGAACCTGTCGCGACGGAGCCTGTCGCAAAAGAGCCTGTTGCCAAGGACGTCCGCAAAGCACCGGAAGATCTGGATGTAAGGGCAGCGGACAGCGCGCCCTCTGCTACGGATGACGATTTTGTTTTTGTTTCGGAAAAGTCGAAAAAAACCGCCAAGTCAAAACCATTGGCGCCAGAACTTCGGCAATCGATCCAGAGTGTCATCACTTACATTTCGGATCGCGGTATTGAACTGGCGACGGACGTTCGCGCTGGCGGTGATAAGGCGGCACCAGACGTCATGGCGGGCCTTCTCGACGATGCGATCTGGCTGACTGAGTTTCTGTCGGACCCGGCATTTTCGAACGAGACGGCAGTCGATCCGATCAAGAACACCGCGCATGACATCGCAGATCTGATTCAGTTGATGGAGATGGAGAAGTCACCTGCGGCAACAATCGACGCTGTTTGTTTAGTGCTTCAAATCAAACGCGATATGAGAGTACTTTTGGCCGCTTAAAGTGGCCAAAGACATTTTTCTGCGCATTGCCGCCATAATTCGGCCTCGTTGATGTTCCACCTAAATACAACGGTGCGTTTCCAAATGGGAACCTATGCCGATGGAAGCAGGTTGACGTAAGCGTCATGATGCGGCGATAAACGTGAGTGGGTGCAAGAGATGAAAATGGAAGCCATAGCAGACATTGATCAGAAACCCGATGAGGACGGTAGCGTCGAACCTCACGCGTTTGGCTTCGAGACACTGGCGGGGCTTTCGGACGAGATTACCGAGTTGCGCGAAGTGCTTAGCGATCTAGCAGTCCTGTGCAATGAAAGCGGCGCCAAGAAAGTTCGAAAGCTGGAACGGCAGATATCGGACCTCGTGCCAAGCGTGACGATGATTGGTCAGGTGAAAGCGGGCAAGACATCTCTTGTGAACGCGATGATCGGGAGATCGGGTTTTCTGCCCGCCGACGTCAACCCCTGGACGTCAGTTGTCACATCTTTGCATTTGAACACGCGTCGTGAAGATGATGCGCCCGAAGCCTCATTTCAATTGTTCAATCAGGATGAATGGGACAACCTGATCGAAAGCGGTGGGCGCCTGGGCGAGTTGTCGCGTCGCGCCAACGCCGACGAAGAGCTTGAGAAAGTGCATGCCCAAATCGCAAGTATGCGCGAAAAAACCCGTCAACGTCTGGGGCGCAAATTCGAACTTCTGCTTGGTCAGAAACATGACTTCGGCAAGGTGACCGAAGACCTGATCCAGCGCTACGTCTGCATGGGCGACGATCTTGATATGATCGACGGGGATGACGGACAACAGGGTCGTTTCGCCGACATCACGAAGGCAGCGGATGTCTATCTGGATGCGGACCGCCTGCCGATGCCGTTGTGCATCCGCGATACGCCCGGCGTGAACGACACATTCTTGATGCGAGAACAAATCACCATCAATGCGCTGCGCTCCAGCCGTCTTTGTGTGGTGGTTCTGTCAGCGCATCAGGCGTTGACGACGACTGATATGGCGATGATCCGCATGATTTCAAACGTGAAATCACGCGATCTGGTGATCTTCGTGAACCGGATCGATGAGTTGTCAGACCCTGTCAACCAAGTTGACGAGATCCGCGACAGCATCCGCGACACGCTTGCGCGGCACAACGGCCCACAAGACGTCGAAATCGTGTTTGGCAGCGCATATTGGGCAAACCAGGCGGTTAGCGGAACACTCAGTGACATTGTCGAAGACAGCGCCGAGGCGATGTTTAAATGGGCCGAGATGAAGCTTGGCGATCAATCCGACACGCTGTCTCCGGAAGAGATGGTGTGGCGGCTGTCGGGTCTCCCGGATCTTTTTGAAACGCTCGGCAAACGCATCGCGCAGGGACTGGCTGCAGAAACGTTGGGACATGTGCGCGGACAGGCGATGAATATCGCAACTGGTCTTGCGGTCTCATCCTCGATCGTATCGCTGAAAATGAATGGCGAAGATATTCCTCCTGTCTCAAGGGAAGATCTGAAAAAGCGGCTGACGCATATCGAAGAACAGGGCATGCAAGCGTTGAACCAGCGCCTTGAACAGATGGCGCGCCAGTTTTCTGAACGCATAGACCAATCGCGCAAACGCTTTTTGGACAGGGCACTTGAAGCCTTACTTCAGCATCTTGAGGCGAAAGGTGAAGATCAGGTCTGGAATTACAGCGCGGACGGGCTGAGGGTGCTTTTGCGCTCCAGCTTCCTTGTCCTGAGCCGGAAGTACGCTTCTGAATGTGAAGAAGTGTTTGGTGCCGTGGCCGATGAATTGTCCCGCACATACCAAGCGGTTTTTGACGTTACCACCGAAGGGTTTTCAATCGAACCGCCAAAGGTGCCGATCATTCCGGCTCCGATAACTCTTGGCACGACAATTGCGTTGGATCTGAATACGTCGTGGTGGAAAGGCTGGTGGCGCCGTCGCCGAGGTTTCCGGAACTATGCGGACAGCTTCTATGATCTGATCGAAGCGGAGACAGCGCCGCTGGTAGAACAGCTTGACGCGGCGCATCTGGGCGAGATCCGATCAAACGCAACCTCGACCCTGCAAACCTTCATTGAAGAGCAGGGTGGGCAATTGCTGGACGTCTGCACGCAGTCCGAAGTCAGCGAAAGTGATCTGCATGCGCTGTTCGGCGTGACGGATATTCAGGAACGCGACGAATTGCTCGCCTTCATTATTGAAGAGTTGGGCAAGGAAACTGCGCTCGAAAAGGGTTGATCTCATGACCTCTGTAGAAAAACCACGCATTGCTCTGATGGGCGAATTCAGCGCGGGCAAAAGCACCTTGTCCAATCTGCTGATCGGCGCGCGCCCCCTGCCCGAACGTGTTACGGCCACGCGTCTTTCGCCAGTCTGGATCGCATCTGGCGCACCGGCCGCGCATCGCGAACACCTTGATGGATCGAAATCACCGGTATCCGTTGAAGCGATTGGCGATGTGCCGATCGAGGATACGCGGGTGATCCGTCTGTTCATGGAATCCGACATGCTGGACAGCTGCGACCTGATCGATTGCCCGGGCATTTCGGATCCGAACATGCCAACTGAAGTGTGGGAACGTTTGGTTCCCGAGATCGACGCCGTCATCTGGTGTACCCATGCGACACAAGCCTGGCGCCAAAGTGAGGCGGCCGTTTGGGAAACGCTCCCGTCGGCCCTGCGCAAACGCAGCCTGCTTCTGGTGACGCGCTTCGACAAACTGACAAACGAGGTCGATCGCAAGCGTGTGATGACGCGTGTTGCAAAGGAGGCTGGCGATGAATTTGCTGGCATTTTCCCGATCTCACTGACGGGGGCCCTGGCGGCCGGAGACGACGCCGAAAAGTGGGAGGCCAGCGGCGCCCATGACTTCGCGTTGCATCTGATGGCGCTTATAGAGGATCTTCAGGGTCGGCCCGATACCAACGCGGCAACCAATTCTACCGAAGCCAAAACGAATCCGCCAGCAAAACCGGCAGAAGACGCGCCTCGGGTGGCTCCACGCCGGATCCGCCCTGTGTCAAGTGGTGAAAGATCGAAACGCCCGGCCTCGCGGCCCTTGCGCCCGGTACCATCGGCAGAAAGCCAACCGTAGGATTGGCGCTGTGCCTTTCGCATCATCACGCACCCAAATCAGAATACGGAGACTTCTCAGCGTGCTTGAAATCGCGTAGGTCTGCTGAAAATCAAAGTTGAGCAGACGTCATGGGTGTTTCGGAAGAATTGGACGGATTGCGCGACGCATTCGAGGATTGCTCGATCGTCGCTTTTGCGGATATCGAAACGCGGCTTGTTCTTGTGTCTAGCAGCAAAGGCGTGGCCCGGCGCGAAACACTCGACAGCCTGTGCGCGAGTGCTGCTGACACGTTTGGCAACCGCAAGGCCCTTCCGATAACCGAAGCTGACATGCACATTGTTGCTTCGAGGACGGGGTTGGAGATCTTCTTCAACCTGCCGGAACATGCTGGCGATGCCTTGTGTTGCGTCTGCGAGCCCTCCATCGATCTTGATGCCTTTGTCGCAGCCGCGCGTGACACATTCGACCGTGTACTGAACCCGGCAGGAGATGCGGCATGACGATCGCGGACGAATTGGCCCGGCGCCTCGCGGTACTGTCGAATGACGAGGCAGAGCTTGCTAGCGGCGCGCGCGTCATCTCCGAAGGTGGTCTGCCAAGCCCAATGCAGGCCATCCTGCGCGAAATCGATGAAACAGTTCTGACACGGGAATTGTTCTTTGATCTAGGCAAGACCGGATCGGTCACCATGGTTGCATCAGGCCGGAGGTTGCTGGGCCTGCGTGCCTTCAAAGGTGATATCGGTGGGGACGCCGATACATTGATCGAGCAGCCGTTGTCGAGCGATGACAAGGATCAACTTACAACGCTGGCGTCCGGCCTGGAAGTTGTTGCGACGGTAACCGGTCAGATTGGTGTGACCGCCCGCGATGGCGACCGCATCGGCAGCCAGACACAGGTTGGATTGTCGGTTGAGACATTGGCCGGTCTTTTTGGCGTCGAGTATCCTTTTGATGAGCCGTCCCGTCTGCAGCGTTTTGGCAGCATGATCGCAGACCCATCTACGGCCACCTTGATCCGAAAGGCCAAAGGTCAGTACAGCTTTGTCGGAGATGCTGAAGTAAAAGCATGGCTGGAGGAAAAATCAGAGACCTTTAGCGAGTCCTTCGGGGAGCAAGGCCAAGGGCCAATATTGACCATATTGGGGCAAAGTTCTGGCGAAAATCCCATTTTGGTGGTCATTGTTGATGATGGTGAGACAATGTACTGCCGGGTCGGAAGAGGGCAATTGTCCAAAATTTGCGCAGCTTGGCGCAAGATAGTTGATACCTGACCCCTAAGAGGCACAACATTTTGTGCTGATACGAAAATACGACATTTTGATGCTATGCGTCGAACAAAAGACCGCATTTTGTCCAATTATTCACAGAATTGGATAATCTAACAGCATGTGAGCAGGGCAATTATCTGCCCTTGACGCTGCCGCTGACGAACGGAGGTCCGAGGCGGCTCTCAATCTAAGGCGCAGTTGCGCGACATAGGAGGTCAACGTGACTCTTAAGGCTATCATGAAGGGCACATCGTTGAAGCGTGCCATGGTTATCGCGGCAGCCGGCATTCTGCCGACAGCTGTTCTTTCCGACGAAGTTGCCCTGAAATCTGCGGATGGTACGGTCAACCTGGTTGGTGAGTTTGTCGAATTCAAGGATGACAACTACGTCATCCGTACCGCCCTGGGCGATCTGCGTATCAGTGCTGCGCGGGTCCGCTGTGAAGGCGCCGCCTGCCCCGTATTTGAAACCGAAACAGCCGACGTGGTCTTCGCGGGTTCTGACACATTGGGTCTCGGCATGATGCCATTGCTGATCTCGGGCTATGCATCGTTCCTCGATGCGGAAGCTTCGACAAAAGCGACAGGCCAAGAAGGCCAGTTGCTGTCCAGCCTGATCAGCGACGGCGGATTTGGCGATGAAATCGGCTCTTACCTTGTGACATCCAGCAGCTCGAGCTCAGCGTTCAGCAATCTGCTCGACAAATCGGCGCAGTTCGGCATGTCTTCCCGCCGCATTCTTCCCGCAGAAGCACGCGAATTGAAAGCGGACGGCGCTGGTAACATGATCAGCCCTCGCCAGGAACATATCGTTGCGGTGGACAGCCTGGTTGTCATCACCAACCCATCGAACCCGATCGAAACGCTGACGATCGAGCAGCTCGCAGGTATCTATACCGGTCAAATCACGAACTGGTCCGAAGTTGGTGGCGATGATGCGCCGATCCGGGTTCTGAACCGTCAAGACGATTCCGGTACGCGTGCCGTCTTCGAAAACGCAGTGTTCGGTGATGATGCGGAAGCAACGACCGGCATCGGCGAAACGATTGCCGACAACAACAATATGGCGGCGACGGTCAACGAAGACGCCAATGCCGTCGGTTTTGTCGGCTACGCATTCCAGCGCGGCGCCAAGCCGATCTCGCTGGTCAACAGCTGCGGCATTACGACAACGCCGGACGCATTCTCGGCCAAGACCGAAGAATACGCGCTACAGCGTCGCCTGTATCTCTACAACCGCGCCGACAACATGTCGGAATCGTCTCAGCAGTTCATCGACTACGCCACATCCGCCGAAGCGGACGGTGTGATCGCAAAGGCTGGCTTCATCGACCTGGGCATCCGCGCGCAGCCGATGGAAATGGACGGCGCTCGTGCTCAGATGCTGCTCGACCCGAACGTCGACGCATATGAAGGTGGCGTAATGCGCGCCATGCTAAGCGAGATGGTCAACTATGACCGTCTGTCCACAACCTTCCGCTTCAAAACGGGGTCGTCCAAGCTCGACGAACGTGGCCTGATCGATATGGCACGTCTTGCCAACTACCTTGAGACGCAGCCTGCCGGAACGAAGATCACATTCGTGGGCTTCACAGATGACGTGGGTGCCTTCGACAGCAACCGGCTTCTGTCCGAGAATCGCGCGGCACTCGCCCTGCAAGAGCTGCAGAACTTTGCGGGCGATCGCCTGGCAAACATTGAGTTCGCGACACTGGGCTTCGGTGAAGTAGCACCTTCGGGATGCAACACCAACGAACAGGGTCGTGGTATCAACCGCCGGGTCGAAGTGTGGATCCAGGCGGATCGCCAAGGCTGATTGACTTAGGCATGATTTCAAATGGCACGGGCGGGAACTTCCCCGCCCGTGTTTGATTCAATAACATTGAAACCCAACGGGAAGCTTGCAGACCAACGGGCCCGAGTTGTTGGGGAAAGTCACCCTCAAGCAAACAAAGCCGGGCCGCTCTCGAGCTAGATTATGCGACACAACCGATATAGCGCGCGCACCTTCTAGCTACGGTTGAAAAAATCTTTTAAAATCAAAGCAATAGCGTCTTTTTGTCCAAAGAACGACATCTTTTCCAGCAAAATTGGGCACTGAAGTTCAAAACAAAGCCGTGCCAATGAGCAGAGTACTTTCCATATTCGTTCCAAATGAAAGGCGGACCGGTGTGTTCGCGGAAGTTAGCATCATGCTGTCGGGGCGCACGCTTTCAAAGTTCTATGGCGCGCTTTCTGCCGATGGGCAGAGCGCGGCAGATAAGCCGGAGCTTTTCGCGATCAATGGGCATGATGCGACGCACATGCTGAGACAAACAACATCGGCAGGTCCAGAAGATCAAACATCCCGCCAACTCACGGTGTCGGGATGACCACAAGACTATGAGTTCCGGTCTCGACGGTCGCGCTAGGCGCATTAACCAGTCGGGTAGTAACATGAGTTATCAGTTTAACGAGATGGTAAATCTCCCAATCGCCCGCCCATCAAAATTGAAAGTCGGCAGGCCAGAAGTAGGAAGACCCATTATGGTTTTGGTTGGTCATCAAACCCGAATCTCCAAGACGCTCGGGCTGGCGTTCGCCGCCGTTTGCGCCCTCGCAGCCACCCCGGATGTTGCTATGGCATCCGGCTGGAAAGACGTCGGCGCAAGCGAACGCATCGACAGCTCCGGCCGTTTGAACATGCTGTCCCAGCGGATCGCCGCATCGACCTGCAACATCGAAGCGAATGTTGAGCCTGTGATCAGCCGCGGGATCCTCGCCGGTTCGCGCGACGAAGTGGACCGGATCATCAATGCGATCGAATTCGGCAATGCGCGGATGAAAATCATTGGTGCGGAAACACGCCCGGCCACACTGAAGTTCATCCACAGTTATCGCAAGACCTGGGATGAAACCCACGGCGCGATCGACGCGATCTACGACAACGCCGGCAATCAGGAAGCATTCGAACTGATCGAACGCAGCAATCTCGATCTGAATGCGGCCGCCAGCTACCTGACATCAGAAATCGCAGGACAATATTCGAACCCGGCGGAGCTTGTGCAGGCAGACGCGATCATGCTTGATATTGCTGGACGTCAGCGCACACGAACACAACAAATGCTGAAAGAAGCCTGCGCCATCTGGAGCGAGAACACACCTGACGAAGCGGTAAAGCAGCTGACGGCGACGATGCAGCTTTATGACGTTTCGCTGCGCGCTTTGCTTGATGGCATGCCAGATGCAGGTATCAAACCGGCGCCGACAAACGCAATCAAGGTCAAGCTGGAAACACAGTTGAGAGAATGGGTCGAGATCAAACCCATGCTCGACCAAGTCATTTCGGGGAGCGCGCTTAGTGACCCGGAAAAAACGGATCTTTACCTCAGACTAAACGAGGCACTGATCCAAACCAACGACACGATGTCTCTATATACCAAGTATTCGAAACATCTTTTCTAGATCAATAGGGGGATGACCAGTTTGGTTGCCCCCTTTTTATTACTGGAGGTTAGTACTGAAATGATAAAAGGGTTAAAGTTAACACTTTTGGCGAGTGTGGCGGCGATGGCAAGCGTCCAAGCACAAGCAGCAGACAATATTAATGTGGTGCTCGCTGGGCTCAATGAAAGCAGTGCGACCGAACGCATAAATTTTTCAGGCAAACTCCGGATGCTGTCACAACGTATTTCAGCATCTGCATGCAATTTGAACGCTGATATCGATGGTGATCTCAGCTTGCAAATGCTCAGATCATCCCATGCAGAATTCAACAAGATCATCGACGCGCTCGAATTCGGGAACATCGATCTGCACATCAAGAATGCGGAAAACCGACCGGAAGTGCTGACGGCCATAGCGAACCTTCGGACGAAGTGGCGGCCGATCAATGCAGCGGCGGATAAGATGATCGCACGCGATCATGGGGCGGAAGACATTGCGACGATCAACGCAAAGAACCTGGATCTGCTCAAAAGTGCGCAGAACCTGGTACGTGTCATCAAAACGACCCACGCAACAGCCGGAAACAGCGATGACGGACTGACGTCGCTGATCGATGTCGCCGGTCGGCAGCGAATGTTGACGCAGAAGATGTCTAAGGAAGCGTGCCAGATCTGGTCCGGCGATGGATCCGCCGAAACGATCGCGGCTCTTGAGGGCACGATGCAGTTGTTCGAACAATCGTTGATCAACCTGCGTGATGGCAACGACACAGCAGGTATTGCCTCTGCCCCAAACGCACGGATCAAGACCGGTCTTGAAGGTATCTGGACAAGCTGGGCAGAGCGGAAACCTGTTTTGGCTAAGGCCCAAGCAGCCGAGACCGTTGACGAGGCCACGCGCGGTCAAGTCCTGCGGCAAATGAACGAAATGCTTCGCAGTTCAAACAATGTGGTCGGGCTTTATGCGGCGCTCAACAACAAGGCAGGTATTGTCGAAGACGTAGGCGCGACAGAGCGTATCAACTTTTCGGGCAAACTGCGTATGCTGTCGCAGCGCATCGCGGCCAATGCTTGCCTATACAACGCGGGCATCGAACCAAAGACAAGCAGAAAACTCTTGTCGGCGAGCTCAGTAGAATTCGACAAGATCGCCAATGCACTGGAATTCGGTGATGCAGATCTACGGATTCGAGGCGTGGAAGAACGGCGCAAAACGCTCTTCGCCATCGCGCAACTGCGCGAGCAATGGGCCCCGATCAAAACCGCGGTTGACGATCTGGTGAGGAACGGCCCCACTGAATCGGCCATGGCCACGATTGCATCATCGAACATGGAACTTCTTGGCCGCGCCAAACTGCTGGTGAGTGAACTTTCGGGACAGTATTCGGATCCGTCTGCGATGGATCAGGCCGATGCAATGGCGATCGATATCTCGGGTCGTCAACGGATGCTGACCCAGAAGATGCTCAAAGAGGCCTGCCTGATCTGGACCGGCAATCAATCCGCCGACGCAAAGGGCGCCCTGAATGGAACAATGCAGATGTTCGAGGTTTCGCTGAACGCATTGCTGGACGGTCTACCAGCCGCTGGCATTCAGGCAGCACCGACTGCGGAGATTTCGGATCAGCTTAAGGTCGTGTTTAAGGATTGGGCTGAAGTGAAGCCGGTTCTTTTGGCAACGATGAGCGGCGAGACGGTGGACGACGCGGTGAAAGCCGACGGCTTCCACACGCTCAACACCACGCTGAAAGATATGAACCAAGCCGTCGGTATGTACACACAAGAAGCCAAAACCGGGCTCTGACCAAAAAGGGCCCGCCCGGCGCGCATTCGGGCAGGCCATCTGCACAACCTGATGATCTCATCTGCACGTCGCCGTGCAACAAGGCGACATGGAACAACGGCTGGCTATATTCTTGTGGTCCAGACTCGCCGTCGCATTGGCGCTTCTGGCCATAGAGCCGCCAAAGTGGTTGGTAACCAACTGGTGATACCTCCTATCAGCCGTTTGGCGCTCTCTACCGCGCAATTTTGTTTGGACGGGTCGCGCTGTCCCTCAGACATGCTCTCTATAAGTTGCCGGATCTGAGAGGTCGCGTCTTTGGTCTGTTCATGCTTGCTACCGGCCTCGGGCTGGTCAGCCCCACTGGAGTGGTCCAATTTAGTTGTTAGTGCATGACCGGCCTTGG